>Ga0207706_10006844_pt1 | contig 10538 bp, 10 predicted proteins | sample KBSC53metaG_FD_184318 | JGI IMG/M metagenome (GOLD analysis project Ga0207706, IMG submission 184318) | Corn rhizosphere microbial communities from Kellogg Biological Station, Michigan, USA - KBS C5-3 metaG (SPAdes) (version 2) | ecosystem: Host-associated > Plants > Roots > Rhizosphere > Soil ... | reverse complement strand
CTCCAGGAACAGCTCGCCCACCGCGCGCTGGGCGTCGGTGAGGTGGTCGGTCGTCATCAGCCGGACCGCCGCGGGCGAGAGCAGCCCGGCGCCGTCGGCGAGGAGCATCCGGGCGAAGCGCAGCCAGTCGTCGGCCGTGCTCGCGAGGCCGCCCGATCCTTCCGGGAACGCGGGCGGCCGGCTCCAGTCGCCGTCGGGCCCGTCGGCGAGGACGAGGCTGCCCTCATCGCGGCGGTAGTAGCTGGTGAAGCGGTCACGGTCGGTCACGACGAAGCCGGTGTCGCGCATGCCCAGCGGCGCGAAGACGCGCTCGGCGAAGAACTCCGGCAACGGCTGTCCGCTCGCCCGAGCGACGAGGATGCCTTGCAGGTCCGAGCAGGTGTCGTACAGCCACGCCTCGCCGGGCTGGTAGAGCAGCGGCAGGCGGGCGAGGTCGGCCAGCCACTCGTCGGGCGCGGGGCGGCGCTGCACCTCGCGGCCGTCGGTCTGCACGGTGAACAGCGCCTGCACCTGCGGCAGGGAGAAGTCCGACGGCCAGCCGTATCCCGCGCGGTTGGTCAGCAGGTCCAGCACCGTGATCGGACGGCGGGCGGGCACCACGTCGTCGAGCGGGCTCTGCGGTGTGCGCACCACCACCGGTGCGGCCAGCTCCGGCAGCCACCGCCCGATCGGGTCCTCCAGCCCGACCCGGCCCTCGTCCACCAGGAGCATCACGGCCGCCGCGGTGATCGGCTTGGTCAGCGACGCGATCCGGAAGATGGAGTCACGGGCCATCGGTACGGCGCCGTCGACGGCGTGGCTGCCGACGGCCTCCACCGTGGCGTCGTCACCGCGGGCCAACAGCGCCACCGCGCCGGGAACGGCCCCCTCCTTCACGTACGGGTCGAGCAGGTCGCGCAATGCGGTCATGCGGGAGTAGACCGCAGAGGCGCCCGGAACTAATCGACCAGGCGCGCCAGGCGTTCGGCGTCGGCCAGCACGTCGATCTCGACGATCCGGCCGTCGACGACGGTCACGGCGAGCAGGCTCGCCGGACGGCCGTCCTTGCGCGCGAGCAGCCCCGCCACGCCGTTGACCAGCACCCGCTCGATGTCGGCCCGGGTGAACTTGGCGAACATGAGCGCCCGCCCCGCCACCTCGGCGGCGCCGCGCACGAGCACCCCGCCGCGGCCCGCGTCGGCGCGCAGCACGACGTCCGGGTCGAGCAGCGCGACCAGCGCGTCGAAGTCACCGTCGCGGCTCGCGGCGAGGAACGCGTCGACGATCTCGCGGTGCCGCCCGGGGTCCGGCGTGGCGGTCTCCCCGCGCACCCGGCGACGGGCCCGGCTCGCCAGCATCTTCGCGGCGTCGGTCGAGCGGCCCACCAACCGTCCGACCTCGTCGAACGGCACCCCGAACAGGTCGTGCAGCACGAACGCCACCCGCTCGGCCGGGGCCAGCGTGTCCAGGACCACCAGCAGCGCGAGCCCGACCGAGTCGGCCAGCACGGCCTCCTGCTCGGGGTCGGCGCCCTCGTCCACCACGATGACGGGGTCGGGCACCTGCTCCTCCCGGCGCGAGGTGCGGCTGCGCAGCATGTCCAGGCACACCCGGCCGACGACGGTGGTCAGCCAGCCCGTCAGGTTGGCCACGCCGTCGACGTCCGAGCGCTGCAGCCGGATCCACGCCTCCTGCACCGCGTCCTCGGCGTCGGACAGCGAGCCGAGCATGCGGTAGGCCACGGCCCGCAGGTGGGGGCGGTCGGCTTCGAAGCGTTCGGCCAGCGGATCGGTCACCATGTCACCTTTTCCTCTCGGCTTCCGTCATACCTCTGACGGCCCACCCGGGGCCGACGTAACGGAGGACGAGATGACCGCACGGATGAAGAACCCCGCGATGGTGCTCCCGGACGTCGTGAAGGGCGTCAACACCATCTACAAGGCCATCCACAGCGGGGGTGCGGCGCCGGAGATCCTGGAGCTGGTGCACCTGCGCGCCAGCCAGATCAACGGCTGCGCGGCGTGCATCGACATGGGCGGCCGCGCGGCCACGAAGGCGGGCGAGACCCCCGAGCGGCTGTGGAGCGTCGTGGCCTGGCGGGAGGCGCCGTACTTCACCGACGCCGAGCGCGCGGCGCTGGCGCTCACCGAGGCCGCGACCCGCATGGCCGACCGCCCCGAGTCGGTGACCGACGCCGTCTGGGACGAGGCCGCCGACCACTTCGACGAGAAGGGGCTGTCGGCGATCATCCTCATGATCGCGCTCACGAACTTCTTCAACCGGATCAACGTGACGGTTCGGGAGCCCGCTGGCACGACGTGGTGACGAACGCCCGGTCGGTTGGGCCCCGCCGGGGGGTCGGCGACCTAATCTGACCGGGTGCCCGCGCCCGCTCCCGCGTCGTCGTTCGTGGGGCGGGCCGTGGAGCTCAGCGCGCTGACGGCGTTGGTGGCGCGCGAGCGGCTGGTGACGGTGGTCGGGCCGGGCGGCTGCGGCAAGACCCGCCTCACGATCGAGGCGGTCGCCGGGCAGCCACTGCACGGGTTCGTGGAACTCGCCGCGGCGGCCCCGGCCACCGACCTCGCCCGGGCCGTGTCGACCGCGTGCGGCCTGCCGGAGGAGCCCGGCCGCGCGCCGCTCGACCTGCTCGCGGAGGTCGGCGACGGCCTGCTCGTGCTGGACAACTGCGAGCACCTGCGCCGAGAGGTCGCCGCACTGGTCGACGCGCTGCTGCGGCGGTGCCCGGCCCTGCGGATCTTGGCCACGAGCCGGGTGACGCTCGGGGTGTCGGGCGAGGCGGTGCTGGCGCTGGTGGGGCTGGAGCCCGACGACGCGGTGGCGCTGTTCTACGACCGGGCGCGCCGGATTCAGCCGCGCCTCGCCGACGCCGACGCCGGCTCTGTGGCAGGCGAGATCTGCGCGCTCGCCGACGGGCTCCCGCTCGCCGTCGAGCTGGCCGCCGCGCACGCGCGGGGCCTGCCGCTCGTCGACATCCGGAACGGCATGGCCGACCGGATGCGCTTCCTCGCCGCCCGCGACCCGGCAGGCGTGCCGCGACACCGGTCGGTGGCGTCGTCACTGGACTGGAGCGCCGAGCTCGTCGGCGAACCCGCGCGGGTGGCGCTGGCCGCGCTGTCGGTGGTGGACGGGCGGTTCCCGACCGAGGTCGCGCTCGCGCTGACCGACCGGGCCGCGCTGGAGACGCTGGTCGACTACTCGCTCGTCCAGTTCGACGTCGTCGAGGGCCGCTACCTGCTGCTCGACACCATTCGCGAGTACGCCGGACGGCTGCTGGCCGCGTCCGGCGAAGGGACGGCGGCGCACCGGCGGCTGCTGGATTGGGCCGTCGGGTTCGCCCGCGAGGTCCGCGACGGGCTCGAGCGCGCCGCGCCCGACGTCCTGCGCCGGGTGGACGCCGCCGACGCCGCGATCGCGTCCGCGCTGGCGTGGCCGGTCGTCGCGGGGCAGGGCCGCACCGAGGCTGCTGCGGTGGCCGTCGACCTCGCGTTCGCCTGGTCGCTGCGCGGGCGGTGCGCCGAGGGACGGGAACAGGTGCGGCGGCTCACCGCCGTGCTCGACCCGGTGCCGCCCGCCTTGGCGTGGGCCGAGGCGTTCCTCATGGTGTACGGGGGCGAGGTCGAGCGGGCGGTCGCGATCGGGGCGGCGGCCGCCGAGGCTGCGGAGGACGACCGCACCCGCGCCCGTGCGCTCACGCTCGTCGGGCTGGTGATGCACATGAGCGACCCGGTCGGCGCCGAGCCGGGGCTGATCGAGGCGGCGGCGCTCGCCGCACGCGCGCACGACGACTGGTGCCGCGTCGAGGCGCTGCAGATCCTCGGCTACTGCCGGGCCACGCGGGCCGAGCTGGCCGGGGCGATCGAGGCGGCCGACGCCGCCCTACCCGCGCTCGCCCGCTTGGGGCACCCGCAGCTCCGGGCGTGGGACCTGGCCATCCGCGCGGAGATCGCGTTCGCGCAGGGGCGCTTCGCCGACGCGGTCACGTCAGGTGCTGCGGCGCTGCGGCTGGCCGTCGCCGTCGGAGAGCCGGTGAGCGCGATGGGTGCGTTCCACCCGCTGGTCGGCGCGCTGGCCGCCACCGGTCAGCGGGAGGCGGCGCGCGCGGTCGTCGCCGAGCACCGGGAGTTCTTCGCCACGCATCCCGGGTGGGCGGTGGCCGAGGCCGTGTTGCTCGCCGAGGCGCAGGTGGGGGACGCGACGCCGACGGATGTGGCCGCCGCGACGGCCACCGCCGGGATAGTGCTGCTCGGGGCCGAGGCGGCCGACCTGCTGGCCCGGCATCAGCTGGCCGCGGGCGACCCGGCCGGGGCGCGGGCGGCGACGACCGAGGCGCTCGACGCCGTGACGGGGATCGGACTGCGCGGGCTGGTCTGCCGCCTACAGCTCACCCGGGCGGCCGCGGAACGGGCGCTCGGCGAGGGCGATCCGGCCGAGGCCGCGCACGCCGCCCTGGCCGAGGCGGCGGAGCTGGGGTTGCGGCCGCTCGTGGTGGACGGACTCGACCTGCTGGCGGTGCTCACGGCGGACGCCGAGCGCGCAGGGCGCTTGGCGGGGGCGGCCGCAGCGCTGCGCGAGGAGCTGGGTGTCGTGCCGTCCGGGCTGGTCGAGCTGGTCACGCCGGACGAGGGCGGCGCGCGGCTCGGGTGGGAGCGCGCGGTGGAGTACGCCGCCCGCACCCGAGGCCGCCGGGCGCGTCCCCGGTCGGGGTGGGAGAGCCTGACGCCGACCGAGGGCGAGGTCGTCGCGCTCGCGGCGCAGGGGCTGTCCAACGCCGCGATCGGCGCGCAGCTGCTGATCAGCCCGGGCACCGTGCGCACGCACCTGCGCAGCGTGTTCGGCAAGCTGGGCGTGACGAGCCGGGCGGAGCTGGCCGCGCGGGCCGCACGCCGCGGCCTCTAGCGCGCCCTTTCCGCGCCGCCCCACCTGCGCGCGGCCCGCACTGCCTGCGCGCGGCGCGTCCCACCTGCGCGTGGCCCGCCACCCTGCGCGCCGCCCGCCCCACGTGCGCGCGGCCCGCACTGCCTGCGCGCGGCTCCACGTCGCCCACCTGCGGGCCGCCGCCCTCTCCCGCTCGGCCCGCCTCTGCCGTCCGGCAGATGTTCCGGCGCCCGACCCTCCCTAGCGTCGGCCGCCATGGAGCACCCCAACGCCACGTTCGCCCGCAACCTCTACGCCGCCCTGGCCGCGGGCGACGTCGCCACCGTCTTCGACGCGCTCGCCGACGACCTCGTCTTGATCAACGACATCGGCGCAGGCCCCTGGCGCGAGCTGCGCGGAAAGCAGGCCGTGCTCGAGTTCTGGGGCCGGTGGATGGAGCTGTTCGACGCCACGTTCCGCCAAGAGGTCATGGACGTCATCGGGTACGACGACCGCATCGTGATCGTCGTCCACGAGACCGGCACGGCGCAGGGCCAGACGTTCGACAACCGCGCGATCTACCTCGTCGGCGTCGTCGACGGCAAGTGGGCGACGCTCCGCACGACGGACATGGACCACGACAAGATCAACGCCTTCTGGTCGGCCGTCCGCATACCGGAGCTCACAGCACCGTGACGAGCTCCCCGGCGAGCGCCTGCGTGGCCGCGAGAACCAGCCGCGCCGGGTCCTCGCTGCCGTACCGCGCCCCGGCCTCGACGGCGATGAGCAGGCCCGCCGCGACGTCCCACCGCTTGGTGTCGACGAGCACGGCGGCGTCGAGCCGCCCCGCGGCCAGGTAGGCGAGGTCGAGCGCGGCGGGCAGGCGGCGCAGGTCCCCGATCGCGGGCAGCATCCGCCCGATCAGGCCCGCCACCTGCTGCTTCGTCCCCGGCGACGGGTTGAAGCTCAGCCCGACGACGGCCGCGTCGAGCGTCGCCCCGGAGACCGCGATCGGCGCACCGCCCAGCCGGGCTCCGGCGCCCGCCACGGCGGTGAACGTCTCGCCCGCGGCCGGGTCGTGCACCACGGCGGCCACCGGCAGGTCGCCGTCGTAGAGCGCGATCGACACCGACCACGGCCCGGTCGCCGTGACGTAGTTGCGGGTGCCGTCGAGCGGGTCGACGACCCAGCGCCTGCCGCTCGTGCCCGCCGTGTCGTGGCCCTCCTCGCCCAGGATCCCGTCGTCGGGCCACAGGGCCGTGAGCGCGTCGCCGATCAGCTGCTCGCTGGCCAGGTCGACGTCCGAGACGAGGTCGTTGACGTGCGCCTTCGTCCCCTTCACGACCAGCGACGGCCGCCGCTGCACCTGGAGGCGCCCGGCGCGCTCGGCGATGGCGACCACTTCGGCGACGACGGCGTGGAGATCCATGCCCTCAGCGTAGGTAGGGGCGCAGGTGGGCGGCGATCGCGGCGGCCAGGCCCACCGGCACCGCGTTGCCGATCTGCTTGGCGATCTCGATCTTGGATCCGCACCAGAGGAACGTCTCGGGGAACTCCTGGAGCAGCGCCGCCTCCAGATGCGTGATCACCCGGTTGACCTTGTGCTCCGGTGCCCACTGCGGGTGCAGGTACCGGCCCTTCTCGGGCTTGAAGAACTCGGTGCGGACGGTCAGCGACGGCTGGTCCCAGCGCATCCGGCCCATCACGTCGGTGGTGCCGGTGGGCTTCTCCCGCCAGCAGCGGGGGAGCAGCTCGTCGGGCAGGTCGAAGCGGCCGCCGCCGGGCGGCACGCAGTCGTAGCGGCGCAGCGACAGCTCGCGCGGGCGTCGGCCGAAGTGCAGGTCGAGGCGCTTGAACGGGCCGGGTACGCGACGGCCGAACACCTCGACCGTCGTCGCCGGGAGCGCGGTGCCCGCGGGCTGCTCCGGGAGGTCGGCGATCGCGTCTCGCACGGTTCGCCAGGTGTCCCGCCGGTGCGTGGGCGGGGGCAGCGGGATGTCGCCGACGCGCGAGCCGATCACGATCGTGCGCGCCCGCCGTTGCGGCACCCCGTAGTCGGCGGCCTGCAGCACGCCGTGGGTGAGCGCGTAGCCGGGGGTGTTCTCGAGCAGGAGCGCGAACTCGGTGCTGCGGCGGAAGCGGTCCACGTTCTCGATCACGAACACCTGCGGGCGGGCGGCCGCCACGACGCGCAGGAACTGCCGCCACAACCGGTTGCGCGGGTCGTCGAGGTGCTTGCTGCCCAGGTTGGAGAAGCCCTGGCAGGGTGGGCCGCCGATCACCACGTCGGCCCGCGGCACCTCGTCGAGGTCGGCGACGTCGCCCCAGCGGGTGTGCCCCTCCCCGAAGTTCAGGGCGTAGGTGGCCGCGGCGGGCAGGTTGTGCTCGACGGCGAGCACCGGCGTGTAGCCGTGCCGCACGAACCCCGCGGTGAGGCCGCCGCAGCCCGCGAAGAGGTCGATCACCGTCGGCACGGGGCAACCGTAGGCCGCGCTTACCCGTCCCGACGAGCGGGTACTCCTCGGTATGAGTTTCGGGGACAAGGTTTCGCACAAGACCCAAGAGCTGCGCGGCCGCATGAAGCGCAACGCGGGCGAGGTCACGAACAACCCGCGGCTGCGGGCCGAGGGTCGGTCCGAGGAGGTGGGCGGCCACCTCAAGCAGGCGGTCGACAAGGTCAAGGATGCCTTCGGCATGAACCGGCGCCCCCGCCGTCGTACCCACCGCGATACGACCTACTGAGGCGCGAACGCCGCCTCGAACGCGTCGAGCGCGGCGTCCGGGTCGCCCTGCGCCCAGGCCTCCAGGCCGATCACGCCGGTGTAGCCCGCCGCGGCCAGCGCCGTGGCCACCGCCCGGTAGTTGATCTCGCCCGTGCCCGGCTCGCAGCGGCCCGGCACGTCCGCCACCTGGATCTCGCCGATGTACGGCAGCGCCTCGCGCACCAGCTCGATGAGGTTCCCCTCGCCGATCTGGGCGTGGTAGAGGTCGAGGTTCAGCCGCAGGTGCGGGCGGTCCACGGCACGGGCCAGCGCCAGCGTGTCGGCGGCGCGCGCGAACGGCGTGCCGGGGTGGTCGACGGCCAGGTTCAGGTTCTCCAACGTGAACACCCGGTTGGCGCGCTCGCCGAGCTCGGCGACGCGGCGCAGGGTGTCGGCCGCCGTCAGCCACATCGCGGGCGTCACGACCTCGACCGGGCGCACCGGCAGGCCCTTCCCGTCGAGGCCCGTGCCGTGCAGGTTCAGGCGCGGGGAGTCGAGCCGCTCCGCCACGGCCAGGGACTCCTCGGCCGTGGCCAGCAGCTCGGCGATCCCGTCCGGCGTGGTGAGGTCGCCGCGCAGGTAGCCCGTCATGGACGAGAAGGTGGCACCGCTCGCGGCCAGCGCGTCGATGTCCTTGGTGGACCAGTCCCAGATCTCCACTTGCAGGCCGCGCTCGGTGATGCGCTTGACGCGGTCGAGCAGCGGCAGGTCGAGGTAGAGCATCTCGGCGCTGGCGGCGAGGGTGAAGCTCACAGGGTCACCGCCGTTCCGGTCTCGACGCTCGCGATCGCGGCCAGGGCGATCTCCAGCGCGGTGCGGGCGGTCGCGCCCGGCACCGGGGAGGCGCCGCCGGTGCGCACGGCCTCGACGAACGCCCGGATCTCGCCCGCGTAGGCCGCGTGCAGCAGGTCGGTGTCGTGGCGGGCGGTGTCGACGTGGATGCCGCCCGCGTCGTAGAGCGTCATGTCGGTGACGCGCGCGGTGCCCGCGGTGACCATGCCCGCCGAGCCGAACGCCTCGCCGCGCACGTCGTAGCCGTAGAGGGCGCTGAAGCTGGCCTCTGCGGTGGCGATCGCGCCGTTGTCGAAGCGGATGGTGACCACGGCGGTGTCCAGGTGGCCGCTCGCGCGCGCGTCGGGGGCGACCAGCGCGTCGGCGAACGCGTGCACCGCGACCGGCCGTGCGCCGGGGTTGAGGAAGCACAGCGTGTCGAAGTCGTGGATCAGGGTCTCGAAGAAGATCGTCCACTGCGGGATGCGGGCCGGGTCGGCGGTGAACGGGCCCGGGTCGCGGGTCAGCGAACGCAGCAGCTGCGGGGTGCCGATCCGGCCTGCGTCGATCGCGGCGCGGGCGGCGGCGAACGCGGGGGCGAAGCGGCGGTTGAACCCGACCTGCAGCACGATCCCCGCCTGCTCGGCCGCGGCGATGGCGCGGTCGGCGTCGGCGAGGGTCACCGCCATCGGCTTCTCGCAGAACACGTGCTTGCCCGCGGCGGCGGCCGCGACGACGAGGTCGGTGTGGCTGCGCGCGGGCGCGGTGATCAGCACGCCGTCGACGTCGGACCGGCCGAGCAGGGTCTCGACGTCGACCGCGTCGGCGTCGAGCTCGGCGGCCAGGCGCTTGGCGGCGATCTCGACGGGGTCCGCGACGGCGACCAGCCGGGCGCCGGGCGCCTGGTGGGCGACGATCCCGGCGTGGTTGCTGCCGATGCGGCCCGCGCCGATGAGGGCTAATCCGAGGGTCATGGTGGCCTTCCCCGTCCATCTAGTACGTTCTAGTTCCGCTAGACTAGAACGTACTAGACGAGGAGGGAAGTGTGACCCGTCTGACGATGGCCGACGTCGCCAAGGCCGCCGGTATCTCCACGGCGCTGGTGTCGATCGTCATGCGCGGGGTGCCGGGCGCCAGCGACGCCACCCGGGCCCGGGTCCTGCGGATCGCCGACGAGCTCGGGTACGTCCCCGACGAGCGGGCCCGCAAGCTGCGGCAGTCCCGTTCGCGGGTGCTCGGGGTGGCGTTCGAGCTGCAGCAGCCGTTCCACGGCGACCTCGTCGAGCGGCTCTACGCCGCGGCGGCCGCCCACGGGTACGACATCGCGCTGTCGGCCGTCGCCCCCACCCGCGACGAGCCGACCGCGGTGGAGGCGCTGCTGCGCGAGCGGTGCGAGGCGGTGGTGCTGCTCGGCAGCCGGTTCACCGACGACGGGCTGGCCGCGCTGGCCGCGCGGGTGCCCACGCTGCTGGTCGCCCGGCGCACGGCCGCGTCCGGCGTCGGCGTGGTGCGGGGCGACGACCTGGTCGGCATCGGCCTGGCCGTCGACCACCTCGTCGGGCTGGGGCACGAGCGCATCGCGCACGTCGACGGGGCCGACGCGCCCGGCAGCGCCGACCGGCGCCTGGGGTTCGACGCCGCGATGACCCGGCACGGGTTGGCTCGCCACGCCGACGTCCTCACCGGCGGCCTCACCGAGGCGGCGGGCGCCCGCGCCATGACGGCGCTGCTCGCCCGGCCCAGGCCGCCGAGCGCGGTGATCGCGTTCAACGACCGGTGCGCCACCGGGGTGGTCGACACGCTCGTGCACCGCGGCCGCCGGGTGCCCGGCGACGTCTCGGTGGTCGGCTACGACGACTCCCGCCTGGCCGAGGCCCCGCACGTGCAGATGACCACGGTCTCGCAGGACGCCACCGCCCTGGCGACGGCGGCGGTGGCGCAAGCCCTGGCCTTGGCGAGCGGCGCGGAGCCGACGGAGACGGTCCTGACGCCCCGCCTGGTCGTCCGCTCGACGACGGCCCCACCCCGCGGTGAGTCGTACGATCCGCCGCCGTGAGTTGGCCGTTTCGCCCGGGTGAGTCGTGCGATTCGCCGCGGTGAGTCTGCCGTTTCGCCCGGGTGAGTCGTGCGATTCGCCGCGGTGAGTCTGCC
>Ga0207706_10006841_pt1 | contig 10538 bp, 8 predicted proteins | sample KBSC53metaG_FD_184318 | JGI IMG/M metagenome (GOLD analysis project Ga0207706, IMG submission 184318) | Corn rhizosphere microbial communities from Kellogg Biological Station, Michigan, USA - KBS C5-3 metaG (SPAdes) (version 2) | ecosystem: Host-associated > Plants > Roots > Rhizosphere > Soil ... | reverse complement strand
CACTATCGCGGCGCTGATCAAACCGCTCAATCTGGTTGCTTACCGCACGGGGACTATTCCTCCGCCGTTTGATGGCAAGACCCCGGCGGCACGTCCCTACTCGCTCGCCAACTTTCGCGGGAAGGTCGTCATCGTGAATTTTTGGGCGAGCTGGTGCGCCGAATGCCGCCCCGAGATGTCTGCGTTAGAGCGGTTGCACCGCGACTTCGCATCGCGTGGACTCGTCATGATCGGAATCAACGCACGCGAAGACGCGGCGACGATAGGGCGCTACGCCAAGGGTCTGGCGCTGACTTTCCCGCTGCTCGTAGATGAAGACGGAAAAATTAACGCCTTATACGGCGTTGTCGGCCTGCCGGCGACTTTCATCATCGGCCGCGACGGGCGTGCCGTGGCCTTTGCCGTCGGAACGCGCGAATGGGCGAGCGCGCCGGCCCACGCACTGATCGAAGCGCTGCTGGCCGAGCCCGCTACGCGCATGGGAGCACTGTGACCGTAACCCGGCGAAAGTTCCTGCTAACGACAGGCACCGTGCTCTTGCCAGCGGGCCTGGCCGGTCACGGGTTCGGCGCGCAACCCGCGCGTCCCTTCATGATCGGCGCGCTGACGGTTTCATGGGGACCGACTCCGGCGATCGTCGGGCTGCGCGACGGGCTCAAGGCCCTCGGATACCGCGAAGATCAGGATTTTGTGCTCGGCGTACGCTTCACTCAAGGCGATGCCACCGAGTTGCCCGCGGCAGCGCGCAATCTTGTAAAAAACGGCGTCGATCTGATAGTAACCAGCGCCGGAGGCAATGCCGCGAAAGCCGCGCTGGCAGCGACCCAGCGGATTCCGATTGTCTTCCTTGGCGAGAGCGATCCGGTCGGACGCAAGCTGGTGAACAGCTTCGCCCGACCCGGCGGGAACATCACCGGAATCGCCGACCTGGAAGTGGACCTCGCGCCCAAGAAACTGGAAATCTTTCGGGAACTCGTCCCGGGCTTGAAGCGGATCGTCATCGTCTATGACGCGACAAACGCAGAAGCCGTCGAACGCCTGGCGGCGCAGCGCGACGCTGTGCGGCGCCTCGGTCTCGCGATAGTGGAAAAACCCGTGCGCAGCGAAGACGAAGCCAGGGCTGCGATCACCGGCATCAGGAAAGCCGACGGGGACGGTTTTTTCGCGAGCCGGATACTCTCGTTGAATATTCCGGGACTCATGCTGGATCTCGCGCTGAAGCAGTCGATCCCGACTATGTTCGACGAAGGGTTCTTCGTGGAGCGCGGCGCATTGGTCAGTTATTCCGCGAACACGTATGAGCTGGGTCGCCAGGCTGCGCGCCTGGTGGGCAAAATCATGAAAGGCGCAAAACCGGCGGATATTCCGGTCGAACAGCCAACCAAGTTCGAACTGGCGGTGAATCTGAAAACCGCCGCGGCACTCGGCATCAAGATCCCGAATTCGATCCTGCTGCGCGCCGACAAGGTGATCGAATAAGCCGCGCCGCAGCTAGGATTTGCGCTTTGGCTCGGCCTTGCGGGCCATTAGCAACTTGTCACTGGTTTCGCGTACGCGAGTACTCATGCCGTGCAGCAGGCCGAGCGATAGCTCGGGGTAGCTTGCGATCAGGCCGTGCAGCTTCAGCTTGTCGAGATACAGGAGCTGCGAATCCTCGATCACGTGGGCGGTGCCCGAGCGCGGCGAGCCGTCGAGCGGGCCCATCTCGCCGAAGCAGCCGCCCTCCTCCACGATGCTTACGAAGTCCTCGACTTTCGGATCGGGATTGATTGAGATGCCGATCTTGCCGGTCAGCACGATATACATGCGGTCGGAGGGATCGTTGATCTCGAACACGCGCTCGCCCTTGAAGTAGGCCTCCTCCTGCATCTCCTCCACCACCACGCGCAGGTCGTCGGTGGCGACTTCAGAAAATATGGGCGTTCGTTTCAGGATGACGATACGATCGAAAAAATCGGCCATGCGCTGCTTATCCCCTGGCGGCTGCGGCCGCGAGCGCGTGCTGCGCGCACTCTTTAAGCCAGTAGTCTACATGATTGGCGCACCATTGAAGTGCATCCGCGGCGCTCGCAAACGCCGTCGCGCCGGGCACCGTGTCGATCACGGCTTGATGGTCGCTCGCCACAATCAAGAGCTGGCCGAGCTGCGTGCCCAACTCGGTGTTCGCGATATTGGTCAGTGCTTCTCTCGCGCGCGCGACCTGGCGCTTGTCTTTGCTCTTCAGCGCGAGGTAGACAATGCGGATGCTGTGTGAGTCGCCGAGATTTTCCATCGCGAGCAATGCGACTTCGAGCGTCTGCGTGAAGCGCTCGGCGAGCACGATCTTCATCAGCGTCCAGCCCGCATCTTTGCGCCCCGCTTCGGCCGCTTCAAGCACGTGCAGCGCCTGCGCCATCTGGGCAGCAGCCTGCAGGCGACGTCCTGCGAACTCCTCGAACGGCTGGCGCAGCGCCCCGTGACGCGAGAGATAACAGACCACCTGCTGCTGCTGGCGCGGCGGCGCGCACGATTCGTCTAGCCATGCAAACAGCCGCTCGGGCAGATTTTCGATGCATTCCTCGAGCACAGCGAGCGCCGCGCCGACGACATTGGGATGGCGGTCGGTCAAGGCGGCAAAGGCGAGCCGTTCGCGGTCCGCTGCCGGCAACAGGCGATAGCACGAGATCGACGCCATGCGCATTTGCTGGTCCGGGGATTGGACCAGCGATTCGAGCAGCGCGGTCAGCCGCGCGTCCGCGGTGAAGGCTCCGCGCTGCAAGGCCGCGAGCGCCGACTTCTTGACGCCATCTTCGACATGCTCGAGCAGCCCACACAGAATCGGCAGGAACGGCGCTGGCATCGCAACCCTTCGGCCGAGATGCAGCCCTGCATAAATTGACGAGGTCTGGGGGCCCTCAAGCAGGCCGCGCCAGCGCGCGAACGCGCCATCCAGCCGGTCGTTCATGCCGTAACTCAGCACACCCTGCACGCCGCAGGCGATCAGGCGCGGATTGTCCGAAGCCAGACATTTGGCGACCTCGGGTTTCATACGCGGGTCTTGCGCTTCGAAGCGCGTCGCCAAGACTGTCGCGCGCTCGTGCGCATCGCCGCGCTCGCGTGTCGCCTCGAGCCGGTGCAGCAATTCTTCCGGCAGTTTCGGGCCGATCAAACGGACCAGCTGATCGCACACCGGCGCGCTCGCGTGCTGCATGCGCTCGAAAATGATCTCGGGCGCTTTATCGGGAAACGTGTTCGACAGCATGCGTGCGTAAGTGAGGCAGATCTGCTCGTCCTCGTGCCTGACGCCGTCGCAAAGCTTCGAGAAAAGTTCCGGATCGTGCGCGGTGTCGGTCCTCCCCAGTCCCTCCGTGGGGAGAAACAGGCGCTCTTTGAGCGTCGACAGCAACGCCTCGACATACGCGCGGTTCGTCTTGATGCTGAAATAAAGGTACAGCGAGCACGCAATCACGCCCGCGGTCAAATACGAATTAGGCGCATGCCATTTTTTCAGGGCCTGCAGCACGAGGCCGACGAATATATAGCCGCACGGCAGCACGAGCATCAGCGACAGTGCGCGCGCCCTGCCCTGCATGTAGTCGGGCAGTGCGTCGAAAAGGAGCGACCGCGACGGGTTGCGCATCGACGGCAGCAGCACGCGGCGGTTCAACGTGCTCGTCAGCGCGGCCGGTACGTTGAAAAAAGTGATCATCGCGCCAAAGCACATCAGGGTGGTCGAGGGAAACACGAGGTTGATCGCGCGCACGCCGAACACATTGATGACCTTGCTCGTGAAAAATACCTGCACGAGCACGGTAACCGCGCTCGACACGATCGTCAGCACGCCGAAGAGGACGGAAAGCTCCGCCTCGGTCTTGAAATTCGCGTTGTAGACCGCGAATGCCGCGTAACCCAGGCAGTTCAGCGCGACCACCATAAAGAACACCGCCAGCGACGAATACAGCAACAGCTTCGAGCGGCGCGCGAACTTGAGCCCCTGGGTGACCTGCTCGATCGTGCGGCCCAATCCACCGCCGCGGCGGCCCGGTGCAAAAAAAGGCGAGACGCCAACGGTGCGATGCCGCGTCACGACGATTGCGACGGCGATCGCCGCGAGCCCGCTCCACACCAGCACCAGGCCCTGCACGCCGATGATCGTCGACATCGTGAGTATCAGCCCGCCCGCCACCTCACCCAGCTGCAATCCCGCCATGGTCATCGGCAGCAGCCGCTTGCTCTGCTCGTTGTCGAAGTTCGCGCTGAAATAAAGCGACGCATGCATGATCAGCAGTTCGGAGCTGATTTCGAACAGCAGGTAGTAGACGGGATAGGCAAAGCTGTCGACATCGGAGTGCATCAAGTACCAGTTGCCGACGAGCATCAACGCCAGCGCGCTCAGCAGTATGTAGAACGTGCGCTCAGGCGCCAGGCGGTCCGCGTAGGCTGCGTATATCGTGCTGACGGTGGCCATCAGCACGCCCAGACCGACGTACATAAAAGGCAGGTATTGGATGCCGAAGCGTTTGAGGAACAGCGCATCGGCCGTGCCACGACCGATCGCCAACCCGGCGCTGATTACAAGAAAAAGGCAGAAGAAATAGGTCAGCTTCGGCCATTCCGCCTTTTTAACCATCAATAACTTAGCCATTCGGCAGCATTTTCGGCTTATTTTTGCCAGAATTCCCTGAGTGGCTGATTATCCACACTAGGATATAGGATTACAACACTAAAAATCGGTAAAAGTCCTCTCAAAACAACATGAAAACGCTATGCTTCCGGAATAAAGCGCTGAGCCGCCGTGAGGCGCTCCAATCCTGCACATTTCTGATACTGGTGTTCGCTTCGGCAGGCGCGGCCGCGGCGCAGGTTCCCTGGAAGCCCACCAGAAATGTCGAAATCGTCGTTGGTGTGGGCCCGGGCGGCGGTGTCGATCGCACGGCGCGCACGCTGCAGAAAATCCTGCAGGACCGGCGGTGGCTCGATGTCAGTTCGGCCGTCGTCAACAAGCCGGGAGGCGGCGGCATCCTCGCGCAGGCCTATCTTAATCAGCATGCCGGCGACGCGCACTACCTCGAAGTGTCTGCGACCTCGCTGCTGACCAATCACATCACCGGCAAAACGGCGCACGCGTGGAACGACTTCACGCCGATCGCGATGCTGTACGATGAATTCATCGGGTTCGCGGTCAAAGCGGATTCGCCGCTGAAAACGGGACGTGACCTCGCAGAACTGTTGCGCAAAGATCCCGCCGCGCTGCCGGTCGGGATTGCGACCAGTGCCGGCAACACCAACCACATCGCGCTCGCGCTGCTCGCCAAACGCGTCGGCGGCGACGTCAAAAAGCTCAAAGTCGTCGTGTTCAACTCCGGCGCCGAATCGACGACCGCGCTGCTCGGCGGGCATGTCGGGCTGGTGACGACGCCGGCCGCCACCGCGCTGCCGCATATGCAAAGCGGCGCGCTGCGGATCATCGCCGTCGCCGCGCCCAAGCGGCTCGACGGCGCGCTCGCGCAGGTGCCCACATGGCGGGAACTCGGCTACGACATCGTGGTTTCCAACTGGCGGCCTGTCATGGGGCCGCGGGGTCTTAACGCGGAACAGGTTGCGTACTGGGAAGACTTGCTCCAACGCTTCACGCAGACTGCCGAATGGAAGGATGAACTCGCGGTGACCGGCGGGCTCTCACACTATATGGGCAGCCGCGAGCTCGCGCTTTTTCTCGAGGCGCAAAGCGCGTCGTTCCGCGCCATACTTGGCGAACTCGGTCTGGCCCGCTAGCACGATACGCGCTGCGTGCCGCCTCATGAGTGATTTGTGAGGGCGGCTCTAGTATCATGCCGATTTTCCGCTTCGCTCAAGGATGAGTTTGATGAAACCATTCGACTGGCAATTTCCCTACCCGTCGCAACGCATGCCGATACTCGCGCGCAACTGCGTTGCGACATCGCAGCCGCTGGCCGCGCAAGCCGGATTGCGCATGCTGATGAAAGGCGGTAGTGCCGTCGATGCGGTGCTCGCGACCGCCATCTCGCTCACGGTGTTGGAGCCGACCAGCAACGGCATCGGCTCCGATGCGTTCGCGATTCTATGGGACGGCAAAAAACTGCAGGGACTCAACGCGTCCGGCCGCTCGCCGGCGGCGTGGACGCCGGACCGCTTCAAGGGCCTCAATGCAATGCCGCAGCGCGGCTGGGATTCCGTGACGGTGCCGGGCGCGATATCGGCTTGGGTCGAGCTCTCGAGCAAATATGGCAAGCTGCCGTTCGCTGATTTGTTTGAGCCGGCGATCGACTACGCGTCGCGCGGATACATGGTGTCGCCTACCATCGCGCGCCTATGGGAGAGGCAGCTGCCCGAGCTGAAAGACCAGCCGGGTTACGCGGAAGCGTTCATGCCGAACGGCCGCGCGCCGCTGCCGGGTGAAAAATTTATATTTGCCGACCAGGCGCGCACGCTCAAGCGCATCGCGGAAACCAAGGGCGAGGCTTTCTATAAGGGCGACCTTGCCGAAAAAATCGTCGCGCATGCCAAACAACACGGCGGCGCGATGACGATGTCCGATCTGGCCGCCCACCAGTGCGACTGGGTCGAGCCGGTCGGGCAAAGTTACCGCGGGTATACGCTGCACGAAATCCCGCCGAACGGCCAGGGCATAGGCGCGCTCATTTCGCTGGGTATCCTCGAAAACTTCGACATGGCGGCCCTGCCCGTCGATTCCGCCGATAGCCTGCATGTGCAGCTCGAGGCGATGAAACTCGGGTTCGCCGATATTTACGAATACGTGTCGGATCCGGCCACGATGCGCGTCACGCCGGCGCAAATGCTCGACCGCGCGTATCTCGCGAGCCGCGCCAAGCTGATCGACATGAAAAAAGCGCAAGACCCGAAGTTCGGCACGCCGCCGACCGGCGGTACTGTCTACCTGACCGCGGCGGACGCTTCCGGCATGATGGTTTCGTACATTCAGTCGAACTATGCGGGCTTCGGCTCCGGCGTCGTCGTCAACGGCACCGGCATCAGCCTGCAGAATCGCGGTTACGGTTTTGTGACGAAGCCGGGCCATGCGAACGAGGTCGGGCCGCGCAAGCGGCCGTTCCAGACCATCATTCCCGCTTTCGTCACCAAAGACGGCAAGCCGGTGATGAGCTACGGTGTGATGGGCGGCTCGATGCAGGCCCAAGGCCATTCGCAGATTATGGTGCGCCTCGCCGATCACGGGCAGAACCCGCAGGCCGCAGCCGATGCGCCGCGCTGGCGCATCGACACCGGGCTCGCGCTGGGGATCGAACAGGGCGTCAATCCCGACGTCATCGCCGAGTTGAAGCGTCGCGGCCACCAGATCACTCAAGCCGACCGCTGGAGCACCGACTTCGGCCGCGCGCAGTTGATTTACAAGATGGAAGACGGCTATCTCGCGGCGTCCGAGCGACGCACTGACGGACAGGCAGTAGGCTTTTAGGATTGAGGAGCGAGAATTGAGGATTGAGAAAACGCTTTAATTCCTGGTTACTCAATCCTCGCTCCTCAATCCTCAATCCTGGAGAATTCCATGTCAGAACACAAAGCCAGCATCGTCTGGGCGCGCAATGGCGCCGATTTCGGCTACAAGAATTATCCGCGCGACCACGTGTGGCGCTTTCCGAACGGCGTCGAAGTGCCGGGCTCGGCGGCGCCGGCATATCTCGGCAATCCGCAGCGCGTCGATCCGGAAGCCGCGTTCGTCGCGGCGCTATCGAGCTGCCACATGCTGACGTTCCTGGCGCTCGCGTCGAACAAGGGTTTCGTCGTCGATAGTTACGAAGACGCCGCAGTGGGACATCTCGAAAAAAATGCGAGCGGCAAGCTCGCAATTACGCGGGTCGAGCTGCATCCGAAAATCGTTTATAGCGGCGCCAAACAGCCGGCGGCAGCGGATCTCGACTGGCTGCACGACAAAGCGCACAAGGAATGCTTCATTGCGAACTCGGTGACGACCGAGGTCAAAGTGGTCGCCTGATTTTGTCCGCCTCTGCTTATTCGACCTTGATGTTGCCGTCCTTGATAACTTTCGCCCACTTCTTCGTTTCCGCCTGGATATAGGTCGCGAACTGCTCGGGCGTGCTCGGCGTCGCTTCGATGCCCGACTCGAGCAAACGCTGCTTCGCGTCCGGAATGTTCAGCACCTTGACGATTTCAGTATTGAGGCGCGCGACGATTTCCTTCGACGTTCCCGCCGGCACAAATACGCCGTACCAATTGTTGACCGCGAATCCCGGCACGCCTGCCTGCGCTATCGTCGGTAATTCGGGCATCAGGACAAAACTCTTGGTGCCGGTCATGCCGAGCGCGCGAACCTTGCCGCCCTTGATCTGCCCGATCGCCGTGGACACGGTCGAAAAGATGATCTGCACGTTGCCCGCCATCAGGTCGAGCATCGCCGGCGCACCGCCTTTGTACGGAACGTGCACCATTTTCGTTCCCGTCATCATGTTGAAGAGTTCGCCGGCGAGATGATCTGTCGCGCCGGGACCGGATGATCCGTAGTTGAGCTGGTTCGGTCGCGCCTTGCCGAGCGCGATGAGCTCTTTCACGCTTTTGACCGGCAGCGCGGGATGCACGACCAGCACGTTCAAGGCATCCGCCGCGAGCGTCACCGGCACGAGGTCCTTGATCGGGTCATACGGCATCTTGGCGTAAAGGCTTGGGTTGATCGCGATCGGGCCTATCGTGCCGAGCACCATCGTGTAGCCATCAGGCGGCGCTTTCGCGCCGAGATCGACCCCTATCATGCCGCCCGCACCGCCGCGGTTGTCTACCACCACCTGCTGACCCAGCGCATCGTGGAGTTTTTGCGCGATGACGCGCGACGTGATGTCGGCGCCGCCGCCGGGCGCGAACGGGCTGATGAAACGCACTGGCTTTGCGGGCCACGCCTGCGCGTGCAGTCCCGGACTCGCCAGGACCAGACACGCGCACACCATCGGGGTCATCCATCGCTGCATGCAGAAGCCTCCGTCTAATTGATGCTGTCGGTAAAAGCAGGAACCATACCCGCGGGCTCCGCCGCATGCCGCGCTGTTTCGGCGGTGCTAGAATTCATGCTCTCATCCAATACCACGGGAATTCCACATGCCGCTCGCCCAACTATACATCGCCGCCGGCCGCGACGACGCCAAGAAAAAAGCCCTGATCGAAAAAGTCACCCAGGCATTCGTCGACGCGCTCGGCGTCAAGCCGGATTCCGTCTGGATCACGGTGCAGGACGTCGAGAAAACCGCCTGGGGCATCGGCGGCAAGACGCTGGCCGAGCGGGGATAGCCGTCATGGCCCAGCGCCGGATGTCGCTAGCAGTCAGCGCCGCCAGCATGCGGCCCACCGTCATCGGCCGCAGCCAGGCGGTCGCGTGCGGACACTATCTCGCCGCGCTGGCGTCGATGCGCGTGCTCGATGCAGGCGGCAACGCAGTCGATGCCGGCGTCACCGCCGCGATGGCACTTGCAGTTCTGCAGCCGGACATTGTGAGCTTCGCGGGCGTTGCCCCGACGCTCATATATCTCGAGAAGGAAGACCGCGTCGTTTCGCTCGCCGGGCTCGGCTACTGGCCGGCGGCGACCGACATCAACCGCCTGATAGCGGCGGGCGACGGCAAGTCGATGCCCGAAGGTCTGTTGCGCACGGTGATGCCGGCGGCACCCGCGACGCACATTCAAGCGCTGCGCCGCTATGGCACGATTTCGTTCGAGCAAGCGGCGACCGCCGCGATGGAACTGGCGCGCGATGGCTACGCCATCTATCCGTTTCTCGCCAACAATCTCAACGGTGCGCAGGACCAGTACCGGCGCTGGCCGGAGAGCGCGCGAATTTTTCTGCCCGGCGGACAGCCGCCGCGCTATGGCACGTTGTTCCGCCAGGAAGACCTCGGCCGCAGCATCGCCGGCATGATAGAAGCCGAGCGCATGGCACGCGGCGACCGCGACAAAAAACTGCGCGCGGCGCATGATTTCTTTTATCGCGGCCCGATTGCCGACGCCGCTGCCGCTTACCACGCGCAGAATGAGGGTTTTCTGACCAAGGCCGATCTCGCCGGGTTCGAAGTGCCCGTCGAGGACAGCATCAGCGTTAACTTCCGCGGCTATGCGGTGCATGCGTGCGACGTGTGGTGCCAGGGCATCTCGCTGCTCCAAGCACTAAAGATTATCGAAGGCTGCGATCTCTCGAAGCTCGGGCACAATTCACCCGACTACGTGCACACCGTCGCCGAAGCGCTCAATCTCGCATTCGGCGACCGCGAAGCGTACGTCGGCGATCCGAAATTCGTGAAGGTGCCGGTCAAAGCGCTGCTGTCGGATAACTATGCGACGCGCCAACGCGCTCGCATCGACCTGAAACGTGCATTCGGCAAGCTGTCCGCCGGCGGCAATCCCGAAGGCACGCCGGCCACCGCCGGCAGTCATCAGCCGGTTTACTCGGCGGCGCGCGGCAAAGTCGAAACTTCGCCGGACACGATTTACGCAGCAGTCATGGACAAATACGGCAACGCTTATTCGGCCACGCTGTCGGACACCACGTACGACGCGCCGGTC
>Ga0207706_10006838_pt1 | contig 10540 bp, 12 predicted proteins | sample KBSC53metaG_FD_184318 | JGI IMG/M metagenome (GOLD analysis project Ga0207706, IMG submission 184318) | Corn rhizosphere microbial communities from Kellogg Biological Station, Michigan, USA - KBS C5-3 metaG (SPAdes) (version 2) | ecosystem: Host-associated > Plants > Roots > Rhizosphere > Soil ... | reverse complement strand
CTACGACGAGGTGCTCGCGCTCGCGAAGCAGTACCGGCCGAAGCTGATCATCTGCGGCGGGTCGGCCTACCCGCGCACTATCGAGGCGGACCGGTTCCGCGAGATCGCGGACGAGGTCGGCGCCCTGCTCCTCTGCGACATGGCGCATTTCGCGGGCTTGGTAGCGGCCGGCCTGCACCCGAACCCGGTGCCGCACTGCGACTTCGTCACCTCGACCACGCACAAGACGCTCGCAGGCCCGCGCGCCGGCTTCGTGCTCTGCAAGGAAGAGCATGCGCAGGCCATCGATCGCGCGGTCTTCCCGGGGATGCAGGGCGGGCCGCTCGAGCACACGATCGCCGCCAAGGCGACCTGCTTCCGCATCGCCGCCACCGAGGCCTTCCGCGACTACCAGTCTCGGGTGCGAAGCAACGCCGACACGCTGGCGGCAACCCTCCAGGAAGGCGGCCTCGACGTCCTCACCGGCGGAACCGATACGCACCTGCTGCAGGTCGACCTGCGCTCGACCGCGTGGTCGGGAAAGGATGCGGAAGAGCGCCTGGCCGAGGTCAAGCTGACGGTCAACCGCAACACGGTGCCCTTCGACGAGCGGCCGCCGACGGTCGCGTCCGGGATTCGGATCGGCACCCCCGCCGCGACCATGCGCGGCTTCGACGACGAGGATTTCGCCGAGGTAGGCCGGATCATCGTCGGCGCACTCGCCGACGGCGCGGACATCGCGGCCCTGACCGCCCGCACCGAGGCGCTCTGCGAGCGGCGTCCCTTGTACCCGGGCTTCCGCGGCTACACCACGTACGTCGCATGACTGAGGTTGCCAGCGGCGTGACCGTGGTCGGCCACCCGCTCGTTCAGCACAAGCTCTCGTATCTGCGGGACAAGGACACGCCGACGGTCCACTTCCGGAAGCTGGCGAACGAAGTCACGCTGCTCCTCACCTACGAGGCGACGAAGGACTTCCCGACCGAGACGGACGAGGTCGAGACCCCGCTCGAGCGAACGACGGTGGAGCGGATCGCGGGCAAGAAGGTCGCCGTCTGCCCGGTCCTGCGCGCCGGGCTCGGGATGCTCGACGGCGTGCTCTCCCTTGTCTCGAGCGCGCGCGTCGGGTTCATCGGCCTCTACAGGGACGAGGAGACGCTTCAGCCGGTCGAGTACTACGTGAAGCTGCCCGAGCTCGGCGACGGCGAGCGTGACGCGATCGTCCTCGACCCGATGCTCGCGACCGGGCGCTCGAGCGCGGCCGCGGTCGCCGCGGTCAAGCACGCCGGCGCGCGCTCGGTCACGCTCGTCTGCCTGGTGGCCGCGCCCGAAGGGATCGAGCACCTGCAGCGCGAACACCCGGAGGTGAGGATCGTCACCGCCTCCGTCGACCGCGGTCTCGACGAGCGGGGCTACATCGTCCCCGGCCTCGGCGACGCGGGCGACCGGCTTTATGGCACGAAGTAGACCGCCGACCTAACCATGTGGAACACGCTCACGAACCACCTCGAGGTGCTCTACGGGGCGGCGCTTGCGCTTGTGATCGTCGTCTTGCTCACGCCGGCCGTCGGCGGGATGGCCCGGATGCTGGGCGTCGTCGACCGGCCCGGCGCGCGGCGGCTTAACCGAAGCGCGGTGCCGCGCCTCGGCGGGCTGGCGCTCTTCTTCGGCATCTTCGTCCCGGCGCTCGCCTTCCTCCCGCTCGGCCGGGAGACAAAGGGGCTCCTGCTGGGGATGGCGGTCGCGACGACCGTCGGGGCGATCGACGACTTCCGCGGCCTCGTCTGGTGGGAGAAGCTCGGCGGCCAGATCGCCGCGGCTGCGATCCCGACCGGGTTCGGCATTTGGGTGCACCGCTTCACGTTCCCGATCCTCGGCGTGCATGCGCTGCCGGAGTGGGTCGGAGTACCGCTGACGATCTTGTGGATCGTCGCGATCATGAACATGGTCAACTTCCTGGACGGGCTGGACGGGCTCGCCGCCGGCGTCTGCGGCATCTCCGGCTTCACCTTCTGCCTGATCGCGCTCTCGCTGGGCAGGCCTGAGCCCGCGATCCTGGCGGCGATCGTCTTCGGCGCCTGCCTCGGCTTCCTCCGCCACAACTTCTATCCGGCCCGGATCTTCATGGGCGACTCGGGGGCGCTGCTGCTGGGCTTCACGCTCGGGGCGCTGGCAGTTCAGGGTCTCTTGAAGACGGCCGCGGTCGCGACGCTGCTCTTCCCGCTGCTCGTCCTGGCCATCCCGATCCTCGATACGTCCTTCGTGGTCGCGAAGCGGATCAAGTACGGAGAGCCGGTCTACGGCGCCGACCGGCAGCACCTGCACCACCGGTTCCTGAACATCGGCTACTCACAGAAGCGGGCCGCATTGACCATGTGGGCCTGGTGCGCAGTGCTCGCCGGAGCGGCGCTCGCCACGCGCTTCATCCACCCGCACGCCCATGGGGTCTGGCATGTGGGGCCGACGGTCGCGGTCGCGTCGATCGGCGCCGTCGCGCTCGGGGCGTCGATCTACATGGTCTACCTGCTCGAGATCGTGAAGCTTGCGAACCCGCGCATCCGGCGCCGCGAGCAGGAAGCGCGCCGGGCCGCGGCTCGTCGCACCGCTTAAGCCCTCTAAGCCGACCAGAATGCTACGAGCCGCTCCGGGTAGCCCGGCGCACGCGCCAGCCCGTGCCCCGCGCCGAGGAGTACCGCCCGTTCGGCGGGTAGCCGCTCCTCGAGCACGTCGCACACCGCGTCGAACGCCGCGCTGTGGCCGCCGGAGATCACGAGCTTGCGGAACGGCGCGGCAGCGAGCCTGTCGAGTGGAATCTCGGCCTCCCAGGGCGGACGCTCAGCTATCAGCGCGCGAATGCCGCGCTCGACGTCGGGCGGCAGTTCCTCGGGGACCGTCGCACTCGTGCCGACGATCTCCATGAAGCCGGCCGCGAATGCGCGCGGCTCGCGCGGGCCGTTGTGAAAGTGTTCGTCGAGTCGCTCGACGAGCCGGTCGACCTCGGGGTCGCCACGGGCGAGGCCGAACGCCGGCGGCTCGCTGACGGCCAGGGAAAGAACCGCCTCAGGTCGACGGGCTGCGATGAGGAGCGCGATCACGCCGCCGTACGAGTGGCCGACGAGATGCGCCCCGTCCCCGAGCAGCGGCGCCAGCTCGTCGGCCTGCTCGTCGAAGTCGATCCGGTCGAGCGGCGGGTTCGGCGGATAGCCGCCGCGGTTGGGCGTGACGAGCTCGAATCGGTCGGCCAACGGCTGCACCGGGCCCCAGGCGGACTCCGCGTTGCCGCCGCTTCCATGGATCAGCACGACCCGCACGCGATCGATCCTACCGTGAACAAAGTTCGGCAAAAACGCGGCGGTTGAGCCGGTTTTCGCTGTTACAAGGTTTGTTATGCTCGCCGCGATGTCGCCCAGTCCTCGTTCGTCGTTCGAGCCGGCCGGAGCCGGCGCGCTGCTCGGGGGCGTGACCGCCGGGAGCGTGGGTGTCGGCGCGCTCCTCGGCTGGGCAGCCGGCTCGGTTGGCATCGGAATCCTGTGCGGTGCCTTCGTCGGCGTGCCTGCGGGCGTCTTCGCCGTCTACAAGCGCTACCGGAACGTCCTTTGACCCGGGTCGGCATCCTCGGAGCGCCGCGGCCGATCCCGCGCCGGCTCGCCCCTGCGCTCGGCGGCGGGATCGTCATCGCCCTGGCGCTGCCCGTCTTCCTGGTCGCGGGCTGGCCGCTCTCCGGCTGGGTCGTCGCCGCCGTCCTGTGGGTTGGGAGCCAGGCCTTCGGGCTTCTGCTCGCACGCATCTCGCCGTCGTCCCAGAACGTGGCCGCTTCGGGCGTGCTGGCCTTCGGGATGATGTTCCGGATGCTGGCGGTGCTCGTTGTCCTGCTCGTCGTCGTCGCCTCCGACAAGGACGTCGGCCTGGCGGCCGCGCTCCTCTACGGACTCGCCTACACGGCCGAGCTCGGCCTCTCGCTGGCCGGCTACTACGGCCAGGAGCCGACCGCGTGAAGCGGCTTTTCGTCGGCCTGACGCTTCTGGCTCTCGCGCTGCCGAGCCCAGCGTTCGCGCGCGGCGAGTTCGACCCGACGACCGAGTTCGAGCAGCACGAGTGGGTCTCGATCCACCTCGGCCCGCTGAACATGTCGATCACGAAGGCGGTGGTGTACCTGTTCCTCGGAGCCGGGCTGACGATCGTGCTCGGCCTCGTCCTGATGCGCGGCAGGACGCTGAACCGCCGCCACACGGTCGGGGAGGCCGTCTACGAGATCGCGCAGGTGCAGATTGCGGAGCAGGGCCTGCCTTCGAAGGCGATGGGCCGCTGGTTTCCGTACGTGGCCACCCTGCTGCTCTTCATCTTCGTGGTGAACCTGATCGGGTTCATCCCGCTCCCGCTCACCGGCGAGACCTACCACGGCTTCCCCGTCTGGGGCATCTACGCCGCCACCTCGTCGCTCTCGGTGACGCTCGCGCTCGCGGTCCTGACCTTCCTGTTCACGCACGTCGAGGGCATCCGCTGGAACGGCCCCGTGCGTTACTTCAAGAGCTGGATCCCCGAGGCGCCGAAGGCGCTGCTCGCGCTGATCGTGCCGCTGGAGATCATCGGCCAGTTCATGCGCCTCTTGTCGCTGAGCGTCCGACTCTTCGCCAACATGCTCGCGGGGCACATCCTGATCCTCACATTCATCGGCCTGATGTTCATCCTCGAGAGCATCTACCTGGCCCCGCTCGTGCTTCCCGTCGCCACGGTCTTCTACCTCTTCGAGGTGATCATCGTGGTCGGCATCCAGGCGTTCATCTTCGCCGCCCTGTCCGCCATCTACATCGGCTCGGCCATCGAGCCGGAGCACTAAGGAGGAATTGTGCTTGGAACCGTTCTCGCCGCGACGAGCGGCGACGTCACGAAAGCAGGCAAGGCGATCGGCCTCGCGCTCGGCGTCGGCCTTGGCGCCCTCGGGGCAGGCGTCGGCATCGGCAACATCTTCGCCTCGATGATCCAGTCGGTCGCCCGGCAGCCCGAGCTCCGCGGCGAGCTGCAGGGCATCCAGTGGCTCGGCTTCGCCCTCACCGAGGCGGTCGTCTTCTACGGCCTGCTTGGCTCGATCCTTGCGTTCGTTCTCGTCTAGATGCCGCTAGCAACCAACCCACTGATCCAGGTCACGCCGGGGCTGATGATCTGGACGATCGTCTGCTTCCTGATCACGCTCTTCGTGCTCAGGCGCTACGCCTTCGGTCCGATCCAGAAGTCGATCGACGACCGGCGTGAGCGGATCCGGCAGTCGTTGGACGAGGCCGACCGTGCCCGAGAGGAGGCGCGCAAGCTCCTCGAGGAGCATAGGAAGCTGATCGGGAGCGCCAAGACCGACGCCGAGGAGATCCTGGCGGAGGCTCGGCGCGTGGCCGAGTCGAACGAGCGTCGAATGCGGAACGAGCTCGAGACCGACCGCCAGCGTCGACTCGAGGAGACGCGCAAGCAGATCGAGGCCGAGACGAGGCGGGCGCTCGAGCAGATCCGGCTCGAGGTCGTCGACCTGAGCCTGCTGGCCGCGACCAAGGTCACCGGCAAGGCGCTCGACGACGCCGATCACCGCCGCCTGATCGACGAGGCGGTCGCCGACCTCGACTTCTCGGTGCTGGAGAAGAACGACTGAGTGTCGTAGATCGTGTCTATGCCCGGGCGCTCTTCGAGGCGGCCCGGGAAGAGGGCAGGCTCGAGCCGGTGCGCGAGCAGCTCGAGCAGATCGTGACGGCTGCGTCCGAGGTTCCCCAGCTGCGCGAGCTTCTGCGCAACCCTCAGCTCGACCCGCGCACGCGCGCCGCCGCGCTCGAGGACGTGTTCTCGGGCGGCGACGAGCTGGTCCGCAACTTCCTGCTCGTGCTCGCGGACAAGGGCCGGATCGGCGCGCTCGAGGAGATCGCCGGGGAGTTCGAGCGTCTTGTCTCCGAGGAGGAGGGCATCCTGACCGCGGACCTGACCACCGCCGTCGAGCTCTCCGACGAGGACGAGCAGCGGCTCCTGAAGCAGATCGAGGAAGCCTCGGGCCGGAAGGTCGAGGCCACGCGCCAGGTCGACCCCGACCTGATCGGCGGGATCGTCCTTCAGATCGGCTCGCACCGGCTCGACGCGAGCGTGCGCGGGCGGCTCGACCAGCTTCGACGGGCTCTCGCCGGAGCTAGCAGCTGACGTGACGCGTCACGTTCTCCAGCCGTCCGTCCTCGAGCGTGTAGCAGCTCGACTCCGGCCGCATCTCCCGAACGCTCGTGGCGACGTCCATCCTGCAGCGGTAGAGCTTCGCGCCCCGGTATTCACCGTGCCGCTCGCACGTCACCTGGCTCGAATCGGGACTTCTAACCAGGATCGCCTTTTCGACGTCCGTAGTGTTGGAAGCGGACGAGCCGCCGCAGCCGCCGAGCAGCAAAACCGCGCCGAGCGCTGCGACGGCCTTGAGATAGCCTGGAATTCCGATGCGGAAGCTGACAGTCGCGTTCATCGTGTCGCTCGCCTTGCTGGCGGCAGCTCCCGCGCAGGCCGGCATTCCGGACCTCTACAGCGGCAGCTGGCCGGCAAAGCTTATGCCCAGCAACGAGGCGCTCGGAACGATCACCTGGGTCCCGGTGGCCGAGCAGTGGGGCCGAGGGGTCCTGAACCAGCCGTGGGGCGGAGCACCGTTCACCAACTGCCCGGGGAAGGGCCAGACGCGGTTCTTCCTCGGCCGCTACGGGACCGGCGGGAAGCTGATCGCCTGCACGGTCGGAGCCGACGGCATGCGCTTGCACGGGCGCTACGACGGAAACGGCGGGGAGTTTCGCCCCGGGAGCTTCGACGTCGCGATCGTCACGAGCCCGACCGACGACGAGCAGGAGTTCGAAGGGGTCTATGTCGAGGACGGCGGGATCACGACGGACTGGTGTGGCGAGCTGATCGCCTCCTCCCGACCGGACGTCCAGAGCCCGCACGTGAGCGTGCTTCCCAGCTTCGGCAGCACGGGCAAGCCGGTGCGCCTGCGCTTCTCCGCCTCGGACGACCGCCATATCGCGCGCGTCCAGCTGACGGTCAGGCACGGACGGAAGATCGTCGGCTCGATCTCGTCGCCGATGCGCCGTGTGAGCGGCGCGCCGAGCTTCGTGCTGTGGCGCCCGCGCAAGCGCCTCACCGGCACCTTCACCTTGTGCGCGCGCGCGTGGGACCGGTACGGGAACGCCAGCGCCCGCAGCTGCTCCACGCTGCGCCTGAAGTAACCCCTTTCGAACTCAAGGAGTCGCCGTGAAGCTTCGTCCCGAAGAGATCACCTCGATCCTGAAGCAGCGGATCGAGCAGTACGACGTCGAGACCGACCTGGCCGAGGTCGGCACCGTTCTTCAGGTCGGCGACGGGATCGCCCGCATCTACGGGCTTGAGAACTGCGTCTCGCTGGAGCTGCTGGAGTTCGAGCACGGGGTCACCGGCCTCGCGTTCAACCTCGAGGAGGACAACGTCGGCGCTGCGCTCTTCGGCGACTGGGAGCACGTGAAGGAAGGCGAGCCGGTCAGGCGGACCGGCACCGTCGCGAGCGTCCCGGTCGGGCCGGAGCTCGTGGGGAGGATCGTCGATCCGCTCGGCAACCCGGTGGACGGCCAGGGCCCGCTCGAGGCGAAGGAGCGGCGGCCGGTCGAGTTCAAGGCGCCGGGCGTGATCGAGCGCCAGCCGGTGAAGGAGCCGGTGCAGACCGGGATCAAGGCGATCGACTCGATGATCCCGATCGGCCGCGGCCAACGCGAGCTGATCATCGGCGACCGCACGACCGGCAAGACGGCGATCCTCGTGGACACCATCCTCAACCAGCGCGGCCAGGACATGTTCTGCGTCTACGTCGCGATCGGCCAGAAGGCCTCGACCGTCGCGCAGGTCTACGAGCGGCTCAAGGACGCGGGGGCGATGGACTACACCGTGATCGTCACCGCCCCGGCCTCCGAGGCAGCGCCGATCAAGTGGATCGCGCCCTATGCGGGCTGCGCGATGGGCGAGCACTTCATGTTCAACGGCCAGCACTCCCTCGTCATGTACGACGACCTCTCCAAGCACGCGGACGCCTACCGGGAGATGTCGCTCCTGCTGCGCCGCCCGCCCGGCCGCGAGGCCTACCCGGGCGACGTCTTCTACCTCCACTCGCGCCTGCTCGAGCGTGCGTGCAAGCTCTCGGACAAGGAGGGCGGCGGATCGCAGACGGCCCTGCCGGTTGTCGAGACGCAGGCCGGCGACGTCTCCGCGTACATCCCGACGAACGTGATCTCGATCACGGACGGCCAGATCTTCCTCGAGTCCGAGCTCTTCCACTCGGGCGTGCGCCCGGCGATCAACGTCGGCATCTCGGTGTCGCGGGTGGGCGGCTCGGCGCGTACCAAGGCGATGAACAAGGTCGCGGGCAGCCTCAAGCTCGACCTCTCGCAGTACCGCGAGCTCGAGGCCTTCGCCCAGTTCGGCTCCGAGCTCGACCCGGCGACGCAGAAGATCCTCGCGCGCGGGGAGCGGCTCGTGGCCGTGCTGAACCAGCCCCAGTACGACCCCTGGCCCGTCGAGGAGCAGGTCGTCGCGATCTACGCCGGCGTGAACGGCTACCTGGATTCGATCCCCGTCGGTGACGTCCCTCGGTTCCTCCAGGAGCTGCGCGACCACGTGCGCGCGGAGGAGACGATCCTGAAGGAGATCCGCGAGAAGGGCGATCTCTCCGACGAGCTGCGGGAGCGCCTGGACAAGGAGCTCGACCGGTTCGTCAACGGCTTCAAGACCTCCGAGGACGAGCCGGCCGCCGCCTAGTGGCAACCGTCCAGGACCTGAAGCGGCGGATCCGCTCGATCCGCAACACGCAGAAGATCACGAAGGCCTTCGAGCTCGTGGCCTCCGCAAGGCTGCGGCGGGCCCAGGCCCGGATCGAGGCAATGCGGCCGTACGCAGACCGGATGATGGAGCTGATGATCGGCACCGCGCGGGCGAGCACGTCGCTGCAGGGTTTGACGCTCCTCCAGCGGCGCGAGGTGAAGCGCGCCGCGATCGTGGCGGTCACCGGTGACCGCGGCCTGGCGGGGGCGTTCAACGCACAGGTCCTGAGGCACGCCTTCGCGCTCGACCGCCGGCTCCGCTCGGAGGGAGTGGAGGTCCGCTGGCTCGTCTCGGGCCGGAAGGGACGCTCTACCCTGACCTTCCGCCGCTATGAGATCGATCAGGCGTGGATCGGCTTCAGCGACCGGCCCTCGTACCACGACGCCCAGACGATCGCGCACAAGATCACCGAGTTGTACGAGAGCGGAGAGGTCGACAGGGTCGTGCTCGTCTACAACCGCTTCGTGTCGGCGCTGACGCAGAAGGTCGTCGAGCAGGATGTGCTGCCGATCCCCGAGCAGCTGCTCGAGCGCGAGCCCGAGGCCGAGAAGGAGGAGGCGCTGCTCGGCGACTTCATCTACGAGCCGGAGCCCGAGGAGATTCTCGCGCGCCTGCTCCCGGTGTACGTCGAGACCGAGCTCTATCGCGCGCTGCTCGAGTCCGCCGCCTCGGAGCAGGGAGCCCGCATGACCGCGATGCGGAATGCCTCGAGCAACGCCGGCGACCTGATCGGCAGCCTCACGCTCGACATGAACCGTGCCCGCCAGGCGGAGATCACCCAGGAGATCCTGGAAGTGGTCGCGGGCGCCGACGCCTTGACGCAATGAGGGATGACTTTTTCGTCAGGAGTGTTTAGAATGATGCTCCTGACGGAAGTGTGCTAACCGAGTACCCGGCATCGGCGTCTAAGCAGCTGACGAGCGACGCCGTTATGCTCCCCGACCAGTCATGGCTGACAAACAGGAACTTCTCTCCTCCGGCGCAGGACTAGGCGCAGCGGTCGCGGCCGAGACGGGTACCGACCTCGGCGAGGTCGAAGCCGTTGAGGCGCGCGGGTACTGGGAGCAGGTCTGGCGCCGGTTCCGACGCGACAAGGCCGCCATCATCAGCGGCTGCTTCATCATCTTCCTGCTGCTTGCCGCCTACCCCGGAGCGGCGATCGCGTCGGCGCTCCTCGGCCACGGGCCCGGCGACATCTACGGGACCAACGGGCTCGACCCGAACACGCTGTTGCCGGTCGGCCCCTTCTCGCACGTTGAGAAGCTCGACGGGAGCGGCACGTCGCTCTTCATCCTGGGCTCGGACAGCCAGCTCGGGCGCGACGAGTTTCTGCGGCTGCTCTACGGCGCACGCGTCTCGCTCGAGGTCGCGATCGGCGCCACGATCCTCGGCATGGTCGTCGGGGTTCTAATGGGCGCGATCGCCGGCTACTTCGGCGGCGCGATCGACACGGTCGTCTCGCGCATCACCGAGATCGTGATGGCCTTCCCGGTCCTGCTCTTCATCATCGCGCTGGCGAGCACGGTCGGCGACCGGCTCAACCACGTTACCTTCGGCTTCCTCCAGCCCGGCGTCTTCACCCTGACGGTGGTGATCGGAGTCTTCGGCTGGTACTACCCGGCAAGGATCATCAGGGCGGTGGTGTTATCACTTCGTGAGAAGGAATTCGTCGAAGCCGCGCGCATGCTCGGCGCGAGCGACGCACGCATCATCCGCTCGC
>Ga0207706_10006837_pt1 | contig 10540 bp, 10 predicted proteins | sample KBSC53metaG_FD_184318 | JGI IMG/M metagenome (GOLD analysis project Ga0207706, IMG submission 184318) | Corn rhizosphere microbial communities from Kellogg Biological Station, Michigan, USA - KBS C5-3 metaG (SPAdes) (version 2) | ecosystem: Host-associated > Plants > Roots > Rhizosphere > Soil ... | reverse complement strand
CTCAAGCCCAGGCGCCTCAAGCCGGATCGCGGAACATATCCATCTCGCGCACCCCGCGCGCCTTGCGGGCGGCGTCGACCAGCCGGCGAAGCTCCTCGCGCCGAGTCTGCGCCTTCGGCACATTGCGCAGAATCAACTCACCGGTGCGGGTGGTCTCGTCGCTCGAGATCATGCAGATCGTGCCGATCCCGGCCCACTGGTTGAGCAGGCTGAAGTCCATCCGGATGTCCTTGATCCGGTACAGCTCGACCTCATCGATGCTCTTCATGACGATCCCGCGCTTGAGGATCAGCCGCTCGGGCGTGATCTCGTAGAGTGAACTCATCACCTGGAGCCATTTGCAGGCCAGGATCGCCAGCGCGATGCCGGTGAGCAAGAGTGGCCAGGCGCCCCAGTCACCGGCGGCAGCTATTGTCAGGACAATTCCGAGCAGGCCGAGCATCAGCGTGCCGAGGCCGGCCGCCGTCCCCCAGAACCAGCCGCCGAGCGACGAACGGAACGCATCCTGCACCTGATCCATAAGGCTCCCTCCGATGGCCCCGTTCTTATCCCGCGCCGGGGAAATCCACCAGCAGATCGTAAGCCGCCGGATCGGCGATTCCGGATATCCTGACGCCGTGGCGCAGCAGGAACGCGTGGCGGACGATCTCGGCCTGCTGCTCGATGCCATAGCGCGCGAGGTGCCACCCCGGCTTGAGGCTGTAATCGTAACGGCAGAGCGGGTGGCGGTGGAGCAGCAAGTACCATTCGCCGCGCCGCTGCGTCTGCCAGACATGGGTCATTTCGTGGATGAACAAGCCGGCCCTCGATAGGGATACAGCCGAGAAGTCGTCGCAATAGGCATCGCCAAGCGGATGAAAATGCAGGTGTCCGCGCGGCGCCATCGTCGTGCCGCGCGGCTGCAGCGGGAAGAACTTGCGCCGGCGGATGGTGACTTTCGCGTAATCGATCGCGTGGCCGAACACGCTGCGGGCGAGCGTGACCTCGCCCTCGGTCAACGGGCGCTCGCCGCCGATCGGGCAGCTTGCCGCGCTCTCGCTCAGCGCGCGTCGCCCGCGGCGAGGATTTCAGCCGGGAACATCGCCTTCTCGCCGCTCTTGAAAGCCAGCGTCACGTCGGTCGTCCCGCCTTTCGAGAGGGTGTCGTCCAAGTCCATCGCCATCACGTGCAGGCCGCCCGGCGCGAACGCGAGAGTGCCCTTGGCCGGGACCGTGACCTGACCCATTTCATGCATGCCGGACATGCCATTGGCCATTTCGGTCTGGTGGATCATCGCGCTGGCGGCGCCTTTCACCCCGGCGTTCTCGACCGTCTCGGCGCTCGCCGAATCGTTGTGCAGCGTGAAATAGACGGCGCCGGGGTTACCCTTGACCGCCGGCAGCACGAGCCGCGCGTCGGTGACCGAAATCCCTTCCGGAGCGTCGGCCATCTCACCCGCGGCGGGGACCTTCTTGTCGTTGCAACCACCCAGCGCGAGCGTGGCCAAGGCGAGCGCCAAAGGTGCAAAAACGGTGGATTTCATGACGATTTCGAGCGCTCCTGTTCGGCCGATTTCCTAACCGGGCGCCTCTCTTGTGCCAAGGGAAACCGCTCCTATATCGCCGGCAACGTTTATTGCTCAACCGAGCCGCCAACCGGTTTCGCCCTTGGACGGGGTACCGACAGCGCGGCGTCCAAATGTAAGAGGAACTGGGGAAACCATGGCCAAAGTTATCGGTATCGACCTCGGCACGACCAACAGCTGCGTCGCGGTGATGGAAGGGGGCAAGCCCAAGGTCATCGAGAATTCCGAAGGCGCGCGCACCACGCCGTCGATCGTCGCCTTCACCAAGGACGGCGAGCGCCTGATCGGCCAGCCGGCCAAGCGCCAGGCGGTCACCAACGGCGACAACACCATTTTCGCGGTCAAGCGCCTGATCGGCCGCCGCTTCGACGACCCGGTGACCAAGAAGGACACCGAGCTAGTCCCGTATCACATCGTCAAGGGCAAGAACGGCGACGCCTGGGTCCAGGCCGGCGGCGAGGATTATTCGCCGAGCCAGATCAGCGCTTTCATCCTGCAGAAGATGAAGGAAACTGCCGAGAGCTACCTCGGCGAAACCGTCACCCAGGCGGTGATCACGGTTCCCGCGTACTTCAACGACGCGCAGCGCCAGGCGACCAAGGACGCCGGGCAGATCGCCGGCCTCGAAGTGCTGCGCATCATCAACGAGCCGACCGCGGCGGCGCTCGCCTATGGCCTGGAGAAGGCTGAAGGCAAGACGATCGCGGTCTATGACCTTGGCGGCGGCACCTTCGACGTCTCGATCCTCGAGATCGGCGACGGCGTGTTCGAGGTGAAGAGCACCAATGGCGACACCTTCCTCGGCGGTGAGGACTTCGACAGCGCCGTCGTGGAATACCTGGCCGATTCCTTCAAGAAGAAGGAAAACATGGACCTGCGCACGGACAAGCTCGCCCTCCAGCGGCTCAAGGAAGCCGCGGAAAAGGCCAAGATCGAGCTGTCGAGCGCACAGACCACCGAGGTGAACCTGCCGTTCATCACCGCGCGCATGGAAGGCGGCAGCACCACGCCGCTGCACCTGGTCGAAACGATCACCCGCTCGGACCTTGAAAAGATGGTCGCCAAGCTGATCGAACGCACCAAGGCGCCTATGAAGAAGGCGCTCGATGATGCCGGCCTCAAGGCGGGCGACATCGACGAGGTCGTCCTCGTCGGCGGCATGACCCGCATGCCTAAGGTGCGCGATGCGGTGAAGGAGTTCTTCGGCAAGGAACCGCACACAGGCGTCAATCCGGACGAAGTCGTGGCCATGGGCGCGGCGATCCAGGCCGGCGTGCTGCAGGGCGACGTCAAGGACGTGCTGCTGCTCGATGTGACCCCGCTCTCGCTCGGTATCGAGACGCTGGGCGGCGTGTTCACCCGCATGATCGACCGCAACACCACGATCCCGACCAAGAAGGCGCAAGTCTACTCGACCGCCGAGGATAACCAGCAGGCGGTGACAATCCGCGTGTTCCAGGGCGAGCGCGAAATGGCCGCGGACAATAAGCTGCTCGGCCAGTTCGACCTGGTCGGCATCCCTTCGGCGCCCCGCGGCGTGCCGCAGATCGAGGTCACCTTCGACATCGACGCCAACGGGATCGTCAATGTCCATGCAAAGGACAAGGGCACCGGCAAGGAACAGCAGATCCGCATTCAGGCCTCGGGCGGGCTCAGCGACGCGGACATCGATCAGATGGTCCAGGACGCCGAAAAGTTCGCCGAAGAGGACAAGAAGCGGCGCGAGGCGGCCGAGGCGAAGAACAACGCCGACAGCCTGGTCCATGCGACCGAGAAGCAGCTCGAGGAGCACGGCGAGAAGCTCGACGCCGGCCTCAAGTCGGAGATCGAGACGGCGCTGGCCGAGGCCAAGACTGCTCTCGAAGGCGACGATGTGGAGGCGATCAAGGCCAAGAGCTCGGCGCTGACCGACCTGGCCATGAAGATGGGCCAGGCGATCTATCAGCAGGAGCAGGCCTCGGCGGCCGAGCAGCCTGCCGAGGGCGCCGGGGCCGGCTCGGGGGGCGACGAGGAAGTCGTCGACGCCGAGTTCTCCGAAGTCGACGAAGACAACAAAGGCTGATCGCCTGATGAAAACCCTGGTCCCCACCGTCGCTATCTGCGTCGGTGGGGGCTAGAGGTTTGGGCGGGGTCATTAGATGTCTGCGATGGAAACCGATTTTTACGAAGTCCTGGGGGTCGGCCGCGATGCGGATGGCGCGGCGATCAAGGCCGCCTATCGCAAGCTGGCGATGGAGTTTCACCCCGACCGCAACGGCGGGTGCAAGGACAACGAGGCCAAGTTCAAGGCAGTGAGCGCCGCCTACGATTGCCTGAAGGATCCGCAGAAGCGCGCCGCCTACGACCGTTTCGGCCATGCCGCGTTCCAGAACGGCGGCCCCGGTGGGTTCGGGGCCCAGCAAGGCGCGGACTTCGCCGACCTCGGCGACATTTTCGAGACGATCTTCGGCAATGCCTTCGGCGGCGGAGGCGCGCGCCAACGTCCGCGCCGCGGTGCCGACTTGCGCTACGACATGCAGATCGGGCTCGAGGAGGCCTTTCACGGCAAGAGCACTGAAATTCAGGTCGAGGTTTCGGTCGCTTGCGAGCCGTGCGGCGGCAGCGGCGCCGAACCGGGCACCGGCACGCGCACCTGCAACTTGTGCCGCGGCCAGGGCAAGATCCGCGCGCAGCAAGGCTTTTTCGTCATCGAAAAGCCGTGCCACAACTGCAACGGCCGCGGAGAAGTGCTCGAAAGCCCGTGCCGCGATTGCCGCGGGGAAGGGCGGGTGGACAAGCCGCAGTCGCTCGCGGTCGAGATTCCGCCCGGGGTCGACACCGGAACCCGCATTCGCCTCGCCGGCAAAGGCGAGGCCGGTCCCCAAGGCGCGCCCGCCGGCGACCTCTATATCTTCATCCACGTCCGCCCGCATGCAGTGTTCGAGCGCGAGGGGACAACCCTGTTCACCCGCGTGCCGATCAGCTTCTCCACCGCCGCGCTGGGCGGCACGATCGATATCCCCGGCCTCGACGGCGAGACTCACGCGATCGATATCCCCGCGGGGATTCAGAACGGCAAGCAGCTCCGCAAGCGCGGTGCCGGCATGCCGGTGCTGCAGGGCCGCGGGCGCGGAGATCTGGTGACCGAAATCACTGTCGAAACGCCGACCAAGCTCAGCAAGGAGCAGCGCGCGATCCTCGAACAGTTCCGCGAGACCGAGACCGGCGACGAATGCCCCGAAAGCCGCGGCTTCTTCGACAAGCTGAAGGGCGCGTTCGGGGGCTAGAACCCTGTCAATGGTGTCAACTTCGCGGGCTTGCGTTCATGTTTTGTTCCCGCTAGTCTGGTTTCATGTCAAAGAGCAAGCGCCGCTACGTCTGCCAGGCCTGTGGGGCGGTGTCGCATCGCTGGCAGGGGCAGTGCGCCGACTGCGCCGAATGGAACACGCTGGTTGAGGATACGCCGGCCAGCGTCTTTTCGCTGAAACACGACCTGTCGAACGGCGGACGGCCGATCGAATTCGTCAAGCTCGACGCGCCGGTCGAACCGCTGAGGCGACGCTCGACCGGGTTGGCTGAATTCGACCGCGCGCTCGGCGGCGGACTGGTGCCCGGCGCGGCGATCCTGATGGGCGGCGATCCCGGCATCGGCAAGTCAACGTTGCTGCTGCAGGCGAGCGCCAGGCTGGCGGGCGAGGGTGCCGACGTAGTTTACGTCAGCGGCGAGGAAGCTGCGGGCCAGGTGCGGCTGCGCGCGGCGCGGCTCGGCCACGCGGGGGCCTCGATCCGCTTCGCTTCCGCGACTTCGGTGCGCGATATCCTGACCACGCTGGGACAGAGCAAGCCGCCCGAGCTGCTGGTGATCGATTCGATCCAGACGATGCACTCCGACACCATCGAAGGCGCGCCCGGCACCGTCAGCCAGGTGCGCGGCTGCGCGTTCGAGCTGATCCGTTACGCCAAGGAAACCGGGTGCGCGCTGGTGCTCGTCGGCCACGTCACCAAGGACGGCACGATCGCCGGCCCGCGCGTGCTCGAGCACATGGTCGACGTCGTGATGAGCTTCGAGGGCGAGCGCAGCCATCAGTACCGCATTCTCCGCGCGCTCAAGAATCGCTTCGGCGCGGTCGACGAGATCGGCGTGTTCGCGATGGCCGGGCAGGGGCTCGACGAGGTGCCCAACCCTTCGTCGCTGTTCCTCACCGGACGCGACGAGCCGGTCGCGGGGACCGCGGTATTCCCGGCGCTCGAAGGCACCCGGCCGGTGCTGGTCGAGGTCCAGGCGCTCATCGTCCGGCTGCAATCGGGCGCAACCCCAAGGCGTGCCGTCGTCGGCTGGGACAGCGGCCGCCTGGCCATGCTGCTGGCGGTCCTCGAATCGCGCTGCGGGCTCAACTTCAGCTCGGCCGAGGTCTACCTCAATGTTTCCGGAGGCTACCGCCTGGCCGACCCCGCCGCCGACGTCGCCGTTGCCGCCGCACTGATCTCGGCGCTGGCCGACAAGCCGCTGCCCTTGCGCAGCGCATTCTTCGGCGAGGTTTCGCTCGCCGGCGAAGTTCGCCCGGTCGCCCACGCCGGACTGCGGCTGCGCGAAGCCGCCAAGCTCGGGTTCGATCTGGCATGCGGCCCCGAAGACGTCGGCGAAGCCCCTGCCGGCCTTCGATATGTGGGTCTGGACAGGCTGCCGAAGCTCGTTGACCGGATCATGGCGGGCTCATAGAATCTGGGCTGATGACGGGTCTCGACATTATCGTCCTGCTGGTCGTCGCGGTGGCGGCGATCGGCGGTTTCATGCGCGGTTTCGTGCAGGAGGTGCTGTCGCTGGCGGCGTGGATCCTGGCGATCTTCGCGATCCGCTACCTCCACACCGATCTGACCGCATTTCTCGCCAACTACATCGGCACGACGACCAGCGCGGCGCTGCTCGCGTTCGCGCTGCTGCTGCTGATCCCTTACGCGGCGATGAAGCTCATTGCCGGTCGCCTCGGGAAGGCTACGCGCAATTCGCTGATCGGACCGTTCGATCGGGTTCTCGGCTTCGGTTTCGGTGCCGTGAAGGGCGTGATCATGGCGGTCATCGCGTTTTCGGTGCTGGTCCTCGGCTACGACACGGTGTGGGGCCCGCAAGGCCGTCCAGAATGGATCGTCACCGCGCGGAGCTACCCGTTCATCAACGCCGGGTCCGAAGCGATGGTCCAGCTCATTGAAGCGCGACGCGACCGGCTGGAGGAAGACGACGCGGCCGCTCGTAAGCGCCGCTGATGGCCGGCGCCGACAAGCTCTATACGCCCGAGCTGCTCGCGCTGGCGGTGTCGCTCGCCGAATATCCCGCCGACCCCTCGCTGCCGCTCCACGGCGATGCCCGCTCGCGGAGCTGCGGCAGCACTCTCTCCGCGGACATCGAAGTTGACGCAGCGGGACGGATCGCGGCGCTCGGCTTGCAGGTCCGCGCTTGTGCGATAGGCCAGGCGGCCGCGGCGATCTTTGCCCGCGCCGCGCTCGGGCGCCGGCTTGAGGACCTCCACGCCACTCACGCCACATTGACGGCCTGGCTCGCCGGGACGGGCGACCGGCCTGAATGGCCCGGCCTCGAAGCGATCGAGCCGGCTCGCGCATTTCCGGCCCGCCATGGGGCGATCATGCTGGCGTGGACGGCGGCACGCGACGCCCTTTCCAGCGCGACCGTCGGCCGCTAATCGACGGCCCGCAAGGGAGAGGAGCATCATGGCCACCGCAGCCCCGCCGGCAGTCCACCGTGAACCCAGCGTGGCCGACATCCGCCTGGTGATCGCCGCCTCCTCGGCCGGCACGATCTTCGAATGGTACGATTTCTTCATCTACGGCACGCTCGCCTCGCTTATCGGAGCGGCATTTTTCCCGTCGGATAACGCGACGTTGCAGACGCTGCTCGTGTGGGCCGGATTCGCCGTCGGCTTCGGCTTCCGCCCGCTCGGGGCAATCCTGTTCGGCTTTCTCGGCGATAGGCTAGGGCGCAAGTACACCTTCCTGATCACGGTCACGCTGATGGGCACCGCCACCGCCGGTGTAGGCTTCGTTCCCGGCGCCGCGACCATAGGGTTGGCGGCGCCCGCGATCGTGATCCTGCTTCGCATCCTCCAGGGCCTCGCCCTCGGCGGGGAGTACGGTGGTGCGGCGATTTACGTCGCCGAGCACGCGCCGCCCGAAAAACGCGGGCTCTACACCAGCTACATCCAGGCGAGCGTGGTCGGCGGCTTCGTGCTTTCGATCGTCGTGGTGCTCGCTTGCCGCGCGCTGATTGCGCCCGACCAGTTCAGCGCCTGGGGCTGGCGAGTGCCGTTTCTGCTTTCGCTGATCCTGCTGGCGATCTCGCTATGGATGCGGCTGAAGCTGTCGGAAAGCCCGGTGTTCAAGGCGATGAAGGAAGAAGGGCGGATGGCCGCCAATCCCTTCCTCGAGAGCTTCACTTATCCAGGCAACAAGAAGCGTATCTTCGTGGCGCTGTTCGGCGTCACAGGCACCCTCACGACGATCTGGTACACCGCGTTCTTTTCCGGCCTCTCATTCCTGCGCGGGCCGATGCGGATGGACGAAACCCTCGTCGAATGGGTGCTGATGATCGCCGGGCTCATCGCGATGTCGTTCTATCTCGTGATCGGTAATTGGTCGGACCGGATCGGGCGCAAGAAGCCGATCGTGATCGGCAGCGCGCTCGCGCTTCTGCTGCTGTTTCCAACTTTCTGGGGGATGGGATCGCTGGCGAACCCGGGCCTCAGCCGCAGCGCCGAGACAGCGCCGGTGGTGGTCGAAGGGTTCGATTGCAAATACGACCCGTTCGCCAACAAGCAGACGACGTTGTGCGGACGAGCGCTGCAAGACCTCACTTCGCTCGGTGTCCCCTACGACGTCCGCGAGCGAAACACGGGGCAAGTCGGCATCGATCTGGACAGCGGTGACAGGCCGCCGCCACTTATGCTGCGCATCGGGGGCGCCGGGGTGCCGATAACCGGCGATCTGTTCGACAACGCGGCCGCGCGCGGGGCGCTCGTCAAGACTTCGCTCGAAGCGCAAGGCTACGACTTCTCGCCGCAGACGCCGTCGCTCGCGAACGTCGCCGGAATCGTCGCGCTGCTGCTGGTCCTAGGAATGCTTTCGGCGCTGACCTACGGCCCGGTCGCGGCGCTGCTGGCCGAGATGTTCCCGCCGCAGATACGTTACAGCTCGATGTCGATCCCCTACCATATCGGCGCGGGTTATCTCGGCGGCTTCCTGCCGCTGATTGCCGGTTACATCGTCGCCACCACGGGCAATGCCTATGCCGGGCTGTGGTACACTTGGGTGGTGGTGGCCTTCGGGCTCCTGGTCGCCTGGTGGGGGCTTCCGGGCGGGCCACCGAAAGATTTCGAAGAGAGCGCATGACCCAGCTACCTCCGCGCACCTTGCGCCTGCGGCTCGACCGCGAGACGCTCTCGGCGAATTGGCGCGCGCTCGATCGCTTGTCGGGCAGCGCCCGCGCCGGGGCGGCCGTCAAGGCCGACGCTTACGGCATCGGCGTCCCCAATGCGGTGCCGGCGCTACGCGAAGCAGGGTGCGAGATATTCTACGTCGCGCACTGGAGCGAAGTGCCGGAGTTGCTGGCACATCTACCGCCGGAGCAGGTGGTGGTGCTGCATGGTCCTATCCGGCCCGAGGATGTGGCCTTCGCGCGGGCAACTGGCGTGCGGCCGGTGATAAACAGCTTGTTCCAGGCACGGCTGTGGCTCGAAGGCGGCGGCGGGGCCTGCGACCTGATGGTCGATACCGGCATCAATCGGCTTGGCCTGCCGCCGGCTGAGATCGGGGATCCGCTGATCGCCCGGCTCGAGGTCGAGACGCTTATGTCGCACCTCGCCTCGGCCGACGAGGACAGTCCGCAGAACGAGGCGCAGCGCCGGCTGTTCGAGGAGTTGGCGCAGCACGTGCCGCATCGGCACCGAAGCCTCGCCAATAGTGCCGGCATTGCGCTCGGCCCGGGCTACGCGTTCGATCTCACCCGCCCCGGGCTGGCCCTCTACGGCGGCGTTCCACGTCCGGAGCTGGCCGATGCCATCCGCCAGGTGGCCCATCCGCAGGCCGCCGTGTTGCAACTGCGCGACCTCTCCTCCGGCGACAGCGTCGGCTACAACGCCACTTTCACCGCCGACCGGCCGACGCGAGCCGCGACGGTATCCCTCGGCTATGCCGACGGTTTCCTGCGCTGTTGGGCAGGGCGCGGCGCGCTGCGTTTCGGGGAAGCGCTGCTGCCGTTGCTCGGGCGCGTCTCGATGGACATGGTGGTGGTCGATGCCAGCGCCGCACCCGGTTTGCGCGAAGGCGACTGGCTCGATGTGCCCTACGACCTGCCGCAAGCCGCCGAACGCTGCGGGCTGTCGCAGTACGAGTTGTTGACCACGCTCGGCCGGCGTTTTCAACGATCTGGATAAGCGTGTTGCACCGCGATTGCTGCAAGTGCTAAGCGAGTTTGCTGCGCAGCATGGAGTCGGCGAGATGGCGAACCAAGCTTCTGAAAACGCCGAAGAACCCGTCATCGTCAAGAAGTACGCCAACAGACGGCTCTATAACACCCGCAGTTCGAGCTACATCACCCTCGACGACCTTGCGCGGATGACGCGGGAGGGGATCGACTTCCAGGTGCTCGACGCCAAGACCGGCAACGACATCACCCACCAGATCCTGACGCAGATCATCATGGAGGAGGAGGCGGGCGGCGATCACATGCTGCCGATCGGTTTCCTGCGCCAGCTGATTTCGATGTACGGCAATTCGATGCAGGCCATGATGCCGCAATATCTCGAGGCGTCGATGGAGAATTTTCGCGCCAACCAGCAGAAGCTGCAGGACGCTTTCAAGACCAGCATGGGCCCTGACGCATTCGCGCGCCTCGCCGAAACCAACATGGCGATGTTCAAGGCCGCCGCGAGCGCTTTCATGCCCAAGGACGGCGCCGCCGCACCGGCCCCCGCCGCCAAGCCGGCGAGC
>Ga0207706_10006836_pt1 | contig 10540 bp, 8 predicted proteins | sample KBSC53metaG_FD_184318 | JGI IMG/M metagenome (GOLD analysis project Ga0207706, IMG submission 184318) | Corn rhizosphere microbial communities from Kellogg Biological Station, Michigan, USA - KBS C5-3 metaG (SPAdes) (version 2) | ecosystem: Host-associated > Plants > Roots > Rhizosphere > Soil ... | reverse complement strand
GTCGCCAATCGCATGGCTGTAACTGTCGTTGACGATCTTGAAGGCATCCAGGTCGATGAACAGCACCACCACGGCCAGCCGCTCGCGCTCGGCCACCGCGATCGCCTCGGCGCAGTACCGCTCGAACTCCGCCCGATTGGCCAGGCCGGTGAGCGGGTCGTGCCGCGCCATGTGCTCCAGCCGATGCTGGTTCGCCTTCGCCTCGTGGATGTCGGTGAGCACGGCGACGTAGTAGACCATCTGGCCTTCGCCGTCGCGGATCGCGCTGATGCTCAGGTGCTCGGGATAGCTGCTGCCGTCGCTGCGGGTGCTCAGGACCTCGCCCATCCAGTTGTGGCCGGCGGCGACACTGTCCCAGATCGACTGCGGCAACGGCTTGCCATCAGGCAGGCAGCGGGTGTCGTCAAGTCGCTTGCCGTGCAGCGACTGGCTGGTGAAGCCGGTCAGTTCGGTATGCGCCGCATTCGTCGAGATCACCCGCCGCCCGGCATCGGCGATGATCACGCCTTCGGCGATATTGGCCAGCGCCTCGGCGGCGATCTGGCGTTCCCGCTCCATCGCCACCCGCTCGGAGATGTCGCGGATGATGGCCTGGCGCACCGGCTGGCTGCCCCAGTTGGCCAGGCTGGTCTGCGTTTCCACCGGGCGTGCATGGCCATCCGTACCCAGCAGCGCATTGGTGGCAGCCCGCCCGGCCTGCTGCCCCGCCATGGATTGCACGAACAAGTGCACGAAACGGTCGCCGACAAGCTCGTCCGCGCGGCGCCCGGTCCATGCCGCGGCGGTGCGGTTGACGTCCAGGATCCGTCCACTGGCCTCGTCGACCATCACGATCGCGTCGGGGGCACTGTCGAACAGCAGGCGGTAGCGTTCCTCGCTGCCGCGGATGCTTTCCAGAATGCGGCGCGCCATGCGCAACCACAGCAGTGCGGCGATCAGGAACGCGCTCAGCACAGCCCAGAACAGCAGTTCGCCCAGCCACACGGCTCCCTTCACGACCTCGATCGAGAACAGGTCCGTGCGCGGCTCCATGTAGGTGTTGAGTGCCTTGATACGTTCACGCTGCCGCGCAATCTCGGCCGGCGACGGCATGCCAGCGCCGTAGGCGACCTGCAGTTCACCCGCGATCGTGCCGAGCTCGGCGATCGACGCATCGGTCGAACGCCAGGCCGTCAGTGCCTCGCTTATATGCGGCATGCCGGAGAAGTGCCGCAGCATGAAAGTCATGCCCGGCTGTGCCGCCGGCATGATGTTGCCGCGCTCGAATACGCGGGTGATGCCTTCCTTGCTGTAATCGCCGGAGATGATCGCGTCGCGCCCCCAGCGGTCGGATTCGAGCAGCCCGTGATGGTCCTGGAAACTGGCCAGATCCGCGGCATCGCCGTCGAGCGCGTAGTTGTCCAGGTCGATCACCGCCTGCTTCTGCGCCTTGGACCAGACACTCTCGCTGTTGAGGAAACCAGCGAGAGTGACCTGGACCTGCAGCACGCCCCAGGTCAGCGCCATGATCAACGCGATCGCCACCGCCAGCGCATAGGCCAGCGGCAGCAGGCGCCGTGTCAGAGGTTTCTGCAAACTGTTGCCAGTGGAGTGCATCGCCTGCCCATTCGGTTAATGATGCAGCTCGCTTCCATGAATACAGTCTGTTCCGGGTATCGACTCAAGCTGCGGCTTCTTTAGCCAACCATAGGTCACGACACGACCGGATACACCGGTCACCAAGCAGGATCATGCTCATGTAGCTCCGCTTGATGCACTCGACCAGATGCGCCACGTCGTCGGCCGAGGGCGTTTCGCCCATCAGGGTACACACTATATCCAATGCCTCCCACGGGTGAACGTCGTCGTAGGCGGCGTGCAGGTGCAGCCAGCGCAGGCTGGATGCCCGGGTCGCCGGATCGAAGCTCTCGCGGTACTTCTCGCTATCGTAGATCAACTGCGACCACTCACCGGTGACCCCCTCGATCGCATAGTTGGTGGCCACCATGCCGGCCGCCAAGGTGCCGCGAGCGCTGATCTCCTCGCACCAGCGTGTGAGCCCATCGGTACCGTGCGGGGGCACGCCGTGCAGCAGGTCGTCACGCGGCACACCGGCGCCTTCGGCCCAGTTCAGCCAGTACTCGGCGTGGTTCTGCTCGACCCGGATATTGCGCACCAGCCAACGCCGGGCCTTGTCGTCCCCCGGGCTGCGGCCATAACGGGTCTTCAGCAGGTTGAGCGCCATGAAGCTGGGGAACCGCTCGATGAACGGCCACAGGCCCATCATGAAGTTGCGGGTGGATTCGTGGTCGAGCTGCAGTGCGGTCATCATGCGCCAGATATCGTGGTCCAGGACGCGCTGCTTGGTGGCCGCGCAATCGGCCACCATGTCCTGCGCCCACTGCGGGTAGCTGCTCAGTTCGGTCAGGGGGCCGGTACGCTCGAAAAGGGTGTTCATTTGATTCACCTCGGTCGTCAATGAAGCTGCAGTCGACTGCAGCGTTGATGGCCGGCAGGCAGTACAGAGCCTCCCATGCCGGCCGTGATCCGGCATCGCGGTGATGCCGAAATTCCTTGATGCATGACCATTGTGGTGGCGCTCCCCATCGCGCAAGCCATGCCCCGGAGCGCGTACGCGGAGTACGCCAGCTCGCTTGTTTTTTTGCGACCCCAGTTCGCCTCGAGCGGATGGACGGCCAATCCAGCTCGCCCCATTCACAGGTCGTGCACGGGAAGAGGAAAATGCTGGCCGCGCCAACTTGGGGAAAATCTACGCAGACCATGGCCCGATTTCGGCACCGGCGGGCAACTGTGCCCCTGCACCTGCACCATCCGATACTCGCCTACACGCCGTCGAAGGGAAAGCTCCATGAGCACTGCCGCCCAGCCGTTGACCCCGGAAGACCCCGAACTGTCGCCCTGGTGGCTGCGCACGGTGCTGATCGTGATGGTGCTGGGTTTCGCCGGGTTGCTCACGATTACCTCGCTGGCTTATCGCAATGCTCCACCCATTCCGGCCCAGGTGGTGGATGCGCAAGGCAACCGCCTGTTCAGCGGCGACGACATCAGCGAAGGCCAGACGGTCTTCCTGAAATACGGGCTGATGGACAACGGCAGCATCTGGGGCCACGGTGCCTACCTCGGGCCGGACTATTCGGCCGAGGCATTGCACCGTATCGGCGAAGACACCGCGGCGGCGATCGCACAGCAGCAATACCGGCAACCGCTGTCAGCACTGACTCCAGGCCAGCGCGCGGCGGTACGTGCGGAAACGGCTGTCGAAATGAAGACCAACCGCTACGACGCCGCCAGCGGCACGTTGCGGCTGACCGCGCCGGAAACCGCAGCCTATCGCCAACAGATCTCTTACTGGACCGACTATTTCCTGCACCCGGAACGTAACGGCGGGCTCAAGGCGGGGCTGATCACCGACCCGACCGAGCTGCAGCAGTTCACCGCCTTCGTGAGTTGGGCCGCCTGGGCTTCGGTGGCGAACCGCCCCGGCGAAAACTACTCGTACACCAACAACTTTCCGTACGACCCCGACGTCGGCAACATCGCGGTGCCGGGTGCGCTGCTGTGGAGCGCGCTGAGCCTGATCGTGCTGCTGGCCGGCATCGCCGTGGTACTGCTGATGTTCGGCAAGTTCGACTACCTCGGCTGGATCAGCCGTGGCCAGCACATCCACCCGCACCTGCTGCCGGGCGTGGCGAGTCCCGGCCAGCGCGCGCTGGTGAAGTTCTTCGTGGTGGTGGCGCTGCTGTTCCTGATGCAGACCCTGGTCGGCGGCGCGGTGGCGCATTACCGCGCCGATCCGGGCAGCTTCTATGGCTTCCAGCTGGAAACGATCTTCCCCAGCAACCTGATGCGCACCTGGCACCTGCAGACGGCGATCTTCTGGATCGCCACCGCCTACGTCGCCGCCGCGCTGTTCCTGGGCCGCACGCTGCGCAACGACGAGCCACGCTGGTTCGCCCCCTGGGTGCACCTGCTGTTCGGTGCGTTCGTGGTGGTGATCGGCGGCAGCCTGCTCGGCGAATGGCTGGGGATTTCGCAGATGCTCGGCAAGTGGTGGTTCTGGCTGGGCAACCAGGGCTGGGAGTTCCTCGAACTGGGCCGGATCTGGCAGTTCCTGCTGGTGATCGGCCTGCTGGTGTGGTTCGCCATGCTGTGGCTGCTGGTGCGGTCGCGCACGCTGGCCAATCCGGAATCGAAGCCACTGGTGAAGATGTTCCTGTTCGCCGCGGTGGCGATCCCGGTGTTCTACATCCCGGCGCTGTTCTTCGGCGCGAAGACGAACTACACCGTGGTCGATACCTGGCGCTTCTGGATCATCCACCTGTGGGTCGAGGGCTTCTTCGAATTCTTCGCCACCACGGTGGTGGCGCTGACCTTCTACCAACTGGGCCTGACCCGCCGCAACGTGGCGCTGCGGGTGATCTACCTCGACGGCATCCTGTACTTCCTCGGCGGCCTGATCGGCACCGGCCATCACTGGTATTTCACCGGCCAGACCAGCGTCAACATGGCGATGTCGGCGATGGTCTCGGTACTGGAGGTGGTGCCGCTGACCCTGCTCACGCTGGATGCGTGGGATTTCGTGCACACCACCCGCGGCCAATGCGACATCTGCGGCAAGTCCCTCGCGATACCGCACAAGTGGACGTTCTACTTCCTGATCGCGGTGGGCGTGTGGAACTTCGTCGGTGCCGGCATCTTCGGTTTCCTGATCAACCTGCCGATCGTCAGCTACTACGAAGTCGGCACCCAGCTCACGCCGAACCACGGCCACGCCGCGATGATGGGCGTGTTCGGCATGCTGGCACTGGCGCTGATGGTGTTCACGCTGCGCCAGACCAGCAGCGACGAGCGCTGGGCCGGCATGGAGAAATACGTCAGGGTCGGCTTCTGGGGCACCAACATCGGTCTCGCCATGATGGTGGTGTTCAGCCTGTTTCCCAGTGGCGTGTTGCAGGTATGGGACGTGGTGCAGAACGGCTACTGGCACGCCCGATCGCTCGACTTCATCGGCAGCCCGCGCTCGCACCTGATCGAGTGGCTGCGCCTGCCCGGCGACCTGGTCTTCATCATTTTCGGCGCGATCCCGCTGACCATCGCCGCGATCAAGGGTTGGCTTGGCGTGCGTGTCCCGCCGCCAGTGACGGACCTCGACTCGACAGGGGGGACCGCATTTGACACGCTGATCGGCAGGTCGTAATTTACCAAAAGGTAAATTACGACCTGGTACCCGCATGTCCGCCGATCCGCTCAGCGCCACCTTCGCCGCCCTCGCCGATCCGACCCGCCGCGCCATCCTGGCCCGCCTCGCCTCGGGCCAGGCCTCGGTCACCGAGCTGGCGCAGCCATTCGATGTCACCCTGCCGGCGATCACCAAGCACCTGAAAGTGCTCGAACGCGCCGGCCTGGTCGCACGCAGCCGCGAGGCGCAATGGAGGCCGTGCCGACTGCAGCCGCAGCCGCTGCGCGAGGTGGCGGAGTGGGTGCAGCAATACCGCACGATGTGGGAGCAGCGCCTCGACCGGCTGGAGGACTATCTGCGCAAGCTCCACTCCGCAGATGCGACTCCCATCGTGGCCACCAAGGGAAAAACCGCCTCGCGCTCGTCACGTGCGCGCAAACCCCGGAGGTAACCTCAACATGACCCCATCCGATTCCAACACCGGACCACTGGCCCAAGTCGACTGCCGGCGCGATGCCGACGGCTGGACTCTGGTCTTCGTGCGCGAGTTGCCGCAACCACCCGAACGCGTATGGGACGTGCTCACCGACCCTGCTCACCTGCGCGCCTGGTCGCCGTACACCGCGAACCGCAACCTCGGCGAAGTCGGTGACGCCAGCCTGAGCATGCTCGACAGCGAGCAGCCGGACATCCCCACCACGGTGACCCGCGCCGAGCCGCCGCGCGTGCTTGAATACAGCTGGCAACTGGAGCAGTTCGGCCGAAGCGTGCTGCGCTGGGAACTGGAGCCGAGCGCGGGCGGCACGCGGCTGACCCTGCGCCAGACCATCCGCGACCAGGACTGGATCCCCAAGGTGGCCGCCGGCTGGCATCTGTGCCTGCACGTGGCCGAACGCCTGCTGCAGGGCCGGCCGATCGCACCGATCATCGGCGAAACCGCACTCGACCATGGCTGGGAAGCGCTGCGCACTGCCTACGCGGCACGGCTGCACATTCCCCGCGACGACCACTGACTGTCGGCCCGGAAACCCCGGCCTTCGATGGAGACACCCGTGAAAATCACCCACGTACCCGTCGCCAGCACCGGCATGCTGATCCGCAAACCCGTCGCGGAAGTCTTCGAGGCTTTCGTGGATCCCGCCATCACTTCCCGCTTCTGGTTCAGTCACGGCAGCGCGCGGCTGCAGGCGGGCCGGCAGGTCCGCTGGGACTGGCAGATGTACGACGTCTCCGTGCAGGTCGCCGTGAAAGCCGTCGAGCAGGACCGGCGCATACTCATCGAGTGGGGAAGTCCCGATGCCGCCACCACGGTGGAATGGCAGTTCACCGCGCGCCCCGACCACACGACTTTCGTCGACATCACCAACCGCGGCTTTCAGGGCAATGGCGACGAGATGGTGAAGCAGGCGCTCGATTCCACCGGGGGGTTTGTCCTGGTGCTCGCCGGCGCCAAGGCCTTCCTCGAACACGGCATCGCCCTGAACCTGGTCGCCGATCGCTTTCCGGATGGCCTCTGAACGCTTGACCGGCGTGGCCCGTCGCCGCGCTCAACCCGCCGGCTTGCCGGCGGCCATGCCGGCGAGTTTCGCGATGGTGTTCATGTTGCGCGCGGTACCCGCCTTCGCGGCCGGAATCTTCAGCCGCGAGTCGGCCATGCCTTCGCCGTAATGCACGTAGATCTCGCGCTGCCCCAGCGCCAACCGCTCACCGTTCAGGCCGGTGGCCTCCTGCAACGCGCCCGGCGGCGGGGGCGCATCCAGGAAAATCGCCACCACGCGGTTGCCTGCCGCTTCCGGAAACGGATTGCCGGCAAGCACGGCCGCCATCTCTGCCGCCGTGCGCACCACCACACCGACCGGTTTTCCCGCGTAACCCTGCAGCCGTTGTTCCAGCGCCTTCTTCACCGCCTTCTCGGCAAGCCGGCTGCCGAACACCACATTGCCGCTGGCAATATAGGTGCGCACGTCCGCGAAGCCGGCCGCCTCGCACATGGCCTTGAGTTCGCCCATCGGCAATTTGCCGGTGCCGCCCACGTTGACGGCGCGCAACAGCGCTATGTAACTGGTCATGCCGCGGTCACCGCACGGGACAGGAAAGCGCCAGTCTCGCTGCCGCTTCCAGCTTGTTCAAGTGCACGGCGTGCAGGCACGTCCGTCCAGCGAACGGCGCAGCAGCAACGGGGCGCGACTTGCGCGCCCCGCGCCGCCGGATCAACCGGCGTAATCGACCACCAGGGCCACGCGGCGATTGTTGCTGCCGGATTCGCGCGTCGCACCCGGCTCCACCTGGCGGTTGCGCGATTCACCGTAGCTGACGGCACGCACCTGGGTATCGGGCATGCCTTCGGTGGAAACCAGATAGTCGCGCACGGCATCGGCGCGCTTCTGCCCCAGCCGCTTGTTGTAGGCGCTGGAGCCGGCTGGATCGGTAAAGCCTTCCACGGTCACCACGGCGTTGCTGTGGTGTGCCTTCATCACCTGGGCAAAGTCCTGCAACATCGCCTTGTCCTGGTCGTTCAGGTCGGCCTTGTTGAACTCGAAATGGGCCACCGTGTCCACGCGCAGCCGTCCCTGCATTTCGGTCAGGGTGGCGTCGTACTTGGCAAACCGTTGCTCCATGTCGGCCTTGAGCGAATCAAGCTGCTGCTGCATCTGCGCGTCGTTGCTTTGCAGCTTGCTGATGGCCGCGTCGTAATCGGTGCGCTTGACGTAGTTGCTGCAGCCCGCCATGGCCGTCACAGCTGCCAGGGCGACAGCGAAACCTGCGGCACGAGATGATCGATTCAGCATGGGGAGTTCTCCTCTTGTCAGATCGGAATGCTGCGGCAGAGTGCACGCAAGTGCACCGCAACCTGTCAGATCATGCAGCAGGAAAACTGCACAGTCCGAAAACCCCCGTACGTATCTTGCGCACTCCCGTTTATCGCAAGTTCAGTTCGGATGGCCAGATCACGACGATGGCGGCATATCGCGCCAGGCATGCCGCCATCGCAAAGACATCACCACCCGCGCCTGCCGCGGCCTCATCACCCCGGCGTACTCGGCACCAGCACCATCCACGCCACGCCGAAGCGGTCGACCAGCATGCCGAAGCTGGAGGCGAAGAAGGTCGGCATCAGCGGCTGCTGCACCTGGCCGCCATCGGCGAGGTTGTCGAACAGGCGCTTTGCCGCAGTGTCGTCATCGGCGGAAAGCGCCAGCGAGAAACCCTTGAACTCGGGATGGCCGCCGCTGAAGCCGTCCGAGACCAGCACCTGGGTCGAACCGATCTGCAGGCAGGCATGCATCACCTTGTCCGCCGGCGGCTGCGTGCCGTCGGGGCATTGGGCGGAGCCCTCCGGGCCATCGGCATAGCGCATCAGCATGACCACCTCGGCGCCGATCGCCTGGCGGTAGAACGCGATGGCCTCTTCGCAGCGGCCGTCGAAGAACAGATAGGGCTGGGTTTGCATGGCATGACCTCGTCGTTGGGTAGGCAAAAGCGGAGCCGGCACAGCGGCTCACGGGGATACGACGAACGGGCCAGCCGCGAATCGACACCTTGCCATTCGCGCACCCCGGCTTTGCAAGCGTGGCCCAGTGGTGGTCAACTCCATGAGACATGGCGGCACCGACGACCACCAGGGGATAACCGGCTGATGCACACACACACCTCGAAAAACCCGTGCCCGCGGGCACGTCACCAGCGTCTGGCGCGCCTGCTGCTCACCGCAGCGCTGCTCGCGCTCAGCCTGGTCGCCACGGCGCAGGGCGCCCCACCCGAGCAGGCGCGCTGGCAGCGCCAGGCACAGGCGGTCACGATCACCCGCGACGACTGGGGCATCGCCCACGTGCACGGCAAGACCGATGCCGACGCGGTGTTCGGCATGGCCTACGCCCAGGCCGAGGACGACTTCAACCGGGTCGAGACGAACTACCTGAACTCGCTGGGCCGCCTCGCCGAGGCCGAAGGCGAATCGGCGATCTGGAGCGATCTGCGGCAGAAACTGTTCATCGACCCGGTCGAACTGCAGGCGCTGTACGCGAAGAGCCCCGCCTGGCTGCAGGCGCTAATGAACAGCTGGGCCGACGGGCTGAACTACTACCTGGCCACGCATCCGGACGTGCATCCGCGCGTCATCAAACATTTCGAGCCGTGGATGGCGCTCAGCTTCAGCGAGGGCAGCATCGGCGGCGACATCGAACGCGTTTCGCTCGAACAGCTCGCCGCGTTCTACGGCACCGACGGCAAGAAATTCGCCGGCGTGGCCACGCCAGCCAGCTGGGTCGAGCCGACCGGCTCGAACGGTTTCGCCATCGCGCCCAAGCTCAGCGCCAACGGCCACGCGCTGCTGTGGATCAACCCGCACACCTCCTTCTTCTTCCGCTCCGAACTGCAGATGTCCAGCGACGCCGGGCTTGACGCCTACGGCGCGGTGACCTGGGGCCAGTTCTTCATCTACCAGGGCTTCAACCGGCACATCGGCTGGATGCATACCTCGACCGGACTCGATGCGGTCGACGAGTTCGCCGAAACCATCGTGCACAAGGGCGGCAAGCTGTTCTACCGCTACGGCAAGGAACTGCGGCCGGTTACCACGCGCACGATCCGCGTGCCGTACCGCGCGAAGGACGGCTCGATGGCCGTGCGCAGCTTCGACGCGCATTTCACCCACCACGGCCCGATCGTGCGCGCGGCCGACGGCAAGTGGATCGCCATCGCGCTGATGAACAAGCCGCTTGAGGCGCTCGAGCAAAGCTGGCTGCGCACCAAGGCCAGCGATTACGCCAGCTACATGAAAGTCGCCGAGCTCAAGGCCAACTCGTCGAACAACACCATCTTCGCCGACGACAAGGGCGAGATCGCGTACATGCACCCGCAGTTCATCCCGAAGCGCGACAACCGCTTCGACTACACCAAACCGGTCGACGGCAGCGACCCGGCCACCGACTGGAAAGGCCTGCACGCGCTCGACGAGGCACCGCACCTGTTGAACCCGCCGAACGGCTGGATCATGAACACCAACAACTGGCCGTACTCCGCCGCCGGCAAGTTCAGCCCGCGCAAGGAAGACTACCCGCGCTACATGGACACCTTCGGTGAGAACCCGCGCGGCATCCACGCCACCCGTGTGCTGGAGCACGCGCGCGATTTCAGCAAGGCCTCGCTGATCTCCGCCGCGTTCGACTCGTACCTGCCGGCGTTCTCGCGGCTGATCCCGGTGCTGGTCCACGACTACGACATGCTGCCCGGCAACGATCCGCTGAAGCCGCGCCTGGCCGGCCAGATCGCCCTGCTGCGCGGCTGGGATTACCGCTGGGGGATCGCCTCGATGCCGACCTCGCTGGCGGTGTTCTGGGGCGATACGCTGTGGGACCGGGT
>Ga0207706_10006835_pt1 | contig 10541 bp, 13 predicted proteins | sample KBSC53metaG_FD_184318 | JGI IMG/M metagenome (GOLD analysis project Ga0207706, IMG submission 184318) | Corn rhizosphere microbial communities from Kellogg Biological Station, Michigan, USA - KBS C5-3 metaG (SPAdes) (version 2) | ecosystem: Host-associated > Plants > Roots > Rhizosphere > Soil ... | reverse complement strand
ACGATGCGGCGGGCATCGCTATGCGCGTGGTCAAATCCTGCGATACAATATCGGCACCGCGATACCAATATGCGGCATCACCCCAGCTCAGCACCGCGATCAGCATCGCCACCGCCATTCCGATTCCAGTCACTAGCAGCCCGCGCCAGCGCCAACCCCGCTGCACCCAGAATGCGAGCAGACAGACCAATGGCGCGAGCAGGAGCGCGATTGAGGCAGTGTTCTTGGTAGCGACCGCGAGCAGCGCCGTCCCGAATAGCCAGGCGACCCGCCGCCAGCTCAAGCCAAAGCGGATCGTGCGCGTCGCGCTCCATAAGAACAGCGAAAACACTGCGACGGCGCCGGCATCGTTGTTGACCGCCGTCATCAGATCGACGAACGACGGCAGGAGCGCGATCGCCAACGGCACGGCCCAGCGCAATATGTGGCCGTCCGGCGTCAGGTCGCGCATCAATCCGGCAGCAATCGCGATCACCAGCACAAACAGCAGCACCGACACACCGCGTGCGACATACAGCTGACTGGTGATGTCGAGATGTGCAACCAGGCGCAGCGGCAGACTGGTCAGCAGATAATAGGCCGGCGGGTGACCAAGCTCTGTGATGCCGATCCAGGGGTCGCGGTCGCTGGTCAGGTCGGGCTCAGGTATATCGATGGCGGGTTGGAAGAACCGATGCTCGATCATCGTGCCGGATTTGAAATTGCGCATCTTCACTTGCACGAAACCGCGCAGGTTGCCCGGCGTGCGGTGTTCCATCTTGAAGATCGAGAACAGGTCGTTGTTGAACTTCACCACCATGCCTGGGCGGAGTTGTGTTGCGGCAATCTGCATAAGGGAAGCTTCAGTTTAGCAAACCCCCTGCAAATTCCCTCAATTTTCCCCTTGACAGTGTATTAGTACACTAGTACACTAGCAATCAAGATGACTAGCGCGGCGGCTTTCAGGTTTCGGCTGGATATGCGAAGCGGCGTGCCGGTCTACCGCCAACTCATCGACCAGGTACAAGCGGGAATCGCTTCGGGCACCCTAGCCAGCGGCGCCCAGATCCCCACGGTCCGGCAGGTGGCCGTGGATTTAGAGATCAACCCCAACACGGTCTTGAGGGCGTATCGGGAGCTGGAAATTCGGGGCGTGCTGGATACCCAACAGGGCACGGGCACATTCGTATCGGACCGTAAGGTAGCGCCGGACGACGCGGAGCATGCGCGGCAACTGGACCAGTTGGTAGGCGAGTTTGTGGCGCGAGCTGGAGCCGGCGGATTCACGGTTGAGGAATTGATTTCGAGTCTGCGCGAACGTCTGCCGGAAGACAAAAAGAGGAGATAACCGATGTTTGAGCTACTTGAGAGCAAGCGAGTGAGCAGTCCGGGAATTGCCTTGCATGTCGGATTGGTCGTGCTGGGTGCCATACTCTCGGGCGAAATTCGTCATCCCTGGCCGCTGATCGCCGCCATCCTGATCGGATCCTATTTCCTGTTTTCGATCAAGGTGGTTCGTCAGTGGGAGAAGGTCGCGGTGCTGCGCTTCGGCAAGTTCAAACATCTGCAAGGTGCTGGAATTTTCTGGATTATTCCGGTGGTGGATACCTTGAGCGTTTTCGTGGACCAGCGGATCAGGGTTAGCAACGTCTCGGCGGAATCTACGCTAACTCGCGACACGGTTCCCGTCAACGTGGACGCCATCATTTTCTGGGTGGTGTGGAATGCCGAAAAATCCATCCTGGAAGTATCCAGCTACGTGGACGCGATCACTTTGAGTGCGCAGACCGCGCTGCGCGAGTCGATCGGCCGCCACAACCTGGCACAGATGTTGTCCGAGCGCGACACGCTGGGGAAAGAGTTGCAAAGAATTCTGGATGAAAAGACCAATCCCTGGGGAATCACCGTGCAATCAGTCGAAATTCGCGATGTGCAGATTCCGCAAGGCCTCCAGGACGCCATGTCGCGCGAGGCCCAGGCCGACCGTGAACGTCACGCCCGCATCATCCTGGGTGAGGCAGAAACGCAGATCTCCGCGAGCTTCGCCAAAGCGGCGGAGGTCTATCGCGATAATCCCGTCGCGCTGCACCTGCGCGCCATGAACATGCTGTATGAAGCCATCAAGGAAAAGGGCGCGATGGTGATCGTGCCTTCATCGGCGGTCGAAACCATGGGCTTGGGTGGCATGCTAGCCACCACGTCGCTGGCGAAGAACTCGTAGGAGGTGACCGTCATGACAACGTTGAATTGCTTGGTTGTTTTGGCGAAAAGCTTAGTGATCTTGACCATCGCCATGGCCGGCGCGGCTCTGGGGGAATCGTTGCTGATGCGCTAAGAAGGAGGACACAATGACAGACGATCCGCAAACTCCGCAAATCAACATCTCGAAAATACCCATGGGCAGCGGCATTGGGGGCGCGTTTGCAGCCTTTGCCTGCATCCTGATCATTCTTCTCGGCCTTCCCGAGCTGTGGTATTTTCTTCCCGGCTCCATCGCGTTAGGCTGCGTAGTCGCGCTGGTTCTTCATTTCATCCACCATAAGAATACCGGCTAACCCTGGATTCTTCCCGCCATGAAAAATAGACGGAGGTGATTCCAATGTTCCTACTAGCTTTGATGTATGGGCAGAAACCATATCAGTGGCTCACGCGGCTTGACCTGGAGCCGTCGCCATTTGTTTTGCCGAAGAAGCGATCCTATCTGGTCACGCTGTTCGGATAAACAAGATCGGAGGTGTGCTGTATCATCAGAAGTACACCCGCATGATTCCGGAAACGATCCCAGAAGGATTAACATTCGACGACGTTCTCCTGCTTCCGGCCCGCAGCGACGTCGTCCCCGCGCAAACCGACACCAGGACCTGGATTACCCGCAAGATCGGGCTGAACATTCCCATCGTCAGCTCCGCTATGGACACCGTGACCGAATCGCACCTCGCGATCGCGCTCGCGCAGCAGGGCGGGCTCGGACTGATCCACCGCAACATGTCGATCGAGCGCCAAGCTGAAGAAGTGGACCGCGTGAAGCGCTCGGAAAGCGGCATGATCGTAGATCCGGTGACAGTCGATCCGGAGCAGATGATCGGCGACGCGCTGGACGTGATGAAGCGCTACCGCATCTCCGGCGTGCCGGTGACCAAGAACGGCAAGCTGGTCGGGATTCTCACCAATCGCGACTTGCGCTTCGAGACTCGTACCGACGTGCCGATTTCCAGCGTGATGACCAAGGAGAATCTCATCACTGTGGGCGTCGGCACAACTCTGGAAGAGGCCGAGGCGATCCTGCACCAGCATCGCGTGGAAAAGCTGCTGGTGGTGGATGACCACTACTACCTGAAGGGCCTGATCACTGTTAAGGACATCCAGAAGAAGCTGAAATACCCCAACGCCGCCAAAGACGCCCAGGGACGCTTACGCGTCGGTGCAGCGCTAGGCTCATCGGGCGATTTCCTGGAACGCGCCCAGGAGTTAGTACACAAAAAAGTAGACCTACTGGCGATCGATTCGGCGCACGGTCACAGCGAGCGGGTCATGGAAGCGATCCGGACGATAAAGCGAACGATGCCCGAAGTGCAACTGATTGCTGGCAACGTCGCGACCAAGCAAGCCGCTTGCGACCTGATCGCACTAGGCGTGGACGGAATCAAAGTCGGCATCGGACCGGGGTCGATCTGCACCACGCGCGTGGTCAGCGGCGCTGGTGTTCCGCAAATCACTGCGATCGCCGAATGCTCGAAAGCTACGCAAGGCAGCGGCGTCCCGCTGATCGCCGACGGCGGCATCAAGTTTTCCGGCGACATCACCAAGGCCATCGCGGCCGGCGCTGATTGCGTGATGATCGGAAGCCTGCTGGCAGGTACCGAAGAGAGTCCCGGCGAGACGATTCTCTATCAGGGACGGACGTTCAAGAGCTATCGCGGCATGGGTTCGTTAAGCGCGATGGGCCAAGGCTCGGCGGATCGCTATGCCCAGGAAATCAACATGGCCGCCAGCGGCAAGCTGGTTCCCGAAGGCATCGAAGGACGCGTCCCCTACAAAGGACTGCTGGCCGACCTGGTGTACCAACTGGTAGGCGGCCTTCGCGCCGGCATGGGATATTGCGGTTGCGGCTCCATACAGGAGTTGCGCGAGCGCGCCCAGTTCGTGCGTGTCACTTCCGCCGGCCTGCGCGAAAGCCACGTCCACGACGTGATCATCACCAAAGAAGCTCCCAACTACCGCTTGGAGTAAGCTGCCTTCGGCTGGAGCAAGCGGCCGATCAACTCGCGCAGGTAAGCTTCGTTCTGAAGGCTCGGCGTGCCACCCGCGTCGCTTTGCGCCCGCACCCTGCCCTCTCGGTCGATGATCATGACTTGCGGCACGGTTAAGCGCTCCATCACGGAGACTCCCAGATAGTCGATCACGGAATCGCGAGCCGCATACCCAACGGGAATCCCCAACTGATGATCCTTGACATACTTACGCACCATCTCCGGTGTAGCGTCGTTGAATGCCACGCCGAAAGCCTGGAAACCTTGGGGACCGTAATCGGCCTGGAGTTTGGTCAGCATCTGAGACAACGCCTGGCAGTGCGTGCAGTTCGTGATCAGAAACTGAATCAGGACCACCCTGCCCTTGTACTTCGAAATCGAAATCGACTTGCCTTCCGCATCCGTACAGGTGAAGTCTCTTGCAGGACGAGGAACCGGGGGCTTGGCCGGCAGCAGAGTGCTGAAGCTTAACACCGCTGCGAGGACACACACGTATCTCATGAGTAATTTCTCCTTAGGTTGTTTGGGTAGTTAGTTTGGTGAGCTAGCAGGCGCCGGCTACTGCGTGATTGCAGTCCGCGACGCAGGGCACACTTGACGCACTTGGCGTGGATCGCGCCGACATGCGCCAACCGGCGAAAATCATCAGCGCGATCAGGCAATAGACGACCGGCACAGGCACGCGGATATAGCCTTGAAACAGGAAACTGCACCAGCTCTGGCGCGCGCCAAGCACGCGATCTTCGAGCGAGCGGGGGGGCTCAGGAGTTTGCCACTCCCGCAATAATTCGCGCAGTTGAGGATCATTTGGTTCCATGGAGAACCCCTTTCGTTTCCAAAAGCGGCGCCAGCATCCGCCGCAGATTCTGGCGAGCCCGGTGAAGCCGCGACTTAACGGCCGCCAGGTCGGCTCCCGTCGCCTGGGTGATTTCTTCCAGAGACATTTCCTCGTATTCAGCCAAAACCACAGCCTCCCGTTGCAACGGAGGCAGCGTCAGGATCGCACCGGCCACAGCTTCAACTCGTTCTCGTCCGGCCACATCGAGCGGCAAACAGACAAGCGCGTCGTCGTCGAGGGAGTCGTGAGGACGTTCGTCGCGCCAACGCTTCAGCATCAGATTGCGAGCGATCCCTAACAGAAACGCCCGCATTTTGCCGCGGCTGGCATCATAGGCCGCGGGTTTGCGCCACAGAGCCATAAAGGAGTCCTGGACAATGTCTTCTGCAACTGAGCTCGATCCGGTCATACGGCAAACAAAGCGGAATACGACGTCCTTGTGCGCGTGGAATACGTCGCGGAAATCCGCTTCATTCATCTCTCAACACCAGCATTTCTAAACACCAGTTTCCGCCGGATGCGAAAAGGATTCGGTCCAGGCACGTTATTATTGTTTCTTGACGTTAGTTTCATCGTGAGCCAACCCTCCAAAACGTGCCTCTACGTTGCCGCTGGACGTGCGCTAGGCGCTCGCGAGCCTGACGAATCCATCCGCAATCCGGATTACCTGGCCGAGCGTCTGCTTGGTCCCGCCGAGCGCGCGATGGTCGCGGACCAGGCTGTTGTGCAGGCGCTGGAGCTGGATTTCGCGGAAGCCCGCAAGAATATCGAAGCCCTCAGCTCCGCGATCATGATGATCATACGGACGCGCTTCATCGAAGAGCGTCTCGCCCAAGCCATTCGGGACGGCGTCTCGCAGGTCGTCATTCTCGGTGCGGGGTTCGACACCCGAGCCTATCGGCTTACAGAACTGCTTAGAGCGGCACGACTGTTCGAAGTGGATCAGTCGCCCACTCAGGAATACAAGAAGCGGCGGATCAAGGAAACCGGTATCGAGGTTCCGCCGAATCTGAGGTATGTGCCGGTGGACTTCCGGCACGACAAACTCGGCGATGTCCTCGCGAAGGCCGGTTACGATTCCACCCAGAAGACCTTTTTCATCTGGGAAGGCGTCACGATGTATCTTCCCGAAGAGGCCGTCGAGGAAACGCTGCGCTGGGTGGCGGCCCAGGCAACCGGCAGCACCATCATTTTCGATTTCATGGGAGCGATGATCGTCAAATTCATGGCGACCGCGGATTTGAGCGCGTTTCCCGAGGCGGCACAGAAGGCGTTCGAAAGGCTGCGAAGACTCACAGCCGGCGAGCCCTGGATTTTCGGGATCCCCGACGATGGCGAGCGCGAATTCCTCAACAAGCTAGGCCTGGAGCTGCGCGAGTTGCTCCCCGTTGGCGGCGAGGAATCGATGAAGCGCTACCTGACTCGCAGCGATGGAACGCCGTATATTACGATCCCCACGGCTCAGCAACAGGCCCAAGCGCGGCGCGGGGGCTACTGCCTGGCGGAAGCCTTCGTGCCTAATCGCTAGGTCTCGCCTGTGATTTTCGCGGCCAGCTCTCCCACCGCCAATCGCAGCCGTACTTCCGATCCCACGGGGGCATCCGCGGGTGACTTGACGATTTTCCCTTCCCGCTCCACGATGGCGTAGCCGCGATCCAGAATCTTCAGCGGGCTAAGCTGCGCAAGATGCGCGGACAAAGGAGCCAGGTCACCGCGCGCGCGGCTCAATTGCAACCGAACTGCCTGATTCACGGAGGCCAAGCTGCCTTGCAAACGTCGGCGAGCTTCGGCGAATTGCAAACGCACATCGCGTTGGACCAACCTTGTCGCGACTGCGTCAAGCGCCCGCTTCCGAGTGCTCAGTGCGCTCCGAACGCCGTCGCGGAGAGAGTATTCAAGTTCGTCAATGCGCTGCATGCGACGTCCCAAAGTCCGATGCAGGCGAGCCGGATCGATACCGACCGCGTGGAATCGCCGGGCTCGCAGGGCCAGCGTCAGCCGGGCCGCTTGGCGCAAACGTGCCTCAGCGCCGGATAATCCATCCACCAGACTTTGCCGAGTGCACACCACCAGTTCGGCCGCCGCAGATGGCGTGGGTGCACGAAGATCTGCAACGAAGTCGGCGATGGTGAAATCGGTCTCATGGCCCACGGCCGAGACTACCGGCACAGGCGATGCCGCGATGGCCCGCGCCACGCGTTCTTCATTGAACGCCCACAGGTCTTCGAGCGAGCCGCCCCCGCGCGCGACAATCACCACCTCCGGCCAGCCCGACGCTCCGAAGTATTCGATGCCTGAGGCGATCTGTTCGGCCGCGCTCTCTCCCTGAACCTGTGCAGGATACAGGCGAATGTGCCGGCCGGGACAGCGACGCTCCAGAATGTGGATCATGTCGCTGATCACTGCGCCCGAAGGCGATGTTACGATTCCGATCCGCTCCGGCATCGCAGGCAGCGGACGCTTGCGAGCCTGCTCAAAGAGTCCTTCGGCCGCCAGCTTCCGCTTAAGTTGCTCGAAGGCGAACTGCAGCGCGCCGTGCCCCTGCGGCTCTAAAGCCTCCACCATGAACTGCAGATCGCCGCGAGCATCATAGAGATCGACGCGCCCGCGCGCCAGTACCGCCACGCCGTCCTGCGGCTTGAATTTCAGATATCGGGCCGTCATCTTGTAGCAGACGCAGCGGATTTGCGCGGACTCATCTTTCAAAGTGAAGTAGTAGTGGCCGCTGGGCGGCATCTTGGCGCCGGAGATTTCACCCGACACCCAAATGTCAGCGAACTCACCGGCCAACATGCTGCGCATCTCAGCGGTCAACTCACTGACGGTGTAGGATCGCCGCTGAAGACCCCAATCCAGTGTGAACTGCTCCATCATCTGCCCTCTCTGTATATCATGTGAGACATGACTCCCAAAGAGACTCTGGAATTCGCCAAGAAAAACGACGTTAAGCAGCTCGACCTGCGCTTCACCGATCTGCCCGGCGTGCAGCAGCACGTCTCCTATCCCATTGGCGAGTTGAGCGAGTCGAGTTTTGAAGAAGGTTTCGGTTTCGACGGCAGCTCCATTCGCGGCTGGGCCGCCATCAACGAATCCGACATGCTGCTGATCCCCGATCCAGCTACGGCTTTCATGGATCCCTTCTATGAAATCAAAACGCTGGTGATGAACTGCAACGTGATCGATCCCATCACGCGCCAGAGCTACGATCGCGATCCGCGCTGGATCGCCCGCAAAGCCGAGCTGTACGTCAAGAACTCAGGCCTAGCCGATACCGCCTTCTTCGGCGCGGAAGCCGAGTTTTTCATCTTCGACAACATCCGCTTCGATCAGAACACGCATTCCGGCTTCTATTTCATCGACGCAGACGAAGGCCGCTGGAACTCCGGGCGCAAAGACAATAATCTCGGCTACCGTCCGCGCTACAAGGAAGGATATTTTCCGGTCCCGCCCACCGATCACCATCAGGACCTGCGAGCAGAGATGGTCGAGATCATGGGCCGGGTGGGCCTCGATATCGAGTGCCACCATCACGAAGTCGCCACGGCAGGCCAGTGCGAGATCGATCAGCGCTTCAACACGCTCCTCAAATCGGCCGACAACATGATGTTGTACAAGTATGTGATCCGCAATACAGCGCATCAGTATGGCAAGACGGTGACGTTTATGCCCAAGCCGCTCTTCGGCGATAACGGCAGCGGGATGCATGTGCATCAGAGCTTGTGGAAGGGCGGCAAGCCGCTATTTGCCGGCGATCTCTACGCAGGACTCAGCCAGATGGCCCTGTGGTACATCGGCGGATTGCTGAAGCACGCACGCGCGCTCGCAGCCATCATCGCGCCGACGACCAACAGCTACAAACGATTGGTCCCAGGTTACGAAGCTCCGGTGAATCTGGCGTATTCGCGCAGAAATCGATCAGCTGCGTGCCGCATTCCCATGTACTCCGCCTCACCCAAGGCCAAGCGTGTCGAGTTCCGGCCGCCAGATCCGAGTTCAAACCCGTACCTGGCATTCGCTGCGCTGGTGATGGCGGGACTCGACGGCGTGCTGAACAAGATCGACCCGGGCGAGCCCTTGGACAAGGACATCTACGATCTGTCACCCGAGGAAATGAAGGCCGTGCCTTCCATGCCGGCGTCACTGGAAGAAGCGCTGGACGCCCTAGAGGACGACCACGCCTTTCTGATGAAAGGCGATGTGTTCACGGAGGAGCTGCTCGAAAACTACGTCTCCTACAAGCGCAAGTTCGAAGCGGACGCGGTCAGGCTCCGCCCGCACCCCTACGAGTTCGCCCTGTATTACGACATCTAGACCGAGGGCGACGCATGCGTCGCCCCTACAACGCACACGCCGTGACAGGTAGGGGTCGGACATGTCCGACCCTTGTACGATGGATGTAGCGTGACTCCTGCTTCCGTCCTACAAATCAGCGTCTCCCCAGGCGGAGTACCCAAGCGGCCGATACCCGATGGTGTGGTGACTCCGCTCGGCATCGCAGGCGACGGGCACAATAATCCGCAAATTCACGGCGGCCCACGCAAAGCCATCTTGCTGATTACTTCCGAAGGCATCGACGAGCTGAAGCAGCAGGGCTTCCCGCTGTATCACGGCGCGCTCGGCGAAAATATTACCACCCGCGGCCTCGACCGCAGAGGCGTTCGCGTCGGCCAGCGATACCGCGTCGGCGACGTTCTCATCCAGATCACCAAACTCCGCTCGCCCTGCGAAACGCTGAGGGTTTATGGTCCAGGCATACACAAAGCCGTCTACGATCAGGATGTGAAAGCCGGGAACGCCGCGTCTCCTGTTTGGGGTTTGGGCGGATTCTACGCTTCCGTCCTGCAGGCCGGGACCATCCATCCGGGCGACCCGATTCAGCTGCTGGACGAATCCGCGTAGCGTGCAATGCATCGTCTGTCCAGCGTGCCGTATCGGGATCGAACGCGTGCCGTGCGCGAGCTGGCGGCACTGGGACCGCACCTTCCCCCAGCCGTCCAAAACCGCTTCGATCTGCTGCTGGCAAGCTCACCGGCGCCGGAGCAGGGCCTGCATTACTTCATGCGCCTGCGGGAACAGCACCCTGCCGCATTCGATCGCCTGACTCGATCTGCCCTTGGCCTTCGTCATCTTGTGGCTGTGTTCACGTACAGCACTTTCTTATCCGAGGAGATTCTGGAGCATCCTGAATGGGCTGAGCAGCTTCTGGATCCGATGGATCTGCAGCGAGTAGCCACCGCGGAGGATCTTCGCGCACGGCTCGAGACACTGCTTCCACCAGGATTGCCGACGCCGGTCGATCTAGCAAAGTTCCGACGCCGCCAGATTCTGCGCATCATGATCCGCGATGTTCTGGGCCTGGGCACTTTGCCCGAGATCACTGGCGCGCTGACCGCAGTTGCCGACGTCATTGTGGGAGTCGCCTACGAGCGCATTTACCGAGACCTGGTGATACGCCATGGCTCGCCGCGGTCCGA
>Ga0207706_10006834_pt1 | contig 10542 bp, 10 predicted proteins | sample KBSC53metaG_FD_184318 | JGI IMG/M metagenome (GOLD analysis project Ga0207706, IMG submission 184318) | Corn rhizosphere microbial communities from Kellogg Biological Station, Michigan, USA - KBS C5-3 metaG (SPAdes) (version 2) | ecosystem: Host-associated > Plants > Roots > Rhizosphere > Soil ... | reverse complement strand
CGTGCGGGTGAACAGCGACTTCCATTACCTGCGAGCGTCGATCGATCCCGTTTACTTCGATCGATTGGTGACTGATACAACGAACGACAGTCCCGTCGAGCTGCGACGCCAGCATGGAATCGCCAACTCGCAGATCGGGCATATTCTTGGCGCTCTCGTCGCCGAATCAGACGATGGAAACCCCGGCGGGCTCGCATTCGTCGATGCGCTCGCCATCGGGCTGAGTCGCCAGCTCGCACTTTACGCCGGGGTCAGAAAGCCCCGCGCAGCGCCGCTTCGCGGCGGATTGTCGGCGGCTGCAAAGCGCCGCACCCTGGAGCTGATGGAGGCGAATCTCGACGTCAACGTGTCGGTGCAGTTCCTCGCCACGGAAGTGGGACTCTCACCGGCGCATTTTTCACGCGCGTTCAAGGAGACGATGGGTCTCGCGCCGCATCAGTATCTTCTTCATCGCCGCCTCGAGCGCTCACGGCGCATGCTCGAGAGCGATAACGCCGTTCTTGCCAACGTCGCTCAGCGGGCCGGCTTCGCCGATCAGGCACACTTCACGCGGTTTTTCAAACGGGAGTACGGCGTGACACCCGGCATCGTCCTGAGAAACCGCCCCCGTTCGTCGCGGGTCGCGTAACGCGTTACTTGAGAAGGTTGTGGGCTACTACGTAGCGCACGAGATCGGCTTTGGTCTTCATCCCCATCTTATCGAGCAGTCGCGTGCGATAAGTACTGACCGTCTTGGCGCTCAGTCTCAGCTGCGCCGCGACCTCCTTCACCATCATGCCGCTGCCGAGCGCGCGCAGAACCTCGAATTCACGATCGCTCAGCTGCTCATGTGGCGCTCGGCTGCCGCTCGCGTCCACCATGCCGGCGAGACGCTCCGCCATCGACTCGCTGACGTACTTGCCGCCGCGGGCAACGCGGCGAATCGCCAGCACCAACTGCTCCGGCGAGTGGTCTTTGGTCAGATAGCCGGAAGCGCCGGCCTGCAGCGATCGCATCGCCCACTGGTCTTCGGGATGCGCGCTGATGACAAGCACCTTCACGCTGCTGTGGCGCCGGCGCAGATCCTGGAGCGTCTCGATGAACGTCGCGCCGGGCATGCTGACGTCGAGCAGAATGACGTCGACCGCTGTCGCCAGCAGCAGCCGAAACAGCTCGGCGGCAGTCGACGCCTCGCCGGCAACGGAGATGCTGGCGTCGTCGCTGACGATTCGTCGCAGCCCCTCGCGCACGATCGGATGATCGTCGGCAATCGCCACCCGAATCACCGGTGCACGCCTCCATTCAGAGGTACGAGGAGCTGAACGGTCGTCCCGCCGTCAGCATTCGGGCAAATGTCCAGCTCACCACCGCACGCGAGGGCGCGCTCGCGCATCCCGATCACTCCCAGCGATGTCGTGTCGGTGCTCGAAAGGCAGCGCGTCGAGATTCCTACGCCGTTGTCTTTCACTTCCAGCCGCAGCAACGCCGGCGTCTGCTCGAGACGGATCGAGACCCGCGTCGCTTTGGCGTGACGAGCCACGTTGGTGAGTGATTCCTGCAGGATGCGAAACGCCGAGCTCCCGAGGTCATCTGAGATGGGGGCGCCATCGGTTGATATCGCCATCTCGACCTCGATCCCCGTCCGCGCGCGAAACTCCTGGCCCTGCCACTCCGCAGCAGCGACGAGTCCGAGCTGATCCAGCACGCTCGGCCGCAGCGAGGTTGCAATTCTCCGCACCGCCGTCAGCGTCTGGTCGATGCGCTGGATGACCGATGCGCACTGCGACATCATCTCGTGGTCGCGCGGCAGGCGATTCTTCATCCACGAGATGTCGAGCTTGAGTCCGGTCAAAGCCTGGCCGAGCTCGTCGTGAATCTCTCTCGATACCTCGGTGCGCTCTTCCTCGCGGATTTTCTCGAGGCGTGACGCCAATGCTCTCAGCTGTTCGCGCGAGGCCTGCAGCTGCTCCATCGAACGATGTTTCTCCGTGATGTCCCGCTGAATGCCGAAGTGGCCGGCGATGCGACCCTGGTCGTCGTAGATCACCATGTAGTCGCCTTCGATGCGCATCGGACTTCCATCGAGGCGCCGTTCGTCGGTCTCGGTGTGCAGGTAGCCGCAATCGAAGAACTCGCGCCAGTGATCCTTTGCCGTCGCAAGATCGTGGGCGAAGAACTGAGCCGGTGTCATTCCCAGCAGCTGCTCCTGGCTGGTGGCGTTGAACTGCGTCACGATCGCCGAGTTTGCCTTGGTGAGCCGCTGATGCTCGAACACGTAATCGAGCGTTCTGTCCTTGTCGATGCCGTCGTTCCATTCGACGGGCTCATCGAGCATCATGAAAAAGAAACCGTCCAGAGACTGCGAAAAAAACAGCTCCAGCAGCCGTTCATTCTCGATCGCGCCCTGAACAATCATCCTGCCCGGTCTTCGGTGGGAGATTGAAAGGTAGGGGCCGGTATGCCCGATTACCACAAAAAAGTCCGAGCGCAGATCTCGTCGTACGAACAGATGAATCTTTCTGCGCCCGAACCTCTTTGCATTCGATCAGAACGCCTTGTGCGGCTCTCCATAAATGAAATTGTCGACCACTACCAGGTCGACGGTGCCGCCGGCTGTGATGTCATTCACGTTTGCTCCCAGTGCGCCGGTGCCAAGCGTAATCCTCGCTCGCGCGATGATCGTGTTGTCGTAGGCAATTCCGAGGAACGAAAGCCCCGCTGCATCTGACCGCACTGGCGCCGCGTAGCTGCCGAGGCTCGACCCGTCCTGTGCAAAGAGCTCGATAGTGGTCTTGTCGGCGACATCTACGTCGCTGAAGACGATGCCGAACGCGCGCGTTACAGCCGGCGTCGGCTGGCCGGCGACCTGAAAGAGTTGATCGAGCTTGTTGCTGCCGACCGGCGAGAAAATCTTGTTGGCGCTGAAGAAGCTGAACTGAGCGGCGTACGTCGGATTGACTTCCGAAAAATTGGTGGAGTCGTTGCGGAAGCCCGTGCCGTCGGTGGTGAAGATGGCTCCATTCTTCACGTTGCTGTTGAAGAAGTTTGCCGGAAAGTCGTTTCTGTTGTCGAACGGGTTGGCGCCGGCTCCGTCCCAGCTGATCTCTCTCCGTCCGGTTGGCTGCTCGCCGGCTGTGCCTCCATTCGAGGCGCCGAGCAGGTTTCTGAATTCGTCGACTTTTGCGGTGATGTTGCCTGTGGCAGTAAACACGGTTGCCTGTGGACCTGGCGGTGGCGGAGGTGCGACCACTTTATCGTCGCTACAGGCGGCAAGCGCGACGATCGCCGCGATTGTCAGCAATCTCTTGACGTACATGTTCTCTCCCAGTGTGTGAGCGACGCGATGGAGCGCACTCGCGCTCCGATTCTCTTCGCATCGACCCGACTGCGCGTGTTGCGCGTCGGAGTAGGCGAACCTAGACGTCGTCGAGCGCTCGCGGGATCAGGGCGATGGCACCGTGCAGCGTTGTTTGGTGAGAGTTTGGCTGTAGGACCGGGGCTTACACGAGAATCTGCCATCCACAGAACGGAAGCAGGGGAGCTGATGGCTACCAACGCTATCGAGCTTTCGAGCTTCTCATACTGGCGCTGCAAGGCCCAGCGCCTGACCCGCTGACGGGCGTCGTCGGCTTGTGAAACTCGTTCGAGCCGTCATTCCTCAATCCCGGCTCCGCCCTCGTGACGCGCAAACCGCGCGTGGAGTCTTAGAGTACCGAATTACGCGAATGTGTGGCAGCCGAGAGGAAGAATGACGGCAGGAAGTTTCGTTTTCAGGATATTGGACGGGCTCCCGCCAGCCGGATTGCCGGCGCGGCGATTCACCGCTGGACCCAAGGGCACGAGTTCAAGTGATCTCGTAGTCGAGTTTCAGCCAGACGGCGGTCCGCCGTGGTTCGGTTATTTCCAGACCGGTACCGTCCAGAACTCCGCAGCTACGATGCATCCCAATGGCCGCGACGTCGTCGTGATCGCGGGCGGTCTGTGTTATGTAGTTTCTCCAAACGATGGCGCGCTACTGAGTGTGTTCGGCGGCGAGATAAAGGGCGTCTGGCAAATGCCAAAGCTCAACCTCCTCATCTTCAACGGCGGAGATGTTGCCTTCGCCGCGTTGGGTGTGGAAGGATGGACCTGGAGGACTCGCCGCATCTCCTGGAACGGGTTCGAGGGAATCGAGATCGCGGAAAAGACCATCTATGGTCGTGGGTGGAACGCGGTCGCACGCTGCTGGCAACCATTCTCTATCGAAGCCGCGACCGGTGTCGTCCACGGTGGCGCGTATGACGAAGCGCAGCAGCAGCGAATCGCTCTCGCCAGGGAGATGTCGCTCAGAGTTCGCCCGCCACTTCCTCGTTTCGTGACCCGCCTTGCAGAAATAGCTCTTGGCGCTCTCGCGATCTCGCTCGTGCTACTGTCCATCTATCTCATCGTTGATAGTGTGCACCGGGGCGAGCTGACCTGGGCCAAGGTCCGCGCCAACTGGGCGCTGACCTATCTTGGTCTGGCAATAACGTCGGTTACGCTCCTTTTCGGCGTTCGCCTTCTCGTGCCTTCGCTCGCACCTCGACGCCGACTCATCTCCCGGAAAGGGATAATCGCTTTCTTCGGCATCTACGTGGCAATGATGTTGATCATGTATTTCAATGCTGGTGTGCTTCCAGTAGCGTTTTTGACGGGGATTGCGCTGGGAATAGGGCGCATCGCTACTAACAAATGGTTTTCCTGACGGCGACTGCCCTGCTATCGGCGTAGAGACCGCCAAGGCACCCGCGAAGCCATAGCCCGGTTATCTGGCTCGGCCTTGGTGCGTCTGAATGGTGACCTCCATTCGATACAATGACGCAGACTGCACCGGTCATCGAGATCGCCAACCTCACGCGCCGCTTCGACTCCCGAACGGCGCTCGAGGCGGTCACGCTGTCGATTCCGCGCGGCTCCGTCTACGGACTGGTCGGCGCCAACGGAGCCGGTAAGACCACACTCATCAGGCACGTGCTCGGCCTGCTGCGCGCGCAGAGCGGATCGGTGCGCGTCTTCGGCCTGGACCCGGTCGCCGATCCGGTCGGCGTTCTCTCGCGCATCGGATATCTCTCCGAAGAGAATGATCTCCCCGGCTGGATGCGCGTAGAGGAGCTGATTCGCTACTCGCGCGCGTTTCATCCCGCGTGGGACGATGACTACGCGGAGGAGCTGCGCAAGTCGTTTGCGCTCGAGCCCGGCGCTAAAGTGAAAACACTCTCCAAGGGGCAGAAGGCGCGAGTCGGCATTCTCATCGCGCTCGCTTATCGGCCTGACCTGCTGGTACTCGACGAACCTTCATCCGGCCTCGATCCCATCGTTCGACGCGACATACTCGGCGCCATCATCCGCACCATCGCCCATGAGGGGCGCACGGTTCTGTTTTCCTCGCACCTGCTGGAAGAGGTTGAGCAGGTCGCCGATCACGTGACGATGATCAACAAGGGCAGGATCGTGCTGAGCGCACCGCTCGCTGAGATCCGTGAGGCGCACCGCGTCGACGGACACGTCCCTTCCCTCGACGAGATCTTCATCGCGCGCGTCGGGATGTCCGCCGCTGCCGCAGAATCGTAGGTCTATGCGCTCGGCGGCTGCGGCATTCGGCTGGGAGTTTCACGCGCGCCACCGCTGGGGGATGATAGGCGTCGTCGTCTACATGATCGTCCTGGGCGCGGTAAAGCTCGTGGTCATTGCCCGGGGAATCCCCATCTACCTCGACAGCGGGGAAAGTTTTGCATTCGTGGTGATGGTCCCGCTGACGGCGACCGCGACCTATTTCCTGGCGGCGTTCACCTTCGGGCTCGACGGCGACCTCGCCGCGCGCCAATCCATGTATCCATTGCGACGGCTGACGCTGCCTGTGACGACGAACGCGCTCACTGGCTGGCCGATGGTGTACGGCAGCGCGGCGATGATAGTGCTGTGGCTGGTGCTGCGAACTTTCGGCATCTGGCCGGCGGGAGTCGAAGTCCCGTGGATCTGGCCGGCGCTTCTCGCTGTTTCGCTACTCGCCTGGACCCAGGCCCTGACGTGGATGCCGTATCCTTTGCCTGGGCTGCGGATCATTGCGCTCGTGATCTGGCTCGGCACGATCGATATGATTGCGCTGCTCGGGCTGCATTTCAAAGCCGGTGAGTGGCTGATGATTGGAATCCTCGCGCCCCAGATTCCGCTGGCGTACATCGTCGCCCGCTTCGCGGTCTCGCGCGCACGGCAAGGTGAGATGCCCAATTGGCGCCACCCCTTCGCCTCGCTCGCGCAGGTCGGACACGTCAGCTCTGGACGTAGATTCAGATCGCCCGCCGCCGCGCAAGCGTGGTTCGAGTGGCGAAGACACGGGCGGGCGCTTCCCGCCTGGGTTGCAATCCTGCTGCCTTACGAAATGGTTTTGTTCTGGGCTGCCGGCGATTCCAAATCCCTCGTCTTCACCATTCTGATCGCGATTCTAATCACGCCGCCTTTCGTTGCAACGTTCGCTGCGGCAGCGGTGAGCACGTCGAGCTCGAATGCCGGCGATTCAAGTGGTACGACTGCTTTTGTCGCCACGCGCCCACTGACCGACGCCGAGCTGGTTGCCGCCAAGCTCAAGATGGCGATAAGGAGCACACTGGTCGCGTGGGTGGTGGTTCTCGTCTCGGTCCCAATCGCCCTGGAGTGGTCGGGAGCGTCGACGCTCGTGATCGACGGCTGGGACCGAGTCCGCGACTTCATGGGAATATCGCGCGCAGTCGTGCTATCGCTGTTGATACTGATTGCCTGCATCGCGGCAACATGGACGCAGCTGGTGCAAAGTCTGTACATCGGCCTCACCGGCCGAGCATCTCTGATCAAGGCGACGGTGTTTCTGGCGATTGGTTTCTTCGTTCTGTTCGGGCCTTTTTTCGAGTGGATTGCCGACAGCGGACGCCTCGGCGAAGTCTGGAGCGCGCTGCCACTGATTTTCAGCGCGCTGGTTGCGGCGAAGATGATCGCCGTTGTCTGGATAGGGCAGCGACTCTTTCAGAGGCGACTGGTGAGCGATATCGCACTTTTCACCGGTGCAGCTGCCTGGAGTCTTACGGTTCTTTCGCTGTATGGCGTGCTCGAGTGGGTGCTCGATGCGCCGCACATCCCGCGCTACCTCATCATGCTTGTCGCCATCCTGCTCATCCCACTCGCCCGACTTTCGGCGGCGCCAATAGCGCTGGCGTCGAACCGGCATCGATGAGGGACAGGAAGCTGGTCTTCGCTGCGGCGGTGGCACTCGTCGGATTGCCGGTGGCGATCGTCCCGATCCAGGCCGTGTCGTTCTATTCGGCGAATCGTGATAACGGCTCCTTCGTTTCGTCGGGGGAGAAACGCGAGTATCTGCTCTACGTCCCGAAGAGTTATGACCGGTCGAAGCGGACGCCCCTCGTCATCAGTATGCACGGTGCGGGACTGTGGGGTGCGTCGCAGCGAGATATTAGCCGATGGAATGACCTCGCAGATGAAAAGGGGTTCATCGTTGTCTATCCATCCGGAGTCGGCGGCAAAGGAGAGAGAGTGTGGCGTGCGGAGCCAGGGGATGGTTTGGCTAAAGACGTCGGTTTCATATCGGCGCTGATCGACACACTCAAAGCGACCTACAACATCGACTCGACGCGCATTTACGCCAACGGACTGTCCAATGGCGGCGGGATGTCGTTCGCTCTCTCCTGCGCGCTGTCCAATCGTATTGCAGCGGTGGGCATGGTGGCAGCGGCGCAGACGCTGCCGTGGCGCTGGTGTGCGGAGCAAAGGCCGCTGCCGATGATCGCATTTCATGGAACGGCGGACCCGGACGTACCGTACAACGGCGGCTCGTCGTGGCTATCGCCGCGCCCGTTCCCGAACGTGCCGCGCTGGACCGCGAATTGGGCGAGAAGGAATGGCTGCGCATCCGATCCGGTCGATTCCGCTGTGACGTCAGATGTTGTTCGCCGGACCTACCAGCAGTGCTCGGCGCCAGTCGTCCTCTACACCATTCGCGGTGGCGGGCACACCTGGCCCGGCGGAATGAAATTGCCGGAATGGTTTGTCGGTCGGACGACGCGCAGCATAAATGCTACGCAGTTGATGTGGGAGTTTTTCACCCAGCAATAAGCCGCGGTGGTAAAATTTTTGCACCGATTTTCTTATCCCATCGCGAGTCAGTTATGCCGCCCAACTCTTCCAAAACCCCCGACCGCGATGCGCTGCAGAAGCAGCTCGAACACGCCGAAGCCCAGCTCCGGAGCAAATTGGAGGAGGCATGCGAGGCGGAGGCGAAGGGCGTATCGACAGAGTCCACCGAGCAGATTCGCCGACTCGAGGACAGTCTCCTAGCCGCTGCAACGGCAGCGAAACAAACAATCGCCTTGCGCAGTGACATTAAGCGTCGCACCCGGCCGGAAGGTGAGCCTGGCGAGATGGATGCGATGGGCGTTCGCGAATTCACGGACGATGAGGGCCGGCCGTGGCGCGCCTGGTCGGTGGTACCTGGTCTGAGCAGGGCGAGCGCGAGTGGCGGCCAGATCCTCGGCGACTTTCAGAACGGCTGGATTTGCTTCGAGTCAATCGGCGGTCCCGCCCGCCGGCGGTTGCCCTATCCCCGGGCCAAGTGGCCGGAGATCACTGACGAAGAACTGAAGCGTCTCCTGCGGGAAGCAATCGACGCACCCATCCGTGGAAAAAAGGCCGCAGGAGAAGGGCCGCTTCGCCAGACAGGGTGATCGCCGGGTTAGCCTAAGAACGCCGCCGGCCCGAGCGAAACTTCTGGCGGCCCCGGGCGTACGGCTGGTTAGCCCCTCGTCGTGAGTATTGAATGAAGTTCAGTCGTCTGGTCATCTCCAGTCTTTTGTCTGTCGTGCTTGCTCCTGCCATTGCCCTCGGTCAGGACTCCACCTCAATGCACGTTACCGTGCACGTGCCGGACTCGGTCGCGCACGTCGTCGATCGCGAACGATCCGATCACGCCCGCTTCGCCATCGTCAGCAGAGACGGTCAGGCGCAGCTCCTTCTCATGGACACCACGATCGTCGCGCAGATGACCGATCGCGGTCTCGCGCGTATGAGCTCGCGCGAAGCGACGGACAGCATCAAGGGCACTGCCAACCGCATTTTCGCCCGCATGGCACTTGGCGCCCTGACGCCACTGTTTGATCACGGCATCGCCTATCATCTCCGCGACCTCGCCGACGCCCGCTACTCAGACGGGCGACTGCAGCTTATCCGCGCCAATGGCGAAGAAGTCTTTCGCGATACGGAGATCGGCAAAGGCCCGCTGATGGAGAGCTTCTCCCCCGCGGACGCGAAGTTGTTCGCCGCTAAAGCCCGTGCAGCGAGGGAAGCACTAGCGAGAGGCGAGTATCGATTCTAAATCAGGCATTGATGATGGATCGTTCAACTCGGTGTGCGCGCCCGCGGTCGGTTTGTCAAAAGTGCCTAGTTCGAGGAGCGTAGGACTCATTGAGGTTCACGTCCCGGACTTGCCGCGCCTTTTCAATGCGATGGACCCGTCTCCTTTGCGTACCAGGGATCTCGACCCGAAGGCAGAGGAGTTCATTGTGAGTTGGGCGCGCTCGATTCCGCGAGACGCTCAACTCGGCCTGCTCATCTTCGTTGATTCTTCCGCGGAACCCGGGGAAACCACCGGGGTCCACGAAGCGATCAAGGAGTTTTTCAGACAGCGCGCGCTGAGCAATGACCGGCGACTGAGCCACCTTTTTTGGATCGGCCGAACGAGCCTTCTAATCGGTGTGCTCGTCCTCACTGTAGCCATCACTCTTGCGGACCTGATCGATCGCCGTGGTGGCGGGACTCACATCGTTGCGCTCATTCGCGAAAGCATGTTAATCGGCTGCTGGGTCGCGATGTGGCGCCCGATCGAGATTTTCCTTTACGACTGGTGGCCGATTCGCGCGGAGCGGAGGCTGTTCGAGCGCTTGAGTGCCGCGCCAATCGAGATCAGGTTCAAGCCACGGTGACCTATCGCACCTCGATCGGTGCGGTCCAGCGGAATGATCCCCACTCGAATGTGAGTGTCCCGCGCCGCACGTCGTTGCCGGCGACCGATATCGTGAATTGATCGACCGGTGTCACCAGCGTAGTCGACTGCATGCGCGCCGTTCCGACGTCGCGCGCGCGATTGTACTCGGTGCCCCACTGCCCGGACTGTCCGTTGACGATGAGATCTACGCCGTTCTGGTGCGGGACCGTCCATAACGTGTAGGTGCCCGCCGCGAGCTGGATGCCCGCCAGTCTTATCGGCGCCGATGTCGAGAATTGTGTCGCGGCGTTGGCACCTGTCCGCCAGACCTGGTCGTATGGTATGATGCCGCCGACGAGGACGCGTCCGCGAGCGAGAGGCCGGCTGTAGTCGATGGTGATCGAGTCGGCGCCGATTTTTGCGCGCACGGTGTCGCGCGGACTGAGTGATGTCCCGCTGCCGGCGCGCTGCTTCACCGACGACGCCGACGCCGTGGTCGGCGATCCCGACGTCGACATCGTGGTCGAGGTGATCGGCGGCATCGAGCCCGCTCGTCGCCTCATCGTCGAGGCGCTGATGGG
>Ga0207706_10006832_pt1 | contig 10545 bp, 7 predicted proteins | sample KBSC53metaG_FD_184318 | JGI IMG/M metagenome (GOLD analysis project Ga0207706, IMG submission 184318) | Corn rhizosphere microbial communities from Kellogg Biological Station, Michigan, USA - KBS C5-3 metaG (SPAdes) (version 2) | ecosystem: Host-associated > Plants > Roots > Rhizosphere > Soil ... | reverse complement strand
AACGCGTCCGGCGCCGCCGGTAACTGCTGCAACGCCCGAGTTCCCTTGCGGATCACCGTGATCAACTGCTGTCCCGGATCGACATCGGCGACCGTGGCGCCCAACAACTCCGAGGCCCGCGCCCCCGTCGAGACCCACAACGCGACCAACGCTCGATCACGATGGGAACCCAGCTGCACAAACAACTCGTCGAACCGCTCGTCCGGGATACACCGCGGCGCGCGCATCACCACCTTCGGTCGATACCGACCGCTGCGGTGCCCGCCGAACGGCTCCATCGGGTTGTGGTGAGCATCCGCGCGCCCGGCACCACGCTGCCGAGACAGCGGGAATGGGTTGACCATCGGGCCCGTGCCCGCCTCCAGATGAAAGTCGTAGAACCCGCGCACCACGCTCTCGCAGTGCGCGACCGTCGCAGGCTCGTAGCGGTCACCACGAAAAGCCTTGCCCGTCACCGCGTTTACCCTCGGCGCTGTCCGTTCGCGACCCGATCCCGAGACGTCCTTGTCCGGATGCCGCCAATGCGGCCGGGTCGGCTTGACCGCAACCTGCAGCCAACGACAGAAATCGCGCGCTTCGACCCGTGTCGCCTGATCCCAGCCCACCCCCAGCGCCCACAAGAACCGGAACCAACGCAGCAGATCCATCCCATACGAACGCTGCGTCGTCGCCGCCCGTCCACACGCCGCCAACTCGGCGAAGAACGCCGCGACCGGCACAACCAGCGCGCAATCGCCGTCCACGAGCCGATACGGTTCAAACAGATCTCCCGTCGCCTCCAGACAACCCCGCCGCGGCACCACCAGCCCGGACAAATCCCGAGGCATATCCCCATCGCCGGTCACAAGCAGCGAACCTAACCGGCCGAACTCGACGCCGCACGTACCCCTCCTCAAGATCGCGCGATAGTTCGGTCAACAAGTCGGTCTTGCGGCCCGGCAAGTTCTTCACGTGCCGTGCATTGACCAGCATCACTTCCACCCCGGGCAGATCCTCCAGCAGGTAGTAGAACGGTTTCCAGTCGGGTAGCCCCGACGCGTCGCCGCGCCGGGGCCCCCTAAGAACCGGCCGTGCCCGCTTTCCAGGCAACCGGCTCAAGCAAGCCCCGAAGGCGTCAGTCGGGGCTGCCAGATCCCCTCCTGTGTCGCCGTGAAGATTCGCTGCCGCAGCCGCCGTACATCGTCCTCGACGCGGCGCCAATCCACGGCGTCCCCAATCGAGGACCTCGGCCTCAGGTCCGTTCACCGTGACGGTGTCCAACTTGCCCATCGGTTCCGGCATCTCCAATCAGCTGCTCCTCACAGGCTCACCAGACCCACGTCAGCTCCCTTTCGGGCCGGGCATCACGCCCGTATCCGACCAGTTATGCGGCAACCATTCGGCGGAGGGGCCGATACACGGGTTCCCGGTTTCCTGTCGCCTTTCGACCGTCGGCGTTCGCTTCTTGGGTCCTCCTGCGCCCGCTGGGGAGGTTCAGCCTTCCTCACGGTCGGCCTACCGGCCATCATCACGCCGGACCCCAACGGGGTTGTCATGTTGCGCATGAACAAGATTCGACCGGGCAGGGCGCCCCCTTTACCCCGGGGACGGTGGTGCGCTCCCGGCCGGCGACTATCCTCCGGCCGGCACCCGCCGCTTCCCAGCGGCCAGTCCCTACGGCCCCGCTGACACATCCCATCGGCGGGGGTCACCTTCACGAGGCGTCATCGGGGGTTCACTCGCGTTCGCCCATCACCCCAAGACGACCGGATGCCGCCCCGGAGCCGGGAAACGTCACCGCTTCCCGCCGGTCTTCTCCTCGCCCACGACCACCGGATGGAACGGCAGCCGCTTCGGCTTCGACCCCGGGCTTCACACCCCGCGGTCACCCGCGGAGCATGCCGGGGCGGAGACAGGCCCTTCGCGCACTGGCCCGAGTACTACACCTACGGCATCAGCCAAACCTCCAACCGGTGCCTCCCACTTCACTCATGCACCCTCATGTCGCACGTAGTCACCGGTGGCCTCCATCACCACGCACGTAACCCGCTGTGCGGCAAGATGATCCCGTAACGACATGATCTGACGGGTGGTCGCCCCAAACGTGGTGACCGTTTCGCTGGTTTTGCGGCGACCGGCACCGTTGATGCGGACGCACACTTTGGCGTCCTTCTTCGAAATGTCCAGGCCCGCGCAGCGCGGGTGAATGACGTCCACTGCGCCGCTCCCTTCTCCCGTAGCCCACTGTGTGACGGCGTCCGTCGTGGGGAAGGCAGGAAAGTCGCAAGTCTGACGCACGGGCTCAAGGCACCAATCCACGGTTCCCGTGGAAGCCCTCCGCCACCATGCTGACTTACAGGCTCAAAGCACCAAGGTCTTTTCCGGGGACAACCACGACGAACACCAAAAATGATCCCGCCGCACCTGACCCGACCACAACAGGTGACCACCGCCGAATCTTCACCCACCAACGGTGCGCCACCGGCGCCGGTCTGCTGACTTGGCTCACCATCACGGGCTCTGGGCAATCCCGTCTCGCTGACCTTTCAGTTCATCGTCTGCGGCGACCAAGTTTGCGCACTAACTCTGCGGCGGAGAGGGCTCCCGTCGGGGGAGGTGGTCCGCAGATGCGCTCGTGGCGGAGACCGAGCGGCGCTGCGACTGAACACGACGTCAGTCGTTGAGCCCCCAGAAGGGACCCTGCAGGCCGACGCCACGGAAGTAGTCGGCGGCGCCCTGAGGGTCCTTGCGCTGATAGGGGCTGTCGAGGCGTCCGCTGTACCAGCCGGACGCCAGGCGCCACAGCGTGGCGAGATCCATGATGTAGCCGTGTGCGTGGCCGGTGCTGGCGAGCCAGTCCTGCACGCAGTCCTTTGAACAGAAGAGGCGCTGGTTCGAGCAGGCGTAGACCACGTCGTTCCAGACCTTGTCCATCGGGACAAGGAAGTGAGCGACCTCGGGTCCCTCTGGTGGCCCGGCGCGCGTGACCGTCCAAGCCAGCGGCCGTCGGCAGGCGGGACAGGTGGTGGCGACCAAGACGCTCGGCTCATCTTTCACTAGGTTGGGGATGGCGAAGCTGTCCCAGGCGCACCCGCCCCACCACAGGTTCCTCTCGCCCATAACGGAGAACCCAAGGTTCACGGTCGTGAATGGATGGGCCATGACGACGTTGCCGGACTGATCCAGCGCGAGGTGACGTTGAGCCGCGAGCTCGGCAACTGCCTCGTTGACCTGCGCTTCGTCCACCGCAGCCAGGTCCCGGACCTGCTGGCGGCTCGGTGGGTGCCCCTGGCTGGCGAACGTGTCATAGATGGCCCGGCGCACACGCTCGACAACCTCGCGGTTCACGGCTCCTCCACCAGATGGACGGTGACCAGCACGGTCTTGTGGTCGCCTGGAGAGCCAAGCTACCGGGACAGGTGCCGCAGGCGCGCAGTCAAACGCTATATCGGGGCGAGGCCCGGCCGAAGGCCGCGCCGAATCTGCCGTTACCAGTGCCCGGACGACCGACGCGACGCCGCCCGACTTGCACACCAATTTGAGCCAAGTCGGGACCAGCAGGTGATAACGTCCGCACTCGGTGTTCGCGCTCCGGCCCAGCACTGGCGTTGTTTGGACGTTCATATGTCAACCTAGTTGATATATGGGGGTGATCCCGTGAGCCCGCGTTCAGTGGGCAGGAGTGTCTTGGCGCGAGCCTGGATGCCGTTGGTTGCCGTCGTTGCGCTCGCTTTGGGTGGAGTGTGCATGTGGAAGGTGCACGAGTTCTCCGCTCCCGGGCCTGTCATCACCGTCCTTGGCCCGCAAGCACCTCCGGAGTTCAGTCCCAAACAGGTCACGTATGAGTTGTCCGGCTCCATCGGGGAGGGGGGGATGCTCGTCTGGGCGGACGTCGACGGGCATCCGCATCGGGTTGATCTCACGACGTTGCCGTGGTCGCACACGGAGACGACCACGCTCACCGTGGTGTCCGGCAGTATCTCGGCGCAAGTTCACGGCGGTGATCAACTCGGCTGCCGGATACTGGTGAACGGCGTTGTCCGCGATGAACAATCCGACACCCGTCAGGATGCGCACGTCTTCTGCATAGTGAAATCCGCATGAGCGAGCATCGGGCGAACGAGCATGGGGCGAAACGGCCTTTCGTCGCCAGGACGGTTCGTGCCCTGGCGATACCGATCATCGTCTTTTGGGGGCTTTTGGCGATCTCGACGAACACCTTCATGCCGCAGGTAGAGAGAGTCGCAGAAGAACTCGCGGGGCCGCAGGTCCCGCACTACGCGCCGTCGCAGCGGGCGTTGCTGGCCATCGGCGAGAAGTTCCACGAGTCCAATTCGACCAGCTTGGCCATGGTCGTGTTGGAAGCCGACCGACTGTTGGGCAACGTGGACCATCGGTATTACGACGAGTTGATGCGCCGGCTGAAGCAAGACCCCAAGCATGTGCAGTACGTCATGGATCTGTGGGGGAAGCCGATCACCGCGGCGGGCGCGCAGAGCGTCGACGGCAAGGCCACCTACGTGCTGTTGCGTCTTGCGGGCGATATCGGCCAAATGCAAGCGAATCAGTCCGTTGATGCCGTTCGGGATATCGTCGCGAAGGACAATCCCCCGCCCGGGCTCAAGGTCTATGTCAGCGGCGCGGCTCCGCTGGCCTCGGACACGCTGGCAATTGCCAATTCGAGCTTGAACAACATCACGATCGTGACGATCTTCCTCATCGTCGGGATGTTGTTTTTGGTGTATCGCTCCGTTTCCACCCTGGCGGTGCCCCTGTACGGCGTTCTGTTCGAACTGCTGGTCGCGAAGGGAGTCATTTCAACCCTGGGCCATCTCGGGTACCTCGAGCTCTCGTCATTCGCGGTGAACATCGTCGTCGCGCTGACCCTGGGAGCGGGGACGGATTACGGCATCTTCTTAATGGGCCGCTATCACGAGGCGCGACAAGCCGGCCAAGGCAAGGAGGACGCGTTTTACACCGCGTATCGGGGGGTCGCACCGATCATCATTGGCTCGGGGCTGACGATCGCGGGGGCGTGTTACTGCTTGACTTTCGCGCGACTCAACTACTTCCACACCATGGGGCCCGCCGTAGCCGTCACCATGCTGTTTACCATCGCCGCCGCGCTGACGCTCGGCCCGGCCCTGTTGACGTTGGGCAGCCTTTTCGGGCTCATGGACCCGAGAGGGAAGGCTAAGGGGCAGCTTTATCGGCGGATCGGGACGAGCGTGGTGCGGTGGCCAGTGCCGATCCTCGCGGCCAGTGCCGCTGCCGTCATGCTCGGGGCGATCTTCGTGCCGACGTACCGGGTGAACTACGACGACCGTCAATACCAGCCGGCCAATTCCCCTTCCAATCAGGGTTTCGCGGCGGCGGATCGGCACTTCACGAAGAGCAAACTGTTCTCCGAGATGCTGATGGTCGAGACGGATCATGACATGCGAAACTCGGCCGATTTCATCTCGTTAGACCGGGTGGCCAGGAGTCTCATTCGCCTTCCCGGCGTCGCGATGGTGCAAAGCATCACCAGGCCGATGGGCCGAGCATTGGAACATGCCACCCTTCCCTACTTGTTCACCACGCAAGGCAGCGGTAGCGGTCAACAGCTCCCGTTCAACGAGCAGCAAAACGCCAATACCGACAAGCAGGCACAGATCAACGCGGACACTGTCAAGGTCTTGCGGAAAGAGATCGAATTTTTCCAAAGCACGTCGGATGAGCTGCATAAGACGGTTGTCACCGTCGAGGATCTGGAAAAGGTCACCGATGAGATGAATTCGGAAATCTCAAATTTTGACGATTTCTGGCGGCCGATCAAAGCCTATTTCTATTGGGAAAACCACTGTTTCGACATTCCCATTTGCTGGGCATTCAGATCGCTATTCGATGCGCTCGACAACATCGACAAGTTGGCCGATGATATCAGGGACGCCAGAACCTCCCTCGAGGCCATAGACAAGCTCTTGCCGCAAATAATAACGCAGCTCGAACTCACGGCCGACGACACGGAGGCAATAACGGCTCTTTTAGTCAACACCTACGGCCAGTCGGCCCTGCAGTCCACACAGACCGACCAGACATTCTTCGACCAGGTCAATGTGGGGCTCGACTTCGACCAGTCCCGCAGCGATGACTTCTTCTACATCCCCCATGAAGGTTTTGACAACGAAGACGTCAAGACTGGTATGCAGCTCCTGATGTCGCCGGACGGCAAGGCTGCTCGGTTCATCGTCACCCACGAGGGGGACGCCATGGGCCCCGAAGGCGTCGACCATGTCAACGCGTTCCCCGACGCGATAACCACGATCTTGAAAGAGACCTCGTTGGCCGGCGCGAAAGTTTATATCGGCGGCTCGGGATCGACCGATAAGGACATCAAGGAATACAGCGCATCCGATCTGACTATCGTGGCGGTCGCCGCCTTCGTGCTGATCTTCTTGATCATGTTGTTCATCACGCGAAGTCTGATAGCCGCCTTGGTCATCCCCGGCACGGTGGCCTTCTCGTTCGCCGGGGCGTTCGGGCTCTCCGTGCTCGTCTGGCAGCACCTCATCGGCCTGCACCTGCACTGGTTGATATTGCCGCTCACGTTCATCATCCTGGTGGCGGTGGGTTCGGACTACAACCTACTGTTGATCGCCCGAGTCAAAGAGGAGCTTCACGCCGGGTTGAACACCGGTCTCATCCGCGCGCTTGGAAGCACGGGTGGTGTGGTGACGTCCGCGGGTTTGGTGTTCGCATTCACCATGCTGGCGATGCTCTCAAGCGATCTCAGAACTATCGGTCAGATAGGTTCCACTGTATGCATCGGCCTGCTGCTCGACACGCTGATCGTGCGTTCGTTCGTCGTGCCGTCCATCCTCAGCATCCTCGGGAAGTGGTTCTGGTGGCCAACGCTGGTGCGTTCCCGTCCGCTACCGCAGCGATAAGGGCGGGCGCCGCAAAAACTGGGGCTTTCTGCCCCACAAGCCGGACGGCTCCCCAACCCGGTTCCGCTTCTTCGACGGGGTCCGTGACCTAGACATGACCTGACTGGTGGGTTGTTTACCCCGCCGGTATTTTGAGCGCCCGGTTGTTGCTGGTGTCGGTGACGTAGACGGTGCCGCTGCTGTCCAGCGCCACCACCGTTGGAGTAGTTTTAGCTGGTGGGTCGTAGCATGTCCGACCAGGTGAGGGCGTGGGAAAGGCCAGAGGGGGAGATGGCGCTCGAGCGTTACCGGCTGCCGATGCTGATCGGCCAGGGCGGAATGGGCAAGGTTATCGCGGTGGCGGCAGCCGCCATAGCGCTCGCACCGTTCTCGGTGCTAGCCGCCACACCCGGTGTGGCACAGGCGGCTCCATGGGCCGGCATTGGGGCAGACTCCATAGCTTGCCGGAACTGTCTGCTTCCGGCGGCGCAATATCGTATTTCGACGCCACGCGTGTGCTACGAAGCCGCGGCCCGCCCGGCCCAGGCGCCCCCGAGCAGGGTGCCGGCGCAGACTCCGGAGGCTCCGCCGGAGCACGCGCCTACGACCATGACGCAGATGCAGACCAGACAGGTCGTTCCGCCAAGTCTCCCGCTCACGAGGACCATTCCGGTGGTGGCCGCTCTCGAGGAGCCCACCCAACCCTGGTGGCCCTCGGCACTGCACTACGGGGTACTGGTGATAGCAGCGTGCTCTGTCGCCTGGATGATCCATCGTTCGAAAATGTGGAGCGCGCCCCTGATGGCTAGCGCACCGTGGCCGGCCCGGCGGGGTTTCGGCCGGGGTGGGATCGCAGGTGTGCTAAGAGCCCGAAAAAGAATGGCGCTGGTCGAGGCGGGCCATAGATGCGCCATCCCCACCTGTCGGCACCCAACGACCGAGATAGCTCACATCGTGCCTGAGTCACAGAGCCATGACGACTCGTTCGCGAACCTGATCGCGTTATGCCCGAAATGCCAAAAGAAAGAAATCGATGCGCAGTCGATCCGCATGTACAAGCACAATCTCGAGATCTTGAACAGCCGCTACTCTGATTTCGAGCGCCGGGTGTTCGACCAGATTGCCGAGACCGACCGGAGATCCTTCATTGTCGAGGCGGGTTTGGAGATCCCTCTTCTCCACGCGGTCAATGACGGGCTCTTGAAGCGAGTAGAACTAGCGCCCGTAGCGAACCAGCGGGGTGAACCAACCCAGCACAAGTACGAGGTCACCGATGAAGGCCTGGACTTCATTAACCGATACATCTGCGGTGAAGACCTATCGTGAGGTCCCGCGTTGAAAACACCGCATTTCGCGAATTCGCGCGTTTCTGAAATCTGTTGTCTCGCAACAAGTTTGCTAATCTTCGACATTTCAAACTTCGCGTGTGAAGAGTCACGACGTTCGTGGCGTTGCTAAACCACCCCTTGGTCCGATTTTCGGCGGGATGGGTTGCGTTGCGCCCCAACGGTCCTGACTTGGCTCAAACTAGTGCGTACCCTCGGTGCGGATCTGCGGGTGAGCATCTGTTTGCCGGCTTTGATCTTGACGGTGCGGTAGCGGCGTGCCTGAAGCCGGGCACCACCAACCACTCCGGCGGCGGTTCTCCACCGGTTCTAGGGTCCAATCAATGATTCGCGAAGTACATGTCAGCGAACCACATGTCCGCGCCACTGCGGCGAAGCGGACGGGCGTTGGGCGACCGCTCAAACCAGAATTTACATCCAGTTCGCGAGGAATCAGCGGCCGTCGACGTCGGGCCGATTCCGCTCGCGTTCAACGAAAATGGAGGCAGTACCGTGCGGTTTCCCCGCTTCCGCTCCCCCCGTAGGCCAAAGGCAAATCCAGAACCGTGGCATACGCGTCAGCATGACATCCTGGGTCGGCTGGTTCGTGGCACGGAGGCACCGACCGACACGTTGCCGGTGCTGGTGAATCCGGAACGCACGCGGCTCAGCGAATACTACGACGCCCGCCTCGGAGAGGTGCTCGAGCTTGCCGTGAGTATCGGCAGCGTCCTGATGGCCTCCGGCACCTCGGCGAGCGACACCGTGATCCAGGTCAAGGCGATCGCTGCCGCCTACGGGATCGAGAACTGCGATGTCGATGTGACCAATACCGTCATCTTCATCGCCGTCTACCGCGGGCCGACGCTGCCTCCGGCCAGCACACTGCACACGGTGCGCTCGCGGGCGATCGATTTCAGTCGACTGGCCGCTGTCGACCGCCTCATCCGTCGCATCCGTACCGAGCCGCTGCCACCGCCGACGGCACGCGCCGAACTCGACAGAATCGTCACCGCCCCGCACCCCTACAAGCGCTGGGTCGCCACCCTGGCATGGGGCGGGCTGGCGTTCTCGTTGGCCGGCACCCTGGGCGGCGACCTCGTCGTCTGTCTGGTCAGCGCGCTGAGCACCATGTTGATCGACCGGGTGAACCGGCTCCTCAATAGGCACGGGCTACCGTTCTTCTTCCAGCACGCGGTCGGTGGGGCCATTGCTACCGCACCGCCTTTGGCGCTGTACCTCCTGGGCCCGAAATTCGGGCTGCAGTTCGATCCCACGATCGCCATCGCCGCTGGCCTGGTGGTGCTGCTGGCGGGCCTATCGCTGGTGGGGTCGGTCCAGGATGTGATCACCGGTGCTCCCGTCACGTCCGTAGCGCGGTTCTTCGAGCTGGTCATGCTGACGGCCGCAACGATCGCCGGTGTCGCGTTCGTTCTGCACGTCGCGGCCCGCTTCGGCGCGCCCGACCTCACGATCAGCCCGAACGCGCCGCCGGCGTTGGGCGAGCTGACTGTCCGGGTCGCGTTCGGTGCGGTGAGTTCGGCTGCCTTCGCCCTCGCCTGTTACACCGAGCGACGGGCATTGGTGGCCGCGGCGATCGGCGGCGCAGCGGGCGTTGCCGGGTTCCTCTTCGCGCAGGGGTGGGGTCTGAGCGTCGTCGTCGCCTCGTTCGCCGCCGCCGTGCCGGTCGGGCTGGTCGGCCGGCTAATGGAACGACGCCACCTGACCCCTCCGTTGATGGTATCGATATCGGGTATCACCCCGTTGCTGCCGGGTCTATCCCTACTTCACGGTGTATACGCAATCCTCAACGACGAGCTCACCGTCGGGTTTGCCTCAGTCCTTGGGGCTTTGGCAATCAGTACCGCCCTCGCCGCCGGCGTCACACTCGGCGAATGGGGATCGGGGAAGATCCGGAGACCTGAAAAACGACAGAAATCGTCTGGAACCCAAGGCGTTTCACCGTTCCGGCGACCATGATGTCGAGCATTCCCCGAACACTTCAAGCTTGGCCACCGGGGCGGGCAACCCAGCGATCGCCCCGCTGAGGTGCGGCGAATACGGCCGTCGGGGAGCAGCCACGTCCATCGTTCGTTCACAAATCAAAAACCGCTTCCCGGACGCCAGGGCTATCGCGACGCCCAAGACGCCACGCCTGCGGCCAGCCCGGGATGCATGTTCTGCAGCATCGCTTCGCACAGCGATTGGACAACCGGGCCTACGACACACTTCGGACCGGCGGCGGCTTAAGCCGGCCCACAGGGCAGTGCTCCCCTCAGGCCAGCGCCGAGGCCAGCGCCCTTGCCGTGTCGTCGTCGTTGACCACCAGCACC
>Ga0207706_10006830_pt1 | contig 10548 bp, 13 predicted proteins | sample KBSC53metaG_FD_184318 | JGI IMG/M metagenome (GOLD analysis project Ga0207706, IMG submission 184318) | Corn rhizosphere microbial communities from Kellogg Biological Station, Michigan, USA - KBS C5-3 metaG (SPAdes) (version 2) | ecosystem: Host-associated > Plants > Roots > Rhizosphere > Soil ... | reverse complement strand
GCCGCCTCCGAGTTCGTCGCCGCTGCCGAGCAGCATGACCGCATCGGCAAACTCACCGACTATGTCCTCGAGAAAGCGATTGCCGCCGCGGCCGCGATCAACAAGCGCGGCCAGGATTTCGACATTGCCGTCAATCTTTCGGCGCGGCTGCTGACCGACAAGGGTTTCACGTTGCGCGTCGCTGCGCTGCTCGCGCGCCACGGGCTGGAAGCTCGACGTCTGACGCTCGAACTGACCGAAACCGCGGCGCTCGCGGATAATGGCGAAAGCCTGGAAATGATAACTCGGCTCCGCGACCTCGATATCCGGATTTCGATCGACGACTATGGCACTGGCCTGTCGACTCTCGATTATCTCAAGAAGATTCCCGCGAACGAGATCAAGATCGACCAGAGCTTCGTCAAGGGCATGGTCGACAACCGCTCCGACCGGCTGATGGTCCAGTCGACCATCGGGCTCGCCCATTCGCTCGGCCGCAAGGTCGTCGCCGAAGGTGTCGAGCAACGCGAGATCCTCGACCTGTTGGTCGAGATGGGCTGCGACGTCGCCCAGGGCTTCGCCATCGGCCGGCCGATGAGCCTCGACAGCCTCAACAAGCGCATCACCGCCGACCGCAAGCGCAACGTCGCCTAAGGCGGCGCAAGTCATACTTTCGACAAAGCGAGCTCGCGTGCGCGATTGAGCGCCGGCGCCGGCCCTTCTTGTTTCAGCATGGGACGTTTTGCTGCGCAATGCTTCGCGGCCGCATGGTTAATTGTTTGCTAACCATATCGATTAAGGTTAATAGTCCCCTCAGCAGCTGCGCCTTTGCAGTCATGCTCAAGGGGATGAAACCATGCGTAAGAACCAGACCAAGGGCCTGCTTGGCGATATCTGGCGGGCGGTTTTCGGCGGCGGCACGGGTAACACCGGCGCGGGCGGCTGAGACTGCGGGTCGGTTTCCGCCGACCCGATTCTCGCAATATTTTCAATAACGTAATGGCGCCTACTCTCGGTGTGGGCGCCTTTTGCGTGCCCGGGTTTTCGGGCGGAGGCGCCGGTTCGGCCGGCGTCTCGCGGCTGGCTGGCGGCGGCGCGCTTCGTCCGCTAACCGCCTCCAATGCTTCGGCAAGCACATCACGTCCTGGCGATTCGCGCGAGTCGCGCGGGACTGCATGAAATCACCGATCCGATCGCGGCCTGGGCCGCCCGCTGCGGCATCGGCGAAGGACTGTTGACGATTTTCTGCCGCCATACCTCGGCCTCGCTCCTCATTCAGGAAAACGCCGCGCCGGCCGCGAGGCGCGACCTCGAACGCTATTTCGAGCGGATCGCGCCGGAAAGCCCCGAATACGAGCATGACGACGAAGGGCCGGACGACATGCCCGCGCATCTTCGAGCGGCGCTGACCCAGACCCAGCTGTCAATCCCGGTCGCCGACGGGCGGCTCGCGCTCGGCACATGGCAGGGCATCTACCTGTTCGAGCATCGCGACAGCACGCCCGAGCGGGAGATCGTGCTGCACCTGGTGGGCGAATGAGCGCGAAGTCCGTCCGGGCGTGGATCGCGGAGCACGCGCCCGACCTGCCGATCATCGAGGTCGAGGGCAGCACCGCGACGGTCGACACGGCGGCGATTGCGCTCAACGTCGAGCCGGGGCGGATCGCGAAGACGCTGGCCGTGCGCGCTGGCGACCATCTGTTCCTGCTGTGCACCCGCGGCAACGCCCGGCTCGACAACCGCAAGTGCAAGGATGCGTTCGGCGACCGCCCGCGCATGCTCGGCGCCGAGGAGACGCTCGAGCTGACCGGCCATCCCGTCGGCGGGGTGTGCCCGTTCGGGCTCAAGACGCCGCTGCCTGTCTATCTCGACGTGTCGCTGCAGGCGTTCGACGTAGTCTATCCAGCGGGCGGGTCGCTCAACACGTCGGTCGAGGTGGCGACCGAGCGGCTGTTCGAGCTGGTCGGCGAGCGCTGGGTCGATATCTGCAAGCTACCGGAAGCGGCCGGGGCTTAGCTCCGCGGGGACGATCCCGGCGACCGGCCAGGATGTCCCGGCGATCAGCGATTCAGCGATCGCCGCCATTGCCGGCGAGGTCTGGAGGCCGAAGCCGCCCTGCCCGGCGAGCCAGAAGAATCCGTCCGCGTCCGAGGCGAAGCCGGCGGCGGGGTGGCGGTCGGGCGTGAAGGTGCGGAGGCCGGCCCACTTGCTGTGCACGCGCTCGACCTTCACGCTCGTGCGCTCCTCCATCCGCCAGGCGGCGAGCGCGACTTCGTAGTCGTCGGGTTGGGCGTCGAGTGGCTCGCTCGGTACTTCGTCCATCGGCGAGGCGAACAGGCGACCGCTTTCGGGGGCGAAATAGAGCTCCTCGCCGACGGTCTTGGCGAACGGCAGCCGGTCGAGCCTGGTGCCCGGAGGTGCATCGAAGGTGATGATCGTCCGCTTCAGCGGGCGTAGGCCGAGCGGCTTCATCCCAGCGAGAATCGCGACCTGGTCCGCCCAGGCCCCGGCAGCGTTGACCACGACCGCAGCCGCATAGGTTTCACCGTTATCAGTCGTAGCGTGCCAGGCGCCATCGGACCGCTGGATCGAGGCGATCCGGGCTGACGTCACTAACGTGCCGCCGGCATGGCGAAGGGCGCGGGCATTGCCCTGGAGCAAAGCATGCGGATCGAGGCGGATCGCGGCGCGGTCGGCAAGCCCGCGGACCGCATCGTCCTTCAGCAGCGGGCACAGCTCGCGCACGCCGCGGGCATCCATCCGGTCGAGAGCGGCGAAGCGCGAAATCTCGGCGTCGAGGGCGTCAAGCGCGTCGAGCTCATCTTCGCGGGCGTGGATCAGGACCGGCATCGGATGGCCGAGCGGGGCTTCGGTGAAGCCTTCGGGCGGCTCCTCGATGAACGCGCGGCTGGCGAGCGTCAGCTCGCGCACCAGCCGGTCGCCGAGGAAATAGTGGAGCATCGTCGCGCTGCGCCCCGACGAGTGGAAGCCGACCTGGTCCTCGGCTTCGAGCAATGTGACCTTCGCGTGTTTGGCCAGGGCCGCGGCCGCGGACAGGCCTGCGATGCCGCCGCCGATGATCAATATGTCGCTGGTCGCCGCCACCGGTCAGGCGGCGGTCAGCCGCTCGTGCACGACCTTGCCGTCCCTGGTCAGGCGGATGCCTTTGACGATCTCGTCGTCGTCGGGGAGCAGCGGGCGGTTCTGCTCCTTGTCCCAGAAGGCCGACAGGAAATTGTAGAGGTTGCGCGCGAACAGCGCGGAGGCGTCGGCGGCGAGGCTGCGCGCGAGGTTGGTCGCGCCGATGATCGTCACGCCGTGCTTCACCACGCGATCGCCCGCGACCGTGCCCTCGACGTTGCCGCCGGCGTCGGCGGCCAAGTCGACGATGACGCTCCCCGGGCGCATGCTCGCGACCTGCGCGTCGGTGATGAGGCGCGGCGCGGCGCGGCCGGGGATCAGCGCGGTGGTGACGACGATGTCCTGCTTGGCGATGTGGCCCGAGACCAGCTCGGCCTGGGCCTTTTGATATTCCTCCGACATTTCGGTCGCGTAGCCGCCAGCGCCCTCGCCTTCGATCCCGGCGACGTTCTCGACGAAGATCGGCTTGGCGCCGAGCGACTGGATCTGCTCCTTCGTCGCGGAGCGGACGTCGGTTGCGCTGACCTGCGCGCCGAGGCGCCTGGCGGTCGCGATTGCCTGCAGACCGGCGACCCCGACGCCCATGACGAAGACCTTGGCGGGGCTGATCGTCCCGGCGGCGGTCATCATCATCGGGAACGCCCGGCCGTATGCCGCCGCGCCGTCGACGACCGCCTTGTACCCTGCGAGGTTCGACTGAGACGACAGGATGTCCATCGACTGGGCTCGCGTGATCCGCGGCATCCATTCCATCGCCAGCGCTTCGAGCCCGGCAGAGGCATAAGCATCGATCGCGTCGCGCCGCCGCGACGGGTCGAGCGACCCGACGAGCAGGGCGCCTTTCTCCGCGCCGGCGAGCGAATCCGGGCCGCTGACGCAGAGGATGACTCCAGCGTCCTTCAGGACATCGGCGCGGCTCGCGACCTTCGCTCCAGCGGCCTCGAAGTCGGCGTCGGCGATGGATGCGTCCTCGCCCGCGCCCTTCTCGACCGCGACCTCGGCGCCGAGCGCGACGAATTTCTTCACCGTCTCGGGGATCGCCGCGACGCGGGTCTCGCCGGCCGCGCTTTCCTTGAGGACCGCGATCTTCACGAAGTGCGGACGCGGGTCAGAGGATGTTGAGAACGATGAAGCCGATCACCAAGGCGCCGACCGCGCCCCATTTCAGCATCGTCGTGAAGCGCATGTAATCGCGAACGTGGATCGCGACGTCCTGCGTCGGCGGATTGGTGAGCAGCGATTCGTCGTCGGCCATCAGTCTCCCCTTGCGGTTGGCGGCCTCCATAACAAGGCGATCCGGCTCACCCAAGCCCCACGGCCTTAAGGGCCCCTTTACCCCTCCGCGCGTACAAGCACGCGCTTAAGGAGCCTATGATGGGTGAAGAGCGCGTTCGATCCCTTTTGCTGCTTGATGCGGATGCCGACGAGCGGCGGCTGATCTCTGCGATCGCCGCGCGCGCCGGCTGGAGTGCCGTCGGCGCAGCCGACGGCGAGATGGCCGTCGCCCTGCTGCAGGGCCCGCATGGCCGCGAGGTCCAGGCGGTCCTGCTCGGCTCGTGGGATTCGGACACGAGCCCGCAGCTTATCGAAAAGCTCCGCGAGCACCGGGAAAAGCTTCCGGTCATCGTTCTCAGCCACGGCGATTCGGTGTCACTCGCGGTCGACGCCATGCGCGCCGGGGCGAGCGATTTCCTCGTCCGTCCAGTCGCGCCCGAGCGGCTGCTCGAAGCTCTCGCAACCAATGCCGACCGGCGCAGAGGCGCCGGCGAGCTTGCGCCGATGTCGGAGAAGCTCGCGCCCGAGCTGTCGCTCGAGCAATTGATCGGCGCAGCGCCCGAATTCCGCGCCGCGCTTGCGGTCGCAGCCAAGGCTGCACGCAACCGCCTGCCGATCCTCATCGTCGGCGAGCCCGGCACCGGCAAGGAAACCGTCGCGCGGGCAATCCACGCCGCGAGCCTGCGCGCCAAGGGCCCGCTGCTCGCGCTGGACTGCAAGGCCGTCCCGGCGAACATCATCGACAGCGAATTGTTCGGTCATGAGAAGGGCGCCTTCCCGGGCGCGTTCGCACCCAAGGTCGGCAAGCTGGTCCAGGCCGACGGCGGCACCCTGCTGCTCGACGAGATCGGCGCGCTTCCGCCGGAGACCCAGGAGCGGCTCGACCGCGTGCTCGCCACCGGCGAGGTCCGGCCGGTCGGGCTCAACGGCAGCTATTCGGTCGACGTCCGCGTCATCGCCACCTGCAGCCGGCCGCTGCCCGACGATTTCAACCCCGGCCTCGCCGAGCGGATCGGAAATACCACCGTGACCCTGCCCTCGCTGCGCGAGCGCAGCGGCGACATCCCGGCGCTCGCCCGCCACCTGCTGACCCGGTTCTGCGAGCAGAGCGGCATCCGGACACTGTCGATCGGCAATGACGCGCTCGCCGTGCTGATGCGCTACGGCTGGCCCGGCAACGTCCGCCAGCTCGCCGGCGTGCTGTTCCGCGCCGGGATGCAGTGCGACGGCGATTCGCTCACCGCCGAGCATTTCCCGCACATCGCCATCCAGTCGCGCTTCTCCGGCCGCCGCAACGACTTCACGCCGTCGCTCAGCAACGCCAGCAGCGCGGAAGCGCTCGGCGGCGGTTCCGGAGTCACTTTGTTCAGCGGCGACGGGCACCTGCGCCCGCTCGAGGACATCGAGGCCGACATCATCCGCCTCGCAATCGGCCATTACCGCGGCCGCATGACCGAAGTCGCGCGCCGGCTCGGGATCGGCCGCTCGACGCTCTATCGCAAGCTCGGCGAACTGGGGATCGACACCGCGGCCTAAGGTCGCGGCTTGATGTCCACTTTCGACCCATTGCGGACACTAGCTCAGCGTCCGATACTGCCATCATGATCTGGTGGGATTGGAAGACGACGCAGCGTCTGGCTCTCATGGCGGGGATGTTGGTGGTTGCTGCGGCGCCATGGATAGCCCTCGGCTGGTTGACAAAGGATTGGCGGGCATTCCTTGGCGGCATCGCCTTTCTCTTCATCCCACAGATCGTTGCTTGGGCCCTCTTCGTCGGTCTAACGACCGGTCGCATGCCATCGGCATACGGAAGGTCGGAAGTGCGTGCTAAATCCGCGACATGGTTCTGGCTTACTGGCGGCGGCTACGCAGCGATATTGCTGCTGTTCCTCTGGATAATCTCAGGTGTTGTGATGGGCGGTACCATCTGGGGCTTCTAACGTCCGCTTTCCACCCATTGCGGACGCCGCTGAACCCGGTAGCTCTGGCGCATGGACCTGAAACTTGAAGCGCTGTTGCTCGTCATTCTGTGCGGCATTCTGCTTTTGATGGCCTTCAGGACGGGGTCGATCGGCGGCGGCGGTGCGGGCGCGGACAGGACCGAGAATCCAGTCCTATTTTGGATGGGAGTGTCGATCACGGCTTTCATGGCAATCGTGGGCGCTGGTGCGCTGGTATCGCAGCTTCTCTAGAGTCCGCTTTCCACCCATTGCGGACGTGGGCGGGCCGGCTAGGTTGGACCTATGGAGCGTAACACCTGGCAGGTAAGCACCCGAACGAAGGTTATAGCCAGGACGCTTTTGGTGCCGTTCGCCGGTGGGGCAGCGCTCGTTTTAGCATTGCTCATTTGCTTTGCGGCTGATCTACTTGGTCTGTGGCGGGACGCGGTTGCACGCATATTTCCCACTGTCCTAATGATGCTGGTGTACGACGCCGCAGTGACACTGTTGCTTAGGGTTGCGCTCTATTTGTCTGCGCGCCGCGACCGTTCGGTCTAGCGTCAGCTTTCCACCCGAAGCTGACACTAGCCGATGCGCGAATTCAACAAGCCCTCGGCGTCAGCGCCTGGTCACGGAGCCCGCGCCAAATCCTGAGCGCCTGGACTGTTTCCGCGACATCGTGGACCCGAAGCAGTTGCACGCCCTGCTCGGCGGCCTTGAGCGCGAGGGCGAGGCTTCCGCCGATCCTTTGGTCGGCCGGCGCCTCGTTCGACAGCGCGCCGATGGTCCGCTTGCGGCTGGCGCCGAGGACGATCGGGCAGCCGAGCGAGTGGAGCAGCGCGAGGCCGTTCATCAGCTCGAGATTGTGCGCGACGTTCTTGCCGAAGCCGAAGCCCGGATCGATCAGGATCCTGTCGCGCGCGATCCCCGCTGTTTCAGCGGCGGCGATGCGGTCCTCGAGCCACAGATAGACCTCAACCAGGACGTCGTCGTAGCGCGGATTGTCCTGCATCGACTCGGGCTTGCCCTGGTGGTGCATCAGGACGACGGGGACGCCGGCGGCGGCGATCACGCCGGCGGAGCGGTCGTCGTAGGTCAGCGCCGACACGTCGTTGATCATCCGCGCGCCCGCCTCGAGGGCTGCAGTCATGACGTCAGCCTTGCGCGTGTCGACCGAGACTGCGGCGCCTCCCGCGGTCAGCTGACGGACGACCGGCGAAATCCGCTCGATCTCCTCGCCTTCCCACACCGGCTTCGCGCCCGGCCGCGTCGATTCCCCGCCGACATCGATGATCGCCGCGCCCTGGCTCGCCATGTCGGCGCCTGCCTCGGCCGCGGCATTCGCGTTGGCGAACTGGCCGCCGTCCGAAAAGCTGTCCGGAGTCGCGTTGACGATGGCCATGACCTGCGGCTGGTCGAGGCGGATGGTGCGCTCGCCGAGCTGCAGCGGCGGCCGCGCTGCAGTGAGCCGGGTCCACTGCGTGGCCATGTCGTCGTCGAAGCGGGATTCGATGCCCTCGACGCCAACCAGCTCGGTCGACACGCGGCGATTGCCGTCGACGCGCAGCAGCTCGGCATTGGCGAACCAGTTGAGGCCTCCGGCGAGCCGCGCGACCTTGCCGTCGTGACCGAAGGGCGAGTCGACGAAGCCGACTGGACGAATGAGCGTGCGCATGCGGGTTATTGCGCGATTTCGGACGGCGGCCGGCCGACCGGCGCGCTGGCGCTCTTCGGCTCGCGCGCGTCGAGCGCTGCCAGCCAGCCGGCGGTGTCGCTGCCGACGCTGAGCTGGGGATTGGACGGCACGAAATCCGCCTGCTTCTCCCAGCCGAGGATCTTGACGAAGGCGCGGCGGAACTGACGGACGAAGGTGTCGGGCTGGCGCATCGCCTCGTTGATGAGGGCGTAGCCGAAGAAGGTCCAGTCATTGCCGGCCGAGCAGCCGAACGAGGATTTCATCGCCGACGCCGCGGTCGCGACGACGGTGCGCGGCCCGGCGAGCACCGGGACGAACTGGCCCGAGAAGCAGGCCTGAAGGACGACCAGGCGGTTCTTCGCCCCGGAATGGTCGAGCATCGCCGCAAGCTGCTGCGGAGCGATGACCGCTTCGCCGCGCTGCGGATCGCGGAAGTTGAGCCCGGCATGGGGCGAGCCGTGGCTGGTCGTGTAGAGCACCAGCACGTCCTCATCGCGGTTCATTTTCGCGGCCACGCTGTCGAGCGCCCGAGCGAGCTCGGGAGGCGAGGCTTCGGCGTCGGCTTTGTCGTCGCCTTCGTCGTGGGCGAGGACGATCGTGCGTCCTGCGGCATCGAAGCGCCTGGCGAGCACGCGCCCGGCTTCACGGGCCTCGCGGTTGAACACCGGGTCGGCGTCGAGCGCTGCGACGACGACATAGGCATCGACGACGCCCGGACGTTCGGGCTGCAGCCGGGCAAGCGCGGCTTGCATCCGCTGCTCGTCGGCCGGCTGCTGCGCCGGGGCATCGGCGGCGACTGCGAGCGCGACAAACCCGGCGAGGACGATCTTCAGCGGACGGCCCATGCCGGTCCTTGTCACCGCCCGCCGCACGGCGCGCAAGCCCTCAGGCGAGCGACGCGAGGTGCCGTTGGCGGAAGGAGTCGAGCGGCTGCAGGCCGCCGGCCTGATCGACGTGCCAGAAGGTCCAGCCGTTGCATGACGGAGCGCCCTGGAGCGCAGCGCCGACCTTGTGGATCGAGCCCGAGTGCGTTTCGCAGGCGATCGAGCCGTCGGCGCGGACTGACGCGGCCCAGCGCCGCTTGGCGTCCGTCAGCGTGGTTCCGGCGGGGACGAGGCCGTTTTCCACCAGCACGCCGAACGCGACGCGCGGCTGCTCGCGCTTGTCGGTGACGGTCTGCATTGCGCTTTCGTCCAGCGGCAGGGTCGAAGCGATGCGCTCCTGCGCGACCTTCACATAAGCGGTTTCGCGCTCGATCCCGATCCACCGCCGCCCGAGCCGCCGCGCCACCGCGCCGGTCGTCCCGGTGCCGAAGAACGGGTCGAGGACGACGTCGCCCGGCTTGGTGCAGGCGAGCAGGATTCGGTAGAGCAGAGCTTCGGGTTTCTGCGTCGGGTGCGCCTTTAAACCATCGTCGCCCTTGACCCGCTCGCCGCCGCTGCAGATCGGCAGCAGCCAATCAGACCGCATCTGAAGATCGTCGTTCAACGCCTTCATCGCGCGGTAGTTGAAGGTGTAGCGCGCCTTCTCGTCCTTGGCGCACCAGATCAGCGTCTCGTGCGCGTTGGTGAAGCGCGTGCCGCGGAAATTGGGCATCGGGTTGGTCTTGCGCCACACGATATCATTGAGGATCCAGAAGTCCGCGTCCTGGAGCAGCGAACCGACCCGGTAGATGTTGTGATAGCTGCCGATCACCCAGATCGTGCCGTCGTCCTTGAGGACGCGCCGCGCCTGTTCGAGCCAGTCGCGGGTGAAATTGTCGTAGGTCGTGAGGCTTTCGAACTTGTCCCACTCGTCGTTGACCGCGTCGACCCGCCCGCCTTCGGGCCGGAACAGGTCGCCGCCGAGCTGGAGGTTGTAGGGCGGGTCGGCGAAGATCATGTCCACCGAATTGTCCGGAAGCCGGCCCATCTCGGTGATGCAGTCGCCCTGCAGGATGACGTTGAACGGCAGGATTTCGCGCGGGCCGATCGCCTTTGGCCGCAACAAGGTCTGCCGTTCCGCAACGCGGGTCACGAGGTTCATGCGTATCCGCCCCCTTAAGAGCGGGCGAAGGTGAGTCAGGCGGGACTCGCGGTCAAGCTGACAGAAGTTAACGAGTCGAAATGGGACAGCGGAACGGAACGAGTCCGCCGACTCGCGACCACAAGATGTTGAGTCCGGTGACCGCCCGGGGACTCAAGTGATGGTGGTGTGACTCGAAGGACTCGCCTCGGCGATTTCGATCAGCTGGAGCTCCGGCTGGGCCTTCCGCGCCTCGATTTCGCGGACCAGGCCGAAGCTGCGGCGATGCAGCGGGGTCAGGCCGAGGTCGTTGATCGCGCGGCGATGGTCGGGCGTCGGATAGCCGCGGTTATGCTCCCAGCCGTAGCCGGGATAGGTCACGGCATAGTCGGCCATCATCCGGTCGCGGGTGACCTTGGCGATGATCGAGGCGGCGGCGATCGAGCGGCACTTGGCGTCGCCGTCGACGATCGCCTTGGACGGCCGCTGCCAGCGCGGGGTCGCCTTGCCGTC
>Ga0207706_10006829_pt1 | contig 10549 bp, 10 predicted proteins | sample KBSC53metaG_FD_184318 | JGI IMG/M metagenome (GOLD analysis project Ga0207706, IMG submission 184318) | Corn rhizosphere microbial communities from Kellogg Biological Station, Michigan, USA - KBS C5-3 metaG (SPAdes) (version 2) | ecosystem: Host-associated > Plants > Roots > Rhizosphere > Soil ... | reverse complement strand
CTGCGAGCCCAGCAGGAAAAGGCACTCGAAGATGCCGGCGTCCCGATATTTTGGCACGCCACTCTCTCAGACGTACCGAAAGGTCCGGCCATCATCCTCGCCAATGAATTTTTCGACGCGCTGCCAGTCAACCAGGCCATCAAGACCGAGCGGGGCTGGCACGAGCGCCGGATCCAGATTGATTCGAACGGGGAGCTCGCCTTCACCGTCGCACCTGAACCGCTGCCTTTTTTTCAGACGCTGTTGCCACCGGCCTTACGGGCGCCGCGCGCGGGCGCGATCTTCGAATGGCGCGCCGACACCGCGGCAATTGACCTCGGGCGGTGCATCGCCGACAACCGCGGCGCTGGCCTTGTCATCGACTATGGCCATACCGAAACCGGCCTGGGCGAGACCTTGCAGGCCGTGGGCCAGCACGCCTATGCCGATCCCCTGACTTTCCCTGGCAGCCTCGACCTCACCGCTCACGTGGATTTCCAGTCCCTGGCGCGCGCCGTCGAGGCCATGGGCGCAAGGGGTTTTGGACCTATCGAACAATCGCAATTTCTACGGCGGCTTGGCATTGAACAGCGGGCCACTACGCTTAAAGCCGATCCCGCGCGCGCCGGTGAAATCGACGAAGCGCTCGCGCGGCTAATCGGCCAAAATCGCACCGCCATGGGTGAATTGTTCAAAGTCGCCGCTTTCGCACATCCGTCGGTCGGTGTGCTGCCCGGCTTTGAGGTCTGAGGCGCTAGCCTCGCGCGGTTGCGCGCATTATCTATTCCGTTGCCCAGACTCTTCGGACGAAAATTGATGCTGCAGGCTACCTCACTTGCCACGCTCGCGCGCATTCGCCACGCTTTCTTCACGCGATCCGGCGGCGTATCGCAAGGCCTCTATGCTTCACTCAATGGCGGCGTCGGCTCCAACGATGCTCCTGAAAAGGTCGCCGAGAACCGCACGCGCATGGCGGCGGCGCTGGGCGTGACACCAGATCGGCTGCTGACGGCGTATCAGATCCATTCGCCTGACGTTGTTGTGGCCGATGAACCGTGGACACACGAAAATCGCCCGCGCGCGGATGCCATCGTCACCCGCATACCCCAATTGGCGATCGGCGTATCGACCGCCGACTGCGGGCCACTATTGTTCGCCGACGGAAAGGCAGGCGTGATCGGCGCGGCGCATGCCGGCTGGCGCGGCGCGCTTACGGGCGTGATCGAAGCGACCATTGCGGCAATGGAGCGGCTCGGCGCCGGCCACAGTCGTATCGTGGCTGTCCTCGGCCCCACCATCCGGCAGCCGAACTACGAGGTCGGGCCCGAATTTGTCGAGCGCTTCGTCGCGGCGGATTCCGGCAATGCACGCTTTTTCGTGCCGGCGCAGCGAGATGGACACGCCATGTTCGACCTCACCGGCTATATTGCCGAACGGGTCCGCGGCGCGGGTATCGCTCAGTTCGAAGATCTTGGCTTGTGTACCTACGCCGAGCCCGAGCGGTTCTTCAGCTACCGGCGTACAACGCAAAGGGGCGAGCCAGACTATGGACGCCATGTCAACGCCATCGCGCTGACTGACTGACAGGCGGTACCTGTTGCGTCTGGACTCGAAGGCGTCCTTGCCGCTACGCTTTACCCCGGCCGAAGAGAATTAAAGACAAATTCCAGGCCAGTGGGGTTGTCGATGGAGTGGAGTTGGGGTCGCCGCATTGGCGCGGTGCGGCGCATTTCGCGTCCCGGCGCATTCTTGATCGCCGCCTGCGCATTGGCGCTTGGCGGTTGCAACCCCGACAATCAGGCGGTCTCAGTCGCGCAGCCGCGCGGCGCCAGCGTTGCCTTCGACTCCCTCGACGGTCTGCCGCCCGGCCAGTTCCAGAAACTGGTGCGAGACCTCAATGATGAGGCACAGGCCCGTCGTCTCGCGGTGATTTCTCGCGAGCAGCCTTCGGCCTACCGCGTGCGCGGCTATCTCGCGGTGAAAGTGACAAAGCGCCAGACGACGGTCTCCTGGGTGTGGGACGTGTTCGACCAGGACGAACAACGCGCCCTGCGCATCAGTGGCGAAGAAACCGCAAAGGTACGTCACCGCAACGCCTGGGCGGCGGCCGATGACGTCATGCTGCAGCGGATCGCCCGCACCAGCATGGATCAGCTCGCCGCATTCCTGACCTCACCCGATGTTGCTCCCGGTACGTCGCCGCCGGCAGCGGAGGCCCAGGTGGCGCTGAGCGACCCGAACGAAGCTTCGCCCGAAGCCGCCGGAATATTCCGCATTTCCCGTCCGCAGGCCGATCCGATATCGCTGGATACGGCGGAATCCCCAGACGTGGACAGCGCCGACCCGGTGCCACTGCCGCGACGCCGGCCGGCCGCGTCTGCGGCTCTTTCCGAGGGCGAGACGCTGACATTGGCGGCATCAAGCCGCTAACGGGCAATTCATCCTTTCGACGAAAGCTTCGGCACAACCATTCCAGCCATATTGCCGGGCCCTGTCCGCCTTGTTATGACCACGCCGCCTGTGGCGGGAGTGAGGGCGAGGATTAAAGGATGTCGGCCAAGAACGGAGCGATAAAGCTCGTCGCTGGCAATTCCAATCCTGTGCTGGCCGAGGGTATCGCCGCTTATCTCAAGCTCTCGCTGACAAAGGCGGTCGTGCGGCGTTTTGCCGATATGGAGATCTTCGTCGAAATTCAGGAAAACGTGCGCGGCGCTGATCTTTTTGTGATCCAGTCGACGTCGTTCCCTGCCAACGACCACCTGATGGAATTGCTCATTATCATCGACGCCCTGCGTCGGTCGTCCGCGCGTCGCATCACCGCGGTGGTTCCGTATTTCGGCTATGCCCGACAGGATCGCAAGCCCGGCCCGCGCACGCCGATCTCGGCCAAGCTGGTCGCCAATCTGATAACCCGCGCCGGCGCGGACCGCGTGATGACGCTCGATCTCCATGCGGGACAGATCCAGGGATTTTTCGATATTCCGACCGACAATCTATACGCCTCGCCGGTGATGGTACGGGATATCCGGGAGCGGTTTAAGCTCGACAACGTGATGGTCGTGTCGCCCGACGTCGGTGGCGTGGTGCGTGCGCGCGGGCTGGCAAAGCGCATCAACGCGCCCCTCGCCATCATCGACAAGCGGCGCGAACGCGCCGGCGAGTCCGAAGTGATGAACGTTATCGGCGACGTTGCCGGTTATACGTGCGTGCTGGTGGACGACATTGTCGATTCCGGCGGCACGCTCGTGAACGCCGCCGACGCCCTGCTCGAGAACAAGGCCAAGGCGGTTTACGCCTATATCAGTCACGGCGTGCTCTCCGGCGGCGCAGTCAAGCGCATCGCCGGTTCTCGGCTGAAGGAACTGGTCATTACTGACTCGATTCAACCGACGAAAGAAATCCAGGCAGCCGGTAACATCCGAATTCTTGAAATCGCATCGCTGATCGGCGAGGCGATCGGCCGCACAGCGGCCGAAGAGTCGGTGTCGAGCCTGTTCGACTGAGACCCCGCCTCGCGCGGCCTCTTCGGCTCGCGCCCCGGAATACCGGGCAGATTTATCCACTGCTGATTCATGTTGCCGCAGTATTGGCTGTGGAGAGTCGAATCGACGCGGTTGCCTATGACGGGCAAATCACGGCTCATTGGCGCTTGACGATGCCTTTGGCGAGCGGAATCAGTCAGGTTATAGTCGAATCGCTTGGTGATTCGTCCTCGCCGTCAAGGCATCCCGTAACCCCTGCGTCAAACTTGCGGTACGGGCCCATCTCGGGTCTGCCCTCAGCCCTGCGCGTTCGGTGGCGTGCGTTTCCTCTCGCTCCACTCGGCCAAGCGGAGACGTCATGTCCCTGACAAGCTACGCGGAAGAACCGCGCATCAATCCCCTCGATGTTGTGGAGCGCCTGGCGACCGGCAACGACTGGTCTTTCGAGCGCGCGAGCGATGACGAAATTACTATCCTGGTTACCGGGCGCTGGACCGACTACCAGCTTTCTTACACCTGGATGGGCGACATCGAAGCCCTCCATCTGGCTTGCGCTTTTGATCTGCGGGTCCCCGAGCGCAGGCGCGCCGAGGTGCAGACGCTGATTTCGCTGATCAATGAACGGCTTTGGGTCGGGCATTTTGATCACTGGAACAGTGAAGGCATCATGATGTTTCGCCATGCGCTGGTCCTGGCTGGGGGCACCGAAGCGTCCGGGAAGCAATGCGAGGCCCTCCTCGGCACCGCACTCGAGGCTTGCGAGCGCTACTTCACCGCTTTTCAATTCGTGGTCTGGGCCGGCAAAGGTGCGCGCGACGCGCTCGATGCCGCCATGTTTGAAACCTCGGGCGAGGCATAACTTCTGCGTGTCATGGCGGCCTTGTCGGATGCCCGGCACATAAGTGTGCCAAGGCACGCCGTCCTTCGGACGCCAATGGCCGGGCATGACGCCGGATTTGCCGCTATCATTGCGCAATGATGACAGCCGTGTCCAAACCTCTACGAAAATTCTCAGGCCGTCTCGTCCTGATCGGTGCCGGCAAGATGGGCAGCGCCATGCTTGAGGGCTGGATCGCGCGCGGTCTTAAGCCGAAACAAATCACGGTCATCGAGCCGCACCCGGGCAAGACAGTAAAGGCTCTGGCCCGGCGCGGGCTGAAGCTCAATCCGAAAGGCAAAGCGGCCGCGGCGAGCGCAATTGTGATCGCCGTCAAGCCGCAAGGCGCGCCCGAAGCGTTGTCTCCACTTGCGGGGTATTTTGGCAGTGCCACGCTCGTGGTGTCGATCATGGCCGGTCGGACGATTGATTTTCTCGAAAAGTCATTGCCGCCGGGAGCGGCAATTGTACGTGCCATGCCGAACACGCCGGCCGCCATTGCCCGTGGCATCAGCGTCGCCTTTGGCAACACCAGGGTTTCGACACGTCAGCGTAAGCAGGCATCCGATCTGCTCGCGGCCATCGGTAAGGTCGAATGGATCGGTGACGAAGCACTGATGGACGCTGTCACCGCCCTGTCCGGATCGGGCCCGGCTTACCTGTTTCTACTGGCGGAAGCCATGGCGAACGCCGGAATTGCGGCTGGCCTGCCACCGGCTCTCGCAACCCGCCTCGCCCGCGAAACCGTCGCCGGTTCCGCAGAGCTGATGCATCGTTCGGAACTCGACGCGGCGACCCTGCGGGAAAATGTAACCTCCCCAGGCGGGACAACTGCAGCCGCCCTCGACGTCCTCATGGGACCCGGTGGCTTCGGCCATTTATTGGCACAGGCCATTATGGCTGCAACCCGCCGCTCGCGCGAGCTCGCCGGCTAGAATCCGGCCCTAGAACGGTCGCCATTGCGCGCCTACATTAAAGGGCAGAGATCGCACGAATTGCCCATGGGAGGCGGTCATGGCCCGCAAGTCCAAGCGTCGACGCAAGACCCCACCTGCATCTGCACTCACACCTGCACCTACGTCGCGCGGGACGACTGACCGCGACAAGGCAATCGCTGCGCTGATGGCGCTGCTTGCCGAACGCTCCTTCGAACAGATCGGGCTTGCCGAAGTGGCTGGCCGCGCCGGAATCAAACTCTCGCAATTGCGTGCTGAATTCGGCTCGACACTCGCCATCCTCGGCGCCCATATCAAGGAAATCGACCGCACGGTCCTTGCCGGCGGCGACGTCGACATGGCCGAGGAGCCGGCGCGCGAGCGCCTTTTCGACGTGTTGATGCGCCGGCTGGAGGCGCACGCTCCCTACAAAGATGCGGTGCGCTCAATCATGTGTTCGGCCCGGCGCAGTCCCGGTCTTGCTTTTGCCCTGAACACAATGGCGGTGCGATCGCAGCGCTGGATGCTGGAGGCTGCCGGCATTGGCGCGTCTGGCCCGCGCGGCGCGCTTCGCGCGCAAGGCGCGGCGTTCATGTTTGCGCGCGTGCTATCCGTCTGGATCGATGATGAGGAGGAAGGGATCGACCGCACAATGGCGGCGCTCGATCGCGGACTTAGCAGCGCCGAACGCTGGGCTGGCTTCCTTGACGACCTTTGTGCCATCCCGTGTGCCCTGCGTGGCCGGCGCCGCCGACACCGCATGCGCGACGAAGAAGCGGAAGCCGCTTAAACAGGAACGCGCACGGTCGCGCGAAGGCCGCCGAGCGGGCTATCCCCAAGCGTAATATCTCCGCCGTGGGAACGCGCGATGTCGCGCGCGATTGCGAGTCCGAGACCGGTGCCGCCTTCATCCTGGTTGCGCGCATCGTCAAGCCGCAGGAAAGGCTTGAACACTTCTTCGCGCAGACCTGCCGGAATACCCGGCCCGTCGTCATCAACCGTGACCGTGAGATAGCGGTGATCGCGGTGCCCGGCAATTGCGATCGAAGGCGCGTGGCGTGCGGCGTTCGAGACCAGGTTGGCGAGACACCGTTTGAATGCGGCCGACCGTACTGTAACAATCGGCGGTCCGTGGAATATGACGCTGGTCTTGTGCCCGTGGCGTTCGGTATCGAGCCGCAACTCTTCCAGAAACTCCGCCATGTCAGTTGGCGCGGCGGCCTCTCCGCTGTCACCTCGCGCAAAGGAGAGATACGCTTCCAGCATACGCGCCATTTCATCGACGTCCTTCTTCATTGCGTCGACTTCCGGCGAGTCTTCGATCAAGGCGAGCTCGAGCTTGAAGCGCGTAAGGACGGTGCGCAGATCGTGCGACACCCCGGCAAGCATCGCCGTACGTTGTTCCATCGCACGCTCGATACGGGTCTTCATCTCAATGAAAGCGGCGGCCGCACGCCGCACTTCACGTGCGCCGCGTGGACGGAAGTTCGGTACCTCACGCCCTTTACCGAAACTCTCTGCGGCATCAGCCAGCCGAAGGATCGGCTTGATTTGATTGCGCAGGAAAACGATGGCGACTGCGAGCAGCACCGTTGAAGTGCCAACCATCCAAAGCAGGAAAATTTCCGAGTTGGAGACATAGGCCGCGCTGCGCCGCGCGAACACCCGCATCACCGTGTTGTCGAGCTGAACGCGGATTTCAAGCAGCGCCGATTTGCCAACCGTATCGATCCAGTAGGGTCGCCCGATCTGCTTGCGCAATTGGTCCGACAATGCCTGATCCAGCAGCGAAAAGAATGGCTTGGGGCCGGGTGGCGGCATATCGGCCAGCGGCAGGAAATCGACCACCAGACCAAGGCGATCCTGCGCGATTCGACGGATTTGGGCCTGATCGGCGTCCTGCGGGTATCCGCGGTAGATGTCGATGAGGGCCGCGATGTCCTGCACAACGCTTGCGGACAGTCGCTGGGTAACGACGTTCCAGTGGCGCTCCATGAACACGAAGGCGACCACCGATTGCAGGATCACCATGGGCGCGATGATGATCAGCAACGCGCGCGCATAGAGCCCTTTTGGCATCACGCTGTTGAGCCAGCGGCTGATCCTGCGCCAACCATCGGCAACCTGGCCAAGCGCGCTATGGATTTTTCGTACGGGTGGAATGGCGTCATACCACTCCCATGCTTCGCGCAGGCGCGTCAGCGCAGTGCGAACACCGTTTGTGATATCGAGGCTGGTCATGAAGTAATCACCAGCCGGTAGCCGATGCCGCGAACGGTCTGCACGAAAAGCGGATTGGCGGGATTGAGTTCGATCTTGCGCCGCAGACGATTGACCTGCACGTCCACCGCACGCTCGCTCACCGAGTCTCCATTGCCGGCCAGTGAGAGGCGCGTCACGGTTTCGCCAGGTGAGCCGGCAAGGACGCGCAACATTTCCCTTTCTCGATCGGTCAGCCGAATGATCTCATCGCCTTTGCGCAACTCGCCGCGCGCGAGATGATAAACGAATGGCCCGAAGCGTACGGATTCCACCGGTTGCGGCGCTGCCGGTTGCGCACGCTTGAGGATGTTGGCGATGCGAAGCGACAACTCGCGCGGCTCAAAGGGTTTCGACAGATAATCGTCGGCGCCCATTTCGAGGCCCTTGATGCGGCTTTCAGCAGCATCGCGGGCGGTCAACATCAGGATCGGCACATTGGAATCGCCGCGGATCGCCTTGGCCAGATCGAAGCCTGATTCTCCCGGCATCATCACGTCGAGAATGAGCAAATCGAAACTCAGACCTTTCAGTCTGGAGCGCGCATCGGCCGCCGTCTCGGCGGTCGACACCCGATAGCCCTCGCCGGCCAAAAAGCGCGAGAGCAGATCGCGGATGCGCCGGTCATCGTCGACCACGAGCAAATGCGGCGCGTCGTCAGGAAGCGTGGCGGGCAGCGTCATTGCTGAGGCTCCTCCCCCCGTGCTTTCGATGCACGGTCGGAGCGCGCAATCAGGTGCAGCACGCCGTCGCGGTTGTCGGCATCGATCATGGAAGTGAGAAAACGGCGCGCCGCCTCATGCGCATTGGGGCCGAGTTCACCGAACGCGCGGGTAATTCTTTGCGTCTGCAAGGTGGCAAGCTTGAGGGCCAGGGTCTCGCCCTTCGGCGTCACATATAGAAGACGTTGGCGTCGATCATGCGCGCCTTCCTTCTGTGACACGTAACCCTGGTCGATCAATTGCTTGAGCACGCGGCCAAGCGATTGCTTGGTGATGTTGAGAATCTCGAGCAGGTCAGCAACCTTTATGCCCGGATTGCGATTGACGAAGTGCAACACCCGGTGGTGGGCGCGACCGAAGCCCAGCTTGAGCAGCACCTCATCCGGGTCACCAACGAAATCGCGATAAGCAAAAAAGAGCAGCTCGATGATGTCCCAGATAGGTTCAGCACGCCCCGCCGCGCCACCTCGGCGATCCGAGACGCTCGTTCCCGGGCCCGTCTTGTCGCTGAAATTTATGTCAGCCATGTTGACATATTTTGTTTTTATGTTACAAAAACACCCCAGTGGACGAAAGGATCGTACCGAAAGACCCTTTTTGCTCTGGAGTTGAAAGGACCCCGATAGGTCCGGATCGGACCCATTCATACCGGGTGTTGCCCCAAGACGTAAAGTGTTGAAATGGGCGCGAAAAATGCGCGATCACGAGGGCAGCGCGCCGGAGTTTTGTAAGGACGTGGTGAAGGAGAAGATCAATGGCTGTTCAATCCTATGACCGGCTCGAAGGGGTCATCTGGTACGACGGAAAGCTCGTGCCCTGGAACGAGGCCAACCTCCACGTTCTGAGCCATGGCCTGCACTACGCGAGTTGCGTGTTCGAGGGCGAACGCGCCTACGCCGGAAAGGTCTTCAAGAGCACCGAACATTCCGAGCGACTGAAGCGGTCTGCGAATATTCTCGACTTCGAAATCCCCTACTCCGTCGCCGAGATCGATGCCGCGAAAAAGCTCGTGGTGGACAAGAATGGCAAGAAAGAAGCCTACGTTCGCCCGGTTGCCTGGCGCGGCTCCGAAATGATGGGTGTCTCGGCGCAGGCCAACACGATCCATCTTGCCATTGCGAGCTGGGAATGGCCGAGCTACTTCGACCCCGAGCAGAGGCTGAAAGGCATCCGGCTCGACCTCGCGGAGTATCGACGGCCCGACCCGAAGACGGCGCCGTGTCGCGCCAAGGCTGCCGGCCTCTACATGATCTGCACCATCTCCAAACACAGGGCGGAGCGAAAGGGCTACGCCGACGCCATGATGCTGGACTGGGAAGGGCGCGTGGCCGAATGCACGGGCGCGAATATCTTCTTTGTCAAAGACGGCAAGATTCACACGCCGATCGCGGACTGCTTCCTCGATGGCATCACGCGACAGACGGTGATCGGACTTGCCCGCAAACGTGGCCTCGAGGTGATCGAACGTCGCATCATGCCGGACGAGCTCACGGGCTTTTCCGAATGCTTCATCACCGGCTCGGCGGCGGAAGTGACCGCGGTGGCGGAAATTGCCGACTGGAATTTCAATCCCGGCGGCATCACCAAGACGCTGATGGACGACTATACGGCGGAAGTGAAGCCGAAAGCCGTGGCGGCCTGACCCTCATTCGTTTCCAGCAATTGCGTGCGGCTCCTGGGGCCGCAGCAACGTGACATACCGCACGCGGTTGACCTCTACGAAGCGGTCCATGCGCTCGTCCAGCACGCGATGGCGGCTTTGCGACGCGTGCCGCAGCAACAACGCGCCCGCTTTGTCGAAGGCAACGAACCCGACATGGAAATAGTCGAGGTCTGGCCGCCGGGTCACAAACCCGACGATGTCGCCACTTTCGAGCTTGCCTTTGTCGGCGAGAAAAGCGGCACTCGGAATGACGCGCATCGCAAATCGCCGCTTGCTGAGACCCTTTTGTGAATCGACGATCTTTTTGATATCGACGGCACCTTCCAGGTCGATCCAGCGGCAGGTTTTGTTCTCGACGTTGTGCTGGCCCCATTCGAAGAAATAATGATTGCGCTCACGCCAGCTGACGACGCCGTCGTGATAGCGGATGGTTTTCAATGCCGAATTGAAACTGTCGGCGCTTCCGGCGCGGGCGGCAGCCAGGACGGTTTCGCAAAAGGTCACGCAGTCAAACCCATCGTCGCGCGCGACGAATTGCTCCGGCCGCTGCGGGCCGCCGATCAGCGTATAACCAAGATAGCGCGTGCCGCGCAGCGCCCCTGAGATGAAGTCGATTTTCTGCGAGATTGTGC
>Ga0207706_10006826_pt1 | contig 10552 bp, 10 predicted proteins | sample KBSC53metaG_FD_184318 | JGI IMG/M metagenome (GOLD analysis project Ga0207706, IMG submission 184318) | Corn rhizosphere microbial communities from Kellogg Biological Station, Michigan, USA - KBS C5-3 metaG (SPAdes) (version 2) | ecosystem: Host-associated > Plants > Roots > Rhizosphere > Soil ... | reverse complement strand
AACACTTTCTGCAAAGGCGATTGGCCGGCGGACGCTTTCGGCGTCAGTCGGCTATGGCTAAGGCGAGATAGACATGCGGCCCGCGATTCTCAATCCGATCTTCGCCGAGATGGAGGCGCTCAAAGGCGTCGGGCCACAGCTCGCCAAGCCGTTGAAAAAGCTCGGGCTGGCCCGCGCGGTGGATGCGCTGTTCCATCTGCCGACGGGATCGATCTTCCGGCGACAGGTTTCGGCGCTGCATCCCTCCGATGTCGGGAGCGCCGTCATCGTGGAATTGAAAGCCGTCGATTATCGGCAGGGCGGGCGAGGGCCTTTCCGGGTCGAGGCGCTGGATCGCGAGGGCAATTCGGTCAGCCTCGTCTATTTCGGCGGGCAGCCGGGATGGGCGCGGAAACTGTTGCCGCTGGGTGAAATGCGGATCGTGTCGGGGAAACTCGACGCCTATGGGGATCGTCTCCAGATCGTGCATCCGGATCATGTGCTACCGCTTGAGGAGGCGGCGAACATTCCGGTCCGCGAAGTCGTCTATCCGCTGTCTGAGGGACTGACGAGCAAGCGGATGGCCATGCTTGCCGGGCAGGCACTGGAGCGGGCGCCCGAATTGCCCGAGTGGATCGAGCCGAGCTTGCAGGCGCGCGAGCAATGGCCGGGATGGCGGCAGGCGTTGGTGCGGGCACATGCCGATCCGGGCGATCTCGTGGCACGTAACCGGCTGGCTTATGACGAGGTGTTTGCAAACCAGCTTGCGCTGATGCTGGTTCGGGCTTCGTCGCGGAAGCGGCGGGGGATTTCGCTGAAGGGCGACGGGCGGCTGCGGGATATGCTCAAGCTGCCCTATGCGCCGACGGGCGCGCAGCGGCGAGCCATTTCCGAGATCGAAGGGGATTTGCAGCAGGCGGCGCCGATGCTGCGGCTGCTGCAGGGGGATGTCGGATCGGGCAAGACGCTGGTAGCGCTGATGTCGTTGCTGGTGGCGGTCGAGGCGGGGGCGCAGGGGGCGTTGCTGGCGCCGACCGAGATACTGGCACGACAGCATTATGAGACGCTCAGCCGGATGCTGGCGGGAATGCCAGTGAATGTGGCGATCCTGACCGGGCGCGAGAAGGGGAAGGCGCGCGAGGCGACGTTGATGGGGCTGGCGGACGGGTCGATCGATATCCTTGTCGGCACGCATGCGATCTTCCAGCAGGGCGTCGGGTACAAGCATCTCGGGCTGGCGGTGGTGGACGAGCAGCACCGCTTCGGCGTCGCGCAGCGGATGATGCTGGCGGACAAGGCGGTGCACGCGCCCCACATGCTGGTGATGACCGCGACCCCGATCCCGCGCACGCTGACGCTCAGCCATTATGGTGAGATGGATGTGAGCCGGCTCGACGAGATGCCGCCGGGGCGCCAGCCGATCGAGACGCGGGTGATGTCGGTCGATCGGCTTGACGAGATCGTCGAGGCGCTCGGTCGGCATATCGGCGGCGGCGGGCAGGCTTACTGGGTATGCCCGCTCGTCGAGGAAAGCGAGACCAGTGACATGGCCGCGGCCGAAGCGCGCGCGGAGACGCTCAGGGCACGGTTCGGGGAGCGCATCGGGCTGGTTCATGGGCGGATGAAGGGGCCGGACAAGGATGCCGTGATGGAGGCGTTCTCGGCCGGACGGCTGTCCGTGCTGGTGGCGACGACGGTAATCGAGGTCGGGGTCGATGTGCCCAATGCCACGCTGATGATCATCGAAGGAGCCGAGCGGTTCGGACTGGCGCAGCTGCATCAGCTGCGTGGCCGGGTCGGGCGCGGAGAGGGGCGGTCGGTGTGTCTGCTGCTGCGCGGATCGATGTTAAGCGAAACTGCGCGGGCGCGGCTGGCGCTGATGCGCGAGACCAATGACGGGTTCCGGATCGCCGAGGAGGATCTGCGGCTGCGCGGCGCCGGCGAGATTTTGGGGACGCGGCAGTCGGGCGAGGCCGGATTTCGGCTGGCGAGTGCGGAGCAGGTGACGGCGCTGATCCAGAAGGCGACGGACGATGCGCGGTTGCTGGTGGATCGGGATGGGGGCCTGGATGGCGAGCGGGGGCAGGCGGCGCGGATTGTGCTCTATCTGTTCGATCGGGATGCGGCGGTGGGGTTGTTGCGGGCTGGGTGAGCCTGCTTCGTCATTCCAGCGGAAGCTGGAATGACGCTGTTCTTAAACGAAATGAGATCCCAGCTTTCGCTGGGAATGACGGGTAGGTTTCACCCGTTCGCGAAGCGCCAGTTGGGTTTGGCGGTTTTGATGGCGGCCAGCACCTTGGGATATTCGCTGTCTTCGAAGGGGATTTCGAACGAGCAACCGATGCGGCCGCCGAGCGACCAGACCACGGTTGCGGAAACCTCCCCCGCGAAGGGGATCAAGATGCGGATCTTGAGGTTCTGGCCGAGCGATTCAGTCGTGCGGGCCATGCAGCCATGGGCGGAGATGTTGACGAGCTGAGCGCTGATGTCGCTCTTCTTGCCGGCGGCGATGACCGTGCGCAGGAATATCTCGTCCCGATCGGAACGGCGTTGGTCAGCAAAATCGGTCTTCGCAGGGTTAGACATAATCCCTCTTCCGGTAGTCCCCACCCCCGGAACTGTTATGCCCCCAAATTCTTCCTAAACTACTTCATGAACGTCGTAATTATTTCAAAAAATCCCCTGGTTAGCAAGCTGATAATCATGTCAGTAAACCATGCGATTTCTTGCCGGCCGACACTCGCAGTGATTGATCTGAGATAAGAATTACATGGTTCTCGTCAGTAATCTGCTGGCCGTCTACTCTAGCGCCGCCGCCCTTGATCATGCGCTTGGCCTCGCCCTTCGAGGTGACCAGCCCGAGGGCCACCAACGCATCGACCAGGCCGATCTTTCCACCGTCCACCTTGAGCGTGGGGAGCGCCGCGCCGGCCGAGCCTTCCTCGAAGGTCTTACGGGCGGTTTCGGCGGCGTCCTGTGCGGCGCCATCGTCCCGGCACATGGCCGTGGCGGCGGTGGCGAGGATCTTCTTGGCCTCGTTGATCTCAGCGCCGCCGAGCGCTTCGAGACGGGCGATCTCGTCGAGCGGGATGTCGGTGAACAGGCGCAGAAAACGGCCGACGTCGCGATCGTCGGTGTTCCGCCAGAATTGCCAGTAATCATAGGCGGGCAGGGCATCGTCGTTAAGCCAGACGGCCCCCGACATGGTCTTGCCCATCTTGCCGCCGTCGGCGGTGGTGATCAGCGGCGTGGTGATGCCGTAGACCTCGGTGCTGTCGATGCGGCGGGCAAGTTCGATGCCGTTGACGATATTGCCCCACTGGTCCGATCCGCCCATCTGCAGACGGCAGGCGTTGCGGCGGGAAAGCTCCAGGAAATCATAGGCCTGAAGGATCATGTAGTTGAATTCGAGGAAGCTCAGCGATTGTTCGCGGTCAAGCCGGAGCTTGACGGAGTCGAAGCTCAGCATCCGGTTGATCGAGAAATGCTGGCCGACCTCGCGCAGGAACGGGATATATTCGAGCGCGTCGAGCCACTGTGCATTGTCGAGCATGATCGCGTCGCTCGGACCGTCACCAAACGTCAGGAAGCGTTCGAAGATGCGCTTGATCGAGGCGACGTTGGACGCGATCGTATCGTTGGTCAGCAGCTTGCGGGCTTCGTCCTTGAAGCTCGGGTCGCCGATCTTGCCGGTGCCGCCGCCCATCAGGACGATCGGTTTATGCCCGGTCTGCTGGAGCCGGCGGAGCAGCATGATCTGGACGAGGCTGCCGACATGCAGCGACGGCGCGGTCGGATCGAAGCCGATATAGCCGGGGACGATCCCCTTCAGCGCCAGCGCGTCGAGGCCGGTGGCGTCGGTGACTTGATGGATGTAGCCCCGTTCGGAGAGGAGGCGGAGGAGATCGGACTTATATTCGGTCATGGCGCGGGGCGCTTAGCATGGGATGCGCGGGGGACAAACTGTCAGTCTCGCCCGGCTGAAATGTTCTCCGACGAAGGCCGGAGTTCAGGAGTGTGTTGGTGGTCGGTACGTGTTTCAGGACTCCGGCCTTCGCCGGAGTACACCATTTTTTGAAGTCCCCATTTTGCTGGGATGGTCAAGAACGAGATCAACTCATTGCCAGAACGAGGTTCTTCACCTGGGGGTAGATCTGCTTTTCCCATTTTCTGCCCGCGAACAGGCCGTAGTGGCCCACACCGGGCTGGAGATGGTGGCGCTTGAGGTGGGGGCGGAGGTTTGAGCAAAGGTCGTGGGCGGCGGCGGTCTGGCCGACCGAGCAGATGTCGTCGCGCTCGCCTTCGACGGTCAGGAGCGCGGTGCGCTTGATCGCGGAGGGCTTCACGAGGCGGCCGCGATGTTCGAGTTCGCCTTTTGCCAGCAGGGCGCGCTGGAAGACCTTGTCGATCGTCTCAAGATAGAATTCGGCGGTGAGATCGAGGACGGCGAAATATTCCTCGTAGAAGTCCTTGATCGAGGCGGCGTCGGCGGTCTGGCCATCGGCGAGGAACTGGTAGAGCGCACGGTGCTGGCCGATGTGGCGGTCGAGGTTCATCGACATGAAGGCGGTGAGTTGCAGGAAGCCGGGATAGACCCGCCTGCCGCGACCCCGATAGCGCATCGGCACGCGGTGGATCATGTTGTCCACGAACCAGTCGTAGGATTTGCTGACGGCCAGTTCGTTGACGGTGGTCGGAGAAATGCGGGTATCGACGGGGCCGCCCATCAGCGTCATCGTACGGGGCTGGGCAGGGTTGTCATCCTCCGCCATGATCGCGGCGGCGGCCAGAGCGGGCACGCAGGGCTGGCAGACCGCCAGCATGTGCGGGCGCGGGCCGATCTCCTCGAGAAAGCGGATCACATAGTCGGTATAGTCGTCGAGACCGAAATCGCCTTCCGACAGCGGAACGTCCCGGGCGTTGCGCCAGTCGGTGATGTAGACGTCATGATCCTGGAGCAGCGTGGCGACCGTGTTGCGTAGCAGCGTGGCGAAATGGCCCGAGAGAGGAGCTACCACGAGGATCTTGGGCTGGGGCGTATCGATGCCGTCCTTAGCGAAGTGGAGCAGGTCGCCGAAGGGCAGCTTGAGCGCGACTTCCTCCCGCACCTCGGCGATCTGGTTGCCGACAGTGACGGACCCGATGCCGAAGGGCGGACGCTGGTTGGTGATTCGCGCATTGGCGGTGACGTCGAGCAGCGCAAACACCCGGCGGGACATGTCGCCATGACCGAGCGGCCAGAGATGGTCCCGCGCTGACAGCGCGAAGCGCGCCATCGTGCGGTATGGCGTCATCGCGTCGGTCCAGGCCTGATATGCACTGTACAACATCGGCGTTGTTCGACCCCCTTCGACCTCGCCTTTTCTAACGGCTTCCCCTCGCGCTTATTTTGTGCATGATTGCTGCACTGCGTCATGGGGGTCAACTGCAATCCGACTCCGAGGAGCCGGCACGCGGAGAAAGGCAGCGGGGAACAGATGTCGAAGGCGGAACTGACGATATCGAGCAAGACCTATTCTGCGTGGTCGCTCAGGGGCTGGCTGCTGTGCAGGATGGCAGGGCTGGAGTTCGAGGAAAAGACGATCTCGATCGACGATCCCGCCAATCGCGCCGAGCTGCTGCTGCTTTCGCCGTCGGTGCTGGTGCCGCGGCTCACCCATGATGGCGCGAGCGTATGGGACACGCTGGCGATCGCCGGCTATCTGAACGAGCTGTTCCCAAAAGCGGGCATGTATCCGGCGGATATCAAGGCACGCGCCCATTGCCGGGCCATTTCGGGCGAGATCCACTCGGGTTTCGCCAATCTGCGCTCCGCCCTGCCGATGAACCTCAAGGCGCATCACGAGAATTTCCGGATCTTCGCGGGCGCCCAGCCCGATATCGGGCGGATCGAGGCGATCTGGGGCGAATGCCTCAGGACCTATGGCGGGCCATTCCTGTTCGGCGCGAAACCGACCGTGGCCGATGCGATGTATGCGCCGGTCACGCGCCGGTTCCTGAGCTACAATGTCCCGATCAGCGCGGCGAGCGCGGCTTATTGCCAGACGATCAGCGCGTGGCCGCCGATGATCGAATGGACCGAGGCAGCGCTGGCCGAGCCCGAGGAAATCGAGGAACTCGATATCGAATTCTGAAAAACGGAACTGGGGAAGGGATAGCCTGAGGGCCATTGATGACGCACCTTTTGACAGGAGCTCGATATGGCAACCTTGGTCGAAGACACGGTCTTTTCGCATGTGAAGCCGGGCGACACGCCCTACACCAGTGACGGTCTGCGTGATTTCTTCCTCTATCGCGATCTGGGAGTCGCCAAGGCGACCAACGGCAAGGTGATCGCGCATCTGGTTAAGGCCAACAAGCCGCCGACCGACGGCACCGGCTGGCATCACCATGTCGCTGATTTCCAGATCGTGATCATGGTCAAGGGCTGGGCCAAGTTCATGTATGACGATCAGGTGACGTTGGTGGCCGAGGGCGACTGCGTGCACCAGCGGCCGGGGATGGCGCATTACCTGTTCGATTACTCGCCGGACATGGAATATCTGGAGATCGTCGGGCCGGCGGATTTCGGGACGGTCGAGGTCGAGGGGCCTTGCGAGGTGCCGGCGGTTACGCCTTGGTAGATTGCGGAAAGCGCATCCGCGCTTTCCGTTCGGCACCAGCCCGCTCCCCCACCCAACCTCCCGACATTGTCATGCTGATCGGGAGGTTGGGTGGGGGAGCGGGCTGGTGCCGTTCTTCCACAACAAGGACTCTTAGCAGCTGCAGCGAATCCCTGGTTGACCGAATCGACGGGAGCGTCCAAGCCTCGTCTCGTCGTCGGGGGAAACCCTGCTGACCGCGCGGGAGAGCGTCGCCGGATACAAGTCCGGTGGCCGCCGAAGGAGCAACCGCCCCGGAATCTCTCAGGCAGAAGGACCGCGCGGACAGACAGCGACACTCTGGAAAGAGCACCAGCCTCAAGGCTGGCGCCGCCGAAGGGGTAACTCCGACAAGGTCGGGGGAAAGCTCTCAGGTTCCGTGACAGAGGGGGTGATGCGCTGATCCTTTGGCCGGGTCATGCATCGTCCTTCTGTCGGAGACCGTGATGAGCGACGTTAGCGAAGAGATCGAGGATCAGGCGCTGCCGCTGGACGGCTGGCACCGCGCGCTGGGCGCGCGGATGGTGTCGTTCGCGGGCTATCACATGCCGATCCAGTATGAAGGCATCATCGCCGAGCATCTGTGGACGCGGACCCATGCCGGGCTGTTCGATGTCAGCCATATGGGACAGCTCACCATTTCGGGCGAGGGCGCGGATGTCGCGCTTGAGGCACTGCTGCCGGGTGACATCAAGGGGATCGCGCCGGGGCGAATTCGTTATTCGCTGCTGCTGGCCGACAATGGCGGCATTCTCGACGATCTGATGGTGACGCGGCTGCCCTCGGGCGAGCTTTACGTCGTGGTCAATGGCGCGACCAAATATGACGACATCGCCCATATGCATGAGCATCTGCCCGAGGAGGTGACGCTCAACCATATGGACGAGCATGCGCTGCTGGCGTTGCAGGGGCCGGAAGCAGTGACGGCGCTCAAGCGGATTTTGCCGGGCGTCGAGGTGATGACCTTTATGACGGCGGGGGCGTTCGACTGGGACGGCGTTCCGCTGTGGATCAGCCGGTCGGGTTATACTGGCGAGGACGGGTTCGAAATTTCGGTGCCCGCCGAGCGCGCGGTCGATCTGGCCGAGCGGCTGACCGCCGAGCCCGAGGTGAAGCCGATCGGCCTCGGCGCGCGGGATTCGCTGCGACTTGAAGCCGGGCTTCCGCTTTACGGCCATGATCTCGATCCGGAGACGACACCGATCATGGCCGATCTCGGTTTCGCTCTGCCCAAGCGGCGGCGCGAGGAAGGCGGCTTTCCCGGCGCCGAGCGCATCCTGATCGAGCGCGAGCAGGGGCCGGTGCAGAAGCGACTCGGCCTGCTGATCGAAGGGCGGCAGCCCGTGCGCGAGGGCGGCGTGGTGCTGGACGGCGAGGGCAATGCCGTCGGGCGCATCACCAGCGGCGGTTTCTCGCCCTCGCTCGAGCGGCCGATCGCCATGGCCTATATGCCGCCGTCGCTCGGGCCGACCGTGCAGCTGGAGCAGCGCGGCAAGATATTTCAGGCGACGGTCACGCCGATGCCGTTCGTCCCCCATCGCTATCATCGCTGAGGAACCCGATATGACGCTCTATTTCACCAAGGACCATGAATGGATTTCGGTCGAGGGCGGCAGCGCCACGGTCGGCATCACTGATTATGCGCAGGCGCAGCTTGGCGACGTGGTGTTCGTGGAGGTGCCTCCGGCCGGAACGCAGGTGTCGAAAGGCAAGGAGGCGGCGGTTGTCGAATCCGTGAAGGCCGCTTCGGACGTCTATGCGCCGGTTTCGGGCGAAGTGACCGAGGGCAATGCCGCGCTGGAGGCCGATCCGGCGCTGGTCAACAGTTCGCCCGAGGGTGACGGCTGGTTCTTCAAGCTGACGCTGAGCGATCCGGGCGAGCTGGACGGGCTGATGGATGCCGCAGCCTACAAGGCGTTCGTGGACGGGTTGTGATGACCATCCCGTCCGCCGTTCGCCCCGAGCCCTTCGACTGCCTGCCAAGGCAGGCGCTCAGGACAGGCCAAGGTCTAGGGGGCCTGCCGAGCGAAGCCGAGGCTTGTTCTCGCTTCGCTCGAAGGGAGTTCTCGACTTCGCTCGGGGCGAACGGGAGGTTGGGCGTATGACCACTGTCAACCCCTTCAGCCGCTGGGAGCCGGACGATTACGCGAAGAATGCCGCGTTCGTGCCCGCGCTCGGCGCGCCGGTACTCGCTTTGCTCGATCCCAAGCCGGGCGAGCGCATCCTCGATCTCGGCTGCGGCGATGGCGTGCTGACCGTGAAGCTGGTCGAGGCCGGCGCTGAAGTGGTAGGCGTCGATGCATCCGATACGATGATCGCGGTGGCCAAGGCGCGCGGTCTCGACGTGCATGTCGTCGATGGCCAGTCGCTGGATTTCGAGGCCGAGTTCGACGCGGTCTTTTCCAACGCGGCGCTGCACTGGATGCTGGACGGTGAGGCCGTTGCGCGGGGTGTGTTCCGGGCATTGAAGCCGGGCGGGCGGTTTGTCGGCGAGATGGGCGGGCAGGGCAATGTCGCTACTCTGCGCTCCGGGCTGCGGACGGAACTGTTGCGCCGTGGCTACAAGGTGCCGGAGGAAGATCCGCAATGGTATCCCGGCATTACCGAGTTCAGCGCCGTCTATGAGGCCGCGGGTTTTGCCGATATCGACGCCACGCTGATCCCGAGGCCGACGCCGCTGCCGGCAGGCGTGGCGGGGTGGCTCAAGGCCTTCCGGGCGGGCTTCATGGATCATGCCGCCGTGCCCGACAGCGAGCAGGACGATGTCGCCCAGGCAGTCGAAGCCTCGCTCGAAACCAGGCTCCGCAGGGATGATGGAATATGGGAGGCCGATTATGTCCGCCTCCGCTTCACGATGAGAAAGCCAGACTGATGCGCTATCTGCCGCTGACCGATGCCGACCGCCGCGACATGCTCTCGGTGATCGGCGCCAGTTCGATCGACGATCTGTTCAAGGATGTGCCCGAGGCGGCGCGGCTTTCCCGGCCGGTCGCGGGCTTGCCGAACCATGCGTCCGAAATCGCGGTCGAGCGGCAGTTGAGCGCGCTGGCGCGGAAGAATCTGGCGGCGGGCGAGGCGCCCTTCTTTCTCGGTTGCGGTGCCTACAAGCATCATGTGCCGGCGAGCGTCGATCATCTGATTCAGCGCGGCGAGTTCCTGACCGCCTACACCCCCTATCAGCCGGAGATCGCGCAGGGCACGCTGCAGGTGCTGTTTGAGTTCCAGACGCAGGTGGCGCGGCTGTTCGGCTGCGATGTCGCCAATGCGTCGATGTATGATGGCTCGACCGCCTGCTGGGAGGCGATCGGCATGGCCCGGCGGATCACCAAGCGGGTCAAGGCAATCCTCTCTGCCGGCCTGCACCCCCATTATGTGTCGGTCGCGCGGACGATGGCGAAGTTCACCGGAGACGTGCTCGATATCGCCGTGCCGGAACTGACCGATGGAGCGCCGGGGGACGATATGGCGCGGCTGCTCGCGGCTATTGATGGCGACACGAGCTGCGTCGTCGTTCAGAACCCGAACATCCTCGGCCATGTCGCTGATCTTTCGGAGCTGGCGGCGCGCTGCCACGAGAAGGGCGCATTGTTGATCGTGGTAGTGACCGAGCCGGTGTCGCTGGGCGCGATCCGGTCGCCGGGCGACCATTCGCATCCAGCGCCGTCCCTGACTCAAAGACATCGTGATTGCGCCACAACTCCCACATCCCCATAGCAAAGTGCGGATAGAAGTGGCAGTGGAAGATGGCGTCGCCAACCGTCTTGTTGCGATTGCCGCTGCCGTTGTAGGTGATCTCTGTCGTGAAGGAATAGCCCGGCCCGAGCGCCTGGCTATCGAGGTAGTTGGAGTTGTCGCTGTCGGGCGTGCGCAGCCACTGGTGCGCGTGCAGGTGATGGATGTGGTGCTCCTTCGACCCGCCGTGAAGGACGCGC
>Ga0207706_10006822_pt1 | contig 10556 bp, 7 predicted proteins | sample KBSC53metaG_FD_184318 | JGI IMG/M metagenome (GOLD analysis project Ga0207706, IMG submission 184318) | Corn rhizosphere microbial communities from Kellogg Biological Station, Michigan, USA - KBS C5-3 metaG (SPAdes) (version 2) | ecosystem: Host-associated > Plants > Roots > Rhizosphere > Soil ... | reverse complement strand
GGAGCGTAATGCCGCGCGGCCGGGCGGCGACCGGTCCTACGACACGCCCGACAGCCGTGACGCGTCCGCGTCCGCGGGCGCCCGCGCCGTCTCGCGGTCGCTCGCCCGCGCGGCGCGGTAGGCGAACGCGATGATCGGGCCGAGCGTCGCGCCGCCCGCCCAGTACGACGCGCCCGACACGGAGGCGACGCAGTTGCCGACCCCGTACAGGCCGGGGATCGGCGCGTCGAGGTCGTCGAGCACGCGGCCCTCGGTGTCGGTCTTCGGGCCGCCCTTCGTGTCGAGCGTGCCGCCGGTGACGAGCGCCGCGTAGTAGGGGCCGTGCTCCGCGATCGGCCACATCGTCGGGTTCGTCCCGCCCGGCTGCTCGGCGACGTCGCCGTTGAACAGCAGCTGGACCGGCCGCTCGCCGCGGCCGAAGTCCTCGTCGACGCCGACGCGCGCGAAGCCGTTGAAGCGCTCGATCGTCGCGCGCAGGTTCGCCGTGAAGTCGTCGGCGAGCGCGAGGCCGCCGGTGACGGCCGCGTAGCGCGCCAGGCGCTCGCGCAGGCCGGCGGCGAGGTCGTCGAGCGTCTCCCCGCGGACGACGTGCGCGTCGTCGGCGCCCGGCGGCGCGATCAGCCGCCCGTACTCGTCGCTCGCCGACCCGTCCTGGCTGCGCTGGTCCCAGACCTGGAACAGCACGAGGTTCGGGTACTCGGCCGCGTCGGCGTCCCAGACGAAGAACGCCTGCGCGAGCTCGTTGTACTGGAGCTTCTCGTTGACGACCCGGCGGCCGCGCTTGTCGACGAAGATCATCGAGTCGCCGGCCACGGAGAACATGCCCGACATGTCGGGCCGGCGCGCGACCGCGCGCTCGAGCGGGATCGGGCACATCCACGCGTGGGCCATGTTGCGCAACTGCGCGCCGGCTCGGCCGGAGATCCGGACGAAGTCGCCCTCGTTCGTCAAGGCGGCGCAGCCGCCGAACGCGGGCACGCCGAGGAAGTTGCGACGCAGGTCGGCGTCGTGGGTGAACCCGCCGCTCGCGAAGATCACGGCCTTGCGCGCGCCGATGCGGTGGGTGGCGCCGTCGGGCGTGGCGGCCTCGACCCCGGTGACCGCCCCGCCGTCCGTCACGACGCGCTGGACGCGGTGGGAGACGCGGATGTCGACGCCGTCCTCGCGGGCCTTCGCCGCCATCGTGCGGATGCTGTTGCGCCCGCCGTCGGACATCGACTCGCGCGCCTCGGTGTGGACGAGGACGCGCCCGGTCGGGGCGGCGTCCTCGGGCAGCTCGGACCAGTAGTCGGGCGCCGCGTCGACGTGGCGGTAGGGGAGCGCGCCCTTCTCGTGGAGCAGCTCCGTCGCCGGCGACGCGCTCTCGTAGATCGCGCGGCACGCGGCGTGCTCCCACTCGGTGAGCCCGAACGTCGGGCTGTCGGGGTCGTAGCCCGCAGGCCGCGACACGCGGGCGACGTAGCGCAGGAAGTCCTCCTCGCGGTCCTCCTTGCCGAGCGCGCGCATCGCCTCGTTGTTCGGCACCCAGTACCAGAACGCCGCCTTCGCGGCCGTCCCGCCGAGCTCCGGCGCCTTCTCGAGCAGGATCACGTCGTTGCCCAGCCAGCGGCTGAACAGCGCCGCCGGCAGCCCGCCCCCGCCACCGCCCACGACGACGATGTCGGCCTCGGCCTCGAAGGCCCCGTGCGCCGCCGGCGCGGCGCTCTCCCGTGCGGCGATCCCGGGCGCGCTCATGCTGCTCTCCTCTCGCTCTGCCCCGACCGTAGTCGGCGATCCGCTACGCGTCCAGGTAGAGCGCGAACTCCCACGGGTGCGGCCGCAGGCGCACGTCGTCGACCTCGTCGCGCTTGTGCTCGACGTAGGCCTCGAGCACGTCCGGCGTAAAGACGTCCCCGGCGAGCAGGAACTCGTGGTCGGCCTCGAGCGCGTCGAGCACGCGGTCCAGCGACGTCGGGACCTGCGAGATCTGCGCCTGGCGGTCGGGCGGCAGCGTGTAGAGGTTCTCGTCGACCGGGTCGGGCGGCTCCAGCCCGCGCCGGATGCCGTCGAGCCCGGCCATCAGCAGGGCCGAGAACGCGAGGTACGGGTTCGCGCTCGGGTCCGGCGAGCGGAATTCGACGCGCTTGGACTTCGGCGACGTGAAGTACACGGGGACGCGCACCGCGGCCGAGCGGTTGCGCTGGGAGTAGAGGAGGCTGACGGGCGCCTCGTAGCCGGGCACGAGCCGCTTGTAGGAGTTCGTCGTCGGCGCGCAGAACGCCAGCAGCGCCGGGGCGTGGGCGAGCAGGCCGCCGACGTAGTGGCGCGCGGTGTCGGACAGCAGGGCGTAGCCGCCCTCGTCGAACATCACCGTCTCGCCGTCCTTCCACAGCGACATGTGCGTGTGCATGCCCGAGCCGTTCTCCTCGAAGATCGGCTTGGGCATGAACGTGGCGACCTTGCCCGCCTGGCGCGCGACGTTGCGCGCGACGTACTTGTAGAGCTGCATGTAGTCGGCCATCCGCAGCAGCGGCTGGAAGCGCAGGTCGATCTCCGCCTGCCCGGGCCCGCCGACCTCGTGATGGTGCACCTCGACCTCGACGCCCATGCGCTCGAGCGTCAGCGCCATCCGGCCGCGGAGGTCGCCGAGGGTGTCGAGCGGCGCCGCCGGGAAGTAGCCCTGCTGCGAGCGGTTCGTGTAGCCCAGGTTCGCCGCGCCGCCGTTGTCGCGGCCGAAGCCGAGGCCGGCGTTCCAGAAGCCCTCGGGCGAGTCGACCTCGTAGAAGCCGCGGTTGGCCTGCTGGCCGTAGGCGACGTGCTCGAAGATGTAGAACTCGGCCTCGGGACCGAAGTACGCCGTGTCGGCGACGCCGCTGCCGGCGAGGTGCTCCTGCGCCTTGTGGGCGATGTTGCGCGGGTCGCGCGTGTACGACTCGCCCGTGATCGGGTCGCGGACGTCGCAGATGAGCGACAGCGTCGGGAACTCGTGGAACGGGTCGACGAGCGCCGTCGAGCAGTCGGGCACGAGGAGCATGTCGGACTCGTTGATCTGCTGGAAGCCGCGGATCGACGAGCCGTCGAAGCCGGCGCCGTCGGTCAGCAGGCCCTCCCCGAGCTCCCGTGCCGAGACGGCGAAGTGCTGCCACGTGCCGGGCAGGTCGGTGAACTTGAGGTCGACGAGGTGGACGTCGTGGTCGCGCGCGAAGGCGACGACGTCGTCCGGGGTCGGGGTCTCGCCGTCGCGGATCGGCAGCGCCAGCGGCGGCCCGAGCGGCGTGGGCAGCGGCTCGTTGATCAGGGACACCTGGCTCTCCTCTCTCGCGCGGGGCTTCGGCGCCGAACGTAACCGGGCGCGCCCGCGGTCGCCTTGGCCCGGCGGTCCAACCCGAATGGCCCGGAGGTCCAGTCCGGCGCGTCAGATCTCGAGCCGCTCGTCCTCGAGGTCGAGCTCGCGCTCGATGCGGTGCATGACGTCGTTGGAGATCGTGCCCGCGTTGCGCAGCTCGACGACCGCCGCGCGCTGGGCCTCGAGCACCTCGCGCACCAGCCGCTGGTAGGCCTCGGAGCGGTCCTCGTAGCCGTCGTCCTCGATCTTCCCGGCGCGCGCCTTCAGCCGGCGGCGGCGGTAATCGTAGAGGCCGGTCATGCGCTCGATCGTGTCGTCGCGGGTCCATTCCTCGCCGCCGAGCTCCTCGAGGCGCGCGAGCGCCGCCTGCGTGGCGACGAGCCGCGCGCGCAGCTCCTCGCGCTGCTCGGCGTCGTCGGTCTCGATGTGCAGCGCGCGGACGAGCTTCGGCAAGGTGAGCCCCTGGAGCACGAGCGTCGCGAAGATCACGGCGAAGGTGAGGAACACGACGAGGTCTCTCTGCGGCGTCGTGGCCGGCAGCGCAAGGGCAGCGGCGAGCGACACGGCGCCGCGCATGCCCGACCACGCGGAGACGAGCCGCGGGCGCCACCCGATCCGCCGCCCGACCTGGCTCGGGCGGCGGTCCAGGGCGCGGAAGATGTACGGCGCGCCCATCGCCCACGCGATGCGGGTCAGGATCACGACCGCGCAGATGGCGGCGGCGGTCGTCGCCAGGAACCCGGGCGACTCGCCCGAGAGCCCGTCGAGGATGGCCGGCAGCTGCAGGCCGACCAGGACGAACAGGATCGCGTTGAGCAGGAACGTCAGGAGCGACCAGAGGGCGAAGCCCTGCTGGCGCACGAACGGCGACGCCATCCCGGGCGCCCACCATCCGACGGCGATGCCGGTCGTGACGGCGGCGACGACGCCCGACGCGTGGAGCGCGTCGGCGGGGATGTAGGCCGCGTAGCCGCTCAGGAGCGACAGCGTGATCTCGACCGGCGGGTCGTCGAGGCGCGAGCGCAGCTCGCGGATGATCACGGCGACGATGAGCCCGATCGCGACCCCGCCCGCCGCGCTCGCGACGAACCGCAGGCTCGCGTCCAGCAGCGAGAACGCCGTGCCGCCGATCGCGGCGACCGCGATCCGGTAGAGCACGAGGGCCGAGGCGTCGTTGACGAGCGCCTCGCCCTCGATCATGTTCACGAGCCGCGGGGGCATGTCGAGGCGCCGCAGGATCTGCGTCGCGGCGACGGGATCGGTCGGGGCCACGATGGCGCCCAGCGCGAACGCGACCGCCCACGGGAGGCCCTCGACGAGCGCGTGGACGGCGACCGCGACCGCGACCGCGGTGAGCACCACGAGCACCGTGGAGCTCATGGCGATCGAGCGCGCGTCCGCCCGCAGCGCCCGCAGGTCGGCGAAGAACGCCGCCGAGTACAGCAGCGGGGGGAGGAACACCACGAGGACGAGGTCGGGCTCGAGACGGACGTCCGGCATGCCTGGCGCGAAGCCGAGGCCGAGCCCGCCGACGACGAGCAGGATCGGATAGGGGATGCCGATCCGCGTGGCGAGCGCGCTCAGGAACGCGACCGCGACGAGGAGGCTGATGATGACGGCTTCGATGTGGCTCATCGCGGCTCCCGGCGCATCATCCTGCCGCGCATGGGGCGATGGCGGAAGGGAGCGCCTAGAGTGGCGCCATGCCGCCCCGGTCGCCGCTCCCCGTCCGCGCCGGCGAGCGCGGTCCCCGTCGCCTCGGCCTCGGCCTCGCCGCTCTCGGCCGTCCCGGATACCTGAACGTGGGCCACGGCGCGGACCTCGGTGCGGACCGCTCCGTCGACGCGCTGCGCGCCCGCTCGTTCGAGGTCCTCGACGCCGCCTACGCGGGCGGCGTCCGCTACCTCGATGCGGCCCGCTCCTACGGTCGCGGCGAGGAGTTCCTCGGCGCGTGGCTGCGCGATCGCGATCCGCGCGACGTCGTCGTCGGATCGAAGTGGGGCTACGTCTACACCGCCGACTGGCAGGTCGACGCCGACCCGCCCGAGGTCAAGCACCACGACGTCGAGACGTTCCGGCGCCAGCTCGAGGAAACGCGGGCGAACCTCGGCGACCGCCTCGCGCTCTACCAGATCCACTCAGCGACGCCGGACAGCGGCGTGCTCGAGAATGACGCGGTCCTCGAGGCGCTCGCCGGACTGCGCGCCGAGGGCGTGGCGATCGGCCTGAGCACGAGCGGCACATCACAGGGCGAGACGCTCGACCGCGCGCTCGGCCTCGACCTCTTCGACGCTGCCCAGGTCACGTGGAACCTGCACGAGCGCGCCGCCGGCCCGGCGCTCGCCCGGGCCCACGACGCCGGGCTCGGCGTGATCGTCAAGGAGGCGCTGGCGAACGGGCGCCTCGCGACCCGCGACGCGCATCCGGCGCTCGTCGCCGTCGCCGACCGCCTCGGCGCCTCGCCCGACGCCGTCGCGCTGGCCGCCGTGCTCGCGCAGCCGTTCGTCGACGTCGTCCTCAGCGGCGCCGCGACGACGGGAGCGGTGCGGTCCAACCTCGCCGCGGCGGACCTCGAGCTCGACGCGGCCGCGCTGGCCGAGCTCGACGTCCTCGAGGAGGACAGCGCCGCCTACTGGACGGCGCGCGGCGAGATGGCCTGGACCTAGGCGGCCGCGCGCGCCGGTCAGCTCGCAGCCGTGGCACGCTTGCGCCGTCGCTGCCCGGTGTGGCAGTGTCAGCCTCATGACCGCCGCGCGCCTGCGCGCTGTCCTCCTCGGTGCTGCGCTCTGCACCGCCGGCGCGATCACCATCCTGCTCACGAGCGACCGGGAGGACGCGACCATCGCCTGGGCGGTGCTGGCGCCGATCGTCGTGTGGAGCTTCATCGGGACCGGCCTGTACGCGACGCACCGGCGGCCCGGCAGCCGGGTCGGCATGCTCATGGTCGCCCTCGGCTTCGCCTGGTGCGTCGCGGCGATCTCGCTCGTGAACTCGGCGCTCGCCTTCTCGGTCGGGCTCGTGGTCGCCGGCGTGTGGGCCGCGGTGTTCCTGCACCTCCTCGTCAGCTTCCCGACCGGCCGCCTCCCGCCGGGGAACGACCGCAGGATCGTGGTCGCGGGGTATGTGCTCTTCACCGTGGGCGCGATCCCGCCGCTGCTCTTCTCGGGGCCGCATGAGCTGGCGTGTGACGACTGCCCGGAGAACCTCTGGCTGATCCAGCGCGACACGGATCTGGCGAACGCCCTGACCGCCATCCAGACGGCGCTGTACGCGGTCCTCCTCGTCGTCGTGATCGCGCGGCTCTGGCGGCGCTGGCGACGCGCCGACGCACTCGACCGCGCCCCGCTCGCTCCGGTCTACGCGTGCGGTCTGGTCGCGCTGCTCGTGGTGACGGTGGGGGCCGCCGCGGACACGCCGGCGGCCTGGTGGGTGGCGTTCGGCGTGACCGCGCTCCTGCCGATCGCGTTCCTCGGCGGCCTGCTGCAGAGCCATGTCGCACGCCTCGACGCCGAGCTCGTCACCCGGCTGCAGGAGCTGCGCGCCTCCCGCGTGCGGCTCGTCAATGCCGGCGACGCCGAGCGCAGGCGCCTGGAGCGCGACCTCCACGACGGCGCTCAGGCGCGGCTCGTCAGCGTGAACCTGCTGCTCGGCCGGCTCAAGCTGATGGTCGAGGGGGACGCGGACGCGACCGCGACGCTCGACCGCGCACAGTCCGAGCTGCGCACGGGCCTCGCCGAGCTGCGCGAGCTCGCCCGCGGCATCCATCCGGCGGTGCTCACGACGCACGGGCTCGAGCCGGCGATCCGGGCGCTCGCCGCGCGCTCGCCGGTGCCGGTGACCGTCGACGCCGACACGGCGGACCTGCCGTCCCCCGTGGAGATCGCCGCGTACTTCGTCGTCTCCGAGGCGCTGACGAACGTGACGAAGTACGCGCACGCGTCCAGCGCGACCGTCACCGTCCGCCGGGGAGACGGGGTCGTGTGGGTCGAGATCGCCGACGACGGCGTCGGCGGCGCCGACCCGAGCCGCGGCTCGGGCCTCAGCGGACTCGCCGACCGCGTGGCGGCGCTCGACGGGACGATCACGGTCGACAGCCCACCCGGCGCCGGGACGCGGGTGCGGGGCGAGATCCCGATCGCGCCGCCCGCCTTGGAGCCGGACCGGCTTGCCGCGGTGCCGGGCGCGACGTAGCGCCGCGGGCGCCGCGCGGCGCATCGCAGAGACGGCGCAGATGCGCTCGCCGGACTGATCCCCCGCGCCGCGCGGCCGGCGGTTACGGTTGGCCGAAGCCCACGCGTCGCCGGGAGGGAGCATGCAGGCCGTCAACGTCGTCGCCGCACCGGAGCGCTTCAACGCGAGCCTGCTGCTCGACCGCAACATCGACCGGGGCCGCGCCGGCAAGGCGGCCGTGCACGCGGTCGACCGCTCGCTGACCTATGGCGAGCTGCTGGCGCAGGCGTCGCGGGCGGGCAACCTGCTCCGCGCGCTCGGCGTCGCCCGGGAGGAGCGCGTGCTGCTCGTCCTCGACGACACGACCGCGTTCCCGGTGGTGTTCCTCGGGGCGATGCGGCTCGGCGCCGTCCCGGTCCCGGTGAGCCCCCTCGACAAGGCCGACAACTTCCGCCACTTCGTCGACGACAGCTACGCGCGCGTCGTGGTCGCCGACGCCGGGAGCATCCCGATGCTCCGCGAGGTGCTCGACGGGCGCGACCTGACGTTCGTCTCGGCGCGCGGCCCGGCGGAGGGCGCGCTCGACCTCGAGGCCGAGCTCGCGGCCCAGGACGACGAGCTCGTCCCGGCCGCGACGCACCGCGACGACATGGCCTTCTGGCTGTACAGCTCGGGCTCGACCGGCCGCCCGAAGGGCGTCGTCCACCTCCATCACGACATCGAGATCACGTGCGAGACGTACGCGCGGCAGGTGCTCGGCGTGCGCGAGGACGACGTGCTGTTCTCGACGACGAAGCTCCAGCACGCCTACGGCCTGGGCAACAACCTGTCGTTCCCGCTGCACTTCGGCGCGACGGCGGTGCTCAGCGCGGGGCCGCCGAAGCCGGACACGCTGCTCGCCGTCCTGCGCGAGCGGCGCCCGACGATCTTCTTCTCCGTGCCGGCGCTGTACGGGGCGCTCGTGCGGGCGGACGGGGCGGAGGACGCGTTCGGCTCGGTCCGGATGTGCGTCTCGGCCGCCGAGGCGCTGTCGCCGACGATCTTCGACCGCTTCCGCGACCGCTTCGGCCTCGAGATCGTCGACGGCATCGGCTCGACCGAGATGCTCCACATCTTCTGCTCGAACGTCCCCGGCGCGGTCGTCCGCGGCAGCACCGGGCGGCCGGTGCCGGGCTACGAGCTGCGGATCGTCGACGAGGACGGCGGTGCGCTGCCGGGCGAGGCCGTCGGCAACCTCGAGGTCCGCGGGGACAGCTGCGCGGCGTTCTACTGGCACCAGCACGAGAAGACGAAGGCGTCGATGAAGGGCGACTGGTTCACGACCGGCGACCGCTACCGGCGCACCGAGGACGGCGTCTACGTGTACGAGGGCCGCGCGGACGACATGCTCAAGATCGGGGGCCTCTGGGTGTCGCCCGTCGACATGGAGAACGCGATCATGGAGCACCCGCTCGTCGACGGCGTCGGGGTCGTCGGGGTCACCGTCGACGAGGTCAGCCGGGTCGCCGCGTACATCATCCGCCGCGACGGCGACCCGACCGACGACGAGCTCGCGGACGAGCTGCGCGCGCTCTGCAAGCAGCGCCTGCGCCGCTACGAGTACCCGCACGTCGTGCGCTTCGTCGGCGACCTGCCGCGGACGGTCAACGGCAAGGTCCAGCGCTTCCGGCTGCGCGAGCTCGCGGGCGCCTGAGGCTCACGCAGCGACCGCCATCCTCTCGGAGGCGAGGGCGGCGAAGCCCTCGTGCCAGCTCGGCCAGGCCGGCGTCCAGCCGAGCTCCGCCTTCGCCTTCGCGTTGGACGCGCCACGCGCCTCGGTCATCATCATGACCGCGGCCGGGCTCGCGACGATCCGGGCGAACCACGCGGGGAGGCGGCGCGGCGGGCGTGCGCCGAGGGAGCGCGCAAGGACCGGCAGCCACTCGCGCAGCGGAGCGGGGTCGTCGTCGCAGATGTTGTAGATCTCGCCCGCGCGCCCGTGCTCGAGCGCCGCGACCGTACCCGTGGCGACGTCCTCGGTGTGGGCGAACGACCAGTAGCCGCCGCCGTCGCCGATGAGCGGGAACTTCCGCTTGCGGATCATCTCGAGCTGGTCGCCGCCCGGGGCGAGGCCGGTCCCGGGACCGTAGAAGCCGCCGTAGCGGACGACCACGCCCCGGCCGCCGGTGACGAGCGCCTCGAGGCGCCGGATCGCGGCATGGGTCTCCCGGATGCCGCGCGGCGGGTCGGGGTCGAGCGGGTCGGCCTCGGTCTTGATCGGGCCGCCGGTCCGCGCGGCCGGCCAGCCGGCGAAGGACTGCGCCACGAAGCGGCGGACGCCCGCGACCTCGGCCGCGGCGAGCAGGTGCTCGGTGCCCTCGGTGCGCAGGCGGTTCGTGAGGGCGAACGTGCGGTCGATGTCGCGGAAGTCGAGGTCGCCCGCGAGCGCGGTCATCTGGTGGACGATCGCGTCGGGCGCCGCAGCCGTCACGGCGCGCATCACGGACTCGCGGTCGAGGCCGTCCATGACGGCGGGGGCGGCCCCGAGGGCGCTCAGCTCGTCGGCCTTCGCCGTCGAGCGGGTCGTGCCGGTGACCGTGTGGCCATCGGCGATCAGGGTGGGGATCAGCGTGCGGCCGACGGCTCCGGCCGCACCAGCGATGAAGACGTGCATACCCCCTCCGACGAAACGGCGTGTCACGCTGTGACAGTCGTGGCGGACGACCTGCGGCCCCTCCTGTTCTCGATCGCGTACCGGATGCTCGGCAGCGTCGCCGAGGCCGAGGACGTCGTGCAGGAGGCGTTCCTGCGGCGCGCGTCCGCCGGGCCGGTCGACTCGGAGCGCGCGTTCCTCACCACGGTCACGACGCGGCTGGCGATCGACGTCCTCCGCTCGGCGCGCCACCGCCGCGAGACGTACGTCGGGTCGTGGCTGCCCGAGCCGCTCGTGGAGGACGACGCGCCCGCGCGCGTCGAGAGCGAGGAGAGCGTCTCGCTCGCGTTCCTGGTGCTGCTCGAGCGACTGTCGCCGGTCGAGCGCGCCGTGCTCGTCCTGCGCGACGCGTTCGACATGCCGTTCGCC
>Ga0207706_10006820_pt1 | contig 10557 bp, 10 predicted proteins | sample KBSC53metaG_FD_184318 | JGI IMG/M metagenome (GOLD analysis project Ga0207706, IMG submission 184318) | Corn rhizosphere microbial communities from Kellogg Biological Station, Michigan, USA - KBS C5-3 metaG (SPAdes) (version 2) | ecosystem: Host-associated > Plants > Roots > Rhizosphere > Soil ... | reverse complement strand
TCCTTGAGCATGACATATTCGAACGTGATGCGCCGGGCATTGTTCGCGCCGGGATAAGCCGCGCACGCCTCGAGCAATTGCTCGATACCATATTTGCGGTTGAGCGGCACGATCTCGTCGCGAACTTCCTTGGTTACCGCATGCAGCGAGACTGCGAGGTTGACGCCGATTTCCGCGCCGGCTCGCGCCATCATCGGCACCACGCCAGAGGTCGACAGCGTGATCCGCCGCCGCGACAGGCCGAGGCCGTCGCCGTCCATCACGATCCTCAGCGCGTCGCGGACATTGTCGAAATTGTAGAGCGGCTCGCCCATGCCCATCATGACGATGTTGGTCAGCATCCGCCCTTCCGGCTGGCTCGGCCATTCGCCGAGCGCGTCGCGGGCGAGCATCACCTGGCCGACGATCTCCGCCGGCTCGAGGTTGCGGACCAGCGCCATTGTTCCGGTGTGGCAGAAGCGGCAGTTGAGCGTGCAGCCCACCTGGCTCGAAACGCACAGAGTCCCGCGGTCGGCGTCGGGGATGAACACCATCTCGAACTCGTGCCCGTCGTGGGTCTTGAGCAGCCACTTGCGGGTGCCGTCGGACGAGACCTGCGCCTCGACCACTTCGGGGCGCGAGATAACGAAACGCTCGGCGAACCAGCCGCGCTGCGGCTTGGCGATGTCGCTCATGGCCGAGAAGTCGCTCACGCCGCGGTTGTAGATCCAGTGCCAGATCTGCTTGCCGCGAAGCTTCGCCTGTCGCGCATCAAGGCCGGCCGCTTCGAGCGCGGCGCGGATCTGATCCTTCGACAGGCCGACCAACTCGGTCCGCCCATCGGCGCGCGAAGGCGCGGCCCGGCGCACCGGCACAGGGTCGACGGCGCCGGGAATCGGCATCAGGTTGGTGTCGGCACTCATGGCGAATGGCCTATCTAGTTAATGCGGCTGCATTTTGCCAGCGCAGGCGGCAGCGGCCGCGTCGATGGCTGCCGGGGCGCCGTCGAGCGCATAGGGATCGGCGAAGCGATTGCCGCCGAGGTCGCGCGCTTCCACCCGCATTCCAGTCGCGTTGCGGGCGGCGGCGATGATCGCCTGCTCCTGTGCCGGACCTGTGCTCCAGGCCCAGTCGCCGCGCGCCGTCAGCAGGAACGGCTGGCCACCGACCGTCAGGATCACGCTCGACCCGGCGCGCGGCATGCGGCTGAGGTGCGCATGAAATTCGCCCCAGCGCCGCCGGTCGGCGGTAAAGGTGAAGCCGGCGACCGGCTGGACCTTACCCTTGACCGCGATCTTCGCCGAGCGCCCGGCGGCGACACACGTCGCGCCACGGTCGATTGCGGCCCACGTGCCGGCTGCGAAGAGGATTCGGCCTGCGGCAGTCGCGCCAGTCGATGCGGCGAGCGCCACAATCAGCGCCAGCGCGCGATATTTGGGCGCCTCAGACACCGGTCAGCAAGAGATCCAAAGCGCCGAGGATTTCGATCGAGCGATCCTTGAGCGAAGCCTGCTTCTCCCCGAGGTCGCGCGTCAGCACCGCAGCGGCGAACTGAGTCGCCATCACAAAATCCTCGCGGTCGACGGTCAGAATCGGATTGAGCCGCTGCGCCGGCTTTGGTGCATCCTCCTGTGCGATCAGGGGCACGACGAACCGGGTGTTGAGATGTTCGAGGAGATCGGACTGGCAGTCGATCACAAGCGTCCCCGCATCTGCCAATCGGTGGACATCGAACTGCGCCACAGGCCGGGCTAGAACCGGCGCAGCGATTGCAGCGGCAGCCCGCGGGTCTCGACGAAGGCGTTCGAGGATTCGATCGCAGCGCGGTTCTCTTCGGCCCAGCGCGCCGCGCGAGCCGCGGCGACAGCCTGCTCGAGGCCACGAGCCGACGCCTGCGAGATGTTGATTCCGAGCTCCCGCGCCTCGGCGACCAGCGCGGAATCCAGGGACACGTTCGTCGGCGTCGATCGGCCACGGCGCTGGGTTACGACAGAACTCATGCGCACAACATATGCGCATAGATCGGGCCAGGCAACCTGCGGCGCAGAAACTGATCCCTCTGCAGTGTGCCAATCGCATCCGAATTGGATGATTAACCACCCGATCTTGTCGTTTAATCGCTAGTGTGCCAGTGAGGTCGTGCTCGGACCACCCATTGAGTCGCCAGTAAGGGAGGCATGATGTTCCGAGCGCTTCAGCAAAATCCGGCCATTTCGCTTTAGCTAGCTCGCGCTGTTCGCGTGGTGTTCGCTGAAATCCTGACCCGCGTCGCCGCGGAGCTGGCCCTGTTCGCGGGGGTCGGCTTCCTCGTCTTCGGCGTCAACGACCTGTTGGTCGATCTCATCTATTTCGCCCGCACGATCTGGCGCCGGTTGACGGTCTACACCCGCCACCCACGCGCCTACGCGAGCTATTTCGTGTTCAACAAGGATCCCGGCTTTATCGCGATCCTCGTGCCCGCGTGGGACGAGGCCTCGGTCATTGCAGCGATGCTCAAGGCGACGCTCGATCGTCTCGATTACGACGACTACCGTGTCTTCGTCGGCCATTATCGCAACGATCCGGCGACCGCGGCGGCGATCGCCAGCGTTGCCGACCCCCGCATCGAGCCGGTGGTGGTCGAGGCTGACGGTCCCACGACCAAGGCCGATTGTCTCAATCATCTGTATGACGCGCTCGTCGCCTACGAGCTCGACGCCGACCGGTCGGCCAAGGCCGTCGTGCTCCACGACGCCGAAGACGTCGTCCATCCTTATGAGCTCCGCATCTTCGACGGTCTGATCGACCGCGCAGCGGTCATTCAGCTCCCGGTCCTGCCGCTGCCCGATCCCCATTCGCGCTGGATCGCCGGCCATTATTGCGACGAGTTCGCCGAGGCACACATGAAGGAGCTGGTGGTGCGCGAAGCCGTCGGCGCTGCGATCCCGCTCGCCGGCGTCGGCTGCGCGATCGCGCGCAAGCCGCTCGCCCAGCTCGCAGCGCTGCAGGACGGCCGGCCGTTCGCCGGCAACAGCATGACCGAAGATTATGAGGTCGGCCTGAGGATCGGTGCGCTCGGCCTTCGCACGATGTTCGTCCGGATCCCGGCGCGGCCCAACGAACGCGGAGTGGTGTCGAGCCGCGGCCATTTCCCGGCGACCTTCGGCAGCGCGGTCCGGCAGAAGGCCCGGTGGCTCGGCGGGATCGCCCTTGCCGGCTGGGACCGGTTGGGCTGGAGCGGCGGCCTCGGCGAGCGCTGGATGCGGATGCGCGACCGGCGCGGACCGATTGCCGCGCTGCTGCTCGTCGCAGCCTATCTGGCCGCGCTCCTGTGGTCGCAGGTGTGGGTCGCCGAAGCGCTCGGCGCGCCGATCCAGGCGTGGCTCGATCCGCTGCTCGTCGACCTGCTCACGGTCAACGCCGGCCTGCTCGCGTGGCGGATCCTGATGCGCGCCGGCTTTACCGCGTCGGCCTACGGCGTTGCCGAGGGGCTGCGCTCGATCCCGCGACTGATCGTCGGCAATGTCATAGCGATGCTCGCCGCGGCGCGCGCGGTCTCGCTCCACCTCGGCGGCGGCGCGAAACGATGGGACAAGACCCATCACGTCTTCCCGGCGGAGCTTCCGCGGTGAGGCCGTCGCTGCGGTTCCTCCTGGTCGCGCTGATCGGCTGGGCGGGGGTTCGCGCGGCATCGCTCGGGGTGATTCCCGGTGCGGACATGTTCTCGATGAAGGCGGGCAATGCTCAAACGCCCCCGGCGCCGGTCGTCGCGACGCAATTCCCCGAGATCGAGCCGATCGCACCCGCGCCCGAGGCGACGCTTCCGCCCTACCAGACCGCTTCGTTGCCCTATTCCGGGCAGATGCAGGCCGCGCCGCCACCGATCGTCGTCCCGATCCAATATGTCTACCGGACATCGGGCGGGCCCCCGGTCGCGCCGCAGCAGGCGGTGTGGAGCCTGCCCGAGCCGCGCCGCCAGCTCTATTTCCCGACGGATGTGCCGGGTGCCGACTGGCAAGTCTCACGCCTCGCTGCGACCTCGTCCACACCGGCCCAGTCGCGGGTCACGGAACCGATGCAGAGCGTCGCGCCGTCGGTGCTCGCGCATCGCCTAGACCGAATCCAGCTCGCGATGTGGGCGATGCTTCGCAGCCGCCAGAACCTCACCGGCGCGACCTCGCTCGCCAGCGGCGGGACGCTCGGCGGCAGCCAGGCCGGCGCTCGGTTGTTCTACTATGTCACCCCCGACGTGGCAGCGGTCCTCCGCTCGAGCTCCGAGGTCAACCGCCGCGGCGGCGAGCTGGCGCTCGGCGTCCGGGTGCATCCGCTACGCTCGATTCCCGTGTGGATCACCGCCGAGCGGCGCCAGCGGCTCGGCAAATATGGCGGCGGCCGCAACGCCTTCGCTCTGTTCGCCGAGAGCGGAGTCTACGATCAGCCGATGCCGTGGGGGTTCACGCTGGACGGCTATGCCCAGGCGGGCGTCGTCGGCCTCAGCAGCCGCGACCTCTTTGCCGACGGCGGCGCAGCCTTCACGCGTCCCATCTACCGCAACTTCTCCGCCGGCTTCGGCGTGTGGGGCGGAATCCAGCCCGGTCTCTACCGCGTCGACGCCGGCCCGCGCGTCACCATGACCGTCCGCCGCAACATCAAAGTCCACTTCGACTACCGCCAGCGCCTCGCCGGCAACGCTTTGCCCGGCTCAGGCCCGGTGGTCACCCTGTCCGGAGATTTCTGACCGTTCGCTTGGCCGCGAGTGCCGTTGCCGCTAGTCGTTCGCGCAGGCCATGGACATCTATCTTCCGATCGCCGGTCAGTCGGTCAACGCGCTGTTCATGGTGGTGCTGGGGTTCGTCGTCGGCCTGCTGTCGGGCATGTTCGGCGTCGGCGGCGGGTTTCTCACGACGCCGATCCTGATCTTTTATGGAATTCCGCCGACGGTCGCAGTCGCCTCCGCAGCGACCCAGATCACCGGCGCGAGCGTCTCCGGCGCAATGGTCCACATGCGCCGCGGCGGGGTCGACCTGAAGATGGGCGCAGTGATGATCGTCGGCGGGCTGTTCGGTTCGGTCGTGGGCGCTGTGATGTTCCGTCTGCTCCAGACCACCGGCCAGATCGATCTCGTCATCGGCGCACTCTACGTCCTCATCCTGAGCTCGATCGGCGCATTGATGCTCAAGGATGCGCTGGTCGCACTCGGCTACGTGACTCCGGCCACCACTACGCAGCCCGCCACGCGGCACAATCGCTGGGTCGCCTCGCTGCCGCTGCGCTGGCGGTTCTACAGCTCGGGCCTGTACGTTTCGCCACTCGCTCCGGTCGCGCTCGGGTTCGTCGCTGGCATGCTCACCGTGTTCCTCGGCATCGGCGGCGGCTTCATCCTCGTGCCGGCGATGATCTACCTGCTCGGCATGCCGGCCCGGGTCGTGATCGGCACCAGTCTCGTCATGATCCTCGCGGTCAGCGCAGCGACGACCATGGTCCACTCGCTGACCACCCGCTCGGTGGATATCGTGCTTGCCGGCCTGCTCCTCGTCGGTGGCGTCATCGGCGCGCAATATGGCGCGGTGCTGGCGACCAGGGTCAAGCCCGACCTGCTGCGCCTCGCCCTTGCGGTGATCATCCTGCTCGTCGGTCTGCGCATGGCGCTCGGCCTCGCCTGGCACCCCGACGAAGTCTATTCCATCGAGTATCTGTGATCCGCCGCCGCGCACTCGCATCGCTGCTCCTTCTCGCGCCGCTGCTGATGGCGGCGGACAAGCCGGTGCTCGTCCCCGACATCTCGGCGCGCAAGGTCGAGATCCGCTACAGCTTCACCGGCGCCCAGCTGCTGCTGTTCGGCGCGATCATCTATCCCGGCGGCCGCGCTCCGACCCGCCCAGCCGACGTCGTCGTCGTCCTGCGCGGCCCCGTCCAGCCGATCCTGGTGCGGGAGAAGCAGCGCATCCTGCACATCTGGATGAACGCCGATTCCGATCGCTTCCGCTCCGCACCGTCCTTCTATTCGGTCGCCTCCTCGCGGCCGGTATCCGAGCTGGTCGATGAGCGCACCGCGGCGATCTACGAAATGGGCTTGCACAACCTGCAGCTTTCGCCCGGCGGCGGCGCGCTCCCGGAGAAGGAACGGCGCTTCGAGGCCGGGCTGCTCGATCTCCGTCGCCGCCACGGCCTCTACGCCGAAAACCCGCGCGGCGTCGAAATCAGCGGCGGGGTGCTTTACCGCGCCACGATCGCAATCCCGAGCCAGGTCCCGGTCGGAACCTACACCGCCGAGACCTTCCTGGTCGATCGCGGCAAGGTCATCGCCGCAGCCACCCGCGACATCCAGATCGACAAATCCGGCTTCGAGCGCTTCGTCGCGCTCGCCGCCCGCCGCCACGAAGGGCTCTACGGCCTCGCTGCGGTCCTGATGTCGCTGGTCATGGGCTGGGCCGCCGCCGCCTTCTTCCGCCGCCGCATCTAACAGGCAGCCCTAAGCCAATTTTAACCGGCTCCGGCGTATCAGCGGTCAGATACATGTCTGTGGGGTAGCCGAACTTATGAACGATCAGCCGAACCTGCGTCAGTTCCTCGATGAGGTGAACAGCTTTGCCGACGAGCCCGCTGCCGGGCCTGCTGCAGCGCAAGAAACCGGTTCACTCCCGGCGATCGGCAAGGTGCTCGAGATCGCGGGCTCGGGCTCGCAGATCTGCATCGATGCCGCCCAGCTCGCCAAGCTGCAGGGCCATTCGGATCCCGCGGTCGCGATGTCCGGCCAGGTCGGAAGCCAGGTCAAGGTCGTCGTCGGCAGCAACTGGCTGATCGCCAACGTCCGCACGATGCGCGCCGACGAGAGCGGCGAAGTCGTCGCCCACGTCGACTTCCTCGGCGAAGGCACGCGCGACGCCTCGGGCAAGATGAGCAGCTTCCGCCGCGGTGTCACCCGCTACCCGATCCCGGGCAGCGAAGTTCACGCGGTCAGCACCGAGGACCTCCGTTCGGTGTTCGCGGCGAGCGACGAGCCGAACATCGAGATCGGCACCGTCTATCCGACCGACGACATCCGCGGCGCGCTCTATGTCGACCCGATGCTGTCGAAGCATTTCGCGGTGCTGGGATCGACCGGTACCGGTAAGTCGACCTCGGTCGCCCTGATCCTTCACCGGATCTCGCAGCTTAGCCCCGAGGGTCACATCCTGATGATCGACCCCCACGGCGAATATTCCGCCGCGTTCAAGGGCTGCGGGGAGCTGTTCAACGTCGACAATCTGCAATTGCCCTACTGGCTGATGAACTTCGAAGAGCATTGCGAAGTCATGCTGACGACGCACGACGCCGAGCGTCAGCGCGATGCCGACATCCTCGCCAAGTGCCTGCTTGCAGCGCGCACCAAGGGCAAGGACATGACGCAGTACGGCAAGGTCACGGTCGACAGCCCGATCCCGTACCTGCTCGCCGACCTGAACGCGATCCTCGTCAACGAGATGGGCAAGCTCGACCGCGCCGGCGACACGCTGCCGTTCCAGCGGCTCAAGACCAAGCTCGACGAGCTCCGCGCCGATCCTCGCTACACGTTCATGTTCTCGGGCATGCTGGTGTCGGACATGATGCCGGGACTGATCGCCAAATTGTTCCGCCTGCCGAGCCATGGCAAGCCGATCTCGATCGTCGACGTGTCGGGCGTCCCGTCCGAAGTCACGTCGGTCGTGGTGTCGGTGCTCGCCCGCATGGTGTTCGACTATGCGATCTGGTCGCGGACGGAAGCGCAGCGTCCGCTGCTCCTCGTCTGCGAAGAGGCACACCGCTACGTGCCCAAGGACGAGAATGCCGAAAGCGGCCAGTCGGTCCGCCGAATCCTCGAGCGGATCGCCAAGGAAGGCCGTAAGTACGGCGTCAGCCTCGGTCTCATCACCCAGCGCCCGTCGGACCTTGCCGAAGGCGTGCTGTCGCAGTGCGGCACGATCATCTCGATGCGCTTGAACAACGACCGCGACCAGGCCTGCGTCCGCGCGGCGATGCCCGAAGGCGCGCGCGGCTTCCTCGACGCGATTCCGGCGCTGCGCAACCGCGAGTGCATCGTCTGCGGCGAAGGCGTCGCCATCCCGATCCGCGTCCGCTTCGACGACCTCGAGCCCGAGAAACGGCCGGCCTCGTCCGACCCGAGCTTCGCCCGCCTGTGGTGCGAAACCGGCGACGAGGAAGGCATCATCCAGCGCACGATCAAGCGCTGGCGCGGCCACGGCCGGTAAGCGAGTCGCCGGCCTCTAGATCAGGCCAGTCAGCCGCAGCGCGAGGATCGTAGCCAGAGCGAACAGCGCGGCGATGAGCCAGACCACGTGCTGCCGGGTCTTCTCGACCCGTTCGACTTCCGCATGCGCCGCTGCGTCCGACTCCCTCGCGCGTCGTTCCAGCTCGGCGGCCGCGGCGAAATAGAGGTCGCCTCCGTGCGCGCCGCGATCGGCGATCGTGTGAAGCTCGTCGAGCGAGGAGGCCCGACACATCGCCGATGGATCGAGCGCATCGCCAACAGCGGGCGCACCGGCGTGCGCGAGTTCGTCCTGGACCGTCATCGCAGGCTCCTTCGATTGTCAGAACCGACAACCCGGCGGCGCTAAAGGCCGTCCCCCTCAGAAGCGCAACGCAAGAGGCGGCGCGAGTTTAACGCAAATTCGCCGTCAATGACAGCTTATGCGTGCTTGAGCCCGACGCTGAGCAGCTGCTTCAGTCGCGCCTTCACCGCGTCGGCGACGTGATTGTCGACCATCTGCACGCTTGCGAACCGCACCGCGAGCGGGTTCACCGGGCGCCCGTTGGCGAGCACCTCGTAATGAAGGTGCGGCCCGGTCGAGAGACCCGATGAGCCGACGTAGCCGATCACCTGGCCGGCATGGACGAAGCTTCCTGGAGCCGCCGCGATCGAGCTCATGTGGCTGTAGCTGCTCATGAGGCCGCCGGCGTGGGCGATGCGCACCTGGCGCCCGTAGCCGCCGGCCCAGCCTGCCCCGACGACCTGGCCGTCGCCAACGGCAACGATCGGGCTGCCCCAAGCGGCGCCGATATCGACCCCGGCGTGGAAGCGGGTGAAGTGCAGGATCGGATGATAACGATAGCCGAAATAGGAGGTGATGTGCCCGGCGACAGGCAGGCCCGTCGGCGCGGCGACCTCGGTCGGCTGCTCGGCATGGGCCGCGTCGAGCCATTCGGCCCGGCCGCCCGCGCTCCATTTGACCAGCTGCAGGTCCGGCGAAGCGACGCGGTCGAGCCCGGCGTAGAGCAGGTCTCCGGCATTGCCGAGGACCATATCGAAATTGTCGCCCGGACCGACGTCGCCGCCGACGTCGATCTCGGTCGACAGCGCAGAGAGATATTGCGCCGCAACTTGCGGGCTCGCTCCAGCCGCGCGGAGCGACCAGTAGAGCCCGTCCCCGACCCGGCCGCGAATACGCAGCGGACCCAGCAGCGCCGGCTTCGGCGCTTCGGGAGCCATCGCCACCGCCACCGGCTGGATCTTCCGCTCAGGCACGGCGTCGATCGGCGCGACTGCCGCGGTCGCGTCCATGCGCATGCCAGTGCGGCCGCCGTTTGAAAGCGGCGCGATCGCCAGCGCCTGCCATTGGACCCGCTCGTCGGCGCGGATGTCGGCGGCTTTGGGCAGCGATGCCCAGGCAACGCCGCTCGACAGCACCGCGAGAACGCCGCCAATCGCCCAGCCGGCACGCGGCAGCGCGATCGCGCGCGAGCCTGCACGCGTCCGCCTGCCGAAGCGGGCCGCTGCCCGAGGTGGAACGGTCAACACCCCCCTTCAATCGCGAAACAAGGTTAAGACAGCCCTAAATTCCCGGCTGCCGTCGGTCGAAGGAACCTTGCGCTCCCCGCGCGCGCTGCCACATTCGGATGATCATGGCGCCGCGTACCGATGCGCCCGTTCGGGCGATCCTTGGCCCGACCAACACGGGTAAGACGCACCTCGCGATCGAGCGGATGTGCGGGCACTCCTCGGGCGTCATCGGCTTCCCCCTGAGATTGTTGGCGCGCGAGGTCTACGACCGCGTCGTCGCGATGAAGGGCGAGGCCCAGGTCGCGCTCCTCACCGGCGAGGAGCGGATCGTCCCCCCGGCCGCGCGCTACTTCCTGTGCACCGCGGAAAGCATGCCGGTCCCGGGCGGCGACGCCCATCACGAGGGCGACTTCCAGCGCGACTTCGCTTTCGCCGCGATCGACGAGGCGCAGCTCGGCATCGACCCCGAGCGCGGTCACGTGTTCACCGACCGGATGCTGCGCGTGCGAGGACGCGAGGAAACGCTGATCCTCGGCTCGGACACGCTGAAGCCGATCGTCCGCGAGTTGCTGCCCGAGGCCGAGATCGTCAGCCGGCCGCGTTTCTCGACCCTGCGCTATGCCGGCAGCGTCAAGCTGTCGCGCCTGCCGCCGCGTTCCGCCGTCGTCGCTTTCTCCGCCGAGCAGGTCTACGCGCTGGCGGAGATGCTGCGCCGGTTCCGCGGCGGCGCTGCGGTAGTGATGGGCGTTCTGTCGCCGGCCACGCGCAACGCCCAGGTCGCGATGTTCCAGCGCGGCGAGGTCGACTATCTCGTCGCCACCGACGCGATCGGCATGGGCCTC
>Ga0207706_10006819_pt1 | contig 10560 bp, 9 predicted proteins | sample KBSC53metaG_FD_184318 | JGI IMG/M metagenome (GOLD analysis project Ga0207706, IMG submission 184318) | Corn rhizosphere microbial communities from Kellogg Biological Station, Michigan, USA - KBS C5-3 metaG (SPAdes) (version 2) | ecosystem: Host-associated > Plants > Roots > Rhizosphere > Soil ... | reverse complement strand
AACATGGCGACCTACCTCGGGGTCAGCCGGGCGACGCTATATCGGTACCTAGCGCCGGAGCGCGCAGCTCAGGCCCCGTATGCGCCGGGCGTCGACCGCTTAAGGACTAGTTCGTAAAGACCGTCGGGATCGATCTTGGCGGAGCCCAGCGATTGCATCTCCCAGTTGTGTGGTGCCGACCAAGCCGACTGTGGCCGATCTGGCGAGACGGATGTTGTGGATGGCCGCCTGCTCGGTCGTCGCGGGGACCCGTTCTCGACGCCATGACCAGATCGCGATCTCGATGGCGTGTCCTAGCTTTCGGGCGGTCACTTGATGGCGACGATCGAAGCTGGTGGATCGACGACGCTGGCCCCCATTCAGCACTTCCGGTCAGCGGTAAGAACGGATTGCCGGTGACGGTAACCATGCATGCGATGCGGCTAAAGGCCTGGCCCGGCACTGAAATTGCAGCTGGCAGGTAGGTCTGCCGACCGCTGCCCTCCGGCGGAAATGGGCGGCAGCGTTAGCGACATTCCGCGGGGCGAGCGCAATCATCGACTGTCATGGAAACCGGTCGGAACCGAGAGTATGTCGTCGACGCCACGATTGGGCGCGTGCACCTCCTGGTGCGCGTGCATGCATCGCGTTCCGGTCTACGTGGATTCGCCCGGGGCGCAAGGGCAACGAACCAACCTGAGGCACTCGTGGTCGACAACATCACGGGTCATCGCCTTGGTGCTCCCGGCCGTCATCACGAAACCTATTGCCACACAGAAGGCAGAGAAGGATTCAGATGACAGTCGCTAGTTCCACCGCCACGTCCAGGCAATTGGGCCACATCGTCGACCGATTCGCGAATGCGCAGCCAAACTCAACGGCCTTGATCATCGGTCCACAACGCTCTCGGATCAGTTACGCCGATCTGGCCCAGCTCGTCGACGACCAGTGCGATACGCTTCGTCGCAGCGGACTCCGCTCGGGCGACGTCATCGCACTGTCGTGCGCGAACAACATCGAGTTCGTGGTCGCATTATTGGGTGCAGCGCGAGCGGGGATCGTTGTCGCTCCCCTTGATCCGACGCTGCCGGCAATCCAGGCACGCGAACGGGTCAACCGCGTCGGTGCCTGCCTGACCGTGACAGACGCCCGAGGCCTTGAACCCGGCGCCCCCGAGGAGGACGGCCCCAGATGGTGTCTGCACGTCGCGCCGACCAGCGCCACAGGGGTGAAGCCCGAAATGCGTCTGCTCGTTGCCGATTCAGCAGACACGGCGGCTTCCCCGGTGTCGGATCTGACCGACCGTGACGCGTTGATCATGTTCACCTCGGGAACCACGGGAATGCCCAAGATGGTCCCGTGGACCCACGACAACGTCGCCGCCTCGATCGAAGGCATCAGCGGCGCTTACCAATTGGGCGGTGGCGATGCGACCGTGGCGGCGATGCCGTTGTTTCACGGTCACGGGCTGATCGCCACGCTGTTGACGACACTGGCCACCGGCGGCGCGTTGCTATTGCCAGCCCGCGGGAAGTTCTCGGCACACACCTTCGCCGATGACGTCGCCACCGTCGACGCCACCTGGTACACCGCGGTGCCAACCATCCATCAGATCCTCCTCGACACGGCGTCGGCCGCGGATGGCATCCAGCACACGAGTCGGTTGCGCTTCATCCGCAGCTGCAGCGCGCCGCTGCCCTCGGCGATGGTCAGACGCCTGGAGACGACATTTGGCGTACCCGTGCTGGCTGCATACGGCATGACCGAGACGACTCACCAGGCCAGCAGCGTGCTGCCCTCGGCGGATGAACGCACCCGCGTGCACACGGTCGGGGCACCAACCGGCTTGTCAGTGCGCATCATCGACGACGGAAGAACGTGCGCCCGCAGGACAACCGGTGAAATCTGGTTCCACGGGCCCGCTGTTGTGCGGGGCTACCTCCAAGACGCAGAGGCGACCTCGAACACCTTCGTCGACGGTTGGGTACGCAGCGGTGACCTCGGGAACCTCGACGAGCAGGGGAACCTGACGATAGAAGGCCGCATCAAAGACCTCATCAACCGCGGCGGCGAGAAGATCTCCCCCGAACATGTCGAGGAAGTCCTGACATCCCACCCCACGGTGGCAGAAGCGGCGGTCTTCGGTGTCCCCGACGACCTGTACGGCGAGCGTGTGGCCGCGCTGGTCGTACCGTGCGGCGGATCTCACGTCGACCCGGCGGATCTCGCCTCCTACAGCCGCGAACGGCTCTCCGCATTCGAAATACCGGAACGAATCATCGTCACCGATAAGCTGCCCATGACGGCGAAGGGCTCAGTCGACCGCTCGAAACTCACTGTGGCATAGGCGATCCGATGACTCTACGCACGTCCATTCCCATGATCGGGCACCCGAACGATCCCGCGGCCGCGACGGGACCGCGACAGCAAGTTTGTCTTGTCCGGGTGCGCAATGCCGCCGCGATGGCGTTAGCCGCCGCCAGCGGCGGCACCGACGCCATCGGTTACCTCGCGTTGGGGCATGTGTTCACCAGCGCGATGACGGGGAACTTAACGCTGCTGGGCATCGCCCTGGCCCATCGCGACGGGCTTCGGGTCGGGCGCGTCGTCGTGTCGCTCGTCTGCTACATGGCCGGTGCGGCGCTCGGGGCGCGCATCTCGCGCACCCCTCAACCCGGTGACCCCGTGTGGCCGCCGGCGGTCACCCGCGCATTGGCGTTGGAAGCGGCCTTCTTCGTCATGTATGCGCTCGGTTGGTGGGCTGCGGGTCCGCGTCTCGACGTCTACACAAAGGCCATCCTGCTTGGCCTCGGCGCAGTAGCTCTGGGCATCCAGAGCAGCGCGATGCAGCGTTTCAGCAGCGGCGTGGGCCTGAACACAACATTTCTCTCCGGCTCCCTGGTGAGGCTGGTGAGCCAGCTGGCCACCACCCATCGGTTCCGCGACATCCATCACCACCTGCTGGTGCTCGTCGGCCTCGTCTGCGGCGGCTGTCTCGGCGCCCTGTTGGTGCTCCACGCGCCGGCTTTCGCGCCACTAGTACCGCTGGCCGGATTGGCGTTCGCACTCGGCACCGCCGGCTGGCAAGCCCGCGCCGGGCGCCGGGCAGCGAAAGACAGAGGCGACCATGCTGTTTCGGAAACTTGAACGCAGACGCGGCGTCACCCCCTCATCGACCGCGCCGACACCTTCGAGCGCCTCACCGCAGCGATAAGTCTTGGACACCGCAGCCAGATCCGCGGAACGTCCACTGTAAGAACATCATCCATCCAAATGACAGGAGACAACGCACCATGACACTCGCACCCACACCCGACGTCGTCGGCTCCGGCACACCCGATCACCAAGCATTGACCGATGGCTGCCACCTAGCCGTCGATGCATTGAAGCTCAACGACGTACAGACCATCTACGGATTGGTCGGCATCCCGATCACCGACCTGGCGCGCCTCGCGCAGTCTTCGGGCATTCGCTACATCGGCTTCCGCCACGAAAGCGACGCCGTCCACGCGGCGGCGGCCGCCGGGTTCCTCACGCGCAAGCCCGGTGTGTGCCTGACGGTGTCCGGCCCTGGGTTCCTCAACGGCCTCGTCGCCTTGGCCAACGCGACGACGAACTGCTTTCCGGTCGTGCAGATCTCCGGATCCAGCGAACGCCACATCGTCGACCTGAAACGCGGCGACTACGAGGAGCTGGACCAGATGACGGCGGCCGAACGGTTCGCGAAAGCGGCCTATCGCGTCGACCGCGCCGAAGACATCGGCCGCGGCATCGCCCGGGCCATCCGCACCGCGGTGTCGGGCCGACCCGGCGGCGTCTACCTGGACATCCCGGCCGCGGTACTGGGCGAGATCATCGACGCCGACAAGGGCGCCGCCTCGCTATGGCGGGTCATCGACCCCGCCCCGCGTCAACTGCCCGCGCCCGAGGCGGCTGTCCGAGCCGTCCGACTTCTCGCCGACGCCCAGCGACCGCTGGTGGTGCTGGGCAAGGGCGCAGCATACGCCCAGGCGGACAACCAGATTCGGCAATTCATCGAAACCACCAAGCTGCCGTTCCTACCGATGTCGATGGCCAAGGGCCTGATCCCCGACGATCATCCGCAGTCGGTCGCCGCGGCGCGTTCGCTGGCTTTGCGCGAAGCCGACGTCGTCATGCTCGTCGGTGCCCGGCTCAATTGGCTGCTCGGCCACGGCGACGCGCCGCAGTGGAATCCCGATGCCAAGTTCATCCAGGTCGACATCGAGGCGGCCGAGTTCGACAGCAACCAGCCGATCGCCGCACCGCTGGCCGGCGACATCGGCTCGGTGATGCAAGCGCTCATCGAGCACAACCACGGCGAGATCCTGGCGCCGGCACCGTGGCGCGCGGCGCTGGCCGCCCGCTCGGACCAGAACGGCGCCAAGATGGCGCAGCGACTGGCCGCAGATCCACATCCGATGCAGTTCTACGGTGCGCTGCGAGCGATCCGCGACGTGCTGCGGGCGCACCCGAAGACCTACGTCGTCAACGAGGGCGCCAACACCCTCGACTTCGCCCGCAACGTCATAGACATGCACCTGCCGCGGCACCGCCTCGACAGCGGCACCTGGGGGATCATGGGCATCGGCATGGGCTATGCCATCGCCGCCGCCGTCGAAACCGGCGGTCCGGTCGTCGCGATCGAGGGCGACAGCGCATTCGGATTCTCCGGCATGGAGCTGGAAACGATCTGCCGTTACCATCTGCCGGTCGTGGTCGTGGTGTTCAACAACGGCGGCGTCTACAAAGGCGACGACATCAACACCGTCTCCACCGACCCCGCGCCAACGGCGCTGATGGTCGGCGCGCGCCACGACAAGCTCATCGAGGCGTTCGGCGGTACGGGCTACCGCGCCAGCACCCCGGCCGAACTGACCGCGGCGCTTTCCCAGGCACTGGCCTCCGGCGCCCCGGCGCTGATCGACTGCGTCATCGACCCGACCGCAGGCACCGAGAGCGGCCATCTGACCAACCTCAACCCCAAAGGCATCGGACACGCGTGAGCCGGTGTTCCGACGCGGAAAGTATTCACAAGAAAGGAAATCCATCATGAATCAACTACCACTGAGCGGGATCAAGGTGATCGACTTCACCGGGGTGCAGGCCGGCCCGGCCTGCACCCAGCTGATGGCCTGGTACGGCGCCGATGTGCTCAAGGTCGAACGGATTAACGGCGGTGACGTCACCCGCGGTCAGCTGCGTGACATCCCCGACGTCGACGCGCTGTACTTCACCCAGCTCAACAGCAACAAGCGCTCGCTGGCGATCAACACTAAGACACCACAGGGCAAGGATGTCATGGAGAAGTTGATCCGCGAGGCCGACGTGCTCGTGGAGAACTTCGCGCCGGGCGCGATGGATCGGATGGGCCTGAGCTGGGAGCACATCCACGAGCTCAACCCCCGGTTGGTCTTCGGCTCCATCAAGGGCTTCAACGCCGACTCTCCGTGGTCGGATCTGAAGGTCTACGACAATGTGGCCCAGTGCGCGGGCGGCGCGGCGTCGACCACCGGATTCTGGGACGGTCCGCCGACGATCAGCGGCGCGGCCCTGGGCGACAGCAACACCGGCATGCATCTGTTGATCGGCATTCTCACCGCGCTGATGGCCCGCGAGAAGACCGGTGTGGGCCAAAAGGTTTCGGTGTCGATGCAGGACGCCGTGCTCAACCTGTGCCGGGTGAAGCTGCGCGATCAGGAGCGCCTGGAACACGTCGGTTACCTGGAGGAGTACCCGCAGTACCCGAACGGCACGTTCGGCGACACGGTCCCCCGCGGCGGCAACGCCGGCGGCGGCGGTCAGCCCGGCTGGGTGCTCAAGTGCAAGGGCGCCGATACCGACCCCAACGCCTACATCTACTTCACGATCCAGGAGCAGAACTGGGCACGGACCTGCGAGGCGATCGAGCGGCCGGAATGGGTTGACGATCCCGCCTACAGCACGGCCACGGCACGCCAGCCCCACATCTTCGAGATCTTCGACGAGATCGAGAAGTGGCTCGCCGACAAGACGAAGTACGAGGCGGTCGACATCCTGCGTCGCTACGAGGTGCCCACCGCACCGGTGCTGAGCATGAAGGAGATCGCCCACGACCCGGCGCTGCGCGCCAGCGGCAGCATCGTGGAGGTGGCACACAAAGAGCGCGGCACCTACCTGACCGTCGGCAGCCCGATCAAGTTCTCCGAGTTCACCCCGCAGATCACCGGATCCCCGCTGCTGGGCGAGCACACCGACGACGTGCTGACCGAACTGGGCTACAACCCCGAGGCGATCGCCGACATGCACGCCAACGGCGTGGTCTGAGCAAACCGAAGGACAAAAGCTGCCCGCCCTCAAAAGGCAGGCAGCTTTTGTCTTTTCACGTCTCGGTCATGATGTGATCCGATTTGCGTGACTTGTTGTGGCCGTTAGGCCGGGACATCCGCGGCGACCATCCTCGAGTTTCGGCGGCGATCAGCCTTGGGTGCGATCCGCAGATCCGCCTACGAGGTCGAAGATGGCGCTGGCCGTCAGGTCGGACTTGGTGATGAAGCCGACCGCCGGACTCCCGGCGATCATGTCCGCGAAGTATTCGGCGACGTGGGTGGACACCAGTATCACCGGCGCGGACGGCTGGATAACGTGAAGTTGTTCGGCGACGTCGAAGCCGCTCTGGCCGCCGAGTTCGACGTCAACCAGTGTGACGTCGGGATGCAACGCGGTGAAACGCCGCGATGCTTCCTCGCTCGTGGAGGCCACGCCGACGACGGCGATGCCCTGATGTTCGAGTAGATGGCAGGCGGCATGAACGAAGATCGCGCTGTCATCGACGATCACGCAGCGCACAGCACATCTCGCAATACCATGACATGAGTTTCACATCCGGCTGGTGCTGCGCGCATTCCCGCTAACTTCACATTTCAGTTGCACCAGGATCGTTGCAGCCAGTGGGTATGCTGCGATTCCCGCTCGCCGCAGGCAATGATTGCCATGAGCCGTAGCGACAGCGCCTGGCGGACGGGCGATCCTGGAAGACGTGAAGACAACGACATTGGGGCGAAGCGGGCTTAACGTCTCGCGCATCGCATTTGGCACCTGGCAGCTCGGCGGAGACTGGGGCCGGTTTGACGAGGACGCGGCCGTTGCCGCGATCCGCCGGGCCCGCGAGCTCGGTGTGAACTTCTTCGATACCGCACAGGCATATGGGTTCGGCGCTTCAGAGCAGATCCTCGGTCGAGCTCTGCGAGACGAACTGGCGCGAGAGCGAGACCAAGTCGTCATCGCGACCAAAGGTGGTCTTCGCCAGACGAGTTCGGGCTTGGTCCGCGATAGCAGTCCCGACTGGCTCCGGCGCGGCGTGGATGCCAGCCTGCGCGCGATGGGTATCGATCACATCGATCTGTACCAGGTGCACTGGCCTGACAACACTGTGCCGGCCGCCGAGACCGCAGGCGCCCTGAGCGATCTCATTGCAGCGGGCAGGATCACCCACGTTGGAGTCTCGAACTATACGGCGGCGCAGATGCGCGAATTCTCCGAAACACTGCCGGTGGAAACGCTACAACCGCCCTACCACCTGTTCCGCCGCGACATCGAGCAGGACACACTTCCATACTGCCGCGAGCACAACATCGGTGTGCTCGTGTACGGGCCGCTGGCGCACGGCCTGCTCACCGGAACGCTCAACGCGCACACCGCTTTCCCCGAGGGCGACTGGCGCGCCACGAGCTCGGCCTTTCACGGGGAGGCCTACCGCGGCAACCTCGCTACCGTGCTCGCGCTGCGGATCTTCGCCGCCCACCACGACATCACGATCAGCCAACTGGCGATCGCGTGGACGCTCGCGAACGCTGCCGTTGATGTCGCCATCGTCGGCGCCCGACAGCCTGCCCATATCGAGGACAGCCTCCGTGCGGATGAAATAGCGCTCAGTGAGGAAGATCTCGAAGAAATCGAGATGATCATGAGCTCCTCGACGCCGGTCGCCGGCCCCTCTCCGGAGGGTATGCCGTGATTGCACCCACGAGGACCATAGCCGTGCTGGGGACCGGGACGATGGGCGCGCCGATGGCCCGCAACCTGCTGCGGGCAGGGTTTGGTGTGCGGGTGTGGAACCGGACCGTGGCCAAGGCCGCAGCGCTGGCCGCGGACGGTGCGCAGCCCGCGCGCACTGCGGCAGCTGCCGCCGCGAACGCCGACGTGCTGATCACGATGCTGGCCGATGGCGCGGCGGTCGAGCAGGTCACCGCGGGGCCGACGGGCGCGCTGTCGGTCCTGCGCCCTGGCGCGATCTGGATACAGATGAGCACCGTCGGTGTCCAATGGTGCGACCGGTTGGCCGAGTTGGCGGACTGCCACGGTGTCAGATACGTCGACGCCCCGGTGTCGGGAAGCGCCGGGCCCGCCGCTCGTGGGGAGCTGGAAATCCTGGCCTCAGCCGCAGATTCGGCGCGCGTCCTTGCCGAGCCGATCTTCGACGTGCTCGGACGACGAACGGTGTGGTTGCCGCGCCGCGGTGACGGCAGTCGGCTCAAGTTGGCGCTGAACAACTGGCTGGCCGTGCTCGTCGAGGGCATGGCCGAAACCCTGACGTTCGTCGGGGCGCTCGGGTTGGATCCGCATGTGATGCTGGCCAGCATCACCGGTGGACCCCTGGCCTCGGAGTATGCACTTGCCAAAGGCCTCGCCATGCTCGACCGCGACTTCGCGCCGGGGTTCCCGTTGCGGCATGCGGCAAAGGACGCTGAACTCGCCCTACACGCTGCCGATCAGCATGCGGTGCATCTGCCGCTGACCGACGCCTTGTTGCCGCGTTGGCGCGCGGCCATCGCGAACAGCCATGGCGGCGACGACGTCGCGTCCGCGGTCACCGCCGCGGTCAATGCGATCGGCGTCGCGTGAGCACCGCCGACGCCGCCGTGCGAAGCGACGGGCGCGAAGTCCACGCGGTCCGACCGCGCGTCACGAGCCGGCTGAACTGGCTGCGGGCGGGGGTGCTCGGAGCCAACGATGGAATCGTCTCCGTCGCAGGTCTCGTCGTGGGCGTGGCAGCGGCCACCCGGGTCGCATCACTGATCTTTGCCGCGGGGCTTGCGGGACTTATCGCCGGCGCAGTCTCGATGGCACTGGGTGAGTATCTCTCCGTCAGCACACAGCGCGACACCCAGCGGGCGCTACTGCAGAGGCAATGCCAACAGCTCGCAGAAATGCCGGAGGCGAAATTGGCCGAATTGGCTGCCCATTACTCCGCGAAGGGTCTGTCCGGACAAACGGCGAGGACAGTCGCGGCCGAACTCACCAAGCACGACGCGCTCACGGCGCATGCCGAGGCCGAACTGGGCATCGATCCTGACGATCTGTCCAATCCGTGGCAGGCCGCGATGTCGTCGGCGATCTCATTCACCATCGGTGCGCTCATCCCGCTGATCGCGATCCTGCTGCCACCAGCTCATCTGCGACTGCCAGCGGCGTTCATGTCGGTGCTGGCGGCGCTCGCGTTGACCGGTACGCTCAGTGCCCTCCTGGGCGGTGCCCGCAAACGGCGCGCGGTAATGCGCGTGGTGCTTGGTGGAGCCGTCGCGATGCTCGTCACCTATGGCATCGGCCAACTGGTTGGCCCGAGTTTATGAATCCCCGAAGGCGGTGCGCTTCTGAAATGAACGAGCACGACGAATTCCATCCGGACCTCACCGAGACGAGCGAGAAAGCCGGCGACGGGTCGCTGCGCACCCGCGTCCACCACGTGACGGCAGGCGAGCTCAGCGCTGCCACCGGCCAGACGGACGGCATGGTGCGCCTGGCGGCGCTAACTGGCGGCTCCGTTGGCTCGAACAAGATCTGGATGGGTGAAACCCACGTCGCGCCATCGACGGTATCGGGCAACCATCACCACGGAGAATCCGAAACGGCCATCTTCGTACGCAGCGGCCATCCCGTCTTCGTATTCCACGACGGCCGCGAGGAGGTGCGCGTGGCCACAGCGCCTGGCGACTACGTCTTCGTGCCGCCCTACGTTCCGCACCGGGAGGAGAATCCGGATCCCGATGACCCCGCAGTGATCGTGATCGCACGCAGCACCCAGGATGCGATCGTGGTCAATCTCGGTGACCTGTACCCACTTTCAGACCAGCCGGGCGGATGAGGCTGACGTTTTGCAGCAATTGGCGAACCTGCGTACCGGCTCGACTCAGACACGCACGTGAACCGGCGGTGCTCCGTGCTGCGCACATGATCGCCGGTTCATTAAGGCGTGACGCTTAGGTGGCCCCACCCGCGTAAGGGAAGTAGTCCACCTGCGGTGGAGAGACATAGATCTGCACATTGCCTGGTGACTGGCATTGGGACTGGGTGGCGCCCAAGCCGATGCACGACTGCTGGTTGCCGGAGGCGGGGGCTGCAGAGGCGGTAGTCCCCGCATCGGACTGACCCGACGCCGGCGCGGCCGCCGCGATCGGCGCTAGGGCGATGGCTGCGGCAGCTCCCCCGGCCAAAAGCAGTGCGCTGTAGCTCAGTTTGAGTCGCATCGCGAGCTTATCGAGGCGATAGCCTCCGCACAGTTCGACCAAACACCAAATGAGGAAA
>Ga0207706_10006818_pt1 | contig 10561 bp, 10 predicted proteins | sample KBSC53metaG_FD_184318 | JGI IMG/M metagenome (GOLD analysis project Ga0207706, IMG submission 184318) | Corn rhizosphere microbial communities from Kellogg Biological Station, Michigan, USA - KBS C5-3 metaG (SPAdes) (version 2) | ecosystem: Host-associated > Plants > Roots > Rhizosphere > Soil ... | reverse complement strand
CGAGCTGCCAGCTCTGCGCCGCGCCCTTGCCGATCACCTCTAGCACCAGCTTCATGTCGAGCCCGGCCTTCTGGCCGAAGGCGATCGCCTCCGACAGCCCCTGCACGAGGCCGGCGATGCAGATTTGGTTGACCATCTTGGCCAGTTGCCCGGCGCCCGCCTCGCCCACGCGGGTGACGGCGCGCGAATAGGCCATCGCCACCGGCTTCATCGCGTCGAACGGCGCGGCGTCGCCGCCGCACATCACCGTGAGCGCGCCGTTGACCGCCCCCGCCTCGCCGCCGGAGACCGGCGCATCGACGAAGTGCAGGCCCATCGCGCGGGCACTCGCGTGCAGCTCACGCGCCACCTCGGCCGACGCGGTGGTGTGATCGATGAACACCGCGCCGGGCTTCATGCCAGCGAAGGCGCCGGTGTCGCCCAGCGTCACCGACCGCAGGTCGTCGTCGTTGCCGACGCATGCGAACACGAAGTCGGCGCCCTCGGCCGCCGCACCCGGCGTGGGTGCGGAGTGCCCGCCGTACGCCTCGGCCCAGGCCTGCGCCTTGGCTGCGGTGCGGTTGTAGACGGTGACCTCGTGTCCCGCCCTGGCCAGGTGGCCGGCCATCGGCCCGCCCATCACCCCCAGCCCGAGGAAGGCGACACGCAGGGGTTCGACCGGTTCGTAGCTCTTGGCGGCGGCGAGGGCCATGGTGGATCTCCTGTGAATTGAAAACGGCCTCGCGAGGAGGCCGTGTGCGATCGCCGATGATCGCTCAAACGATCGTCAGGTGCTCGGTGCCGGAAGCGAGGTCCGGGTTGCGTGCGCGCTGGCTGTTGAGCTTGATCTGCAGGCGCAGGTCGTTGACCGAGTCGGCGTTGCGCAGCGCGTCTTCGTACGAGACCATGCGGTTCTCGTACAGCTCGAACAGCGCCTGGTCGAAGGTCTGCATGCCGAGCTCGCGCGAGCGCTTCATCAGCTCCTTGATCTCGCCGACCTCGCCCTTGAAGATCATGTCGCTGATCAGCGGCGTGTTCAGCAGGATCTCGACCGCGGCGATGCGGCCTTTACCCTCTTCGCGCGGCAGCAGCCGCTGCGAAACCAGCGCCTTCAGGTTCAGCGACAGGTCCATCAGCAGCTGCGCACGCCGCTCTTCGGGGAAGAAGTTGATGATCCGGTCCAGCGCCTGGTTGGCGCTGTTGGCGTGCAGCGTCGCCATGCAGAGGTGGCCGGTCTCGGCGAAGGCCACCGCATGCTCCATCGTCTCGCGGTCGCGGATCTCGCCCATCAGGATGACGTCGGGCGCCTGGCGCAGCGTGTTCTTCAGCGCCTGCTCCCAGCCATCGGTGTCGATGCCGACCTCGCGCTGAGTGACGATGCAGTTCTTGTGCGGATGCACGAACTCCACCGGGTCCTCGATCGTGATGATGTGGCCGTAGGAGTTCTCGTTGCGATAGTCGACCATCGACGCCAGCGAGGTGCTCTTGCCGGAGCCGGTGGCGCCGACGAAGATCACCAGGCCGCGCTTGGTCATCGCCACGTCCTTCAGGATCTGCGGCAGGTTCAGCGAGTCGATGGTCGGCAGCGTCTGCGGGATCGTCCGCATCACCAGGCCCACGTGGCCCTGCTGCATGAAGGCGTTGACGCGGAAGCGGCCGATGCCCTGCGGCGAGACCGCGAAGTTGCACTCCTTGGTGCGCTCGAACTCGGCGGCCTGCTTGTCGTTCATCACCGAGCGGGCCAGCGCCAGCGTGTGCTGGCCGGTCAGGGGCTGCGGCGACACCTTGGTGACCTTGCCGTCGACCTTGATCGCGGGCGGGAAGTCGGCGGTGAGGAACAGGTCGGAGCCGTTGCGCGAGACCATCAGGCGCAGCAGGTCGTTGATGAATTTGGAGGCTTGATCTCTTTCCATCGTCTTCCCTTGGGAAACGTCATTCGCGGGAGAGCAGGGCGCTCAGGCGCGCGCTCACCTGCCGCAGCCGCAGCGAGAGCCGGCGCGACAGCGAGGTGAGCAGCGCGAGCGCAAGGCGGGGTTCGTCGTTGATGAGCCGGTCCATCGATGCGGCATCGAGGACTGCGAACACGCAGTTCGACAGCGTGGTGCAGGCCGAGAAGCGGGCGCCGGCGTCGAGCAGCGACATCTCGCCCAGCATGTCGCCGGCGCGCGCCTCGGCCAGCCGCGCGCGGCCGCCCCAGGGCTGCACGCGATCGACGGCGACCACGCCGTCGAGCACGATCAGCATGTAGTCGCCCTGCTCGTCCTGGCCGATCACTTCATGGTTGCTGCCGACGCGCACGAACTGCAGGTAGTCGCTCATGCGCAGCAGCGCTTCGGGGCCGAGCGCGGCGGCGTGCCGGTCCTGGCCCCATTGCTGGGCGAACAGCTGCGCGCCCTGCTGGCGGTCGAAGGGCTTCGCATCGACCTCGGTGGCGCGCATGATCCAGTTGACCAGCAGCTGGGTGTCGTCGCTGCGGTCGAGGAACATCGTGGAGAAGAAGCCGGCGTCGCTGTCGTCGGTGTCGGCGGGCGCCGCGCGGACGGTGGCGCCCTTGAGGCGATCGAACAGCTTCTTCATCGGGTGGCCTGGATCAGCCCGGGAAGTTCTCGGGGAACTTCGCCTTCGCGCGCGCCTCGACCGGCGCGATCACGTTGCGGCGCACCAGGTCGGCGAGGTTCTGGTCGAGGGTCTGCATGCCGAGGTTCTGGCCGGTCTGGATGGCCGAGTACATCTGCGCGATCTTGTTCTCGCGGATCAGGTTCTTGATCGCCGAGGTGCCGATCATGATCTCGTGGGCAGCGACGCGGCCGGAGCCGTCCTTCAGCTTGCACAGCGTCTGCGAGATCACCGCGACCAGCGACTCCGACAGCATCGCGCGCACCATCTCCTTCTCGGCCGCGGGAAACACGTCGACGATGCGGTCGATGGTCTTGGCGGCGCTCGAGGTGTGCAGCGTGCCGAACACCAGGTGGCCCGTCTCGGCGGCGGTGAGCGCGAGGCGGATGGTTTCCAGGTCGCGCATTTCGCCGACGAGGATGCAGTCGGGGTCTTCACGCAGCGCCGAGCGCAGCGCGTTGGCGAAGCTCAGGGTATGAGGGCCGACCTCGCGCTGGTTGACCAGGCATTTCTTCGACTCGTGCACGAACTCGATCGGGTCTTCCACCGTCAGCACGTGGCCGTATTCGTTCTCGTTGAGGTGGTTGACCATCGCGGCCAGCGTCGTGCTCTTGCCCGAGCCGGTGGGGCCGGTCACCAGCACCAGGCCGCGCGGGCGCAGCGCGAGCTCGCCGAAGACCTTGGGTGCGGCCAGCTGCTCCAGCGTGAGGATCTTGCTGGGAATCGTGCGGAACACCGCACCGGCGCCGCGGTTCTGGTTGAAGGCGTTGACGCGGAAGCGCGCCAGGCCCTGGATCTCGAACGAGAAATCGCACTCCAGCGTGTCTTCGTAGACCTTGCGCTGGGTGTCGTTCATGATGTCGTAGACCATGTCGTGCACTTGCTTGTGCTCCATGGCTTCGACGTTGATGCGCCGCACATCGCCGTGCACGCGGATCATCGGCGGCAGGCCGGCGGACAAATGCAGGTCGGAGGCCTTGTTCTTGACGGAAAAGGCCAGCAGTTGGGTGATGTCCATGGGGGCGATGGGTTAGGCTCGGGCCATTATGGCGAGCATCCTGGAGAACTTACAACAAACGCGGCAGCGCATTGCCCGTGCTTGTACGGGGGCGCAACGCCCCGTGGAAAGCGTCACGTTGCTGGCGGTGAGCAAGACCTTCGGGGCCGACGCGGTCCGCGAGGCGCATGCCGGCGGGCAGCGCGCCTTCGGCGAGAACTACGTGCAGGAAGCACTCGAGAAGATTAGCGCGCTGGCCGATCTCCGATCGCAGCTGGAATGGCATTTGATCGGCCCACTTCAGAGCAACAAGACCCGCGTGGTCGCCGAAGCCTTCGACTGGGTGCATTCGGTCGATCGCCTGAAGATTGCGCAGCGGCTCTCCGAGCAGCGGCCCGAGGCGCTGGGCCCGCTGCAGGTCTGCCTGCAGGTCAACATCAGCGGCGAGGACACCAAGAGCGGGCTGCGGCCCGACGAGGTGAGCGCCGTGGCGCACGAGGTGGCGAAGCAGCCGCGATTGGCGCTGCGCGGGCTGATGGCCATCCCCGAGCCGGCCGGCGATGTCGAGGCGCAGCGCCGCCCGCACCGTGCCTTGCGCGAGCTGTTCGATCAGCTGCGTGCGGAGGGGCTGGCGCTCGACACCTTGTCGATCGGCATGAGCGCCGACCTCGAGGCGGCCATCTTCGAAAGCGCCACGATGGTGCGCATCGGCACGGCGATCTTCGGCGGACGCCCCGCGCTCAGCGCGGCCTGAGCTGCAGCCCGCGCGGCACGCCGCCGCGCCAGAACACCACCACGTTGCCGGCCGCCACCAGCACCAGGCCCAGCAGCGCCGGCAGCGTCCACTGGTAGCCCTCGACCCACGCCGACACATTCAGCGCCACCACCGGGAACAGCACCGTGCAGTAAGCGGCCTTGTCGGCGCCGAGCCGGCCGACCAGCGTCAGGTAGGCGGTGAAGCCGATCACCGAGCCGGGGATTGCGAGGTACAGCCAGGCGCCGACGTAGGTGAGCGACGGATCGAAGCGCATGGTCTGGCCGCTGGCCAGCGCATAGGCGGCGATCGCGCAGGCGCCGATCGTCATCGCCCAGGCATTGGTCTGCAGCGGCGTCTGGCCCTGGCGCTGCATCGCGCCCGACAGGAGGTTGCCGAGCGAGAAGCAGTAGGTGCCGGCCAGCGCGAGGCCCAGGCCCCACAGCGTCTCGGGTCGGCCCAGGTCCTTCAGCACCTCGCTGCCGAACAGCAGCAGCAGCCCGCCCAGGCCCAGCGTGCCGCCCAGCAGCACCTGCCGCGCCAGCGGCTTGCCCTGCAGCAACCGGCCGTTCAGCGCGTTCCACAGCGGGGCGGTCGAGAAGCACACGGCGACCAGCCCGCTCGCGATCCAGCGGCTGGCGTTCAGGAAGCAGACGAAATTCAGGCAGAACAGGCACACCCCCTGGCACACCAGCAGCGGCCACACGCTGCGCGGCGGCAGCTTCCATTGCCGGCGCCAGGCCAGCCAGGCCATCAGCACCGCGGCGGCCAGCCAGAAGCGATAGGCGATGGACCATGGGATCGGTACCGGCCCGATCTGCAGCTTCAGCGCGATCCAGGTCGTGCCCCAGATCAGCACGGTCAGCAGGTACAGCATGGCGGTGTTCATGCGGCCCAGTCTGCGCGGCCGGCCCGCCCGACCGTGGCAGGAAATTGCGCTTTTCTCGCGGCGGGCGACCGTGCAGTGACGCGGGACGGCCGTGTGCCCGTAAGCTGCGTGCCATGGCATTCCAGGAGTTGACCGGTTTCGACGTCTACGGCGAGCTGCTGCGTTCGCGCGCGACCCCGCAGCGCGTTGCGGCGGTCGGTGCCGACGGGGCCTGGCTGGTGCAGTGGCGCAACGCCGACACCGAGGCCGAATACCGCCGGCCCGGCCATCACACGCTCTCGCTCTACCTGGAGGGCGGCGAGGACGTGCGCTGCCTGAACGTCGCCTCGGCGCGCGGCGGGCCCGGCAGCCTGTGCTGCATGCCGTCGGGCCACGAGTCGCGCTGGGATGTGCGCGGCTCGCTGCGCATGCTGCACCTGTACTTGCCCGAGCTGCCGCTGGCCGAGGCCGCCGAGCGCTGGTTCGACCTCGACCCGCGGCTGGCGGCGCTGGACGACCGCATCTTCTTCGACGACCCGGTGCTGGTGGCGCTCGGCACCGAGCTCGCGCGCCTCGACTGGCACGAGACCGACGCCGCGCTGCGCATGCAGCACTTGGTGCTGCAGATGCAGGCGCGGCTGCTGCTCGAGCACTGCGGCGCGAAGCGGGCGCCGCCGGTGTTGCGAGGCGGCCTGTCACCGGTGGCGCGCCGGCGCGTGCTCGAGCGCATCGAGGCTTCGCGTGGCGCCGATCTGAGCCTGGCCGAACTGGCCGAGGCCGCCTGCCTGTCGGAGTTCCACTTCGTGCGCATGTTCAAGGCCAGCTTCGGGCTGAGCCCGCATGCCTGGGTGATGCGGCGGCGCCTGGCGCATGCGCGCGAGCTGCTGGCCGGCGGCCGCTTCGGCCTGCAGCAGGTGGCGGCGCAGGCTGGCTATGCACACCTGAGCCACCTGAATGCGGCGCTGCGCCGCGCCGGCCTGGGCTCGGCGGCGCGTTACCGCGCGGCGGCCACCGCGGGCCAGGAGCCGGTGGCCGCAAGCTGCGGCGCATAGGCCACCTCGCTCGCACGCAGCGGCAGCGCACCGGGCCGCCAGCGGGCCTCGGCCAGCCTGAACTTCAGCAGCCGCTGCGCCCCTTCGAATGCGGCCAGCTCCGGCCCGCTCCAGACCACCTCGGCCTCGCCGGTGAGCTGCAGCAGGTGGCCGCGCGCGAAGTCGGCGAACAGCAGCCCGGCCCGCGGGTTCACCTGCAGGTTGCCCAGCGTGTTGAAGAAGAAGTTGCCGATGAAGTCGGGTGCGGTCAGCACCGTGCGGCCGTCTTCCTCGCTCACGCGCACGAAGCCCGGCTTGCCGCCCCGGTGCGACACATCGACGCCGCCGTTCGCAGCCGGTGCATCCGATGCTGCGTCGTCCGACGCGGTGGCGATGAAGAAGGTGTCGGCCTGGGTGACGCAGGCGGCGGCCTCGGGGGTCAGGTGCCGCACCATCACCACCGGCGTGCCGGCCGGCGCGGCGTCGTGATGCAAACGCAGGTCGCGCGCCTGGATGTACTTGGGGCAGTTGCCGAAACTCTGCTGCACGCGCACGCTGAAGTGCCGCTCGCCGCGCTCGATCACCGGGCCGTTCATCCGGTTGCGCCGGCGCGTCGGCAGCTCGATGCCGAGCAGCCCGATCCACGCGCCCGCCCGCACCGCGTCGGCCAGCGGATCCTGCGCGTCGGGCAGGGCCTGCAGGCGCAGCGTGGCGGGATCGGGCGCCCCGGCGAAGCCCGGCTCGCCCACCAGCATCGAGGCCCAGGGTCGCGCCTGTGCGTCGAGAGCGCCGAGCAGCATGAACGGCAGCTTCTCGAACAGCTCGCGGTGCTGCTCCGGCATGTGGCCGCGCATCACGTTGAGGCCGATCTGCTGCATCCGCTCGCGCACGCCGGCGCGGGCCTGCATCGCTTGTTCACCGGCATGGAAGGGCGGCTCGTCGTGCTGCCACCCGCTGGGCAAGGCGGGGTCGCTCATCGCAGCCTCCCTCAGGCGGCCAGCGGGCTGGCTTCGGGGCGCCGCACCATGCCGACGAAACCCGGCAGCGCCTCGATGCGGCCCAGCCACGCCCGCAGGTTCGGATACGGCGCCAGCGACACGCCGCCCTCGGGCGCATGGGCGCTGTAGGTGTACATCGCCACGTCGGCGATGGTCGGTGCCTCGCCCGTGAGGAAGGGCTGCGCCGCCAGGTGCGCGTCCATCAGCCCGAACAGCCGCTTCGCGACCTCATGGCACTGCGGGCTGCGCGCCCGGTTGAACAGCACTTCCACGCGCGCCTGCCCCGGCCCGGCGGCCAGCTGCCCGGCCGCCACGCTGAGCCAGCGCTGCACCTGGGCCGCGCCTTCGGGGGTGCGGGGCAGCCAGCGGCCGCTGGCGTCGTAGCGGCTGGCCAGGTAGACGAGGATCGCGTTGCTGTCGGCGAGCGTCAGCGCGCCGTCCTCGATCACCGGCACCTGGCCGAACGGGTTCTTCGCGAGGAATTCAGGCTGCTTGTGCTCACCGCGCGGGAGGTCGACCTCGACGATCTCGTGCGGCACGCCGAGCAGCGAGAGCATCAGCTGCACTCGATGGGCGTGGCCCGAGAGGGCAAAGCGGTGGAGGCGGATCGGGGTGGTGGTCATGGTGGTTTCTCTGAACGGACACGGATGAAACGGACGATATTCATTCCGCTGCAAAAACAGAATCACCTCGCTTGACACATCACCGTTACGCTGTGTGGAATGCCGGAATGAGTGAACTGGTGCATCTGCGGGTCTTCGTGGCGGTGGCCGAAGCGGGAGGGTTCGCGCCCGCGGCGCGGCGGCTGCGCCTGTCGCCGCCCGCGGTGACACGGGCCATCGCCGCACTGGAGCAGCACCTCGGCGCGCGCTTGCTGCACCGGACGACGCGCAGCGTGCGCCTCACCGATGTCGGCGAGCGCTTCCTGGCCGACAGCCGGCGCATCCTGATGGAGCTCGAGGAGGCCGAGGCCGCGGCGCGCGGTGCGCATGTGGAGCCGCAGGGGCTCCTGTCGATCACCGCGTCGATGATGTTCGGCCGCCTGCATGTGGCGCCGATCCTGCTGGATTTCCTCGCGGCGCATCCGAAGGTCAATGCGCGTGCGCTGTTCGTCGACCGCATCGTGCACCTGATGGACGAAGGCTTCGACGTGGCGGTGCGCATCGCGCGGCTGCCCGATTCCAGCCTCACCGCGGTGCCGGTCGGCTCGGTGCGGCCGGTGATCGTGGCGTCGCCCGATTACCTCGCGGCACACGGCACGCCACAGACGCCCGCTGATCTGGCGGGGCACCGGGCGATCGGCTTCTCGCAGGTCGGCGCCTACGACGCCTCGTGGGTCATGCGCCTTCCCGATGGGAGCTCGTACACCGCCAAGCCGCGCATCCAATGGGTGGTCAACGACGGCGAGGTGGCCATCACGGCCGCAGCAGCCGGCCACGGCCTGGCGCGCGCGATCTCATACCAGGTGGCCGAGCCGATCGCGGCGGGGCGCCTGTGCCGGGTGCTGCAGGCCTACGAGCCGCCGCCCATCCCGGTGCAGCTGGTGTATCCCGCCGGCCGCAAGGCCGCGGCGAAGGTCCGGACCTTCGTCGATTTCGCCGCTGAGCGGTTGCGGGCCGAACCGGCGCTGCACTGAACCGGGGATCGCACGCGAATAGTGCAAGCTTTGCCGTCAGATTTGCTGTTTGAGGCTGTGGAAAGCAGAAATCTCGGTTGATCTGCGCGCTGAAATACAAGCGTGTGTGAAGGGCTTCTCCGCAAAACTGCCCGCGCAGTGCCAAGGCAACAAAACGTTGGCTGTCGCACTGAGGGGCGCCGGAGGCGGGAACGAGCTTGAGGAGAAGCCTGCCGTCGGTGTTGAGGATTCACGAACCCACGACACACACACAATGAAGAGACTCGCGTTCCATTCCTGCGCCATCGCCGGCGCCATCGCCAGCCTGGCCGCCGCTTCCGTGGCCCACGCCGAAACCAACGTCACCATCTACGGCGTCGCCGACGTCTACGTCGCCTTCCAGAAGGGCGACAAGAGCGAGACCAAGGTCGACTCCGGCGGCCTGTCGGGTTCGCGCCTGGGCTTCAGCGCTTCGCAAGACATCGGCAACGGCCTGAAGGTGCTGGGCAAGTTCGAAGCCGGCGTCGCTGCCGACAGCGGTGATTCCACCCAAGGCGGCAAGACCTGGGGTCGCCAGACCTGGGTCGGCCTGTCCGGCAACTTCGGCACCGTGACCGCGGGTCGCCAGTACACCCCGACCTTCGTCGCCATCGACAACGACGATCCCTTCGAGACGGGCGCCGGCAGCGCCGCTTCGAGCGGCATCGTCTCGATCGTCGGCGGCTCGCGCGCCAACAACTCGATCGCCTGGGAACTGCCCAAGTTCGGCGCGGTCACCGCCAACCTGATGTACGGCGCCGGCGAATCGACCACCGGCTCCCGCGGCAACAACTCGTTCTTCGGCGCCAGCGCACGCTACGCCGAAGGCCCGCTGGGCATCGGCCTGACGGTCGGCCGCCAGAACCGCGCCGACGACGCCGGCGTGGCCGCGACCTCGGTCCTGCTGGCCGGTACCTACGACTTCGGCGCAGCCAGCCTGCATGCCGGCGTCCAGGCCGTGCGCAATTCCACCCGTGCGGCTGACACCGACGACAACCGCACCGAGTTCTTCGCCGGCGTGCACGTGCCGGTCGGCTCCGACAAGATCTGGGCCGGCGTGGGCACCAGCAAGGTCAGCAACGTGAGCGGCTCGCGCGCCACCCAGGTCAGCCTCGGCTACCTGCACTCGCTGTACAAGAACACGACGCTGTACGGCGTGGTGACCTCGATCCAGAACGGCGCCGCCACCGCCTACACGACCGACACCGCCACCGGTTCCGGCGCCGCCGTGTCGGCCGACAAGAACGCCAGCGCGCTGCAGGTCGGCATTCGCTACCGCTTCTAAACGAGCCCCGACTCGTCCCCCGCCCGGGCGCGACAGATACAACAAACGCGCCCGGGCTGCTTCACCCACCAGGAGACTTTCTTGAACGCATCCCTCCAGCTCAAAGCCGCTGCCATCGCTGCGGCCGCACTGTTCGCCGGCGTCGCGTCGGCTGAAGACCTCGTCGTGAAGATCGGCCACGTCGGCCCGGTCTCCGGCGCGCAGGCCCACTACGGCAAGGACAACGAGAACGGCGCCCGCATGGCTGTCGAAGACCTGAACGCCAAGGGCGTGATGATCGGCGGCAAGAAGGCCAAGTTCGAGCTGGTCGCCGAAGACGACGCGGCCGATCCCAAGCAAGGCACCGCGGCCGCGCAGCAGCTGTGCGATGCCAAGGTCA
>Ga0207706_10006817_pt1 | contig 10562 bp, 8 predicted proteins | sample KBSC53metaG_FD_184318 | JGI IMG/M metagenome (GOLD analysis project Ga0207706, IMG submission 184318) | Corn rhizosphere microbial communities from Kellogg Biological Station, Michigan, USA - KBS C5-3 metaG (SPAdes) (version 2) | ecosystem: Host-associated > Plants > Roots > Rhizosphere > Soil ... | reverse complement strand
ACGCGGGCGCAATTTGCAACCTACACGGCACTGATCGAGCGGGCCTGGTTTTCGGCTCTGCGGAACGCGGTCGGCGCTCGTCGTGACCATGAAAGAGTGCTCGAGTTGTCGCCGGGATATACGGATGCGAAGCTGGTCGTGGGTGCTCACAACTACGTTTTGGGAAGCCTGCCCTGGGCTGTAAAAGTAGGCGCATCGATGGTGGGCCTGGGAGGAAACCGCGACAAGGGACTGCAATACCTGCAGGAATGTGCCGCGGCGGAAGGCGAGGCGAGTACAGATGCGAAGGTGCTGCTGATGCTTTTCCTGCGGCGCGAAAAGCATTTTGACCAAGCTCTCCGTTTCAATCGAGACCTGGTCGCGCGGTTCCCGCAGAGTAGTTTGCTTGCGATGGAAGAAGGGAATCTTTTGCGGGCATCAGGAAAACTGGCCGAAGCGGCGAACGTGTATCGCAAGATCTGGCAGGCGGGCAGGGAAAGAAAGTATCCGGGACAGCATTACGAAATGGCGGCCAACAGCCTGGGGGACCTGCTGCGCAGTCAGAAGGATTATCAGGGTGCGGCGACAGCCTATGAACTGGTCAGCACTGTGCCTCAGCCGGACCCAGAGATGAAGCAGAAGGCGAGCTTGGCAGCGGGGGAGATGTACGATCTATTAAAGAAGAGAGAAGTGGCAGTCAAGAAATATCAGGAAGTACTGGCAGTTAACTCGGGGAATGCACCGGCGGACGCGGCTCGCAAGTTCATGAAAGAGGCGTACCGGGAATAAGCGCGGCGGAACCTTTGATCACGCCTACGCGTAGAATATGTAGGAAGCGAGGTCAACCATGTACTGTAACTACTGTGGCAAGGTGATCCAGGACGACGCGAATATCTGTGCCTATTGCGGGAAGCGTGTCACTGCGATAGCGGCACGAAAACGCCTGATGCGGCCACGAGCGGGTCGCAAGATTGCCGGCGTCTGCGCCGGTATTGCGGAATACTTTGACCTGGATGTCTCGCTGGTCCGGGTAGTCTGGCTCATTGTGGGAGTGATGACGTTTGTTGGTTTTCTTGCATACCCAGTAGCGTGGATCGTAATGCCAGAGGAACCGCACATGCTTCCTCCAGTTCCGGCGGGCGAACAACAAATGGCAAACCGATAAGCTCAGTCGATAAACCTGAGATCCGCGCACGATGAACTCCATCAGCAGTGATGACGCCGAAATTGTGTACACGGCGACAGGAAACGGCCGGCCTGTGGTCCTGCTGCACCCTTTCCCGGTGCACCACGAATTCTGGCAGCCTGTAACGGCGGCGCTCTCGAGCAAGTATCGGCTGATACTTCCTGATCTGCGCGGACATGGCGATTCGGGCGTGGGACAAGGCCCCGCGACCATGGCGAAGCATGCGCAGGACCTGGTCAGAATTTGCGACCGGGAGGAGATCGGACGGGCCGCGTTCGTTGGAGTTTCAATTGGGGGCTACATCCTGTTCGAATTCTGGCGGCGGTATCGCGAGCGTGTGGAGGCGCTGGTGCTGTGCAATACGCGAGCGTCAGCGGAGACGCTGGACTCGCGCGCTGCACGACTGCGTTCAGCGGCCGAGGTGATGGAGCGCGGTGTTGAGCAGTTCGCGGAAACCATGTTTCCGAAATTACTTGGGAAGTCGACCTTGGACACGCGTCCTGACCTGGTGAGCGAGGTGCGCGCGATGATCCTGAAGATGTCGCCCGAGGATGTGAGCATGGTGCAGGCTGGAATGGCGGAGCGGCCCGACTCTGTGCCTACCCTGAAAACGATGACAATCCCTACATTGATCGTCGCAGGAGAGGAAGATGCCGCGATTCCGGCTAACGAGGCGGAGATAATGCGGCAGAACATCCCTAGCACGCAGCTTCGAATGATTCCCAAGGCCGGACACTATGCTGCTTTTGAGCAACCCGGAGCGGTCGGTCTGCTGTTGCGTCAGTTCCTCGACTCGCGTTACAGCGCCTGATTTCCGAGCCGCGGGCGAGAACGAACTCGCATGGCCGGGTGGTTTGCTACAATCTCATCGCCATGACCGATACCTTCCTAGTCCCTGAAACAAACCGAGTTACGGCGAAAGGCGATGGGCCGGCGGTTGACGTGAGTGGAGCGTCTGGTCGCGTTTTTCTGCTTACGCTGGATATCACAAACGTGGTGGAGCAGGAATCGCTCGATGTTTCCATCTTCGGATCGCCGGATGGCACAACGTGGGGAGCGAAGCCGATCGACAAATTTCCGCAGAAGTTTTATCGCGGACAGCACCCATTGCTGCTCGATCTGAGCGGGGCGGCAGAAACGAGATTCTTGCGCGCACACTGGGAGGTAAATCGGTGGGGGCGAGGCGACGCGACTCCGCTCTTTGAATTTCACGTCACGATGAAGGAAGTTCCACCCGACGTTCTGAAGGAAGCTACTGCTGAGGCGAAGACGCTTATTTAGCAGCCGGCTCAGGCTGCTGCAAAGGTTGGAAAGAGGCGTGGGTACGCCGCCGACGCCGGTGCGATCCGAACCTGGTTTCAGCAGCCGCAATGGCGCACAGCACATAAAAAAGAGCGGCGTTAGCGGGCACCTGCAGGTTGAAATCGAAGAAACTGTGCACCAGGATGCCGGTGCAACCTACCAGGGCAGCGAGAGCGACGGCGCCATTGATGTCCCAAGTCCATTCCCCGATCTTTCTCAAGCCCCGTCGAATGGTCAGGGTTAGAAACCAAATCACAGCGACAAAACCGAGAATGCCGGTTTCCACCAGAACCTGCAGGTAGTCGTTGTGAGCTTCATTGACGAACTTGTCGGAGTAGAAGCTTCGGAACTGGGGATAGGCCGTGGCGAAATTTCCCAAGCCCCAGCCGAGGAAGGGCTTTTTAGCGAACATTTTCAAGGCGTCACGGTCGATGGCAAACCTGATGCCGCCCGCAATCTCGGTTTTGGCCGCGCTGTGAATGCTGGTCAAGCGGTTCAGGACGCCTTCCCCGCCCACCCAAAGCATGAGGCCGGCGATCACGAGCAGGACAGCTCCTGCGAGAAAGGCACCGCGGCGACTGCGATTTCTTGCGATAAAAATTCCCAGCAAGACCGCTTGCACCAGGAATGCGATCATTCCGCCGCGAGAGCCTGATAAGAAAATCGTGGAACTCATCAGGACAGCCGCACTCATAGGGAGCCACCGCCAGCGCCGGGAAACATGGCGCGTGCAGGTCATGACCATGGACATGGGAAAGAGCATTTCCATCAGCCCGGCATAGTGATTGTGATTAACGTAGGGGCCGTAAATCCAACCGCCTGCTTCGGGTTCAAAGAGCCAATAAATTTTTGCGTTGGAGGAGAGACTCTGCAAAATTGCGAATAGAGCCAACAAAGTTCCGTACGCGGAAAACGCCCAGGCAAGGACTTTCACCTGACTGGTGCGCTGCAATGTCTGAGTAGCAAGGAATATTAAGATGGCGTACGAAACGTACTGAAGCGCACTAGAGTACGTCTGGTATCGATAGGCGGTGATACCGAGCGCAACTTGCAAGAGGACCAATGCAGCGAAAAACAAGATCGGGCGGAACAAAGGGTTGCTGGTGACCTGCAAGGAGCCCGATAGAACCTGGCGAAGAAGCCAGAGAAGAAACAAAGAAGCGGAAACGATCTGCATAACGAAGACCGACCAGGGGTCGGTGCTGCCAAAAGCTAAAGGTGCGAACAGAAGCAGCGAGAAGGTGCCGTAGAAGACAACGGAATCGGCGATTGCCGTTGCTGATCGAGCAGCGGGTTGAGGCACTGGGCCTGGTTGTTCTTGCGGTGCGAGGTTTGGAGACGCCAATGGCTCCTCTGGGATGATCTACGGTTGTTTTTCGGCCAAGTGAAAGTTGTCGAGCCAGAGCTTGCCTCGAATGGGGCTGTCGGCGGGAACGCGCGTCAGCCGCAAAACAAGCAGTTGAGTGTCGGTCGCGGTCTTGAACTGGCCGGCAACTTGCCGCCAAACTTCTGAGTTCTTAAGATCGTCGCTCTCGAAGTAGTTCGTGTTGGTGTAGGGGTCTGCGAGCGTAAGCCGCGGCCCACCGGCGCCATCGATCCCGTCTGATTTGAAGTATGCCGAAAACTGGTAATCGGTAGCGGGGCTGACCGGGATTAACTGGAAGATCCCAGCGTCGCTGATACCCGGGCCATCAAAGGAGATTGCAAGAGAACGGCGACCGGCGTGGAAATCAGATGGATCGAGGCCGAGTTCCACGTTGGCGTGCCGGCGGTACTGCCAGTCGAATCCTCCGTTCAGAATGTCCGCGTCAAAGCTGGGGTTAACGAATAGATTGTCGCGGCCATTCAAGTAGGCGGACAGCGAGTTCAATTGCAGGGTTTCAATCCAAGCCTTATGCGCTTGCGCGACGTCCTTTTGCGCAACGAGGTAGTTGATGTACTCGAGAGCACGGTCAGTGTTGATGGGCTGGCGAAGTTTAACGAGCGCTTCCCAAGCTTTCGCGGCTCCAACGGAATCCTTTTGAGTGCTCAACAGATCGACAAAGGCTAGATGCGAACCGGGCTGAGCTGGCACGGCTTGTGCCAGGATTGTATCCACATCAGCGACATGCAAGCATCGTTGCAACGAAGCATAGGCCAAGTTGGGGGCGCCCTCGATGACGACGCGAAATTCACGAAGCGTCTCTACGGCATCGCCACGAGCGAGAAAGTTATTGGCAGCATCCCAAGCCAGATTTGGATCCTTTGGGTCGGCAGCCAAAGCTCGTCGAAGAGCAGAGCTTTCGTCGTTGTGGTTAAGCGCGGTTCCCGCGTTGTACAAGTCAAACCAATAATGGGCATTATGCGGATTCAAATAGGTTGCGAGGCGGAATTGCTGAAACGCGGCCTGCAGTTGATGCTCGTCGAAGAGGTGGATTCCCAGGCGATTGTGATACTCGGCATTGGAGGGAGCCAAGCGCACGGCGAGTTCAAGCGCGCGTCCGTTTTCTTTCGCCCTGAAATGTGAAGCAAGAAGATAGGTCGCGGAGATTCCTACATAAGTTGCCGCAGCGGCGAACGCAAGGGCTGTAAGCAGTACCTTCTTGATCGTGGAGTCGAGGGCAATCACCATGCTTTAACAAAACGAGAGCCTGAGAAACAGATCAAGCGCTCGTGGAAGAAGCTTTCGGTGTTTCGTCGGTGCCGTAGGGCAATTCATCTTCCTGGTAATAGCGCGCGCCGTACTTGCCTTGATATTCGTAGTAGTAGTAGTAGTCGGGCGAGGAAAGGTCGACCGCATTCAGCAAGACTCCGGTGACCCGGGCATTGACACGGACCAGCAGCTCGCGGGCGCGGCGCAGCGCCTGTTTGGTAGTTTTGCCCGAGCGGATCACCAAGATCACGGCGTCGGCTCGCGTCGACAGCACTACAGCGTCGGTGACCGACAGAGTGGGGGGAGTGTCGATCACGATGTGGTCATACTGTGAGCTCAGGGTTTCCACAAGCTCCCGCATGTGCGCTGAAGCAAGCAGTTCCGCCGGATTGGGCGGAGGGGTGCCGGCGGGCAAGATGTAAAGCGACGGGATGAGGGGCGAGCGGGTGATGGTCTGTTGCACGTCAGCGCTGCCGGTCAAGACATTGCTCAAACCACTGCGGGGTCCGAGGCCAAGCGCTTTGTGCACACCGGGACGACGCAGGTCGGCGTCGATCAGCAGGACACGCACGCCTTTTTGCGCTAGAACGATGGCCGTGTTGATGCTGGTGGTGGTCTTACCTTCCTGCGGCATGGCACTGGTCACCATGATCACCCGGGGTGGAGCGCCGAGCGAAGACAGCAACAGTGAAGTGCGCAGTGCGCGGTAGGATTCGGCCATCTGCGACTGGGGCCGCGATTGCGTTACCAATTCCACAGCCTCTTTCGACGACGCGACGGAGAGTTTGTGGCCGCTGTCTTCGGAAGGGCGCCTGGATCCCAGAGGGATCATTCCGAGAGCGGGCAGGGCCGCGATCAGCTGCGCTTGCTCAGGTGTGCGTACCGTGTTATCGAGATTCTCCAACAGGAAAGCCATACCGATGCCAGAGGTCACGCCCAGTAGAAGTGCAAAGGCGAGATTTCTTGGAACATTCGGCTCCGAGGGCGACATGGGCACGCGAGCGGCGTCGACGATTTTTACATTGTTGGAGCGCAGGCCTGCTGTGACTCCAGCCTCTTTTAGTTTCTCCAACAATCCTTCGTAGAGTTGGCGGTTGCTTTCCACGTCGCGACGAAGCAGCGTGTATTCGATCGCACTCTCGTTGAGCTTGTTGGCCTCCTGCTTCTGATTCTCCATCGCACCCTTCAGCATGTTTTCGCGCTGTAAGGCGGCCAAGTACTGGTTGCGGACGCGGACAGCCATCTTGCGGATTTCTACCTGGATTTGATTGGCCGTCTCCTTCAACTGATTGTTGAGCTGCGCCACTTTAGGATAGGAGGGGCCGAACTGTGTGCTTAGTTCTGCGACTTGAATCCTGAGATCTGCTTCTTTCCCTCGGAGCGAGTCGAGCAAGCCAGAGCCGCTCATAGGACCGGATGCGGCCGAGGAGGATGAGTTAGCCGAGGCGATTACGTCGGGGTCGCCACCCTGCGTGAGCCGGTATAGGGACTCTTTGCTCATGCGGTCCGATTCCGCCTGAGTCAGCTCTTTGTTGAGCTCGTCGAGCTTTTCGGTGATGATGTTCTGCTTTTCATCAAGACCTAAGATTGAGTGCTCTTTCTGGTATTTGACGAGCTTTTCCTGCGACGTTTCCACCTTGATCTGTAGATCGACCAGTTGCTTGGAAAGCCAGTCGGAAGCCTGCATGGTGGACTCGAACTTGGTCTTGAAGTTCTGCTCGATATAGGTGTTGACCAGCGTGTTCACGATGGTGGCGGCCAGCTCTTTGTTGGGGCTGGTGTAATGAATGTCAATCACGCGCGTGTTCGGCTGCAACATGACGCGCAGGTTTGACTTGAACATGCCGAGCAGGGCCGTTGTACGACCGGCATTGGTCTGCAGCGAGTCGGTGGTCAGAGGAATTGCATTAGCCGAGGGAACATCGCCTTTGCCGCCAAATTCGGGCCGCTTATCGAGGTTCAGCTGCTTGATGACTTGCAGGGCCAGCAAATCGCTTTTCAGGATTTTAACTTCTGTATCAAGATCGGCGGGATCGTAGTAGTCGGCAGCGCCAGGGGAATCTTTAAAGCTGATGAGGGCGGGATCCATTTTGTTGATGGCGATGCTGCCTGCCGCGTCGTAAATCGGAATCATGCGCAGGGTGGCAACCAAGACCATCAGGAAGATGATGACGATACAGGCAATCACTACAAACTTTCGCTTGATGAGGACGCGCAAATATTCGCGAAGTACGGAGTCTTGCGCAGGGAGCGGTGCATAAACCCCGGGCGCCAGTTGTTGACTCAACTCCGGCGGAGAAAGCGGCTGGAGCTCGCGAAGCGATTGGCCACCGGCGGGGATCAAGGCTCCTGGTTCCATAATGTCCTTAACGCTCGCTGGGCAGGCCGCCACGTGCGTCATGCGCGCGCGAGTGCCCACGCAAAGTTAGCTTCCCTGGGCTTAATTGAACGACGGCAAGCGTTGGCAAAATGTCTTGAATGCCTCGGATTCTAGCATCGCGCGGAAGAAGCTCGAGCGCTATTTGCGGCGGTCATTGCATAAGTAACGGGGTGGACTTTCTCGATTCCCCCCAATGGCCGCGAGGAAAACTGTCCGCTATACTGACGCTCATCCAGCCAGCCGAGGAAGCGAGACCGAAAGACATGTTCTTTCGCCGTGCGTCGAAGCGCAAGGTGATTGGCTCACGCTCCGCCAGTTCACAAGCTGGTTTGCCGGGCCGTGCAAACCGAACCGTGGTTCGCCGTGGACCTGCCGAGCATGCAAACCCAATAGCAACATTTCCCATATTTGCGTTGAGGGCGAAAACCTAGATGAACTGGTCAGAGCAGGTCGTTCTGGTTACAGGTGGCACGGGATCGTTTGGCAGGAAATTCGTGGAAGTGATGCTGCGGGAGTACCGGCCGAAAAAGCTGGTGGTGTTCAGCCGCGACGAACTCAAGCAGCATGACATGAGAGCGGCCGGGTGCGACCATCCGAGCCTGCGGTATTTCATCGGGGATGTGCGGGACTCCGCCCGCCTGGACCGCGCGTTTTCAGGAGTAACCGTGGTGGTGCATGCCGCGGCGATGAAGCAAGTTCCCGCGTGCGAGTACAACCCCTTTGAGGCGATCCAAACCAACATCATGGGCGGGCGCAACGTGATTGATGCGGCTATCGATCATGGTGTGCAGCGGATTCTGGCGCTGAGCACTGACAAGGCGGTCAATCCCATTAACCTGTACGGCGCGACGAAGCTCTGCGCTGAGAAGATGTTCGTGCAGGCCAATGCCTATTCCGGCGCGCAGGATACGAGGTTCAGCTGCGCTCGCTACGGAAACGTACTGGGGAGCCGCGGCAGTGTCATTCCGGTTTTTCAGGAGCAGCGTAAGCGGGGGAAGATCACGGTGACCGACCCGCGCATGACGCGCTTCTGGATCACGCTCGAACAGGGCGTCAGGTTTGTGGTGCAGTGCCTGGAGCAGATGCATGGCGGAGAGATTTTCGTGCCGAAGATTCCGAGCATGCGCCTGGTTGATATGGCAAGGACCGTCGCCCCGGAGTGCGAAGTGGAGTATATCGGGATACGTGCTGGTGAAAAGCTGCACGAGGCGCTGGTGTCAGAGGATGAGTCGCGCCACACGCTGGAAACCGAGGACATGTATGTGATCCAGCCGAACCATCCCTGGTGGCGCATGGAGAATTGGGTTGCCGCGAAACCGGTAGGTGAGGGCTTCAGCTACACCAGTGACAGTAATGCTCTGTGGTTATCCGGTCCTGACCTGGAAGGGATGATCGATCCCGCGTGCACGGCGATGTCCCTGCCCGCTGCCAACCAGGTGCCTGCGTAAATCCATGGCGACAGCGATCAGTACGCGTGCGCCGCTGGCAATTCATGGCGGCCGTCCCGTGCGCGAGAGCCTGCTTGCGTATGGCCACCAGGTGATCGACGAAGCAGACATTCAGGCGGTAGTCGAAGTGCTTCGCTCAGATTGGCTCACGACCGGTCCCAAAGTAGGCGAGTTTGAAGAGGCGTTTGCTGCGCGGGTGGGTGCGAAGTACGCGGTGAGTTTCAGTTCGGGTACCGCAGCTCTGCATGGTGCCGCCTTTGCTGCAGGATTGAAGGAGGGTGACGAAGCCATCACGTCACCGATGAGTTTCGCAGCGACCGCGAATTGTCTTCTTTATGTGGGTGCACGGCCTGTGTTTGCGGACGTCTGCAATGACACGCTGAATATCGATGTAAAAAAAATTCGGGCGGTGGTAAGCGCCCGGACGCGCGCCATTGTGCCGGTTGACTATGCTGGGCACCCTGCCGATCTGGATCCTATTCTCGAAATGGCGGAGGCGCACGGCCTTACCGTTATTGAGGATGCTTGTCATGCCTTGGGAGCCCGTTACAAGGGCCGGCAAGCCGGAAGCATTGCGCACCTGACCGTCTTCAGCTTTCACCCGGTGAAGCACATCACTACCGGGGAAGGGGGCATGGTCACGACTGATCGCCTGGAGCTTGCCGATAAGTTGCGGTGCTTCCGGAATCATGGCATCACGAGTGAGGCACGGCAGCGGCAGGCATGCGGGCAGTGGTTCTACGAAATGGTCTCGCTCGGCTTCAACTATCGATTAACCGACATAGCGTGTGCACTTGGTCTTTCTCAATTGGTCAAGCTGGAAGAGAACCTAAAGCGGCGGCGCGAAATTGCGGCTGCCTACGAAGAGTCGTTTGAAGATATTCCTGGGCTGATTCTTCCCAGCGTCCGCGACGGAGTTGAACCGGCCTGGCATTTGTATCCAATCCGCATGGATGTGAAACAGGTTCAGGGCAACCGGGCTGAAGTTTTTCGTGCGCTTCGGGCGGAAAACATAGGAGTGAACGTACATTACATTCCCATCCATCTTCATCCTTATTATCGGGAGCGTTTTGGATACAGGGGTGGAGAATACCCGGTTGCGGAGAACAGTTACGAGAACCTGATTAGCCTGCCCATCTCTCACGGGATGAGTGATCAGGATGTCAGCCATGTCATAGAAGCGGTGACGAAGACCATGAGCTTTTTCGCTGCATAGGGGCGGTGAGAGGACACAAGTGGCCACAAAATCAGTTCTAGATACGGATCAGGCGCGCGTCTGGATGGGCGAATTCGGTCGTGAATACACGGACCGCAACAATCAGACGCCAGCAGAACTGGATTATTTCTATCAGGAGAACTACGGGATTACGCGGCGGAAACTGAACGAGGACTTTCTGCGCGAAGTTCCAACAGACGCGCGCATTCTGGAAGTAGGCTGCAACATGGGAACGCAGTTGCTCATGCTCCAGGAGATGGGCTATTCAAATCTGCACGGCATTGAAATTCAGAGTTATGCCCTGGAACGCGCCAAGGCACGGCTACCCCGCGCCGAACTGATCCAGGCATCGGCTCTCTCGATCCCACATCCAGACGGCTATTTTGATGTGGTGTTTACATCGGGAGTCCTGATTCATA
>Ga0207706_10006814_pt1 | contig 10563 bp, 5 predicted proteins | sample KBSC53metaG_FD_184318 | JGI IMG/M metagenome (GOLD analysis project Ga0207706, IMG submission 184318) | Corn rhizosphere microbial communities from Kellogg Biological Station, Michigan, USA - KBS C5-3 metaG (SPAdes) (version 2) | ecosystem: Host-associated > Plants > Roots > Rhizosphere > Soil ... | reverse complement strand
ATTATGGAAATGATGTCTCTGCACTTTATACGGTTGCTGACATTGGCCGATTGGAGACAAAACAGAGATCGCTCGACCTGCCAAATAATAAAGTTGATCTTGACAATTTTATTTTGAATGATTCGAAATTCACTGTCCGGTTAGGAAAAACAAAGGAAGCAAAAATTGTAAAACAAGAAGCAAAAAAAGAAGTAGTTGCCCGGCAACAGGCTGGCTGGGGCTTCATCGTGGGTAACCTTAGTCTGAATAATAACACCATTCAATTTGATGATGATAATAAACCGGCGTTAAAACAGGGAATTGACTATTCACATTTATCTGCAAATGATCTTACTCTGGAAGCCGACAATTTGGTCATGACACCTGATTCGATCGCAGTGAGTGTTAAAAAAGGTTCAGTAAAAGAAAAAAGCGGGTTAACATTAGATCAGTTCAGCGGTGACATAGTTTACGCAAACAAACAATCTTATGTTCGAAACCTGTATATAAAAACGCCCGGCAGTGAAATAAAAAAAGCTCTTGTTGTTAATTATCCCTCAATGGATGCGTTGACAAAACATCCGGACCATGTGAGTTTCCAGGTAAACCTCGTTCAAACCAAAATACAGGTAAGAGATGTATTATTATTTGTTCCTGAATTGCGTTCAAATCCTGCTCTTCGTAATCCCAATGATGTATGGCAGGTCAATCTTGTTGGTAATGGAACAATGGATCAATTCAATTTTGAAACGCTGCAATTTGCAGGACTTAGCGGCACCCAGATCAGTGCACATGGTTCCTTATCAGGATTAAGCGATCCAAAAAAAGCGGGCGGCAATTTTGTGATCGATCGTTTTCACACTAATCAAAATGATATTGCGCTGTTCACAGGAAGCAAATTGTCGAATGACCAAATGGACCTGCCGCAAGATTTTATTATCAGTGGAACGATCAATGGAAATGCCGGCACGTTAACTACAAAAATGAATGTGCTTACTTCAGATGGAAATGTCGCAATAAATGGGACCTTCAGCAATTTTACAGATCCCGCAAAGGCTAAATACAATGGCCAGATAATTACAAACAATCTCCAGGTTGGTAAGATCCTCAGGCAACAAAATACGATCGGGCCACTGTCAGCGATTATTATTGCAAACGGGCAAGGGCTAACACCCAACGCAATTAATACAAAGTTTTCAGCAGCGATCACCAGTGCTTCTTATAACCAATATCAATACAAGAACATTGCTCTTTCAGGCTCTTTAAAAAAGACCGATTTTGATATCCACACAACGATCAAAGATCCCAACGCGGATGCGGATATAACAGTCAGTGGAAATTTTTCTGACCACCCTGCCTTCATTGTTCATGGAATGATCGATAGCATCAAAACATTGCCTCTGCATCTGACCACTGAACCGTTGATCGTACGTGGAAGAATTGATGGAACGGCTTCGGACATCACTGCCGATAACATCACCGCAAACATTCTTGTTACCCAGGCTTTGTTTGTTTCGGGAAACAACAGGCTTGCACTCGATACCATTCAACTGCTGTCAGGGAAGAATGATACGGCGAAGTTCATTCGTTTCAATAGCTCAATAGCGAATGCCAGCATTACAGGCCAATATAGTTTGGCAGACCTTGGCAACATCATACAAAACTCAATACAACCTTATTTCAATACCGGCGCAGCAAAGCTGGCAGCTGTGCAACCTTATCATTTCAATTTTATAGCCAATGTTGTTTACGATCCGGTCTTTGCAGCATTCGTTCCCGGCTTAACTGGCATGCAACCTCTCCAGGCTTCAGGGAGTTTTTCAAACAATGGTGGCATGAATATGAACTTAACGATCCAGTCATTAGTCTACCAGGGAAACACGATCAGCGATGTAAAATTTACAGCTAATACTTCTACCGGCGGTTTGCAAATAAATGGCGGTATTGCTCATTTGAAAAGCAGTTCGTTGGATCTTTATAATACAAGATTGAGTGCCGTAGCCTTAAACAATAATATCAATTTCAGCTTCGGAACCGATGATCAAAAAGGAAAAAACAAATATTTCATTGCAGGACTTGTTAGCCAGCCAACTACAGGCACCTACAGCATTCAATTGAAACCGGATAGTTTATTGCTCAATTATCAACGATGGTCGGTTACTCCCGGCAATCGAATAACTATATCACCGGATGATATTGTCGCCAGCAATTTGGTTTTGCAAAATGGCGTGCAGCGACTAAGCATTAACAGTCCCGACAGCCGCGGCAAACAACTCCTTCTTGTCGAGCTTTCAAATTTCAGGCTTGCTACTATTACAGGGTTTACTGGTACCGATTCTCTCTTAGCTGATGGTGTGATCAATGGAAATATGAGACTCAGTAATTTTTTACAACAACTCAACTTCACCGGTGATCTTACGATCAATGATCTGAGTGTGATGAGGGATACGGTTGGAAATGTTGCGATCCATGCCTCCAGTGGCGGTGCTAACCGGTATAATATTGAATCAACCCTTACGGGTCACGGGAATGATGTGAGCCTGGCAGGATGGATCGCTACCGAAACAAATGACACCAAATTGAATCTTGACTTGAATGTAAGAACACTGGAATTACATTCCGTAGAAGCGTTGACAGCAGGGGCAATAAAAAATTCATCCGGCACTTTGAATGGAAACATCGCGGTTCGCGGCAGTGTAAACCAACCAGCCTTAAATGGCGACCTGAATTTTAATAAGTCAAGTTTTGCGTTATCAATGTTGGGAAGCCAGTTTTATCTTGATAACCAAAAAATTTCAGTCACCAATGACGGATTCACTTTCTCAAACTTTACTGTTAAGGATTCATCAGGCAATGCACTCACTTTAGATGGAGATATCATTACCAACAATTTCGTCAATTATGAATTCAATTTAAAATTAACTGCACGGGATTTTCAATTAGTCAACTCCGGCAAAAAGGATAATCCGATCTACTATGGACGAATGATCATCGGTACAAACCTTACCATTTCAGGAACAGAAGTAAAACCAAAAGTTGATGGAAGGATCACTGTTGACAATGGCACCTCGATGACGTTCGTTGTTCCCGAAGGAGACGCGAGCGCTGAATCCCGGGAAGGCATTGTTGAGTTTGTAGACATGAGCAATCCGGCCAGCGATACCTTGTTCAAAAAATATGATTCACTCAATACCTCGGGGGTTTTAGGAATGGATATAGCCTTGAATATCGAGATAAAAAAAGAAGCTGTTTTCAATGTCATCGTAGATCCTGCCAATGGCGATTTTTTAAACGCACAAGGTGAGGCCCAATTAACAGCCGGCATTGATCCGAGCGGAAAAATTACACTCACGGGAAATTACACCCTTGAAAAGGGATCTTATCAATTATCATTTAATCTTCTTCAACGGAAGTTTGAGATAGCCAAAGGAAGCACTATTACCTGGACTGGAGAACCGACCACGGCCCAGTTGGATGTTACGGCTATATACGTAGCCAATGTTGCTCCTATCGATCTTGTGGAAGACCAGATAGCAAGCTCGTCTTCGGCGATAAAAAACACTTACATGCAAAAGCTTCCTTTCCAGGTGCATTTAAAGTTAACAGGCGAGCTGATGAAACCAGTTGTAGCTTTTGATATCCTCCTGCCAGAAGACAAAAATTATGGTGTTTCAAATGATGTAGTGACCACGGTCCAATATAAACTGACGCAGTTGAGAGCCGATGAGGGCGAAACGAATAAGCAGGTCTTTTCTTTATTATTATTAAATCGTTTTGTAGGAGAAAACCCATTTGCCCCTGAGGGTGGAAGTGGATATAGTGCTGAGACCTATGTAAGACAAAGTGCAAGTAAGCTGCTCACACAGCAACTCAATCAACTGGCCGCTGGATTGATCAATGGAGTAGATGTAAATTTCGACGTGGTCACCAGCGAAGATTATACTACTGGTTCCATGAAGAACAAAACAGATCTGAATGTGAGCCTGAGTAAAAAATTATTGAATGACCGCTTAAAAATTTCGGTAGGAAGTGAATTTGGATTAGAAGGGCCGCAAAACGCCAATCAACAGGGAAATAATATAGCCGGCAATCTTTCTGCAGAATACCAGCTCAGCAGGGATGGCAGGTATTTACTAAGGTTCTTTGAAAAAAATGACTATGAAGGAGACCTCTATGGCTATGTGATCGAGACAGGCTTATCATTTGTCATCACCGTGGACTATAACCGCCTTAAGGAAATATTTCAACGCCGGAAACAAAAAGTGGAAGTTCAAAAAGCAACGACGCAATGAGACAGGCTTTATTCTTTTTATTAATGATTGTGACTTTCTTATGGTCAGGATGCAGCAGCACAAAATCGGTACCTGCAAATGATAAACTGTATACAGGAGCAAGCCTTACATTAAGTGGAGTATCCAATACCAGGGAAAGAAAAGCCTTGAAGGAGGATCTTAACGGGTTAACCAGGCCAAGGGCCAACAGCAAATTTTTAGGTATGCGTTTAAAGCTGGGGATCTACAACCTGTTTTATAAAGCAAAACCAAAATCTTTGTGGGGGAAAATAAGAGACAAATATGGCCAACCGCCCGTGTTGCTTAGCCAGGTCGATCTTCAAAAGAACGCACAGAATCTGCAAAACTTTTTATTTAACAAAGGATATTTCACGGCAAGCGTTACAGGTGATACGGTCACCCGTAAAAAAACCGCAAAAGCTGAATACAAAGCACCAGCTGGTGAGCGGTATAAGATCGACAGTATCATTTTCCCCATGGACAGCAGTGTTCTTTCAAAGACTATCCGGGAAAGTATGAATAAGAGTCTGTTGGCGAAAGGAAAAGGCTTTGACCTCGATGTAATAAAAGGTGAGCGGTCACGGATCGATGCCTACCTGAAAGAACGGGGATTTTATTTTTTCAATCCCGAGTACATATTGGTGAAAACAGACAGTACTGCAGGTGACCACTTGACCAACATGTACATAACGATCAAGCCGGGCACGCCGGTAGAAGCACAAAAGATATATACCATCGATGATGTTTATATCTATACAAATTATAGTTTAAACACTGCGCATCTTGATACGGCAAAAGGCAATGCAGAACTTTATAAAGGATATTATATCATTCAAAGAAGAAAACTGTATAAACCAAGGCTTTTGGCCGAATCGATGCAATTTGACAAGGGCGATGTATACAACAGGAAGCAACACAACCTAACACTGAACAGGCTTATCAATCTTGATGTTTTCAAATTTGTAAAGAACAGGTTTGAATTGACACAGGCAGACTCATTAAATTTGAGCGCCTATTATTATCTCACGCCGCAACAGCAAAAATCATTACGGGCCGAATTCACTTATGTGACCCGGTCAAACAGCCTGAATGGATCTGATATCACCTTTAGCTGGACACACCGCAATCTCTTTCGCAATGGATCGCATATTAAACTAAGCGCCTATGTCGGATCGGATATTCAATTCAGTGGTGCATTGAGTGGCTACAATACGTTCCGTACCGGTGCAGAGGCAGATTTCGCCATGCCACGTTTCCAGGTGCCCTTTTTTCACATCGAAAGCTATGGCGGGTATGCGCCACGTACTGATATAAAACTTGGATATGACGTTTTAAAAAGATACAGTTTGTATACACTCAACTCATTCAGGGTACAATATGGTTATACATGGAAAGAGAGCATTCAAAAGTTTCATGAATTCTACCCTATCAGCATTAGCTACGTGCAACCTTTAAATGTAACAAGTGACTACGACAGCCTGGAAAACATTTATCCCGGTCTTGATAAGGCCATTGAACAACAATTTACAATTGGACCAACATACCGGTTTAACTACAATCAATTAGCAAATGGATTAGCTCCCATCAATGCATATTATTTCAACGGCATTATTGATCTTTCAGGAAACATTCCGGGATTAATATCTGGCGCCGACGTTAAAAAGGGAGATACGGTAAAAATTTTTAATTCACAGTTTTCACAGTACGCAAAATTTGAAGCGGAAGGAAGGTTCTATCATAAAATGGGATTAAAATCTAATTGGGTAAGCCGGATCGATATTGGCATTGGCCTACCTTATGGGAATTCGACTCAACTACCTTATGTAAAACAATTCTTTGTTGGAGGAAGCAATAGTTTGCGTGGTTTCAGAAGTCGTGCTGTTGGCCCCGGTATTTACGTACAACAGGATTCATCGGATGTTATTCCCGATCAAACCGGCGATATCAAATTTGAGATCAATACTGAATTCAGACCTCATATCTCGGGACCATTGTATGGTGCTATTTTTTTAGAAGCCGGAAATATCTGGCTGGTCAATGACAGTACCTATACACATAAACCAGGCTCACAATTCACCAGTAAATGGTTAAGTCAATTAGCCGTTGATGCCGGTCTTGGTCTTCGTTTTGATATCACGGTTTTTGTAATCCGTCTCGATGTAGGTTTCCCGCTGCGTAAACCCTGGCTGCAAAATCCATGGGTCATCAATCAAATAAAACTGGGCGATACTCATTGGAGAAAAAATAATCTTGTCTACAGTCTTGCAATTGGATATCCGTTCTGATTCAATATATGGAATACGCCATTAAGTCTTCAAAAAATCTCCGTGTTCCTAGATGCACTCCGTGGTATAAATATAACCACAGAGGCGTAGAGAGCACGGAGATGCACGGAGATTATATTCACCATCTCGTCCATAAAAATAGCCCCGCGAGATCGCGGGGCTATATCCAAACCGTCCTCTTAGAAATTAGACTTTAATTTTTCGCTACATCAAATTTTCTAAAGATGGATTTTACGGCGCTATTAATTTCTTTACTTGTAAGATTGCGGCTGTTTACTTCATCAGTTGTCCAACCCTGCCATACAACTTTGTCGGTATGCGCGTCGGTAACAGAGATCGTAACAGTGCCTTCCCTGACAGGAACCGCATAATCATCATACCCCATAAATTGAGAAGGATAATAAATATTGTAGAAACGGCGCGCAAAGGGATTATAAAATGTACGTACAAAAGGCTGACTGTACACCGCATCACTTTGCCTGCGTGAACTTCTTTCTACCAATACATCATAACTTATCAAAACATCCGGTCTGCGATTGTCCATTCGCCATCCTTGTTTGTCGAGAGCATTTGTAACGGCCTCTTTAAACTTTTGTTCCATGATGTCATTACTTTTATCCCGGTCCTTTTTTCCCGGACCGTCCTTATCAACCCAGGCGAACGTTTTGTATCTGCTGAAGTCCACCGTATCATCCTTTTCAACATGCACGGGAGCAGAACAACCTGCGATCATTAACATGGCTATCGCGATACCTCCAAATAATTTCCAATTTGTGGATTTCATAAGTGCGTTTTTTTGTGATCAATTAATGTCACTCTATTAAACGCCAAAAATGATGCGAGGCTTATTAAAGCATTGTGAAAGTTTATAATCAAATCTGAAAAACATCAGGGAATGACATTGAACAAGAAATAACTTCTCATATTTTTTGATATAATAATATTTCCATAATTAGGAGAGAGAGAAAGGCTGGAAACGCCCAGGACGTCCCAATAATTTTTATTCTGTTGAGTTTCCGGAAAAGAGCAAATACCCCAATAGGTTGTGCATTGATCATTAGGCCTGGAAAATGCAGCCATGCCATTGTTGTAATATCTATTATTGGTGCAAAAGATAATATATGGGCCTGCGCGTCCTGGAATAAACCCAATTTTTAAAGTATTATGAGCTGTAGTTCGTTTGTACAAAAAATTATACCCGGCATAAGCCGAAGTTTGTAGCATCCCTTCTTTAACAGCCACATTAAATTCAATATTGGCATATTGCAATTCAGGTAGCGATGAAGACGTGCTTATAGAAAAAGGTTGCACATTCAAATAAAGCTGGTCAAGATTTGCAGTAAATATTCCTGAAGAAGACAAAGGCGTTAGATTATCTGAAATATCGCTATTTATCCAAATCGTATCATACAGGTGATATGTTGGGCTGGAGTTTTCTACCGAAGCGCTTAATAACACGGTATCCTGTATATAAGCCGCACAGGGAGCGATGACGTCTTTATCGCACTGAGTGCTTTGGCACATTACGAATATCAGTCCAATGCAGAGAACTAAAACATGACGGTTCATAAGAAGCGGTTATGGTGGAATGCTTAAGCGGTCAACTACATTGACTGGTATGAATCATAAAAGTTTAAGGCAATCCAACCTCAAAATGCCGCTCGGGAATTTGTATATCTAAAAACCCTTTTTTTATAAGTCGCTGCTGAAAATCCTGTTGAACATTATAATCTCCATGAACAAGAAATAAAGTTTTTACCTGTTTTGGATCCTGGCAAGAAAGCCATTGGCTAAGGTCCTCATAATCTCCATGTGCACTCATGCTGCGTATTGAACCGATCTCCGCATGCACTTCATGTCTCACTCCAAAGATGCCTACTTCTTTTGCTCCTGCCAGCAGCCTTCCACCGAGAGAATCCGGTTCGCAATAACCAGTTAATAAAATTGAATTGTGGCTATTCTCGATGGAATTCCGGATATGATGTTTTACTCTTCCTGCGTCTGCCATTCCGCTCGCAGAAATGATCACGCAGGGTTCACTTCTGAAATTAAGCAGCTTGGATTGTTCAACTGTTCTCAAATATTTCAATCCTTTAAACATAAATGGATCGTTATCCGTTTCCAAAACTTTTTGAATGGTTTTATTGAAATATTGAGGATATTTTTTTACGAGGTCAGTTGCTTCAATGCTTAAAGGACTATCTAAAAAATAATCAAGATCCGGTAACCTGTTTTCTACTTCTAACTGGTTAAGTACATATAAGATTTCCTGGGTTCTTCCCACACTGAATGCCGGGACGATCAGTTTTCCCTGCTTTTGTAAACAGGTTCTTTCGATCCATTGCAACAGCATATCCGGTGTGGTGATATTGAGATCGTGTAAACTATTTCCATAAGTTGATTCAAGCAAAATGTACTCGGCCTGTGAAAACACTTCAGGTGATTTTAAGATCAGGTCACGGTAGCGACCCACATCGCCACTAAATGTGATTCGACGCTCTTTACCCTGCCTGACTGAGTCGTTCAGGCGGGCATCTTCATTGATCTTTAAATGGACACAGGCGCTGCCAATGATGTGGCCGGCATCCGTGAACATGGCCTGCACGCCGTCTATCACATCGAACCAGCTTCCATACTCAGCAGATACAAAATGATCAAAGGCTTTTTCAGCATCTTCGCGGGTGTATAATGGCCGCAAATAAGGCTGACCGTTTGCAGCTCTTCTTTTATTTTCATATTTCACATCGTCTTCCTGTATCTCTGCTGAGTCAAGCAATAAAATTTTTGTAAGTTCATTTGTGGCCGGTGTACAAAATATTTGACCCGAAAAACCTTCTTTCACCAGTTTAGGAATAAGACCGCAATGATCGATGTGTGCATGCGATAAGACCATCACATCGACGGAACCAGCGTCAAAACCAAACACACGATTCAAGGCATCCGTTTCTCTTCCCATTCCCTGGAACATGCCACAGTCCAGTAAAATTCTTTTTCCGGATTTTAATGTAACGAGGTGTTTAGAACCGGTTACTGTTCTTGCTGCGCCGTGAAATGCGATCTTCATGCCCTCTATTTAATTAATTAAATATTTTTTTGAAGTTAACTCTTTTCGCTTCTTATCTTACTCTTAAACGACCAGGTGATAAAAAATTCCGCGACAATTATTCCCGCATCGTTCTTTCCAACTGATCTTGCTCTTATTATTTTTGATTCCCCCGTTTGAACAGCTTGCTCAATGGTTTCTTTGATCTTCAAACCATCTTCACAGGTGAAAAATGTTTTCCCTGTAGCTTTTTTAAAATATTCTGATTCAACTTTCACAACAAGCATTGATACCGGCGGATTGCGTTTGTATAAATGTACAAGACATAATGCACCCGTACTCATTTCAGCCGCCATACTCAGGCAGGCGAAATAGGTAGACCGGAAAGGATTTTTTGTAAACCATTTGTAAGGAACAGTCACCCGGCAAACAGTTTCATCAAGATCTTTTATTCGAAGGCCGGAAAAAAATGCATTGGGCAAACTTGAGAGTAAAAACATCCTGAATTTCAAAGGATGCTTCAGCGATCTTATAAATGCTGAAGTAGTTTGATCCATAGATAGCATTGTTCAATCAAAAATAGGCAGGCTTTAGCAATTTTGTCCGAATTGCAGCAAACAAAGCAATTTATATTTGAACAAACCACTCCGAAAACCGGCATACAATTATTCTGGTAGTGAATTGGCTTGAAGCGATTTCACCACATAGACACATAGCCCACAGTAGGATCACATAGAAATCTATGTGCCAACTATGTTCCTATGTGCCTATGTGGTGAAAAAAATTGTAAATAATCAAAACGAAACAACCTGGTTTTTTAGCAGGTCCTCAAAGTCTTCTCTTTCCCTGATCAAAAGGGCTTTTCCATCTTTCACCAATACTTCTGCGGGTTTATAACGTGAGTTATAGTTGGATGACATTTCAAAACCATAAGCACCGGCATTATAAAAAACAAGGCGATCCC
>Ga0207706_10006813_pt1 | contig 10565 bp, 9 predicted proteins | sample KBSC53metaG_FD_184318 | JGI IMG/M metagenome (GOLD analysis project Ga0207706, IMG submission 184318) | Corn rhizosphere microbial communities from Kellogg Biological Station, Michigan, USA - KBS C5-3 metaG (SPAdes) (version 2) | ecosystem: Host-associated > Plants > Roots > Rhizosphere > Soil ... | reverse complement strand
GACGAATGCGCCGACACCGAGCCGCAGGACGCGTGTCAGATGTCGCGATTCGTCAGCCGGAAGGCGGGCCGTAGGCGCTGCGGGGTCCAGTTCAGGAGCGAGGAAGCGGGGGTGGACGCGATGGATCTGCGGCGGGTCACCGACATCGACTTCAGGTCGCTCGTCGACCGGCCGTTCCATCCGTCACCGGTGGCGTGGGAGGACGAGGTCCTGTACTTCCTGCTGCTGGACCGCTTCTCCGACGGCCGCGAGCTCGACTACCGCGACAACGACGGCCATCGGGTCAGCCGGGGCACCACTCCGCTGCTCGGCCCCGACGACCGCGGCAACGCCGTCACCACCGATGCCGACGCGGCGCGCTGGCGGGCCGCCGGCGCGAAGTGGTGCGGTGGAACACTGAACGGCCTGCGGACCAAGCTCGGTTATCTCAAGCGGCTGGGCGTCACGGCGGTCTGGATCAGCCCGGTTCTGAAGCAGGTCCCCTTCGAGGACACATACCACGGTTACGCCACCCAGAACTTCCTCGCCGTCGACCCGCACTTCGGCACCGCCGAAGACCTTCGCGCGACTGTCGAAGAGGCGCACCGACAGGGCATCCGGGTGATCCTCGACGTGGTGTTCAACCACGCCGGCAACGTGTTCGCCTACGTCGACGGCGGCGATTGGACCGGCCGGCCGTTCGAGGTGCAGGGCTTTCGCGACAAAACAGGCGAAGCCACGATCCCGTTCGGGGAAACAGACGACCTCGAGGGCGCCGTCTGGCCGGCCGAGCTCCAGGAGCCCGGCGTATTCACCTGCAAGGGACGCATCGTCAACTGGGACGCCTACCCGGAGTACGTCGACGGCGACTTCTTCGACCTCAAGGACATCCACCTCGGCAGCGGTGAGCCGGACCGCTATCAGCCGTCGGACGCACTGCGCGCGCTCACCCGCGCCTACCAGTACTGGATCGCCTTCGCCGACCTCGACGGCCTGCGCGTGGACACCGTCAAACACATGGACCGCGGCGCCGCCCGCTTCTTCGCCTCGGTGATCCACGAGTTCGCCCAGTCGATCGGCAAGGAGAACTTCTACCTGATCGCCGAGATCACCGGCGATCGTCAGTTCGCCTTCGAGACGCTCGAACAGGTCGGCATGGACGCCGCGCTGGGCCTCGCCGAGATCCAGGACCAGCTCGAGTGGACGGTCAAGGGCAGGCGCGACCCGCGCAGCTACTTCGACCTGTTCCGCGACTCGTTCCGGCTCGGCAAGGACTCCCACACCTGGCTGCGCAACCGCGTCGTCACCGGCTACGACGACCACGACCAGGTGCGCAAGGGCGAGCAGAAGGCCCGCTTCGCCGCCGACGACCTGGGCCAGGCGATGGCTCTTGCGGCCATCGCGCTCACCGTCACCACGCTCGGGATCCCGTGCATCTACTACGGATCCGAGCAGCGCTTCGACGGCGCCGGCGGCAACGACCGCTACCTGCGCGAGACGATGTTCGGCGGCCAGTTCGGCCCGTTCCGCAGTAGGAACCGGCACGCCTTCGACGAGGATCACCCCGTCTACCGGGAGGTGGCGCGCATCCTCGAGGTCCGCCGCAGGACGCCGGCGCTGCGCCGCGGCCGGCAGTACCTGCGGGAGATCTCCGGCGACGGCGTGAACTTCGGCCAGCCGAGCCCGGTCGGCGGCCAGCTGCGATCCATCGTCGCCTGGTCACGGATTTTTGCGGACCACGAGGTGCTCGCGGCCATCAACACCGACCCGCTGCTGCCGCAGACCGCGTGGGTCACAGTCGACGCCGGCCTGCAGAAGGACGAGCTGACCTGCCGATACTCCACGGATCGGGCCCACGAGACGACAACGGTGCCGGTGGAGAACCGAAACGGCAGAGCGGTCCGGCTGACGGTTCCGCCGGCCGGTTTCGTGATCTACGGCTGAGGCTGCTCGACGCACCGCTGGCGCGCCGAGCAGCCCATCGCGTCCCAGTACACGGTCGCCGTCGGCGGCACCGCGGCCCGCAACCGGTCCTGCGTCTCCGCCGGAAGGCCGTCGAGGTGGCCGAGCAGCGCATCGGTGACCGCGCGGTAGAACGCCGACGCCACCTCGCGCCCCTTCGCGGTGAGCGACACCCGCAGCGCCCGGCGGTCGGCCGGATCGGGCGTGCGGAGCACCATGCAGCGCCGCTCGGCGCGGTCGACGAGCCCGGTGAGCGTCGACTTCTCGACGTGCAGGCGGTCGCTCAGTTCGGCCATCCCGACCGGCCCGTCGAGCAGGGAAAACATCAGCACCGCCTGCTGCGGGGTGAGGTCGTGGATGCGGCTGATGTCCTGGTGCACGTACTGCACGGCGAGGGACAGCCGGATCAGTGCTCCGGCAAACTCCTCGTCGGCGTCCATCTGACCAGGGTAAACCGCTCTACGACCGGCCCGGCTCCGACTAACGTGGCGCGGCCGACCGTCGAGCCGATCGATCCGGCCGGCCTTCCGGCGGCCACCGGCACCTACACGCACGGCACGCTTGTCACCGGCGCCGCCCGTCTGCGGGATGGGACTCGGTGCGGGGACATACGCCGAGCTTGCAGTTTTGGGCCCCGACAATACGCCTTAGAACGGGGCGAGTCCGGCATCGCTACTGCAAGATCGCGGCATCGCGGCAATTCTGCGGCGTCGGCCCCACGCCGATCTTGCAGTCGACAGGGATGAATTAGGACTAGTTTGTGCCTCTTCAGCCCATGCCGCGACTGCAAGATCGGCATATACCCAGGGTGGGTGTACCCCTCTGCCAGCAGATGTCCGGCGGGTCAGCCGTCCGCCCGTAACGCCGCCGGACCAACCATTCGGGACACTAGAACTGGTCGGGCGTGTCCAGCTTGCGGTAGAAGCTGATCGCCGGCGGGCCCTGCGCGCCGCCGTCGCGCATTATGTCGGCGATGTCCGACTGGCCGGCGAAGAACGCCTCGAAGCTCTGCGCGTCCGGCCACTCGTCGACGACCAGGATCTCGCCGTCGCCACCGCCGAAGCTGTGCCTGATGGCGCCGGCCGCCTGCCCCGCCTCGGCGACGCGCCGCATGACGTCGCCGCCCGGCCCGGCGGCGTAGCTTTCCAGGTTCGCGGGGTTCCCCGGGATGCGCAGGATCACGATCACCGACATGCTCTTTCTCCGTTCAGATCGGTCGTCCCAACGACGACGCGCCGACGCTAGCGAGATCCGTCCGGGCGGCCGGCGGGATTCGGGATCAGTCACCCTGCGGCGCGGCAGCGGCGTGACAGCGGCCCTGACAGCGGCCCTGACAGCGGGATGTGCGCGCCGTGCCAGCGGCACCGGTCACCGTCGTGGTCATGAGCTACGCATTCCATGCCGAGGGCCTGGTCAAGCGGTTCGGTACCACCACCGCGCTGGCCGGGATCGACCTCGCCGCACCCACCGGTTCCGTGCTCGGGGTACTCGGCCCCAACGGCGCCGGCAAGACAACGGCCGTGCGCATCCTGGCGACGCTGCTCCGCCCGGATGCCGGCACCGCGACGGTGGGCGGCCACGACGTCGTCCGCGACGCGGCCAAGGTGCGCCGCCTCATCGGGCTGACCGGCCAGTACGCGTCGGTCGACGAGGACCTGACCGGCACCCAGAATCTGATGCTGATCGGTGAGCTGCTCGATCTGCGCCGTCGCGACGCCCGGGCCCGGGCCGCCGAACTGCTCGCCTGGTTCGACCTCACCGAGGCCGCCAACCGGCCGGCGAAGACCTACTCGGGCGGTATGCGCCGGCGCCTGGACCTCGCGGCGAGCCTCGTCGGCCGGCCGGACGTCGTCTACCTGGACGAGCCGACCACCGGCCTGGACCCGGCCAAGCGCGAGGACATGTGGGGCGTCGTGCGCTCCCTCGTCACCGAGGGCGCCACGGTGCTGCTGACCACGCAGTATCTCGAGGAGGCCGACGCCCTCGCCGACGAGATCTCCGTCATCGACCACGGCCGGGTCATCGCGCACGGCACCCCGGCCCAGCTCAAGCGCGTCGCCGGGTCGCAGACGATCGTGGTGCGCCCGACCGACACGGACCGGATCGGCGACGCGGCGAGCGTGCTGGCCGCGGTGTCCGGAGCCGAACCCGAGTCGCCCCGGCCGGGCGTGCTCACCGTGCCCGTCGACGGCGACGCCGCGTTCACCGCCGTGGTCCGCCGCCTGTCCGAGGAGCGCATCGGCGTCACCGAACTGGCGCTGCGCCTGCCCAGCCTCGACGAGGTCTTCTTCACCCTGACCGGCCGGCACGACGCCGACCGCGAGACCCAGGAGGTCGCCGCATGACCACGCTCGCCGAATCCCAGCAGGCCCCGTCGCCGGTCGAAAAGACCCCACGCCACGCGAGCGCACCGCCGGGCCGGTCGTTCCGGCTGCTGCGGCACAGCATCTCGCTGGCCCGGCGCAGCCTCATCAAGACGATCCGGACGCCCGAGCAACTGCTCGACGTGACGCTCCAGCCGGTGATCTTCGTGGTCCTGTTCGTGTACCTGCTGGGCGGCGCGATCTCCGGGTCGCGGCACGAGTACCTACAGTTCCTGCTGCCCGCGATCATGGTGCAGACCGTCGCGTTCGCCGCGCTGGCCACCGGTGTAAGCCTGAACACCGACATCAAGAAGGGCGTCTTCGACAGGTTCCGCAGCCTGCCGATCGGCCGGTCCGCGCCGCTGATCGGGTCGGTGCTCGGCGACATGATCCGGTTCGTCGTCTCGATCGTGGTGCTGCTGTCGTTCGGCTACGCGATCGGCTTCCGGATCGAGACCAACCCGGTGTCGCTGCTCGCGGCCTGCCTGCTCACGATGACGTTCGCGTTCGCGATAACGTGGATCTTCGTGCTCGTGGGCCTGCTCATGCGGGAGCCGGGCGCCGTGCAGGGCACCGCGTTCCTCATCATGTTCCCGCTGACCTTCGGCACGAACATGATGGCCCCGACCGACACCATGCCGGGCTGGCTGCAGTCCTGGGTGGAGATCAACCCGGTGACCGACGTGATGGAGGCCGCCCGCGGACTCATGATCGGCGGGCCGGTCGCCTCCCCCGTGATCCACACACTGCTGTGGTCGGCCGGGATCGTGGCGGTCTTCGCCCCGCTCGCGGTGCGGGCCTACCGCCGCCGCGCCTGACCGAAGGTCATTGATCCGGGTCGACGAGCGCCAGCGCGTCGGCCCGGTTCATCGTCCAGCCCCGGCCGTAGGCCGCCTCGTACTCGGCGTCGCCGAGCGCCTCCCGCAGCCGCGCGGCGAGGCGCTCGGCGTCGACGTTCGACTTGTCCACGTGGCCGCGCAGCGAGTCGGCGGCCCCCAGCGTCTCGGCGGCGCTCACCGCGTCGCCTCCGGCCACGCGCAGCGCGGCCTGCGCGACGGCCGTCGTGGCGGTGACCGGCATGTCGCGCCCGGCGATACCGTGGCGAACCGCCTCGTCGGCGAGCCGGCGCGCGGCCGCCAGGTCGCCCTTGGCCAGCATCGCGTACGCCTCCCCGGCCCGCACCAGCGCCCTGAACTGCGGCGCCACCATCGGCGCCGCGTCCTGCCGAGCCTGCGAGGCGGCGTAGAGCGCGAGCGCCTCGTCCGGATCGCCGCCGCACCGGGCGAGCTCGCCGAGCAGGTACAGCGCCCACGCCGCCGCCCGGCCGTCGCGCGGTCCGGTCAGCTCGGCGACGAACTGGGCCAGCTCGGCGCGGGCGCCGGCCACGTCGCCGCGGCTGGACCGCGTCATCGCGAGCCACATGCGCTGGTACCAGACGTCGTCGTCGGCGTTGATCTCCTTGCTCAGGGCGAGCGACTCCTCCAGCACGCCGGTCGCGGCCTCGAAGTCGCCGCGCTTGGTCAGCGCGTCGGCGAGCGCGCTCAGGCACATCGCGAGCCCCCAGCGCTCCCCGATCTCGCGCAGCAGCCCGGACGCCGCGGTCAGGTCGCGCAGCATGCCGTCGGCATCGCCGTCGTTCTCCTCGATCTGTCCGCGCATCACGAGCAGCATGGCGCGGGTCCACGGATCCGGATGCGCCAGGCCGCGCTCCACGGCGGCGAGCCCCGCCGCGGTGTTGTCGGTGAACAGCGTGGTGATCGGCTCGATGAGGGCGACGTACGGGCTGGCGTGCAGGTCGGTCGCGCGGACGGCGGCCAGCATGGCGGCAAGCTCGTCGTCGTCCGGCGGCCGACCGCCCGAGAACACCTCGCCCAGCATCGCCATCCCCCGGACGATCGCGCGGGCGTTCTCCGGTGCGGGGCCCGGCACCGCGGCGGCGCGGGCGAACAGCGTCGCCGACTGCTCGTAGTCGCCCTTGATCGACAACGGCATGAGCAGGCCGGCCGCGATGCGCAGGGCGGTGTCGGCATCGCCGGAGTCGCACGCGAACTGCAGCGCGCCGTAGATGTTGTCCCGTTCGGCGTCGAGCAGGCGCAGCCACGGCAGCTGCTCGGCCGTGCGCAGGTACGGGTCGGCGGTCTCGACGAGGCGCAGAAAGTATGCGGCGTGCGCGGCCCGGGCCTCGGCGACGGCGCCGGCCTCGGCGAGCCGCTCCAGGCCGAACTCCCGGATCGTCTCGAGCATCCGGTACCGGCCGTCGCCGGCCACCTGCAGCAGCGACTTGTCCACGAGCGCGTCGAGCAGGTCGCCGGCGTCCGGCCCGGCCACGCCCGTCGCGCTTTCGGCGGTGACCGTCGCGGCGAACACCGACAGCCACTCCGTGAGCCGCTGCTCGTCGGCGGACAGCAGGTCCCAGCTCCACGCGACGACGGCGCGCAGCGTCCGGTGCCGCGGCATCGCCGTGCGGCTGCCGCCGGTGAGCAGCCGGAACCGGTCGTCGAGCCGGTCCGCGACCTGCTGCGGCGAGAGCGTTCGCAGGCGCGCCGCGGCCAGCTCGATCGCCAGTGGCAGCCCGTCGAGCCGTCGGCAGATCTCGACGACGGCGCGCACGTTGGCGTCGGTCACGGCGAAGCCCGGCCGCACGGCGGCCGCGCGGTCCGCGAGCAGCTGGACCGACGGGAAGGTCAGGGCGTAGGCCGACCGTGAGGTCGGCCCCGGCAGCCCGCCCGGTTCGGCGTCCGCGGCGGGCAGGCGCAACGGGGGGACGGGGCAGAGCACCTCGCCGTAGACGGCCAGCGGCTCCCGCGACGTCGCGAGCACGCGCAGCCGCGGGCAACGGGCCAGCAGGTCGTCGACGACCCGGGCGGCGGCATCGACCAGATGCTCGCAGTTGTCCATGACCAGCAGCGCGTCGGCCGGGGCGAGCAGCTCGACGAGCCGGCCGATGGTGTCCCGCGACGGGCCGACCTCGGCGAGCCAGGCGGCCTTGACTTCCATGCCGCGGCTCAGCGTGTCCAGGATCGCCCGTGGCACCGCGGCCGGATCGGTGACCGGTGCCAGCTCGACCAGCCACGCGCCGCCGTCGGTGCCGGCCGAAAGGCGCGCGGCGGCGACGCTCGCCAGCCGGGTCTTGCCGGCGCCACCCGGACCGACGAGGGTGACGAGCCGGCTCTCCCCGAGCTGCTTGATGACCCGTTCGAGCTCGTCGTCGCGGCCGACGAAGCTGGTCAAGGCGGCGCGCAGGTTCCCCCGCCGGGAGCCCGGGCGGGGCGGCGGGGCCACCGGCGTGCCGCGCAGCACGGCGAGGTGGGTCGCCTTGAGCTCGGGCGACGGGTCGGCGCCCAGCTCGTCGGCCAACCGGCGGCGGAACTCCTCGTAGGCGGCGAGCGCCTGCGCCGGACGGCCGGTGGCCGCGAGCGCCTCCAGGCGCAGGCCGCACAGCCGCTCGCGCAGCGGGTTGGCCGCCGCAAGCTCCTCCAGCTCCGCGACGAGCGCAGCCGACGGCCCGGTGCGCAGTTCGGCCTCGACGCGGTCCTCGGTGGCGGCCAGGCGCAGCTCCTCCAGCCGGGCGACGGCGGCCATGGCGGCGGTTCCCGCGATCCCGGCGGCGCCGGTGCCGGGCCCCGCCAGGTCGGCGAGCGCCGCCCCGCGCCACAGCGCCAGCGCCTCGCCGAGCGTCTCGGCGGCGGCGTGCGGATGACCGTCGGCCAGCGACTGCCGGCCGGACGCGGCGAGCCGCTCGAACCGGTGCGCGTCGATCGCGTCGGCGGGCAGGTCGAGCTGGTAGCCGCCGGGGCCGCTGGTCACCGGGACGCCCGGGACCGCACGGCGCAGCCGGGACACCAGCGACTGGACGGCGTTGGCCCGGTCGGCCGGCAGCGCGTCGCCCCACAGCGCGTCGGCGAGCGCGTCGACCGACACCCAGCGGCCGGCGTCGAGCGCCAGCCGGGTCAGCAACGCCCGCAGCCGGGCGCCGCTGACCTCGCACGTGCCCCCGTCGACGGTGACCTCAACGGGGCCGAGGATCCCGATCCGCACGGATCAACTGTCGCACGGCTAGCGTTGCGGCCGGGACCGATGATCTGGTGCTCGTGGACCGGCCCGCCGACGGCGTCGCCGTGCTGACGCTGAACCGCCCCGCGAAGACACCGGCGGCCTGGAGTTGGCGCTGGCCCTAGCGCGGGGCCATCCGGATCGCGCCGTCGAGGCGGATCGTCTCGCCGTTGAGCATCGGATTCGCCACGATGTGCGACACCAGCGAGCCGAACTCGGTGGGGTCGCCGAGGCGGTTCGGGTGCGGCACCTGCGCGCCCAGCGAGGCGATCGCGTCCTCCGGCAGCGCCTCGAACAGCGGCGTGAGGAACAGGCCGGGCGCGATCGTGTTCACCCGGATCTTGTGCTGGGCCAGGTCGCGGGCCACCGGCAGGGTCAGCCCGACCACGCCGCCCTTCGACGCGGAGTACGCCGCCTGCCCGATCTGTCCCTCGTACGCGGCCACCGAGGCGGTATTGACGATGACGCCGCGCTCCTCGCCGTCGACGGGGGTGTTCGCGATCATGTGCGCGGCGGCGAGCCGCAGCACGTTGAACGTTCCGATCAGGTTGATCTCGATGACCCGGGTGAACTCGTTCAACGGGAACGGCGTGCCGTCCTTGGCGACCACCCGGAACGCGTTGCCGATGCCGGCGCAGTTCACCGTGACGGCGAGCGGGCCCAACCCGCCGGCGGTGTCGACCGCGGCCCGCACCTGCTCCTCGTCACGCACGTCGGCCGGGGCGAACACGCCGTCCAGTTCGTCGGCGACGGCCTTGCCGTTGGACGAGGGCAGATCCACGATGACGACCTTCGCGCCGTCGGCGGCGAGCCGGCGCGCCGTGGCCTGGCCGAGCCCGGACGCCCCACCAGTGACCAGGGCAACCTTGTCGTTGACGTTCATGTCGGCCACCGTATCGCCATGCGTAACCGGCTGCGGGACCGGATCCGGGCGCTCGATCCCGACACGGACTTCGAGCTGATCTACCGGCTGCGCCGCGTGGTGGGTCCGGCGGTCGCGGCGCTGTTGCCGGCGCCGATACGGGCGGTTCACAGCAGCCCGGCGAGCTTGTAGAGCACGAGCGAGCCGGCGACCGCGACGTTCAGCGAGAGGCCGGTGCCCACCATCGGGATCTCGACGACGGTGTCGAGCAGCGGCAGCGCGTCGGCGGGAATGCCCTCGCCCTCGTTGCCGAGCACCACGATCGTGCGCTTGCGGGCGGCCGGCAGGTCGCCGAGGCGCACGGCGTCGTCGGCGAGTTCGACGCCGACCACGGCGGTGCCGCCGGCACGCTGCGCGGCGAGCCAGTCGAGCGGGCGCGGCACCCGGTGCACGCACGACGGCTGCCGCAGCGTGTTGCCCTTGGCCAGCGCGGCCTCGATCCAGGGCTTGCGCGGGACGACGAGGCACGCGCCGACGGCGTCGCAGGTGCGCAACAGCGTGCCGAGATTGACGTCGTACTTCGGCCACAACGGGGCGGCCAACAGATGGTTCCAGCACCGGTGCGGGCGGCGACGGCGCTGCGCCCGCAGTTCGGAACGGGTCCGTACCCACGTGCCGGTCATGCCTTGACGGGGTTCGCGGCCCCCTTCCAGACGATGCCAGTCATGCCGTCGAGGATAGCCGGCCACCACTGGGGGTAGGGACAGTCGATGCGACTGTCGAAATTGGCCCGTCAGCTACCGACCCGCCTGGTGACCGGCGGCTACATCCTCCACTCGGGCCTGGGCAAGTGGCGCATCGACGAGGAGCACGCGGCCGGCATGCAGGGCATGGCGGCCAACGCGTTCCCGTTCCTCAAGCGGCTGCCCCCGGCCCGGTTCGCGCGCCTGCTCTCCACCGCCGAGATCGCAACCGGGGCGCTGCTGCTCACGCCGCTCGTGCCGGCCGGCGTGGCCGGCGCCGCGCTGACCGCGTTCTCCGCCGGCCTGTTGACCATGTACTTCCGGACGCCGGGGATGCGCAAACCGGGCAGCATGGTCTTGGAGAACGAGCCCAATGAAACGACGACATCAGTGGCGGCAAAGTCGTAAATCGTGTCCACTGTTTCGCCGAACGCTAGCCTGGCACCTTCGTGCTGGCCATTGCTCTGAGCCGGTTCGTATTGAATCCACTGAGCGTTCGGAAAGTCGCGCCGAAGTGTGCTATTTTCGCCTGCAAGCTGTTCAGTAAGCACTCGCGAATTGACCGTTTCCGTAAGAATGGCGAGTCCGCTGCCCTGTTTCGAC
>Ga0207706_10006812_pt1 | contig 10567 bp, 9 predicted proteins | sample KBSC53metaG_FD_184318 | JGI IMG/M metagenome (GOLD analysis project Ga0207706, IMG submission 184318) | Corn rhizosphere microbial communities from Kellogg Biological Station, Michigan, USA - KBS C5-3 metaG (SPAdes) (version 2) | ecosystem: Host-associated > Plants > Roots > Rhizosphere > Soil ... | reverse complement strand
CGCCATTATTCTTACTCAAGGAAACAGTAATGCCTTCATCTACTTCCAGTTTTAAGAACAGACTGCGTCTGCCGCGTTTATTTTTCCGGCAACCAACCGAAGCCGAAAGCGTGCATGGCGGACCGCCCTTGGAATTCGAGCGCCCGATCCCGCCAATACCGTGGCGCGGCATCACCGTTATCGTGGCAATCACTGTCATCGTCGCGACAATCGCATGGGAAATTTATTGCCGCTCGATTGGTTACGGACCCACTCTTAATGACAACGAGGATCTCTGGACCATGACACGCCGGCGCGTGGAACCCGAATCGGTCGTTATCATCGGCGATTCCCGTGGATGGTACGATCTCGATCTCGACGAACTACAAAAAGGACTGGGCAAACGCCCGGTGCAACTGGCGATGGGTGGGGGCTGCGCTTATCCCGTCCTGGCTGACCTGGCCGACGACAAAAATTTTCATGGCACGATTATTTGCAGTTTCGTGCCCCGCTTGTTTTTCGCTCCGCCCGGCACACCCCCGATGGAACGCGGCGAAAAAGCGGTGCGCCGTTCTCACACCCAGACGCCGGCACAACGTGTCAGCCAATATCTCGCCATGCCATTGGAAGAACATGTCGCGTTCCTTAAACAGGAAGAACTGACTCTCGACGACCTGCTCAAGCGCCTGCCCATCCCGAATCGGCCCGGTGCGCTGGTCCCGCCGCGCAGTCCACCTTACTTTGGCACTCACGATCGGGAGCGTCGCGCCCGGATGATCGAGGAATGCGCGCGTCCAGGCAGCGAGCTGCAAAAACGAATTCAGCAGATTTGGTTACCGCTTTTCACTCCACCTCCGCCCCCAAGTTACATTCCGAAAGACGTGTTCATGGCAAAGATAAAAGAGGCGATCGAAAAACGCTTTCACGATACAGTTGCAGCAGCGGAAAAACTCCGTGCCCGCGGCGGTAAGATTGTTTTCGTGCGCCTTCCCGTTAGCGGCGGACTCAAAGCGTTGGAGGACAAAACGACTCCACGTAGTCAGACGTGGGATCCTTTGCTGCAAGCTACGGGGGCACCCGGTATTTATTTCGAAGATTTCCCCGAGTTGGCGGGCTTCAACTGCCCCGAGTGGTCGCACTTGTCCGCCGGTGATTCCGTCGAATTCAGCAAACGGCTCGTGCCGCACCTTCGCGCCGCCCTGGGCATGTGACGGTCGGGCAGCGAGCAATCGCACCATTCCAGGCTCCGCATGTTCTTCCTTTGTCATCTTGAGTGGAGCGCAGCGAAGTCGAAAGATCTCTAGCTATTCGGGGATTGACCTTCCACGCTTCGCCGGACGACAAACTCTAGTACCGTTCGACGGGCGAACGGGCGGCGTTCTCTGGGCTGCGTTCGGCAGCGCGTTCTTCGCCTAGAACCGCGACGCGCAATTTCCAAACCGCATCGTCCAGTTTCCGAAATGCGCTGTCCGAAAACTTGGTTGGCGGCTGCATCTTGCTTTTGAAAGCGGCCACGCTGGCAAGCGCGCGGTTGATTTGTTTACGCGGCAGTTTTTCAATAACTCCAAGTGCTTCCGCCACTTTGTCGATGCGATGGCAGATCATGGCGAGATCGTTGCCCGCAGCAAAGGTGAGCTGCAACATTTCATCAAAGTTGTATTCATTCACAATCGCGCCCATATCCAGATCGTCCGTCATGACAAGGCCATCGAAGCTTAATTCATCACGCAGTAATTTCGTGACGACACGATGACTGAGCGATGCCGGTGTTTTCTTTTCTTCGAAGCAGGGATACCACCCGTGACAAATCATCATGCCATCGACAACATGGTTCTTTGCCGCTCTCGAAACGTTGCCCGCAAAAGCGCGGAAGACTGCGAGTTCTTCGCGATCCAACTGTTCGCGGGTCCGATCGATTTTCGGCAAACTATGATGGGCATCGACCACCGCAGCCGAATAACCGGGGAAATGTTTCCCGCAGCTGGCCACGCCCGCAGCACGCAGTGCGTTGTTAAACGCAGCCGCGTTCCTGATTACCTGCTCGACTGTTTTTCCATAACAGCGACCACGCAGGGAATTGTCCGCGTCGTCATCAAAGGAAATATCGAGCACGGGACAGAGATCGAGATTGAAACCGAACAATCGCAGCAAATCTCCGGTGATGTCGCCATGTTGGCGAATCAACTCGATGTCTCCTTTGTCGCGCAATTGCTGAGCGCTCGGCGGTTCGTTTCCAATCAAGCGCAGCCGCGACACTCGGCCACCTTCCTGATCGATAGTAATGATCGGCTCGACGAGGCTTAAGTTGCGCAGATCGTCGACGAGCTTTCGCAATTGTTCCGGCGTCTTGATATTGCGACCGAACAAGATAAATCCGCCCGGTTGCACCCGGCGCAGCAGTTTCGCCTCGTCCACGCCGAGCTCCAGACCCTGGACACCGACAAGCAACAGTTGACCCACGGAAGTGTGTTTCATAACGTCGACGTTAAAATTGATGCGTTTCGCCGGAAACAGGATTTTTCTCACCCTTGCATCGGTTGTGATTGCGCTGATCGCGAGCAGCAAACGCGGAAAACGCGAAATGTTTTTCAAATGCTACGGCAGCTGCTCGATCGCCTCGCAATTTGCCCCCGGCATGGGACCCAGTGCAATCGTGGCGAGCTGGACGGCAGACCTGGCCCGGTTCACGAGCGAGCACAACCAATACCTTCTTTATTGAATTGCAAAAGATCGGCATTTACGGCGGCACGTTCGATCCGGTGCATCACGCCCACTTGATTCTGGCGCGCCTCGCTTTGGAGAGATTCGCGCTCGAAAGAATTGTTTTTATTCCGACGCGCCTTTCCCCTCATAAAAGCGATTCGGTAGCGACACCGGAAGCCCGTTTGCAGATGTTGCGCAGCGCGATCGAAGGCGAAGCGCAGTTTGAGGTGGACGATTGCGAATTGCAACGCGAACCACCCTCTTACACCATCGACACAGTCGAAAAACTGCGTCAGAAATACCAAGGTGCGCATTTATTTTTACTTATTGGCGATGATAATCTTGCCGGGTTGCCGAGGTGGCGAGGCTTTGAGGATTTGCGCCATATGGTAACATTCGTTGTTCTGCAACGCGCATTTACCCCGGTCGTCCACGAATATTTGAGTGTGGATCGGCGAATCGATATTTCCGCAACCGAAATTCGGAACCGGATCGCCAGCGGCCGCTCGATTCAGTATCTCGTTCCGCGCTCGGTCGAACAAATCATTCGCACACGCGGACTCTATCGGGAGGTAACAAAATAGATTCCGAAAAACTAGCCAAACTCTGCGGCGAACTCGCTTCGAACAAGAAGGCGGAAGAGATTGTTGTCCTGGATTTACGCGGGATCTCCACTTTCACCGATTTTTTTGTTATTTGCTCTGCAACCTCCGAACCACATTTGAAGGCAATTGCCGGCGAGGTAGAGACAAAGCTAAAGCAAGATCACAGTATTCGCGCGACCGCCATTGACGGATTTCCCGCCAGCCAATGGATCGTGCTCGATTATCTCCAGGTAATTGTTCATGTCTTTCACCAGGCCAAGCGCGCCTTCTACAGTCTGGAAGACCTTTGGAGCGACGCTCCGCGCCTGGAATGGGACTCGACTCAGTCACGCACGCGAGTTGACGTGTAGTGGCGGCCGTGCCGGCTGCAGCGCGAGCCGGAAAGAATTGCACGCGACACGCGTGCCACCACAGGAAATGAAATCGCCTCTACCACCAATGGATAATTCCCCCCATCGCTTCTGTAGAGGCAGCCGTGCCGGCTGCATTAATCAAAACGGCGCTGGAAACAGCCGCTCCCTGTTTGACAGCAGCACGCCGCCCAGCAATGCCGGTCTCTCCGACCTCTTACGGCGACCGCTTCGGTGAAGCTGTCGCTGAAGCTGAAGTCGCCGCCGCTGCCGCAGGAGACGGTGCGCTGGCTTCCCCGGGCTTCGCGCTCATCAACTCGACTTCGAAAATGAGCGTCGCATTTGGCCCGATATCGCCGCCCGTTCCGGCCGGGCCGTAAGCGAGGTCTGATGGAATGACAAGCTGATATTTCGCGCCTGGCTTCATCAATTGGAGCGCTTCCGTCCAACCTTTGATGACTCGGTTAACCGGAAAGGTCGCCGGTTCGCCGCGCTTGTACGAGCTATCGAACTCAGTCCCGTCAATCAGAGTTCCGCGATAATTCACTACCACGGTATCGGTTTCTTTTGGCGGCGTCCCGCTCCCCTCTTTCTCTACCTTATATTGCAAGCCACTGGCCGTTGTTTTTACGCCGGGTTTCGCCTTGTTTTCAGCGAGAAATTTTTCACTTTCCTTACTGTTTTTGTCCGCTGCTTCTTTGGTAGCGGCTGCTGTTTTTTCTCTCATGTCTTTTGAAAACTCCATCATCACCTGGCGCACTTCGTCGGGGCTCAAAATCGGCTTCGCCCCGCTCATTCCGTCCTTCAGGCCCGCAACTAGTGCGTCGCTGCTGATCTGCATGTTTTGCTTTTTAAAAGTGGTGCCGATGTCGAGCCCGATGCTGTAACTTACTTTATCTTTGTTGTCCTTGAGCGCAGGCGGATTTTGCGCAAATGCGGGGGCTGCCAATGTTGCCAGGGTGATACCGATTACGAGATTTTTCATAAAGTGGAAGCGCCAAAAGCGGCGCGGAATGAAGTCCGGCACGCTAGAGAAGAAAGTGGACGCGTCAAGCCGCCAGGTGTCCGTAGCTCTAACCATCATAATGCTGGCCACTGCTTCGCTCCACGCCGCGGTCGATATTTCCTCGACCGATGCCCAGCGAATCGGCAAACGGATTTGGCAAAATGAATGCGGTGGCACAATCTCCGGACTGACCTCATGGAACGTGGGCGAAAACTTCGCTTCCCTCGGCATCGGCCACTTCATCTGGTACCCAAAAGGCCAGCGCGGCCCTTTCGATGAAAGTTTTCCAAAGCTTGTTCGCTTTGTTTCCGCCCATGGCGCGAAATTACCTCCATTTCTTCTGGCTGGGCACGACACTTTCTGCCCCTGGAATTCGCGTGTCGAATTTCAGCAAGCAGTCGATTCGCCGAAGATGAAACAGCTTCGCCAGTTCTTGGTCGATACCATCGATCTCCAGGCCCAGTTTCTCATCGCGCGTCTGCAAGATGCTCTGCCCAAAATGATGGCACAGGCATCTGATCGTGAAAACGTGCAGCGACAATTCGATCGCGTCGCCTCGAACGCGCAAGGCTGTTACGCACTGGTTGACTACGTAAATTTCAAGGGCGAAGGCACGCTCCTAACTGAACGTTATCACGGCGAAGGCTGGGGGTTGCTCCAAGTCCTGGAAAATATGCACGGCGCGCAATCCGCACTCGACGAATTCGCTGCTTCAGCCAAGACTGTCCTTCGCCGGCGGGTGGCAAATTCCCCGCCGGAACGCGGTGAAGCTCGCTGGCTGTCCGGCTGGCTTGCGCGGGTAGACGGATACGCGAAATGATAAAACGTTTTCTTAACCTGGTCATCGCAAACGCGATCTTATTTTTCGCCATCTCGGCTGATGCGCAATTTGGATTTGGTAAGCCCAAGAGCGGTTTGCAGCCGATGCGCAGCGCGGTCGACTTAATCAAGAAGCAGGCGCCGCTCCGGGTAAATCAGGCGCTGCTGGCAAAAATTTCGCCAGGAGACGTTCACGTGATTATTTCTCTGGGGAAACAACGTGCTTACCTCATGGTGGGCGAGGAGATCGTGGTTGATTCCCCGATTTCATCGGGCAAACAGGGCCACACTTCGCCCTGCGGGAACATGCAAATCTTGGAAAAAGATCCGAACCATTACTCGTCTCTTTACGGTGACTTTGTTGATAGCTCCGGACGTATTGTTCGCGCCGGCGTGAGCATGCACATCGATGCCGCGCCGAGCGGAACGCATTTTCAGGGCGCGGCCATGAAATGGTTCATGCGTCTTACCGACGAAGGGGTCGGTATGCACGTGGGAATTTTGCCCGGTTATCCCGCCTCGCACGGTTGTATTCGCATGCCTTCGGATGGCGCGAAATTATTTTACGATCACGTCAAGGTCGGCACCCCGGTGGAAGTGCAGCCGGCGGCGTAAGGATGTAGCTGCCGCTGCCGCCCGCGGTAGAATCAAAGAATCTGCTGCTGAGACAGCAGCAGCTACAACTTTCAGGCATGCAAGGCGCGGCGCGCCAAAACGCAAAGCACGTTCATCCCGAGCGAAAGTCGAAGGATCCTGCCGCGTTTCTTAGAGCTTTCGCATCGGGGTTCCCTCGATTCGGTTTTCATTTACTTCTAAGCAACGCTTGTCATCCCGAGCGCAAGCGAGGGACCTCGCACAGCTGCGTTGGTCACACGAGTTATCCTGCGTGACCCACTGACGTCGGTGAGGTCCCTCGCCGTCTATCGCGGCTCGGGATGACGGCGCGCTCGATCACTAGCTATGCAGCCGTCTCCACTATCTATCGCTCCGTTAATTTCTCTCGCAACATGTCGAACGCACGCTGCGCTACCAGCTGTTTGAAGGTTTCGCGATCGCTTGGGAAAAAGAACTTCTCCCATCGCGCGGGCTGATTTTCTGAACTTAATCCTAAGAACGCGGTGCCGACCGGTTTCTCTTCGCTACCGCCGCCTGGTCCCGCGACTCCTGTTGTCGCGATTCCGTGCGTCACACCGGTTCGCGTGCGCAAGCCTTCCGCCATCTCGGTCGCGACCTGCTCGCTTACGGCGCCGAATCTCTCGATCGATTCGCGCGAGACACCAAGGGCGCGGATTTTTTCTTCATTGGAATAGGTAACGTAGCCGGCAACAAATACTTTCGAGGCCCCCGGGACATTGGTGATTTGATCTGCCAGAAAACCGCCGGTGCATGACTCGGCCAGTGCCAGGGTTTGCTCCCGCTCCGAGAGCAAGCGGACAAGAACGGCTGCCAGAGTCTCATCGCTCGCGGTGAAGATCGCGTTGCCCAGTTTTTTGCGAATAATTTCCTCCGCCTGCGCGACCACTTCGGCGCTACCGATAACGCGCACGTCAACCTCACCGGGACGCGCGCAATAGCCAAGCTCAATTCCGGGGACTGCGGCAATGAGGCCGCCAATCTTCTTCTCAATGATCGACTCACCCATGTTCGCAACGCGAAAAATTCGCATCGCCACTTTCTCCAATTCGGCCGTGATCCGGCGCAAAATGGGCGCGACGAAATCGCTGAACATTGGTTGCAATTCCCGCGGCGGCCCCGGCAGCAAAAACAGGTGCGGCGATGGAACGGCCGGATTGATATTCGCCGGCAAATACAGGCCGGGCGCGGTCCCATTCTCGTTAGGTAAGACTTTCGCTCCTCCTGGAACCAGTGCTTGCCGCCAAATCCGTTCCGTTGTTGGGATTCGGCGCGCAGCGAGTCGGGTGCGAATTGCCTCGTGAACCGTTGCATCCTCGATCAACGGTAACTTCAAGTGGCCGGCTACTAGTTCGAGGGTGATGTCGTCACTGGTCGGACCGAGCCCTCCCGTTACAAAAACAATCTCGGACCGCGCGAAAACGTCAGCCAGCGTGCTCTGAATGGAATCGCCATCGGGAATTGCGCGCTGTTCGTCAATGCGAAGCCCAAATTGAAAAATTTCGCGCGCGATGAAGGCAAGATGAGTATTGAGCACGTCACCGAGCAGAATTTCCGTTCCGGTATTGATGACGATTGCTTTCAACGCGCCTACCTCCTTGTCATGTCGAGCCAAGTCGAGACATCTCTATTCTTTTCCCTGAAGGAACAATAGTTAGAGATTCCTCGACTCCGCTCGGAATGACAATTGTAGCGGCGGTCTATGACCGCCGACAACGACAGTTCAGGCCGCAATTGCGCTGTGACTACGCGGCGTCTTTATCCTGCTTTTTGCGAATGAGAGGAAGCTTCTTTCCCTCAACCACCGCGCGATTGATCGTGACTTCGGCAATGTCTTCACGACTGGGCACGTCATACATGATGTCGAGCATGATCCGCTCGAGCATCGATCGCAATGCACGCGCGCCCGTTCCTTTTGTCACAGCCTGGGCCGCCAGCGCCTTCAACGCATCCTTTGTCACCGACAATCGCACATTCTCCATCGAGAAAAGTTTAGTGTACTGCTTCACCATCGCGTTCTTGGTATCGGTCAAAATCGCGACCATCTCTTCCTCGGTCAGCGCGTCGAGAGCGGCCGTCACCGGCAAACGGCCGATGAATTCGGGAATCATTCCGAACGCCAGCAAATCTTCCGGCTCCACCCGTCGCACCGCTTCCCTCGCCAGCGCCGCCTCTACCTCCAGAGTAGGACTGCCAAAACCCATCACTTTTTGGCCGATGCGCTTTTGCACGATTTTATCGAGACCGACAAACGCGCCACCACATATGAACAGAATTTTTTCGGTATTAACCTGGATGTATTCCTGGTGCGGATGCTTGCGCCCGCCTTGCGGCGGAACGTTGCAGGTGCTGCCTTCGAGAATTTTCAATAACGCCTGCTGAACACCTTCGCCGCTGACGTCGCGCGTAATTGAAACATTGTCAGTTTTGCGGCCGATTTTATCGATCTCGTCGATGTAAACGATGCCGATCTCGGCCCGTTTCACGTCGTAGTCCGCATTTTGCAGCAAACGCAGGATAATGTTCTCGACGTCTTCTCCGACATAGCCGGCTTCGGTCAGCGTGGTCGCGTCGGCGATGCAAAATGGAACATCGAGAATTTTCGCCAGCGTTTTGGCGAGCAAAGTCTTGCCCGACCCGGTTGGGCCAATGAGGAGAATATTGCTTTTCTCGATTTCGACATCGGCAAAAGGATCGGGCTGGAAAGCAGCGGATGAATCTGTGGGCGCGCCCGCCTGCATGACCCGCTTGAAATGGTTGTGGACCGCGACCGAAAGGGTTTTCTTCGCGATGTCCTGCCCAATGACATATTGGTCGAGGGATCGGCGAATTTCCGCCGGTTTGGGGACCCGAATAGTCGACGATTGCCGCCGGGCGTCTTCGTTCAGTTCCTTGTCGAGGATGCTTTTGCAGACATTGATGCAACTGTCGCAAATATAGACCCCGGGACCGGCGATCAGCTTGCGTACCTCGGCGTGGCTCTTCCCGCAGAAAGAGCACATTGTGAGGTTCGAAGCCCGTGCCATAAGAGCGCCAGCTTTTAAGCAGCTTCTATTCCCCGAGTTTACGGGGTAACGCGGCCTCCGCCACGGCTACATTTCGGTCGGCTCCGTCGCCTCCTGCACCATCGAGCAGCTTCACTTCCTTGCGCGATTTGATCACCTCATCGACCAACCCGTAATCCCTCGCCTCGGCCGCCGACATGTAATAATCGCGGTCGGAATCCAGGCGAACTTGCTCTTCGGATTTGCTGGTATGCTGGGAAATGATTCTGATCAGGCGCTTCTTCAACTTGAACATGTAATCGACCTGGCGCTCGACGTCGCTCGCCTGTCCCTGGGCGCCGCCGGACACCTGGTGAATCATGATGTCGGAATTCGGGAGGGCGAAACGCTTACCCTTGGTTCCGGCGCACAACAAGACCGCGCCCATGCTCGCTGCCATGCCAAGGCAGTAGGTCGTTACATCGCAGGTAAGAAACTGCATCGTGTCGTAAATTGCCAGCCCTGCGGTGACAGAGCCGCCCGGCGAGTTGATATAAAGGTTGAGATCCTTCTTCCCGTCCTCCATTTGGAGGAAGAGCATCTGGGCAATAACCAGATTCGCGATGTGATCGTCGATCGGTGTGCCAATGAAGATGATCCGGTCCTTGAGCAGCCGTGAATAGATGTCGTAGGCACGCTCGCCGCGGCCGGTCTGCTCGACCACCATTGGGACCAGCACACTTTGGGAAATATTTTTACTTCGTTCACTGATTAATTTTTACGGTTTCTTTTGCTCGGCTGCCGCTGTTTGGACGCTAACATTCGCCTTAAGAAAATCAATGGTCTTACCCAGCAGAATCTCTTCCACCAGGCCGTTTATACCCTCGTGTTCGTCGATTTCTTTGCGCATTTTTTCCACTGAAACATTGTAATGTGTAGCCTGATTTCGGATCCGTTCCTCGACTTCCTCAGGCGTGACCTGAATTTTCTCCGCCTCGGCAATCCGATGGAGGATGAAATTAGTTTTCAAGCGATGCGCCGCCAGTGATCCGGCGCCTTCGACCAGCTCCTTTTCCTTACTTTTCAGCATTTCATCCGGCACGCCACGCTGGCGGTTACGCTGCACCAATTCACCGAGGGCGCGCCGGGTTTCATTGCGCAAAAGCTGCGAAGGTAAATCAAATTGGGTTTGCTCTTGCAAAGCCTTTACGATTTGCGATTCCTTCGCCTGCTCGATGGCATGCTCCTTTTCGTGCTCGAGGTCGTGCGCCACCATCGCCCGCAATTCCGCCAATGTTTTGTCCTTCGTCAATTTCGTCGCGAAGGCATCGTTTAATTCCGGTAACACCTTTTGCTTAATCTCGCGCAAAGTGACGGCGTAATCTGCCTTCCTCCCGGCAAGTTCTTTCACCGGCAAGTCCGCCGGAAAGTTCACGATGACCAATCGGGTTTCCTCCTTTTTTTGTCCGATCAATTGTTCGCAAAAAT
>Ga0207706_10006809_pt1 | contig 10568 bp, 10 predicted proteins | sample KBSC53metaG_FD_184318 | JGI IMG/M metagenome (GOLD analysis project Ga0207706, IMG submission 184318) | Corn rhizosphere microbial communities from Kellogg Biological Station, Michigan, USA - KBS C5-3 metaG (SPAdes) (version 2) | ecosystem: Host-associated > Plants > Roots > Rhizosphere > Soil ... | reverse complement strand
CGACGATCTCGGGATTGGTCCACGCCGTCGCCTCGCCGAGGGCAGTGAACACGTCCTGGCCCTGCTGCTTGCGCTCTTGATTGGCTGCGACGCGCCGATCCTCGTCGGCCTTCAGCGAAGCGTAAGCGTACAATCGCGAGGCGCGCTTGTTGGCGTCGGACTGCGCTTCGAGCGCGGCCCGCATCGCCGCGGGGCTGCGGCCAAGCGTCCCTTTCTGCGCCTTCAGCTTGGCAATCGCAGCGAGCAGCGACTGCCGTTCCGCTTCCCATGCCGCGTCGCTTGGGAAGATGTCGCGGAGGTCCCACGCAGCTCCCGAGGCGGTCGCCGCAGCGCCTGCAGCCTGAGCAATGACGCCCGATGGAGCGCTGGCGGCAACGGTTGCAGCAGCGCCGGTCAGCAGAATCTGGCGGCGAGAAAGATCGAGCATTCGTGGGCCCCTCCCCATTGAAGGGGTCCCGCATCGCACGGTCGTTTCAGGCCTTCCAGTCGCTCATCGACGAACGGCCGACGGGAGGGACTAGCGGTTGACTGTCTCCATCCCACGCTCGTGGTACCGCTGCCCCGATGCGGCGCCCGGCGGCAGGATCTGGTCGAGGCGCTTGAGGTCGGCCTCGCTCAGCTTCACCTCCAGCGCGCCGATATTCTCGTCGAGGTAGCGGACGCGCTTCGTGCCTGGGATCGGAACGATGTCCTCGCCCTGTGCCAGTACCCAGGCCAGCGCGAGTTGCGCGGTCGTGCAGCCCTTCTCCCGCGCCATCGCCTCAACCTCGCGGACGAGTGCAATGTTTTTGGCGAAGTTCTCGCCCTGGAACCGAGGGTGGAACTTGCGGAAATCGTCGTCGGGAAAATCGTCCGGCGACTTGATCTGGCCGGTCAGGAACCCACGACCGAGTGGCGAATAAGCGACATAGCCGATGCCAAGCTCGCGCACCGTCGGCAGAACCTCGGCCTCCGCGTCGCGGCTCCACAACGACAGCTCGGTTTGCACAGCGGTGATCGTCGTAACCGCCGCCGCCCGGCGGATGGTGCGCGGTGCCGCTTCGCTGAGGCCCAGAAACCGGACCTTGCCCTCCTCCTTCAGGCGGACCATCGCGCCCACCGTATCCTCGATCGGGACGTTCGGATCGACGCGGTGCTGGTAATAGAGGTCGATGATCTCGACACCGAGCCGCTTGAGGCTCGCCTCACACGCAGAGCGGACGTAGTCCGGGTCGCCCTTCACGCCGAGAAACTCGCCAGCCGGCCCGCGCACGTTGCCGAACTTGGTTGCCAGAAACACACGGTCGCGCCGGTCGCGGATGGCCTTGCCGACCAGCTCCTCGTTGCGGCCGACGCCATACATGTCGGCGGTGTCGAGGAAATTGACGCCGCGCTCGATGGCATGATGGATCGTCGCGATCGATTCCTGCTCGTCGCCGGCGCCGTAGAATTCGCTCATGCCCATGCAGCCGAGGCCGATCGCGGAGACCTCCGGACCCTCGGCTCCAAGCCGCCTCCTACCGACCTCGAACATGCGCATTCTCCTTATTGGCTTAGCCTCGCCCGCACCTCTGCAAGCTCAAATGGGAGCGCGATCCGCTTGTGGCGAGAGGCGGGGCCTGAAATGATCGACAATTGAGAACGGCTGACCCCAAGCGCTTTAGCAAGCAACGTTAGAACGGCGTCGTTGGCGGCTCCGTCGGCCGGAGCTTCGGCCACGCGTATTTCGAGCTCCTCGCGCCCATCGGCACCCGTCCGCCAGCCGCCGATTCCCGGCTTGGCCGACCGCGGCGCCACTCGGATCGCGAGGACACTGCTCAATCCATGTGCACCGGCGGGCCGCCGGTCCCGACACGCTGGCCGCGCTTCATGAAAAGCAGCAGCGGAAGCACGGCGAAGGTCACCAGCATCATCAGCTTGAAGTCGTCGAGATATGCGATGAACAACGCCTGCCGCGTGACCTCCATGTTGATGTAGGCGAGCGCAGCTGGCCCCGCGACTGGGAAGATCGTCTGCAGGACGGTCGGATCCAGCGTCGGAATCGTTTGCTCGGTGATGTTGTGCGCAAGGTCGGCGTGCGCGACCTGCGTCATCCGAACCAGTTGCGTGCTGACGACCGAGATGCCGACCGATCCGCCGATGTTACGCGACAGGTTGAGAAGCGCTGCCGCGGTCGTCCGCATCCGCGGCGCCAGCGTCTCAAACGCGAGGCTCTGGAGCGGGACGAAAATGAGCCCCAAACCAAGTCCCTGGACGACGCCGCTTTCGATCACCGGCGTCGACGGCTGCTCGATCGCGAAGCCGGTCATCATGTAGAGCGACACGCCCATCAGGACGACACCGATGCCAACCAGCAACCGAGAATCTACCTTCCCGACGAGGCGCCCCGCCATCAGCATCGAGATCAACGTGCCCACGCCGCGCGGCGCAGTCAGGAAGCCCGACTGCAGCACCGAATAGCCGTACATCGTCTGCAGGAGCGGCGGCAGCAGCGCGAGGCCGGCCAACAGCAGCACGCCGGTCACGGCCATGAACACCAGCCCGGTGGCGAAGTTGCGATCCGTGAACATCGTGCGCTCGAACAGCGGGTGCTTGGACGTCGCCATGTGCACGACGAACATCCAGCTGGCCGCAATCGCGAGGCCGAGCTCGAGCCGGACCTCCCAGCTCGACAGCCAGTCGTTCTGCTCGCCGCGGTCGAGGAACAGCTGCAATCCCGCCAAGGCCAGCGCCAGCAGGATGAAGCCGAACATGTCGAAACGCCGCTCGTGCGTTTGCGTCTTCGGCATGAAGCGCGCCATCAGCATCCAGCAGATGATGCCCACGGGCAAGTTCACCAGGAACACCCAGCGCCAGTTGTAATTGTCGGTCAGCCACCCGCCGAGCACGGGTCCAAGGATCGGCCCGATCATCACGCCGCCGCCGAACAGGGCCATGGCCTGCCCGTGCTTCTCACGAGGGTTGATGTCGAACAAAGTCGCCTGGGCAAGCGGGACGATGAAGGCGCCGCTGACGCCCTGTAGCGCTCGGAACGCGACCATCTCGCCGAGCGACGTTGCCGTCGCGCACAGCACCGACGCAATGGTGAAGCCGGCGACCGAGATCAGCAGCAGGCGCTTGCGACCGACCTGGTCGGCCAGCCAGCCGCTGATCGGCAGGGCAATCGCCGAGGAGACGATATAGCTCGTCAGTACCCAGTTGATCGTGTCCTGCGTGGCGCTGAGGCTCGCCTGCATGTGCGGCAGCGCCACGTTTGCGATCGTCGTATCGAGCACCTGCAGAAGCACGGCCATCATCACCCCGACGGTGACGATCAGCCTCTGGCCGGTCGGCAGCGGGTGTGCGGCGATATGGGCCGGTGTGTCCTCGGCCATCTGACCTTACTTCTTGGCTTGGTCGAAATAGACTTTGGCGGTGACTGACAGGCCGGCGATCATTGGCTTCGACGGCGTCCCGTCAAAGGCGATCCGCACCGGCACGCGCTGCGTCACCTTGACCCAGTTGCCGTTGGCATTCTGCGCGGGAAGCAGCGAGAACTGGCCTCCCGTGCCAGCGCCGATGCTCTCGACATGGCCGTCGAATTTCTGGCTGCCATAGGCGTCGACCTGGATTGTGGCGTGTTCACCCGGCACCATCCGGCCGACGTCCTTCTCCTTGAAGTTCGCTTCGACCCACGGCTTGGAGCTGTGCACCAGGCTGACCATGCCGACACCAAGGACGGCCATCTGCCCGACCTGCAGCTTGTCGGCGTTCTCGATAACGCCGTCCATCGTGGCGCGGACCTCGGTGCGCTGCAGGTCGAGTTTCGCCTTGTCCACCGCCGCCTGCGCCTGCGCGACCTGCGGCTGGTCACCGCCAGGCGCCACCGCCGCGCTCGCATTGGCTGCGCGCGCACGTGCATCAGCAAGCTGCGTCTCGGCTTTCTTCACTTCGTTGAGCGCGTCCTCATAGGCGGCGCGCGTCGTGAAGCCCTGCTTCAGAAGAGCCGCCTGACGCCCGAGCGCATTGCGCTGGATGGAGAGGTTCGCTTCCGCGCCAGTGATGTCGCCACTCGTCCCGGCCGCAGTCGTCCTCAGGACAGTCGTCTGCAGTCGCGCGGCGGCGAGCGTTGCCTCGGCCTGTTCGAGCGCGACGCGGTACGGCTGCGGGTCGATCCGGAACAGGATGTCACCGCGCTTCACTCGGCTTCCGTTACGCACGAAAACTTCGACCACCTGGCCGTTCACCTGCGGACTGACCGACACGATGTCCTGCTTGATTTGGGCGTCGTCGGTCGAGACGCTGCCGCCGCTGGTCAGCCACATATAGGCGCCGCCGAGGATCAGCAGCGCGGGGACGATCAGCATCACGACGGTGCGCGTCCAGTTGCGGCCGCCATCGACCTTCGAGAACCGTCCGGTCTTCGGCGCTTCCGCGGCTTCGGCTGGCGCGATCGGTTCGGTCTGCATCTTGTTCATTGGTTAGAGGCCCTGTTCAACGTGGCGGTGCGCGCCGCGTTTTCACGCACGCGGGTAAGCACGGCCCTGGTGATTGCGATGTCTTTCGGGTCAATTCCGGCAAACGCTTCCGAGATCATCTCGTCCGCCACGGCGCGCAGCTTCTCGATGAGCGGCTGTGCCCGTGCGGTGACATGGAGCCGCCACGCCCTGCGATCTGCGGGATCGGCGACTCGCTCGACGAGTCGGGCCTCCTCCAGACGGTCTACTATCCGCGACAGCGTGATCGGCTCGATGTCGAGCATATCCGCGAGCTCGATCTGGCGGAGTCCGGGTTGGCGCTGGAGCCGGAACAACACCTTCCACTGCGCGCGAGTGACGCCCATGCCGACCGCGCGGCGGTCGAACGCCTTGCGCAGCGCATGGGCCGTCTCGCCAATCTCAAAGGGAAGGGTTTCCATCGGCAACCGATATAGTAAGCTTGCTTATATTAAGCAACGGTCAAAGCACCTCTGCGTTCCGCAATTGCAAAGATTTCATGTTGATTTCCGGTTCGGGAAATCGTTGGGACTGGCGACGCGGGAGATCGGCCATGCAGTTCGTTTGGATGGGGTTCCTCAAGTCCAGCGAGCCGATCGATCCCGAGGTCCAGCAGCAGATCAGCAGCTTCCTGCAACAGCCGTACATTCGCATCGAGAACGCCGGCGTGCTGCGCAACACCGACGGGCAGCGCGCGGGTTATCTGGTGATCTTTGATGCCGAAAACCGGGCGGCAGCCGAAGCTTTGGTCCAGGAAAGCCCACTGCGCGCGGCCGGACTCTACAGCGAGTTCCACTTGTTCGAATATCAGGACGAGGTGGGGTGAGCTGGAGCGGGTAGCGGGAATCGAACCCGCGCGTTCAGCTTGGGAAGCTGACAGGCTACCATTACATCATACCCGCTCGAGGGTGGCGCCGATGTGGATTTTCGGCCCGCTCAAGTCAACGGCTAGTCAGCCCCCTGTCACCGACATGTGCCGTTCGACTGCGGGCCTGGCGGCCGCAATGTCGAAGCGATGGCGCTCGGGCTTGCCGATGATCAGCCTGTCGAGCGCAGCCTCCGCTCCGGCCATGTCGCCCGTGCGCAGCAACTCGCGAAGCTCCACCTTCTGGTCATGGCCGAGACAGCCGTAAGCGGTTCCCGTTGCGGTCACGCGAATCCGGTTGCAGCCGGCACAGAAATTGTCGCTGATCGGCGTGATGAAGCCGATCCGCATCCCAAGCTCCAGCACGTCGAAGTAGCGCGACGGGCCACCGGTGCGGACTAGCGACGGCACAAGCGTGAAGCGATGTTCCAGCTTCGCCTTCACGCCGTCGAGCGGCAGGTAGAATTGCGATCGATCCTCCTCAACCTCGCCTAGCGGCATCGTCTCGATCAGCGTCAGGTCGAACCCTTGAGCCCCGCACCAGCGCAGCATCGGCTCGATCTCATCCTCGTTCAGTCCGCGAAGCGCGACCATGTTGATCTTGACCTTGAGGCCCGCCGCCTTGGCCGCAGCAATCCCCTCAAGCACTTGATCCAGCCGTCCGCGCCGCGTGATGTGGGCGAACCGATCGACATTGAGGCTGTCGAGGCTGACGTTGATCCGCCGTACGCCGCTTGCCACCAGCCTCTCCGCGGCACCGGCGAGCTGGCTGCCGTTGGTGGTGAGGGTCAGCTCGTCCAGCCCGTGCCCCAGCCGCTTCCCCAGCCGCGCTACAAGGTCGAGGATCCCGCGCCGCACCAACGGTTCGCCGCCGGTCAGCCTCAGCTTCGTGACGCCGCGCTCGATCAGCAGGTCGACGAGCGTCTCAATCTCGCCGAAGCCGAGCAACTCCTCCTTGGGAGGGAAGTGCATCTCCTCGGCCATGCAATAGCGGCAGCGGAAGTCGCACCGGTCGGTGATCGACAGGCGAACGTAGCTGATACGCCGCCCGAACGAGTCGATAAGCGCGCTCACCGGAGCCTAGATCCCGCCGTCGACCGGATCGTAGCCGGCCTCGCGCAGTTTCGACGAAAGCTCTTCACCCGTACGCCGGGCAAGCTCGCCGTCCTCCGAACGAATGACGAAGTTCGAACCGTATCGGCCTTCCCGGAAGAAGGGGTAGCTGCCGATCGCGACGCCGGGATTCGCTTCCTCGGTCTCCCGCAGCATGTCCGCGACGTCGCTTTCCGGCGCCCTTGCCCCGACCGTCACGGAGACGATCGGCTTACCGCCCTCGAGCTTCCCGGTCAGCCCTTCCAGCATGCTGGCGGTGATGCCTGGGACGCCAGCCATGATGTACACATTGTCCATCTTCACGCCCGGCGCACCCGAGCTGGGGTTCGGCAGGAGTTCGGCACCCTCCGGCACCCGCGCCATCCTTAGCCGCGCTTCCGTCAGCCCGCCGGGCCGGTCGCGATAGTAATTCTCGAGGATCCCGCGCGCCTCGGGATGGATGACGACCGGTACGCCGAACGCATGCGCCATTGCATCGACAGTGATGTCATCGTGCGTGGGCCCGATCCCGCCGGTCGTAAACAGATAATCATGAACGACGCGCAGCTCGTTCACGGCCGCCGCGATCCGCTCGATGTCGTCCGGCACGATGCGCACCTCGGCGAGGCGGATTCCATGCTGGTTTAACCACACCGCTACCTGGGAGACGTTCTTGTCCTGCGTCCTCCCTGACAGGATTTCGTCGCCGATCACCACCAGTGCGGCGGTCCAGACACGCTCGTCGCTCATTGTTCGATCAGGGCCTTGAGTCGCGCGAAACGTTCAGGCGCAAGCAGCTCCGCCGGGTTGTAATATTCGTCGAAGGCCGGAACCCCCTCGGGAAGCGCTGCCCAGCTCGGCTTGTCGGTGACGTAAATGGCCGCATCGGGGCGAACCGCGGACGGATCGTCGAGCGAGCCGACGCGGACTGCCGCGGCCTTCCGTCCGAGCCGATAGTGACTCCACAGTGGGGTCCCGCAGTTCCCGCAGCGAACCACGATTTGTGTCGCGCCGCTTCCTGTCGCGAACTCATGCTCGGCCAGTTCGCCGGAGAGAAGTTCCAGCCGGTCCATCTCGATGAAAGCATTGACCGCCGATCCGGTGCCCGTCTGCCGCTGGCACAGGCTGCAGTGGCAATTGTTGACGAAGATTGGCTCGTCATTGAGCCGGTAGCGGACAGCGCCGCACCCGCAGCCGCCTTCAAGGGTCTTGCTGGTCATCAGCCCTGCCAATGCCTATCTTACCGGCATGACTCAATACATCACGGTCTCGGCCGACGACCGCGCCGAAGCGAAGAACGGAATCATCAAGCTACATGGACCGGAGGGCTTCGCCGGCATGCGCAAGGCCGGACGCCTGGCAGCCGAAATCCTCGACGCGCTCGCGCCGCATGTCGTGCCCGGTGTCTCTACCGAAGACCTCGACGACATCGTCTACAAGATGACGGTCGATGCGGGCGCACTTCCGGCGACGCTCGGCTACCGCGGCTATACGAAGAGCAGCTGCATCTCGATCAACCACGTCGTCTGCCACGGCATACCGAGCGACAAGACGCTGAAGGACGGCGACATCGTCAACATCGACGTGACTCCGATCGTCGATGGCTGGCACGGCGATTCCAGCCGCATGTATCTCGTCGGCGATGTGCCGCTTCGCGCGAAGAAGCTGGTCGACGTCACCTATGAATGCCTGATGCTGGGCCTCGAGCAGGCGAAGCCCGGCAACCACCTCGGCGACATCGCCAACGCGATCCAGCGCCATGCCGAGTCTCATCGCTACAGCGTCGTCCGCGATTTCTGCGGGCACGGCGTTGGCCGCATCTTTCACGATAGCCCGGAAGTCGTCCACGCCGGCCGGCCCGGCACGGGTCCCGCGCTCAAGCCAGGCATGATCTTCACGGTCGAGCCGATGATCAACCTCGGTCGCGCTGACGTAAAGGTCCTCGACGACGGCTGGACCGCCGTAACCCGCGACCGTTCGCTCTCGGCCCAGTTCGAGCATTCGATCGGAATCACCGACACCGGGTGCGAGGTCTTCACCAAGAGCCCGATGGGCCGCGACAAGCCGCCCTACGCCTGATTAAACCGCCGTTCGTCGGCCGGTCGAAAAGCCATGTTGCGCGACCGAGCCCGTATTACTAACCCAATACGGTCGCTTCGGGGGAATCGCGCATGCTGGAAATTGCCAATCTTTCGCACACTTACGCCAACGGCACGAAAGCGCTCGACGACGTAAGCCTGTCGATACCGAAGGGCATGTACGGCCTGCTCGGCCCCAACGGCGCCGGCAAGTCCACTTTGATGAGAACCGTCGCAACGCTTCAGGCGCCGACGGAAGGCACGGTCTTCTTCGGCGACATCAATGTGCTCGCCCAGCCCGACCGGCTCCGCAAAACTCTGGGCTACCTTCCCCAGGATTTCGGCGTTTACCCCCGCGTCTCCGCTTACTCGATGCTCGACCAGCTCGCCGTGATGAAGGGCATCACCGGCAAGGGCGAGCGCAAGTCCGTCGTCGAGACCCTGCTCGAGCAGACCAACCTCTGGGCGGTGCGCAACAAGAACATCGCCGGCTTCTCCGGCGGCATGCGCCAGCGCTTCGGCATCGCCCAGGCGCTGATCGGCAACCCGGAGCTGATCATCGTCGACGAGCCGACCGCCGGCCTCGACCCCGAGGAGCGCAACCGCTTCCTCAACCTGCTCGCCGGGATCGGCGACAATGTCGTCGTCATCCTGTCGACCCACATCGTCGACGACGTCGCGGACCTCTGCCCTCGCATGGCGGTGCTTGCGAACGGCCGTCTCCAGCTTGAAGGCAAGCCCGCGGACCTTGTCGCGGCGACGCGCGGTCGCATCTGGGCCAAGACCATCGATCGGTCCGAGCTCGAAAAGTACCAGGAAAGCCACGAGATCATCTCGACCCGCTTGTTCGCCGGACAATCAGTGATTCACGTGCTTTCGGACAAGCAGCCGGCCGGCTTCGAGCCGGTCGAAGGCGGGCTCGAAGACGTCTACTTCTCGACTCTCTCCGTCCTCCGCCGCGCGGCCTGAGGCATCGCCATGCTGCTAGGCATCACCGGCTTCGAAATCCGCTACCAACTCCGCAACCCGGTGTTCTGGGTCTCGGTCGCGGTCTTCTTCCTTCTCGGCTTTGGCATCACCGCGAGCGAGAACGTCAGCATCGGCACACCCGGCGGCGTCCATGAGAACGCTCCGTCAGCGATCGCCATTGCCACCTCGATCCTGACCCTCTTCTACCTCTTCGTGGTCACGGCTTTCGTCGCCAACGCCATCGTCCGCGACGACAGCAGCGGCTTCGCACCGATCGTCCGCGCTACTTCGGTGACCGCAAAGCAGATCGTCCTCGGACGGTTCCTGGGCGGCCTGATCATCGCCTGGCTCGGCTACCTCGCCGTACCGCTCGGCATGTTTGCCGGGTCAATCATGCCGTGGGTCGATCCGGAAACGATCGGGCCACAGAAGATTGCCTATTACGCCTGGGCCTTCTGGGTGTTTGCAGTCCCCGACATATTACTGCTCTGCGCCGTGTTGTTTGCGCTCGCGACTGTGCTGCGATCGATGATGGCGGCCTATATCGGGGCGGTAGCGCTCGTGATGGGCTATCTGGTTGCGTCCAGCATCATCGGCCAGAAGATCGAATATCGCGACACCTTCGCCCGGTTCGAGCCGCTCGGAAATGCGGCTCTGAGCGAGGCGATGCGCTACTGGACACAGGCCGAGCTGAATTCTCGACTGGTCGAGTTCAGCGGCGCGCTATTGTTCAATCGTATCTTCTGTGTGCTGCTGGCGGTGGTGTTCCTCGCCATCACGCTCTGGCGCTTCACCATGACCGAACGTGCGCCGTCGAAGCGCCGGCTGCGTCGGCTCGCCAAGCGGCAGGCGAAGGAAGCGGCACTGGCAGCCGTTACCCCGGCAACCGGTGGCGACCGCGTCACCATCCGCGACGCGCGGCCGTCCGTCAGCAGCCAATTCATGACGCGTCTCAGGATCGAGATGCGGATGGTGCTGACCAGCCCGGGCCTGATCGTATTGACGCTTTTTGCGGTAGCGAACACCGCCGGCTTCCTGTGGTTTGCGACTTCTCTGTACGGGACGGTCGACCACCCGACCCTGTCCGCCGTCATCACCGGCGTCAGCGGC
>Ga0207706_10006808_pt1 | contig 10569 bp, 8 predicted proteins | sample KBSC53metaG_FD_184318 | JGI IMG/M metagenome (GOLD analysis project Ga0207706, IMG submission 184318) | Corn rhizosphere microbial communities from Kellogg Biological Station, Michigan, USA - KBS C5-3 metaG (SPAdes) (version 2) | ecosystem: Host-associated > Plants > Roots > Rhizosphere > Soil ... | reverse complement strand
CGGGCAGAAGAGCCCTCCCCCGCATCCGGCCGCGATCGCGCTGTCCGCGAGGTCCTCGATCCAGCCGGCGGCGAAAGCGTTTGCCGGCACGTCTCCGAAAGCCGTCCCCGTCGCCGGCGGCGGCAGGTAGGCGCGGCCGAGCTTCGACTTCAGCAGAAAGACCGCCATCTGCGCGCGCGTCACCGGTGAGGAAGGACAGTAGTTCGCGCCGCCGAAGCAGCCGGCCGTGACGCCGTTGTGGAAGAGGTTCTCGATCGCGGGATAGAAACCATCCGCCGCCGGAACGTCGCCGAAGCTGCCGCCCACGTGCAGCGTCCAGGTCTTCGCGGCCGTCAGGTTGACCTTCTCCGTGACCACGGCGTCCCAGTGCACGGTCGGGCGAACGGCGGGACTCGAGATCGTCAGCCGATAGCAGTTCCCGGTCGCGTTCCAGCAGCTCGCCGCAGCGCCCGCCGCCGGCGATCCGTACGCCGCCGCCGCATCGGCGATCGTGTACGTCGCTCCGGCCGGTCCGACGAATGCGGAGGCGGTTCCCGCGAGCGCCGAGGAACCCCCTTCGGGGTTCTCCCACCACGGCTCGACGATCACGGACTCTCCGGGCTCGAGCACGCCGTTCTGGTTCGAGGCTCCTCCCGCGCGCTCGTCGACGGCGAGATCCGGAGCGAGGGGCGGCTTCCAGCCCAGCTGGATGACCTCGAAGTCCGATGCCGTCAGTGAATCGAACGCCGGGTTGAGGATGTCGTTGTCCCACCGCTCGTCCCAGGTGCCGCTGACGTACATGTCGCTGCCGTTGTCGGCAACGATGAGCCCGTAGGTCTTCATCGCCCGGAAGATTCTCTGGATCGCCGGATCGAACGCCGAAATGTCGGTCCCGGGCTTCAGCCTCAGGCGAGCGCCCATCGGCAGCGCCGGCGGGTCCTGGAAGCCGGCCTGGTGCGAAGCCGGGTACACGTAACCCTTGGTGTGGCGCACCGTGAAGCGGAAGGCGTGGCGGATCTCGCCGGCGCTTGCGTCGGCTCCGTAGACCTCGTCGTACCGCACCAGGCCGGGAAGGATCGCGAGCCCGGCCGCGTCGGCGGACGTCCAGCCTTCGGGCCGCCGGTCGTTCGTGTTCATGTCGAAGAACGCGCCGGAGTACGCCTGCCAGCCGGCGCCGTCGAACCACACGTTGTAGAGCTCGTAGAGGTGGCGGCGGTCGCGGTCGAGCATCAGCAGGTGGCGATCCTGGCAGCAGGTCTGGTCGACGTTGCCGGGAGCGCCGCCTTCGACCCAGTGCGGCTGCGTGATGGCCTCGTCGGGGATCGGATAGAACGCGAAGGAGGTCTCGGTCGAGTGATCGACGCCGTCGCTCTCGTCGGCCTGATCGAACTGGACGGTCTTTTTCGGCTGCGCGCCGTCGACCACGATGTACGGGAACCCGTAGATCGACACGCCGTCGTCGAGCGTGCCTCCGAAATCGGGATGGAGAGGCTGCGGATCTCCGTCGTTGACGTAGTCGATGAAATCGTCGGAGCCCGGATCCACGGGAGCCGCCGAAATATCGGTGTTCCACCAGTGCGTCGCCGGGAAGAGCGGCAGCGGCCCCGGCGGGCTGGTCTCGAGCCGCGGAGCCATGGCGGCCAGCAGGATCCCGCGGACCGCCCAGTCGGCGCGGGCGGTCCCCGCCGCGAGAGCTCCCCAGATCGCCGCCGCGGCGAAGATGGCCGCGCGAGTTCGTGTCAACTCTTTGTACCTCCGGATCGTCGGGATTGATTATGGGCGGCACACGCCCCTTCAAACACTGTCCGGAAAGCCAGAACACTCGCTCGCCGGGAGGCTGTCCTTCTTCGACCCGCTCGACCAGTCGCGCCGCGATTGCGCGATCTCTATGCTCTCGTGCCAACTTGCTGTCCTCAAAATCGACCGTTGTGACTCAGCTCACCATCTGTGACGCGAAGCGCCCCCTAGAATTTGTCTACCCGAACAATCCAAGTTTCGTTGGCGGCCGTCAGAAAGGACCAGTGCCGATGAGAAAACATCTTTTTCTCCGGGCCCCCTTTTCTCTCGCGAGAGGTGCCGCCAGGAGCGCGGCGGTTCTCGCGACCCTCGGACTGGTGTCCGCGGGTATCGCGACCGGGGCGACGACGTTCCAGCTCGCCTACATGTACGGCACTTCGGGGCCGGCGTCGGGCGGAACGGCCGTCAACCTCGTCGGCAACCAGTTCGATCCGGGCGCGACGGTCACGATCGGCGGCGTCAGCGCCAGCGCGTCGGTGACGAGCTCCACGCGGATCGGAGCCACGACGCCGGGGCGCAATGCCGGCGCGCTCTACGACGTCGTCGTCACAAATCCGGGCAATCCGCCGGCGGTCCTGACGAAGGGCTGGTTCGCGGACTTCCTGGACGTGCCGCAGGCGAGCCCGTATCACGCGCCGGTCGAGACCATCATCCGCGACGGCATCACCTCCGGCTGCGGCGGCGGCAACTACTGCCCCACTTCCCCCGTGACCCGCGGCCAGATGGCCGTGTTCCTGCTGCGCGCCGAACACGGCTCCGCGTACGTGCCGCCCCCGGCGACGGGCACGATCTTCGGCGATGTCACCGTCAACACGTCATTCGCCGACTGGATCGAGCAGCTCTACGCCGAAGGGATCACGGGCGGCTGCCTCGGCGGAAGCCCGCCGCTCTACTGCCCGACGGCGTCGGTGACGCGCGGCCAGATGGCGACGTTTCTCCTGAAGATCTACCACGGCACGGGCTATGCGCCGGCGGCCGCGAGCGGCGTGTTCTCGGACGTGCCGGTCTCGATGCCCCTCGCTCCCTGGATCGAAGAGATGGCCCGCCTTGCGGTGACGACGGGCTGCGGCGGCAACAACTTCTGCCCGGGCAACCCCGTCACGCGCGGGCAGATGGCGGTCTTTCTCGCGAAGACGTTCCACCGCCCCGAGGCTATCCGGTTCCTGCAGCAGGCCACCTGGGGACCCAAGGATTCCGAGATCTCGAACCTGCTCGGCGTGGGCAACCTCTCCTGGCTCGCGAGCCAGTACAACGCGGCGCCTTCGCCGTACCCGGCCCTGCCGCTCGTGCCCGACGACGAGCCCGGCGACTGCGACGTCTACTGCCACCGCGACAACTACACCAGCTTCCCGCTCCACTCGCAGTTCTTCCGGAACGCGCTCTACCAGGTGGATCAGTTGAGGCAGCGCATGCTGTTCTCCCTCCACAAGATCAACGTCATCTCGACGAACACGATCACCCGGCCGAGTCAGATGGTTCCCTACATCAACGCGCTGAACGCGAACGCCTTCGGGAACTACCGCGACGTCCTCGAGGACATGACGCTGAATCCCGCGATGGGCGCCTTCCTCAACATGGCGACCAACACCAAGACGAATCCGAACGAGAACTACGCCCGCGAGGTCATGCAGCTGTTCTCGATCGGCACGGTGCTCCTCAACCAGGACGGGACCACGCAGAACAACGACGTGACCGGCTACCCGATGGACAGTTATGACCAGTCGGTCGTCGACAATCTCAAGCTGGTGCTGACCGGCTGGTACATCCCCGAGGTCTCCGTCTCGCTCAACGGCGAGACGGACAACACCGGCAACTACCTGATCCCGATGCCCGTCCACCTCAATGGCTCGGCCCAGGAGGACCGGCACACGCAGACCACCAAGGATCTCTTCGTCGGATTCCTGCCGAACAAGACGGGCGAAGGCTCCCCGACCTCGATCCCGGCGGGCCAGCCGGCGAACCAGGACCTCCAGATGGCGATCGACGCCATGTTCAACCACCCGAACGTCGGGCCCTATCTCGCCAAGGAACTGATCCACTCTCTGGTGACGTCGAACCCGAGCCCGGCCTACGTCGAACGCGTGGCCGGCTTCTTCAACGACAACGGCTCCGCCCAGCGCGGAAGTCTCTGGGCGATGGCCAAAGCGATCCTGCTCGACCCCGAGGCCCGCGAGTCCCCGGCCGATCCGAGCTACGGCAAGCTCAAGGAACCGGCGCTCTACATTCTCAACATCCTCCGGGCGTTCAACGCCATGGCGGCGAACGGGATCGCGCAGTCCGACGGCTACATCAGCTCGCCCTACTCGCGCGACATGGGCCAGGAGATTTACCGACCGACGACGGTCTTCTCCTACTTCCCGCAGGACTACTACGCGCCTCCGGCCTCAGACGGCCTCCTCGGGCCCGAGTTCGGGATCATGGACGCCTCGACCTCGCTGAAGCGCGCCAACTTCGTCTCCCAGATGGCGCCCGGAAGCAATGCCGGCACCGGCGGCATCCCCGTGCAGTGCAACACGAGCTCGTGCAACGCGCCGAACGGCACCTCGATCAACCTGACGGAGCTGCAGTTGCTGGCGTCGAACCCGACGAACCTCGTCGACCGCCTCAACCGGCTGCTGATGCACGGAACCATGTCGGACGAGATGAAGACCTCGATCATCGGCGCGGTCACTGCCGTGCCGGCCAACCAGACGTTGTACCGCGCGCGCCAAGCGCTTTTTCTGGTCGCGACCTCGTCGCAGTACCAGGCGCAGAGGTAAGGACCATGAAACACACCAGACGGGACTTTCTCGCTCGGACCACCTGCGCGGCGCTGTCGGCGTCGGCGATCCAGGCCACGGTCCGCCAGTGGGGACTGGCCAACATGTTTGCCACGCCGAACACGCTTTCGCCCAACTACCGGGCGCTCGTGTGCGTCTTCCTCAACGGCGGCGTCGACTCCAACAACATGGTCATCCCTCTCGACGGCGCGCACTACGCCTCCTACCAGGCGGCGCGGCCCACGCTCGCGATCCCGGTGGGCAACGCGTTGGTGATGAACAACCCGCCCTCGATGGGAGGGCAGGCGTTCGGATTCCATCCGAACCTGGCGGACTTCCGCGACCTCTACAACGCGGGCAAGATGGCCGTGGTCACCAACGTCGGTCCCCTCGTCGTCCCGACGAACCAGGCCCAGTACATGGGCAACTCGGTGCCCAAGCCGTACGCCCTGTTCTCGCACTCCGACCAGATCCAGGCCTGGCAGACCGGACGCGCCGACATCAAGATCGGCACGGGCTGGGGAGGCCGGGCGGCCGACGCCGTCGACGCGTGCAACAGCGGCGCCGGCGGCTATCCCACGATCACCTCGATCTCGGGCTCGTCGACGTTCTGCGTCGGTCTCAAGCGTCCGCTCTCGATCGGCACGGGCAACCTCAACAGCGTCCTCACCATCAACGGCTTCACCGGCACGCCCGAGTCCAACGCCCGCCGCGCCTCCATGGACTACCTTCGGACGATCGACGGCACGGCCACGATGATCGCCGCGGCGAGCCAGACGACCCAGCAGGCGCTCGACATCTCGACCGAGTTCGCGAGCTGGACGCCGGCGGACGGCGTCACGACGCCGTTTCCCAACACCGGCCTGGCAAACCAGCTCAAGCAGGTCGCCAACGTCATCAAGCTCGTCAGCAGCTCGCCGGGAATCAACCTCTCCCGCCAGATCTTTTTCGTCTCGCAGGGCGGTTACGACACGCACCAGAACCAGATCACCGATCAGGCCAACAACTTTTCCCAGCTCTCGCCCGCCATGCTCGCGTTCTACAACGCGACGGTGGAGCTGGGCCTCCAGAGCAAGGTCACCACATTTACCCTGACCGACTTCGGCCGGACGCTCCAGGAGTCGGGCGACACGGGCGGCGTCGGCACCGATCACGGTTGGGGCGGGCATCAGTTCGTCATGGGCGACAGCGTCCTCGGAGGCAACTTCCACGGGACGCCCAATCAGGTCACGGGGTCGATCTTCCCGTTCAACCAGGTCGGCGGTCCGGACGACACGTACAACAACGCGAGCAACGGCCGCGGCCGCTGGATCCCGACGACGGCATCGGATCAGTACGGCGCCGCCCTCGCGAAGTGGTTCGGCGTCTCCGACCTCAACATGGCCTCGGTCTTCCCGAACATCGGGAACTTCAATGCTCTGAACTCGTTCATGACTGCTCCTCCCGGAGGCTGCTGAGTCGATACCAGCGGGGGCGGCCTCCGGGCCGCCCCCGACGTTTTAGGAATCGCGAATGCGCCTCCGCTCCCGGTCGATCGCCGTTCCCCTGCTCGCCCTCCTCCTCGGGGCCGCCGGGGCCTGGCTCGCGCGCGCCGCATCCTCGCCGGCGGCCATCGAGGCGAGACCTCCGAATCCGGTGGCCGGGCAGACGGTTCTTCTCCGCGAGACATCGCCCGACGCGCCCGACGCCGCGCCCGTCCCCGGGGCGTGGTGGGACTTCGGTGACGGACACTCCTCCGCATCCGGGGCGCCCGTGCACGTCTGGGAGGCGCCCGGAGAGTACGTCGTCCGCCTCGTCTCGTCCGCCGGCACTTCCGAAGCGCCCCTCGTCGTCTCGCCGGCGGAGACTCTCCGCCTGCTCGGGGCGCATCCGTTCGAAGTGTCCGTCGAGGCCGTGGATCCCCGGACGGGGCGGCGATCGGCGGCCCGCGCGTCCGCCTGGACCGACCGCTATGGCACCTTCTCGTTTCCCGAGCTCACCGCCGATCCGGAGAATCCCGAGATCGCGGTCAAGGCTCTCGAGGCGACCGAAGACGGCCACTACTGGTTCCTCTGGAGCGGGGCAACGCGCTTCGAGTACATCGTCACGATTCGCGAGGTGGCCACCGGCCGCGTCGCGGTGCACCGCAAGGAAGGGCCCGAGTTTTCGGGCGGCTCGGACACGCGCAGCTTCCCGCTCGGAGCCGCGCGCCGGACCGCGGATCAGACAGGCCCGTCGAACCCGCGCGACGTTCTCGATGGTCCGGAGCGTCCCAGTCCGCGTGCCGTCGGGCCTCGCGGGACGCCGGCCACGCCGACTCCGACGCAGGTGCCCAACGGAACGACGACGACGCCGCCGAGCGCGACGCCGACTCGGACGCCCGTGCTCACCCGCACGCCCACGCGCACGTCACCGCCGACGTGGACGCCCACGGCCTCGCCGACGCCCACCATCACCCCGACGCCGACGATCACGCCCACGCCGACGCCGCCCCTCATCGCGCTGCGCGCGATCCAGTGGCAGTGGAATTTCTGCCCGCAGCCGTACCCGTGCCCGACGGTGTGCCCGACATCCTGCGGCAACCAGATCACGCTCAAGGTCGGCCAGACCTATCTCATCTGGCCGTACAACGGAGACGTGGAGGACGTCCCGGACGTGCACGGATTGCAGACCATCGTCCAGATCGGACTCGACGGCGGCCTGCTTCCGCAAGGCGGCTCGCTGCCCATCCAGACGATCACGCCGATGACGCCTGGCGACTTCTTCTTCAACTGCACGAATGTCTGTGGAAACAGCGAAGAGCACGACGGAATGGTCGGCGTGGTCCACGTCGTGCCCTGAGGGGCGCGGACGGCGCTACGGGTTCGCCGCGCGGCAGGCGTCGAGCAGACCGCCGAGATTCCAGGCGTCCCAACCCTCGACGATCTTTCCATCCCGGAAGGTCATCCACGTCATGCCGCGAAATTGAACGGGGCGGCCCGAAGGCGGGATGCCCAGCAACTCGCCGGTGTGGTGCGCCGCGGCGCTCCACCGCACGACCGCACGGTCCGCGTCCGCCACCACGTCTTCGACGGTCACCCGGATGTTCGGAAACGCGCCGACCAATGCCGCGCGGGCCTCGAGAAAGCGCTCGGGGCCGACGAGGTCGGCGCCCTCCATGTGGGCGACCGCGTTCTCGGCCAGAAGCTCGTGGACGGCGGCGTCGCGCCGGGCATTCCAGACTTCCTCGAACCACCGCCGGGCGAGGTCGCGATGCGTCTGGGGCATGGCATCTCCTCCGAAATTTGGCGCCCCGAGCTTATCTCTCCCCGCGAGCCCCGGCCCCCGGGGTATAGACTCCCCGCTCATCGGAGGCGATCCGCCATGTCCGAGACATCCGTCGGAGAAGACAAGCCTTTCCGGTCCGAGACCGAAACAGACGCCTGGGATCACCGCATCCCGGTGCACATCCGGATCGGACATCCGAACGTGCATCCCCACGTCGTGCCCATCGCGGGCCGTACGGCGCCCCTGACCGCGGCCGATTTCGTCACGAGCTTTCTCGTCACGTGGGTGCCCGCGCCGCAGCCTCCGTCCCACTGGATCAAGCTCCTCCGTGAGGCGCCCTTCGGAGCCGGCACGGTCCACGCCCGCAGCCTCCACTGGGACGGCAAGCACCTCTCGATCGAGCTCGTGCACGAAACGGACGTCGAGGCGTTCGCGCTGGAAATGCCGGGCTGGGTCGAATACGCCAATGCCGAGTTCACGCGGGGCGAGCACAGCCCGGCCGTCGACGCGCTCGAGGAAGCGAAGCGTCGCGCCCAGGAGCTCCAGGCCCGCCTCCGGCGCTGACGGGCCGCTCTCCCTCCGCCGCGGCGCCGGGCGCCCAACGGCCCCTCGGATTCGCGGCCGCCACCGCGCTGGTCGTCGGACACACGATCGGCGTCGGCGTCTTCCTGACACCCGCGGAGACGATCGGGGCGCTCGCCTCGCCGGCGCTGACTCTCGGCCTCTGGCTCGGCGCAGGGCTCCTCGTCCTCGCGGGGGCGCTGACCTTCGGAGAGCTCGCGGCGCGGAGACCCGAGAGCGGAGGTCTCTACGTCTATCTGCGCGATGCCTGGGGCGAGCGGGCCGCTTTCGTGTACGGCTGGCAGTGCCTCCTCATTCTGGATCCCGGCGTCACCGCGGGGCTCGCCACGGGCCTCGCCCGCTACGTGATCGCCGTCTTTCCGGAGGCCGCGGGCCGCGAGCGATGGATCGCCCTGGCCGCCGTATGGATCCTCTCCGCCGCACCGATGGCCGGTCTGAAGCCGTCGGTGCGCGCGCTCGGGCTGCTCACGGGGTGGAAAGTGCTCGCTCTGCTCGCCGTCCCGGCCGTCGCCTTCACCGTGGGGCACGGCAGCCTGGCGGGCTTCGAGCCGTTCTTCGAGCGCCGGCCGGGAGCTCCGCCACTGGGCGAAGCTCTGGCGGCGGGACTCATCGGCGTCTTCTTTTCGTTCGGAGGATTCTGGGAGGCCAGCCGTCTTGCCGGCGAGATCCGCGTCGGTGACCGCGCGCTGCCGCGGGCGCTCGCGGCCGGAACGGCCGCGGTCACACTGATCTACGTGCTGACGACCGCGGCCTTTCTCTACCTCGTCCCGGCCGACCGCGCGCGGGACGACGCGGCGTTCGCCCGCCTGGCGGGGGAAGCCCTCTTCGGGAGTTCGGGACCGGCGCTGCTGGCCGCGATCGTCGTCGTCTCCGCGGCTGCGAGTGGCCTCGCCCTGCTGCTGATGGCGCCGCGTGTCTATGTCGCGATGGGCCGGGACGGCCTGTTCCCGGCCGTTCTGGCCGCGACCAGCCCGGCGAGCGGAGCGCCCACCCGCGCGACGGCGCTGCTCGCAGCGATCGCCAGCGTTTTCGTCCTGAGCGGAACGTTCGAGCAGATCCTGGCCTTCTTCATCTGCACGGCCCTCGCCTTCGTCGCGCTCGCCGCGGCCGGGCTCTTTCGGATCCGCCGGCGCGAGGGAGCCACGACAGGATTCCGCTGCCCCGGGTATCCCCTGACCCCGGGGCTCTTCATCGCGTTCCTGGCGGCGGTTGCCGGCCTCGTCGCGGCCGCCCATCCCGTCCCCGTCTCTGTCGCATTCGCGATGGTGGCCCTCGGGCTGCCGGTGCATCGGGTATTCTCGTCGCGCCGAAGGCGAAGCCGAAGGAGCCCCTCCGCATGACCTGGATCAAGACCATCCCGCTCGCCGAAGGCGACGAGAAGCTGCGCGCGGCCGTCGAGGGCCAGCGCGCCGTCTACCCCGAGGAGTACGCCATTCCGACGGGAATCACGGACGAGGCCGGCAGCATCGTCGCATCGCACTCGCTCATCCCCGACGCGCTGCACCACGCGTTCTCGACCTTCGGCGTCCTGATGTCTCCGGACCTGCCGCTGAGCCGGCGACAGCACGAGATGATCACGACGCTCGTCTCCGTTGAGAACCGCTGCTTCTATTGAATCGAATCGCACGCAGAGTTTCTGCGTCGGGTCACATTGGACGAGGGGCTGGTCGAAGCGATTCGAAAGGACTACCGCACGGCCCCGATCGACGCGCCGGACCGGGTCATGCTGGATTACGTCGCCCAGGTCACGCGGGACGCTACGAAGATCGGCCCGGAGGATCACCGCAAGCTGCGGGACGCCGGTTTCGACGACCGGGCCATCCTCCAGATCACTCTCATCACGGCCTGGTTCAACTACATCAACAAGGTCGCGGACGCGCTGGGCGTGGGACGAAGCTGAAAGGGCTTGACCCCGGAATCGATTCCGGAGTCTAGAGTCGGCTCGTGGATCGGGAACGGGGACAGTCGCTGCGCTCGGGCGAGCTCGCGCGCCGGGCCGGGGTCAGCCCGGACACCCTGCGTTCCTACGAACGACGCGGGCTCCTTCCGGAGGCCCGCCGCGCGGCGAACGGCTACCGGATGTATCCGGTCGAGGCCCTGGAACGCGTCGAGCTGATCCAGGCCGGCCTCGCCTTCGGATTCACCCTCGCGGAGCTCGGCCGCTTCCTCGATGCCCGCCGCGACGGGCGCCCGCCCTGCCGGGCCG
>Ga0207706_10006807_pt1 | contig 10569 bp, 6 predicted proteins | sample KBSC53metaG_FD_184318 | JGI IMG/M metagenome (GOLD analysis project Ga0207706, IMG submission 184318) | Corn rhizosphere microbial communities from Kellogg Biological Station, Michigan, USA - KBS C5-3 metaG (SPAdes) (version 2) | ecosystem: Host-associated > Plants > Roots > Rhizosphere > Soil ... | reverse complement strand
CGACCCGCAGCACCGGCTGGCGGAAGCCGATCCAGCGCGCGGCGTGGGTCTCCTGGCTCATGAGGTCGTGGCGCTCCGAGGCGTGCCCCATCGGCAGCACGTAGTCGGCGAACCACGCGGTCTCGCTCCAGACCGGGGTGAGGCAGGCGTGGCGCTCGACCTTGGCCTCGTCGGTCAGCATCTCGATCCACGACATGCCGTCCGGGTTGGTCCACACCGGGTTGTAGACCCGGGTGAAGTACATCGCGAGCTTGCCGCGGGCCTCCTTCAGGAAGTGGGGCAGGAGGAAGCTCATCTCGAAGAACGCGAGCGGGTACTCGGGGGGCATGAGCAGCTCGCTCCACACCTTGCCCGGCGGCGGCATCATGGGCGGCGCCGGCACCGCCTTGTTCCAGCCGCTGGGCGCGGTGCCGCCCGGGGTGGCCACCGCCCCCGCCATCACCACCACCAGCTCGAGCGCGCGGGCCACCTCCCAGCCGTGGAGGTTGCCCGCGGCCGCGTTGCGCCACACGTGGGTGGAGAGCGCGCTGCCCGCGCGCCCGACCTCCCGCGCGATCTCCTCGATGCGCGCGGCGGCCACGCCCGACTCGCGCGCCGCGAACTCCGGGGTGTAGGAGGCGTAGAGGGCCTTCAGGGCCTCCTCGAAGCCGGCCATGGTCACCGGGAGATCGGGGCGCTCCTCGCGCAGGTACTCCTCCCAGTTCACCCAGCGCCGCACGAAGTCGCGGTTCCAGGTGCCGTCGCGCAGCATGCAGTGCACGATGGCGAGCAGGATCGCGGCCTCGGTGCCGGGCCAGGGCGACAGCCAGTAGTCGGCCATCGACGCGGTGTTGCTGAGCCGGGTGTCGAGCACGCACACCTTCGCTCCCGCCATCTTGCCGTCGATGATGCGCTGGGCGTGGGGGTTGAAGTAGTGGCCGGCCTCGAGGTGCGACGACAGCAGCAGGATGAAGCGCGCCTTGCTGTGGTCGGGGGAGGGCCGGTCGAGCCCGTGCCAGAAGGCGTAGCCCGCCCGCGCGGAGGCGGAGCAGACGTTGGTGTGGCTGTTGTGGCCGTCGATGCCCCACGCGTGGAAGACCCGCTGGAGATAGATGAGCTCGTGGCCGGGCCGCCCGAGGTGGTACATCACCTCCTTCGGCCGCCCCTCGACGAGGGCCTTGCGGATACGCCCGCCGATGTCGTCCAGCACCGCGTCCCACGTCACCCGCTCCCACTTGCCGTCGCCCCGCGCGCCCACTCGCCGCAGCGGGTAGAGGATGCGCTCCGGATCCGTGACCTGGTTGAGCGTAGCGGGGCCCTTGGCGCAGTTGCGCCCGCGGCTGCCCGGGTGCACCGGATTGCCCTCGAACTTGTGGATCGTGAGGCTCTGGGGATCCACGTAGGCGAGCAGCCCGCACGCCGCCTCGCAGTTGAAGCAGATGGTGGGGATGAGCTGGAAGCGGCGCTTGACCTTGCGGGGCCACGCCTTGCCGTCGAGCTCCTCCCAGTCGTCCCACCGGTGGGCGGGCGGGAACCGCTCGAGCCCCGCCGCCGGCGCGGCCAGCTCGCGCGCCACCGGATGCAGCGGCTCGGATGGGGTCAGGTCTTGCATTCCGACATTTCCTCTCTGGTGGCCAGGTCTCGCGCGCCGAAAATGTCGGAATGCAAGACCTGACCCCGTTCTAGCTCAGCGGGATCATCTGGCCGGCGCGGACCCACAGCTCCTCCCAGAGCCAGAGGCCGCCCAGGGCGAGGACCGCGGCGATCTCGGAGCCGAGCGGCACCGACCGGCTGAGCAGGAGCACGAGCGGCAGCGCGATGCCCGCCACCACCACCCCGCCCCACAGCGCCAGCCGGAGCGGGCCGTGGGTCAGCAGGCGCGCGGCCCGCGACGCGTCGTGCGAGGCGTGGGCGGTGAACAGCTCCGCGAACAGCACCAGCGCGCTCACCAGCAGCGACACCCACAGCACGAGGCCGAGCCCGCCGCTGACGATCGAGGCGCTGCCGAGCGCGCTCGCGGCGAGCAGGAGCGTCGCGGAGCCGGCCACCAGCGCGGCGAGCAGCAGGTGGGGCAGGAGCAGCGGGCTCTGCCAGAAGTCGCGGCCCTCCGCCTGGCCGAAGAGGAACGCGCTGTAGCCCGCGGTGGCCGCGGCCACCGCCACCATGGGCCAGGCCAGCAGCTGGAGCGCGGGCAGGTTCCCGGCGAGGCCGGCCAGGAGCCAGAGCCCGCCGAGACCGCCGGCCGCGAACAGGATGAAGCCGCCCAGCACCAGCCACGAGCGCGGGTTCGGCTTGAAGATCAGATACAGGAAGCGGTCCGGCCGCTTGAGGTCGAGGATCAGGAGCAGGCTCGTCAGGACGAGGAAGGCGAGGCCGATCGCGGGCACCGCGAGCCCGGTGAGCCCATCCGCGGTCAGGAGCCCGCCCACGAGGCCGAGCGCGGCCACCAGGAACGCGCCCGCCGCGATCGACTTGGTCCACAGGTACGCGCCGACGCGCCAGCCCCACGGGCGCGCCGGGTGCGCCACGTCGTAGACGGTGCGGGCCAGCGCGAGCAGGTCCAGCCCATCGGTGGCGGCGGTCACCGGCGGCGCCGGCCGCGCGATCGCCCGGTTCGCCGCGCCCGGGCTCGGGATGCTCCCGACCTGCGAGAAGAGATAGCCGCCGCGCCGCTCCTGCATGTCGGGGGTCAGCGACGCCGACTCCGCGCCGAGGTAGAAGAGCTTCGGCCGCGTGCCCTGCTCCGGCTTGCGCACCTGCGTCTGCTGCGAGGCCACCAGGCGCGCGATCTGGCTACGCGGGTCGTCGAGGTCGCCAGGGATGATGGCCTGCACCGGGCACACGATCACGCACGCCGGCTCGAGCCCGCTCTCCACCCGATGGGCGCAGTAGTGGCACTTGGCCGCGGTGTGCGTCTCGGGATCGATGTAGAGCGCGTCGTAGGGGCACGCCTGCATGCACGACTTGCAGCCGATGCAGCGCTGCCCGTCGAAGTCCACGATGCCGTCGGGCCGGCGGTAGAGCGCGACGGTGGGGCAGATGGTCACGCAGGGCGCGTTGTCGCAGTGATTGCAGCGCATCACGCTGAAGTAACGCCGCGTGTCCGGGAACGTGCCCTTCTCGATGTACTTCACCCACGTGCGGTTCACGCCGAGGGGAACCTGGTTCTCCTCCTTGCACGCCACCGTGCAGGCGTGACAGCCGATGCACTTCCGCTGATCGATGACGAAGCCGTAGCGCATGTCAGTGGGCGACCACGTCGAGCCAGACCCGGGCCGTGACCAGGGCGATGATACCCGCGAGCACGCCGCGAAGCACCCCCACCGGTACCCGCCGGCTCACCCGGCCGCCCAGCGGCGCGCCGCCCAGGGAGCCCAGGACCACGGTGGCCGCGGGCCAGAGCGGAACCTGCCCGGTCGCCACCTTGCCCACGAAGCCGCTCACCGCGGCCATGCCGACCATGGCCAGCGAGGTGCCGATGCTGAGCCGCATCGGCACGCGCAGCACGCCGACCAGCACCGGCACCAGCAGGAACGCGCCGCCGGCGCCCACCAGGCCCGCCATGAGCCCGATGGTGCCGGGCAGGCCCACCGCGGCCGGGCGGCTGAAGCGCACCGCTTCGCGCTCGCCCGCCGGCGCGGCGGGAGCCGGGCTCAGCAGCATCAGCGGCAGCGCGGCGGTGGCCATCAGCGCGAAGGTGACGAGCAGCATGCGGCCGGAGACCCGGGCGGAGCCGAGCGCGCCCAGCAGCGCGCCCGCCGCCATCGCGGGCCCGCCGGTCCAGGCCAGGCGGTGGTGCACAAGCGCGTGGCGGCCGTGGCTCCACGTCCCCACGATCGCGGCCACGAGCACCTGGGTCATGCTGAGCCCGGCCACCTCCTGGATCGTCAGCTCGCCCGCGCCGAGCAGGGGCGGCACGTAGTAGAGGAGCGGGATCATCACGATGGCACCGCCGACGCCGACCAGGCCGGAGACGAAGGCCCCGCAGAAGCCGAGGCCGAAGAGGACGAGGGCGAGCGGGCCGGTCACGCGCGCGCGGCCGTCGATGGGTGGCTCATGAGAGCCACCATGATAGCGCGAGTCGCCGCGCTAGCGGATCGCCTGCTTCACCCGCGCGAGCATCGCCTCCGGCGAGCCCTCGAGGTGCACCGGCCGGGGCATCGACGGCGGCCCGTACTTGATCCCGGCCCCGGTCAGCACCAGCACCACGCGCGTGCCGGCCTCCACCTCGCCTTCATCCTTCATGTGAAGGAGCGCGGCCAGAGTGGCCGCCGCCTCGGGCGCGGTCCAGATGCCCTCCACCTTCGCGAGGAGGCGCTGGGCGCTCACGATCTCGTCCTCGCCGACCGGCTGGGGGAAGCCGCCGGTGTCCCGCAGGATCCGCAGCATCTGCCGGCCCGCAAAGGGCCCCGGCACCCGAAGGCCGGGCGCGTTGGTCATCGGGTTCTCCACCGGGCTCGTGGTCTCGGCCTTGTCCTTCCAGGCCCGCACCAGCGGCGCGCAGCCCACCGCCTGCACCGCCACGAAGCGCGGCTGCCCGGCCTTCACCCAGCCCATCTCGCCCAGCTCCTCGTAGGCCTTCCAGATGCCGACGAGCCCGGTGCCGCCGCCGGTCGGGTACACGAGCACGTCCGGCGCGTCCCAGCCGAGCTGCTCGGCCAGCTCGAGGCCCATCGTCTTCTTGCCCTCGAGCCGGTACGGCTCCTTGAGGGTGGCGAGGTCGAACCAGCCCAGGGCGGGCGCGATGGTGGCGATGGCGCGGCCGGCGGTGGCGATGGTCCCGTCGATGGTGAACACGTGGGCCCCGGCGAGGGCGGCCTCCGCGATCGCGGCCTCCGGGGTGTCGCGCGGCACCACCACCGCCACCGGGAGGCCGGCGCGCGCGCCGTACACCGCGGCCGCCCCGCCCGCGTTGCCCGCGGAGGGGATCATCAGGCCGCGCACGCCGAGCGCGCGGGCCTTGGTGATGGCCATGCCGAGCCCGCGTGCCTTGAACGTGCCGGTGGGGTTCTGCCCCTCGTCCTTGGCCCAGAGGTGACGCAGCCCGAGGTGCGCGGCCAGGCGCGGCAGCGCGAGCAGCGGGGTGCCGCCCTCGCCCAGGGTCACCGGCTCCTCGGCCGCGTCCAGCGGCACGAGCTCGCGGAAGCGGTACATGCCGGGCGGGCGGCTCTTGAGAGATTCGGGGGTCACCGCGGCGGCGGCGCGCGGCAGGTCGTAACGGACCGCGAGCATCTGGCCGCAGTCCCGACAGACGGTGAGCAGCTGCCCGGCCTCGTGGCGACGACCGCAGACCGTGCATTCGATGTGGGAGACGAACATGGGGGGACCTCGGTGGATCGGGTTGGGTCGGAAAGCGAGCGGGCCGCCGTCCGTCAGTGCTTGTCCTTCTCGGCGCGGTGGGCGGCCACCACCTTCTCGGCGAGCTGGCTCGGGACTTCCTCGTAGTGCGAGAACTCCATCGAGTAGCCCCCGCGCCCGCCGGTCATGGAGCGCAGGCTCGACTCGTAGGTCAGCATCTCCGACATCGGCACCTGGGCCCGCACCGCCACCACGTCGCCGTCCGGCTCCATGCCCACGATGCGCCCGCGGCGGCCGTTGAGGTCCCCGATGACGTCGCCCGCGCCCTCGGAGGGCAGCGTGACCTCCACGTTCATCACCGGCTCCAGCAGGCACGGCTTGGCGTCCATGAAGCCCTTCTGCAGGCCCATCGAGGCCGCGATCTGGAACGCCATGTCCGAGGAGTCGACGTCGTGGTACGAGCCGTCGTAGAGCGTGACCTTCAGGTCGACCACCGGGTACCCGGCGAGGATGCCGCGCTTCATGCAGTCGCGGACCCCCTTCTCGACCGAGGGGATGAAGTTCCGCGGGATCGCGCCGCCGAAGATGTCGTCGACGAACTCGAAGCCGCCGCCGCGGGTGAGCGGCTCGATGCGCAGCCAGGTGTCGCCGTACTGCCCGCGGCCGCCGGTCTGCTTCTTGTACTTGCCCTGCACCTCGGCGCGCCCTTTCACCGTCTCCTTGTAGGGGATCCGCGGGGGCAGCAGGGAGACCTCCACGTTGTACTTGCGCTTCATCCGCTCCACCACCACCTCGACGTGCAGCTGTCCCATGCCGGAGACCAGCAGCTGCTTGGTCTCGGGGTCGTAGTGGTGGTGAAGCGTCGGGTCCTCCTCGGCCATCCGGTGGAGCGCGGTCGAGATCTTGTCCTCGTCTCCACGGGTCTTGGGCTGGATCGCGAAGGAGATCGACGGCTCCGGGAACGCGATGCCGGGCAGGCGGATCGGGCTGCCCTCCTCGCAGAGGGTGTCGCCGGTGAGCGTGTCCTTGAGCTTGGCCACCACCCCGATCTCGCCGGGGCCGAGAGCCTCCACCGGCTTCTGGGTCTTGCCCAGGAGCCAGCCCAGGTGGCCCACGCGCTCGCGGCTCTCGCGGCTCGCGTTCAGGACCTGGCTGTCCGCGCGGAGGGTGCCGGAGTAGACGCGGAACACCGAGAGCTTGCCCACGTGCGGGTCGGAGATGGTCTTGAACACCACCGCGCAGAGCGGGGCCTTCGGGTCCGGGGCCCGGCGCGCGACGGCCTTGGTGCGCGGATCGGCCCCCTCCACCTCGCCCTGGTCCGCGGGGGACGGGAACTCCTTCATCACGAGGTCGAGCAGCGGCGCGACGCCGATCCCGCGGGTCGCCGCCGCGCAGAGGACCGGGACCGCCCCGCCGGTGGTGATGGCGCGCCGGAGGGCGCCCAGCATCTCCTCCTCGCCGATCGCGCCCTCCTCCAGGTACTTGGCGAGCAGGTCGTCGTCGGTCTCGGCGGCGGCCTCGGCCAGCTTCTCGCGGCCGGCCTTGGCCGCCTCCACGAGATCGGCCGGGATCTCCGCGTCCTTCGTCTTGCCGTCGGTGGTGATCAGCGCCCGCATCGCGATGAGGTCCACCACCCCGGTGAAGCCGGCCTCGCTGCCGATCGGCAGCTGCAGCGGAACCAGGCGGCCCTTCAGCCGCTTCTGGAGCGACTCGAGGGTGCGGGAGAAGTCGGCTCGCTCGCGGTCGAGACGGTTGATCACGATGGCGCGCGGCAGGTTGTACTCGTTGGCGAACTTCCAGACCTTCTCGGTCTGCACCTGCACTCCGGCCACCGCGTCGACCACCACCAGCGCCGCGCCGGCGACCCGAAGCCCCGCCCGCGCGTCGGCGACGAAGTCCCCGTACCCCGGCGTGTCGATCAGGTTGATGCGGTGGCCCTTGTAGTCGCAGAAGGCCGTCGCGGTGTTGAGGGAGATCTTGCGCTTGATCTCGTCGGGATCGAAGTCGGTGGTGGTGGTGCCGTCGTCGACGCGCCCGAGCCGGGTGGTGGCTCCGCAGGCGTGCAGCAGGGCTTCGACGAGCGACGTCTTGCCAACGCCGCCATGGCCGACCAGCGCAACGTTGCGAATCCTGCCGATGTCCAGAGCCATGCCCGCCTCCTGGGAAGGAAGAGGTGTGGGCGGATGCTACCACAGGGTTACGAAGCCGGCCAGCCTCCTTCCCTATATCGTGGCGTGACGCACCGCGTGCAGCAACAGCTCCGGCGTGTCGGGGTTGATCGAGCAGTCGGGCCCGAGCAGGTGCCAGCGGTCCTGCATCTCGCGCCGCGCGGCGGCGGCGCGCGCGAGCAGCGCGGCCTCGCCCATGCCCGCGATCTCGGGCTTCGCGGGGAGCCCGCCCACCACCGCGCGCCCGGTGCGCGCGTGGGCCTGGGCGAGGGTGGGATTGCCCGGCGCGAGCGCGAACGACAGCGCGGTCACCGGATAGTCCGCGAACTCCTCGAAGTGGATCCCGGCCCCGCATACGTGCAGCAGGTTGAACGGCGCGTCCGCCACCGCCTCGAGGATGCGCAGGTCCCAGGGACGCTGCCAGCGGCGGCACTCCTCCGCGGTCATCAGGCCCCGCGCGGCCACGTTGGTTGCGTAGAAGAGGCCGTCCGCCCCGGCCGCGAGGCAGCGCCGCGCGTACTCCGCGAGCGTCTCCGCCATCACGTCGAAGGCCCGCGCGGTCTCCCGGGGGGCGTCGCGGAGGAAGGCGAGCGCCTGCTCGCGGCCGCCGCGCGCCAGCATCGGCAGGATCATCGGGGGCGCGAACACCGTCCAGATGATCGGCACGTCGGGGCCGACCGCGACGCGGATGAGCCGGAGCGCCTCGAGCTGCTCGCCGAGGGCGCCCGAGCCCGGATCGACCACCGGCAGTCGGGCCAGATCGTCGGCGGTGACGAGCGGCGCGTGGGTCACCGTGTACGGCCGGGCCTTCTCGCCCGACGGAGCATAGGTCAGCCCCCACATCTCGGCGAAGCACTGGGCGCGCGACTGGGGCTTGAGGAAGTCCCAGTCGAACGTGCGGGCGAGCCGCCGCGTCTCGTCGGCCAGCCCCCGGGCCGAGTTCTCGGTGGCGAAGTTGTGGAGCCAGAACGCCAGCGGCAGCCGGTCCACCGGCCGCCCCTGGAGCGCCGCCATCACCCGCTGCCGCTTGGTCATCGGGGTGGTCGTGCTCATCGCGCGCGGAGCCTCAGCTCCTCGTAGGGAGCGGTGTAGGGATTCTGGGGCAGCACGTTGAGATTGTCGACCTCGAGGCGCGGCCCGATGCTCACCAGGTACGCGTACTCCAGGACCGGGGCGAAGAGCGCGCGGTCGTGGATGATCTGCTGCATCTTCTCCAGGATCACCCGGCGGGCCCGCGGGTTGCCCTCGTTGGCCTGGCTCTGGTAGAGCCCGTCGACCTCCGGCACGCTCGTGTAGGTGTAGAGCCCGCCGCTGATCACGTACTGCTCGAGGCGGGTGGCCGCGGTGCCGGGCGCGCCGGAGCCGGCGAGGATCACGTGGCGCAGGCTCTTGTCCCCGTACTGCTTGAGGAACGCGGCGCGCTCCAGCGGGCGCAGCCGGAGCCGGATGCCCACCGCCTTCAGGTCGTTCACCACCGGCTCCCCGATGCCGGAGGCCGCGAACGACTCGCTGGAGAGATCGCCCGCGTCGAAGCCCTGCGGGTAGCCGGCCTCCGCGAGCAGACGGCGGGCCGCGGGCGGATCGAAGGCGTAGGGCGGCGGGGCCCAGTAGTACTCGAGCGACTGCGGGATGATGCTCGCCGAGATCTTGCCGAGGCCGAGATAGCCCGCCTCGTTGATGGCCTTGCGGTCGATGGCCAGGTTGGCGGCCAGCCGCACGCGGCGGTCCGCCCACGGCGACTTCGGGTCGCTCTGGTCCGCGAACACGAGCCAGAGGGTGACCGGGATCCGGGCCGCCTTGAGCGAGAGGCCGGGGGTGCGCCGCACCTCCTCGGCGAGCTCGCCGACCAGCCCGTAGGCGATGTCGACCTCCCCGCGCTTGAGCGCGGCGAGGCGGGTGGCGTCGTCGGGGATGACCTTGAACACGAGGGTCTTCACGATCGGGGCCCGTCGCCAGTAGCGCTCGTGGGCCTCCATCACCAGCTCCACCCCCGGCCGGAACGACACGAAGCGGTACGGGCCCGCGCCCACGGGGGCCTTCTTGAAGCCCTCGTCGCCCACCTTCTCCACGTACTTCTTGGGCACGATCCACGCGGCCCCGGTGGCGGGCGTGGCATAGAACGTCAGGAAGTCGGGCCAGGGCTGCTTGAGGCGAAAGCGCACCCGGTAGGGATCCACGATCTCAACCGCGGCCACCTTGGCCTTGAGCTGGGTCGCGCTCGCCCCGCGGTAGCGCTCGAAGGAGAACTTCACGTCCTCCGCGGTGAACGGGTCGCCGTTGTGGAACACCACGCCCTTGCGGAGCACGAACTCGTAGACGAGACCGTCGCGGCTCACCGTCCACGACGTCGCGAGCGCGGGGCCCATCGCCTGGCCCGGCAGCGGGCGCACCAGGGCGTCGTGCATCGCGTAGTACACCATCAGGGGCAGGGCGGTGCCGGTGGCCTCGGCGGGATCGAAGAAGGTGGGAGCGAGCGAGACGTGCACGCCCCAGGTGATGGTGCCGGCCGCGCCCCGGGCCGGGAGCGGAGCGGCGGCCAGCGCCGCGAGCAGCGCCAGCGCGACCGCGAGCGGACGCCTCACGGGCGCGCGGCCCGGTGGATGGGGAACGCGGGCGGGATGATCCGGTCGACGTCGGCCCCGTCCCAGCGCCACGAGGGCACCCGGCTCCAGTAGTGCTGGGTCACCTCGCGGGCCTTCGCGTACACCGCGTCCTCGTCGACGCGCGTGGCGCGCCCGCCCTGCACCAGCACCTGGCCGTCGACGATGACGGTGTCGACGTCGCGCCCGGAGGCGGAGTCCACCAGGGCCTTGATCGGATCGGCGTAGACCGGCCCGCCCACGTGATCGAGGTCGATCAGCAGGATGTCGGCCTTGGCCCCGGGAGCGAGGCGGCCCAGGTCCTCGCGGCCGAGGAAGCGGCAGCCGCCGATGGTGGCCGCGTTGAAGACGTCGCGCGCGAGACCGGCCTGGTAGTTGGCGTCGGCGACCTTGGCCAGGATGGAGGCCCACCGCAGCTCGGAGACGATGTCGAGCGGGAAGGTGTCGGTGCCGAGGGCCAGCGTCACGCCCGCCTCGAGGTAGCGCTGGAAGGAGCGGAGGGTCATGGCCATCTTGGCATACTT
>Ga0207706_10006806_pt1 | contig 10571 bp, 13 predicted proteins | sample KBSC53metaG_FD_184318 | JGI IMG/M metagenome (GOLD analysis project Ga0207706, IMG submission 184318) | Corn rhizosphere microbial communities from Kellogg Biological Station, Michigan, USA - KBS C5-3 metaG (SPAdes) (version 2) | ecosystem: Host-associated > Plants > Roots > Rhizosphere > Soil ... | reverse complement strand
GGATAGAGAGGGGTGAGGTTGTCGAAGAAGATCTTCTCCTTCGAGCGATCGGGCGGCTCGAAGTTGACCGCGTCCACCTTGATGAGCGCGACGTAGCGCGCGTCGTCCTTGGGCGGGCGGGCCGACTTGTAGCCGGGGTGGCGGTCCCGGCGCAGGGAGCGGATCGGGTCGTCGAACCCGACCACGCAGGCGCTCGGCCGGGTCGCGGCACCGATCCGGGCCAGCATGCCCAGGACCCGCTGGCGGGCCTCTCCCGGTGGCGCCTCGGCCCGGCCAACGGCGTGGTAGGCGCGGTGGGCCAGCCCGTTGCCGTCGACGGCCAGCAGCACCGGCACCGGCCGCCGCGACCGGCGACCCTGGCGGCGCCGCCCTTCGGGCGCCGGCCGCGCCCGGGTCGCCGGGGCCTGCGTCTCGTCGGCCGCCGGTTCGTCGAGCTCGAACAGCTGGGGGGACTCCGCGGCGGGTATGGGAGGCATGCGACAACGATCACCCTCGGACGCCAAGCGCGCAAGGTGCCGGTTCTCCGGTCCCGGTGGCGGCTTGGTAGATTGTGGCGATGGCAGGCAGCGTCCAGGTGGAGCAGGGTCGGCGACGCCGGCGTCGCCGGCAGGACTCCGAGCAGGAGATCCTGGTGGCGGCCGGGCGGCTGCTGCGCGAGCGGCCGTTCCGGGAGCTGACCGTGGACGACCTGATGGCCGCCACCAGCCAGTCCCGCACCGCCTTCTACCGCCACTTCACCGACCGCCAGGACCTGCTGGTCCACCTCGTCAGCGACCTCAACGAGGAGCTGTGGGAGATGAGCGCCGGCTGGCTCCGGGGCAGCGGCGACCCGCTGGTCGAGGGCCGGGCGTCCCTCGAGCGCCTGGCCGACGTGTACGCCGCCCACGGCCCCATGCTGCGGGCCATCGCCGAGGCGGCCAGCCACGACGCCGACGTCGAGGACGTCTACCGCAACCTGGTCCAGGGCTTCGTCGACGCCACCGCGGCCCGGATCCGCCGCGACGCCGCCGCCGGCCGGACCAGCCTGGCCCACCCCGACCATGTCGCCGCCGCCCTGGTCTGGATGACCGAGCGCCACCTGGCCGCCACGTTCGGCCGGGTCGGGGCCACCGACGCCGACCGCGCGGCCGCCCTGGAGACCCTCTTCACGATCTGGATGCGGACCCTGTACAGCCCCGACCCCAGGCCGGCCGGCGGGGGGTCCGGGGGGCGCAAGCCCAGCCCCCCGGAGGAGTAGGGCCGGCTGTGCGTGCGGTCACGATCTCCGACGGGCGGCTGGTGGCGGCCGAGCGGCCCGACCCGCAGCCGGGGCGGGGCGAGCTGCTGGTCCGGGTGGCGGCCGCCGGGATCAACGGCGCCGACCTGCACCAGGTCAGGGGGGCCTACCCGGCCCCGCCGGGCAGCCCGCCCGACATCCCCGGCCTGGAGCTGGCCGGCGAGGTTGCCGCCGTTGGGCCCGGCGTCTTCCGCTTCGGCCCGGGCGACCGGGTCATGGCCGTGGTCGGCGGCGGCGGGCAGGCCGAGCTGGCCGTGGTCCACGAGCGGACGGCGATCCCGGTCCCCGACGAGCTTGGCTGGGCCGAGGCCGGCGGGTTCCCCGAGGTCGTCACCACCGCCCACGACGCCCTGTTCACCCAGGCCGGCCTCGGCCTCGGCGACCGGCTCCTGGTCCACGGCGCCGCCGGCGGGGTCGGCACGGCCGCCGTCCAGCTGGGCGCCGCCGCCGGGGCCCGGGTCGTGGCCAGCGTCCGCAACCCCGGCCATCACCAGGCCGTGGCCGAGCTCGGCGCCGCCGTGGTCGCCGACCCCGCCCAGGCGTTCGAGCACGGACCCTTCGACGTGATCCTGGAGCTGGTCGGCGCCCCCAACTTCCCGGCCAACCTCGACGCCCTGACCACCGGCGGCCGCCTGCTGGTCATCGGGGTCGGCGCCGGGGCGGCGGTCGACCTCGACCTGCGCAAGCTGATGGCCCGCCGGACCCGCGTGCTCGGCTCTCACCTGCGCGCGCGCCCTCTGGAGGAGAAGGCCGACGCCGCCCGCCGGGTCGAGCACCAGACCCTGCCCCTGGTCGCCGACGGGCGCCTCCGCATCCCGGTGGCCGCCACCTTCCCCCTTGAGGAGGCCCAGGAGGCCTACGACCGCTTCACCGCCGGCGGCAAGCTCGGCAAGCTCGTCCTGGTCACTGGCTCGGCGTAGCCCCGGCCGACCTGGCCTCGGCCTGGACGCCGACCTGGCGCTTGAGCCGGCCCAGGATGGCCGAGATGCCGCGCAGGCGCAGGGGCGAGATCACCCGGTCGAGGCCGAGGGCGGTGTAGAAGCCGTTGGGCACGGCCAGGACCTCGGCCGCGGTGGCGCCGTTGAGGCCCTCGGACAGGATGCCGGCGAAGCCGCGGGTGGTCGGCGCCTCTGGCGGGGCGTCGAAGTGGATGGTCACCCGGTCGCCCTCGTCCAGCTCGGTGGCCAGGAAGAACGGCGTCTGGCACTCCGGCACCTGCTCCATCGCGTCCCGGTGGCCGGCCAGGCGCTCTGGCAGCGGCGGCACCCGTCGCGAGTAGTCCAGCAGCGCCTCCAGGCGCAGCTCGGCCGGGAGGTCGGCGAACTCCTCGACGATCTCGGCGAGCCGGGCCGGCATGGCCATCGGCTAGCCGACCGCCTTGAGGCGAGGGTCGGGGCCGGGCTCGCTGGAGCGCTCGATCGGCACCCGCACCGAGTTGCCCCACTCGACCCAGGAGCCGTCGTAGTTGCGCACATGGTGGAACCCGAGGAGCTGGCTGAGCACGAACCAGGTGTGGCTGGAGCGCTCGCCGATGCGGCAGTAGGCGACGATGTCGTCGTTGGCGCCGAGGCCGAGCTCACCCTGGTAGATGGCCCGCAGGTCGTCGGCCGACTTGAAGGTGCCGTCCTCGTTGGCCGCCCGCTTCCAGGGCACGTTGGCCGCGCCGGGGATGTGGCCGCCGCGCAGGGCGCCCTCCTGCGGGTAGTCGGGCATGGCCAGCAGCTCGCCCGAGTACTCGCCGGGCGAGCGCACGTCGACCAGCCGCCCGCCGAAGCGGACGTGCTGGAGGACCTGGTCGCGGAAGACGCGGATGACCGTGTCGTCGCGGTCCACCACCGGGTAGTCGGCCGGCTCGCGGCTCGGCACCTCGGTGGTCATGGGCCGGCCCTCCTCCACCCACTTCTGGCGGCCGCCGTCGAGCAGCCGGACGTCGTGGTGGCCGAACAGGGTCGACACCCACAGGGCGTAGGCGGCCCACCAGTTGAAGTTGTCGCCGTAGAACACGATCGTGGTGTGACGCCCGATGCCTTTGGACGACAGCAGCCGGGCGAAGCCCTCGCCGGTCACGTAGTCCCGCTCGACCGGGTCGTTGAGGTCCAGGTGCCAGTCGATCTTGACCGCGCCCGGGATGTGCCCGGTCTCGTACAGCAGCACGTCCTCGTCGGACTCGGCCACGACCAGGTTGGGGTCGTCCAGGTGGTCGGCCAGCCAGGCCGTTGTCACCAGGCGCTCCGGGTGGGCGTAATCGCCGAGCTTGGGGGCCGGGTCGAGCTCCGCCGCTGTGGTCACGGGTCCTCCTTGAGGGTGTTCGCCGGTTGTCGGCCCCCACGATAGCGCCGTCCCGTGAGAACCTTCCCCCGACATCATGGAGGAGGCCACATGCGCCTGAGCACGTTCGCGGGAACCGACGTCGGGCGGACCAGGTCCGGCAACGAGGACAGCTATGTCTGCGGCCGGACCGTGTTCGCGGTGGCCGACGGCCTCGGTGGCCACCAGGGCGGCGAGGTCGCCTCGGCGGCCGCGGTCGAGCCACTGGCCGCCCTCGACGGCCGCGAGTTCGCCGACCCCGCCGAGGCGGCCGAGGCCCTGGCCGGCGCCATCGCCAAGGCGAACTCGGCCATCCTCGACCAGGCCTCCGGCAACCCAAGCCTGTGGGGCATGGGCACCACCGTCACCGCCGCCGCCGTCGCCGGCGACCACCTCCAGCTCGCCCACGTCGGCGACAGCCGCGCCTACCTCCTCCGCGACGGCTCGTTCGGCCAGGTCACCACCGACCACACCGTCGTCGGCGAGCTCGTCCGCCGCGGCCGCCTCACCCCCGCCCAGGCCGCCGTCCACCCCGAACGCAGCATCCTCACCCGCGCCGTCGGCCTCGACCCCCGCATCCCCGTCGACACCCCCGACCCTATCGACCTCCGCCCGGGCGACCAGGTCCTCCTCTGCTCCGACGGCCTCACCGAAGCAGTTCCCGACCCCCAGATCGCCGAGCTCCTCACCGCCAACCCCGACGGCCACGCCGCCTGCCGCGCCCTCATCGACACCGCCAACAACGCCGGCGGCCCCGACAACATCACGCTCATCATCATCCGAGTCGAGTGACGCCCGCGGCCCGGCGCCGTCGATCCGCCAGGCGTGGAGATGCTGGTCCGGCTGGGGCGGCGGGAGGAGATCCCGGAGGTGCTGGCGCTGTGGCGCGAGGCGGGCTCGCCGCCGGCTACCACCACGGCACCCGGGTCGGCCGCTACCTCCGCAACCCTCTGAGCCCCTCCGCTGGCCGGGTCAGACCCGGCGGAGCACCGTGACCACCTTGCCGAGGATGCGCCCGTCGGGGCCGAACGGGATGGGCTTGTACTGCTTGTTGGCGGGGAGCAGGCGGACCCGGCCACCGTTGCGGGAGAAGTGCTTGATGGTGGCGCCGTCCTCGGTGCCGGGAACCAGCGCGGCCACGATGTCGCCGTTCTGGGCGTCGCGTTGCTCGCGGACGACGACGTAGTCGTTCTCGGCGATCTGGGCGTCGATCATCGAGTCGCCGCGCACCCGGAGCATGAACAGGTTGCCCTCGCCGACCAGCTGGCGGGGCAGCACGAAGTTCCCGTCGACCCGCTGCTCGGCCAGGATCGGCGACCCGGCGCGGATCTCGCCGACCAGCGGAACCGGGACGTTCGGGGACTCGCCCCGGAGCTGGATCGAGCGGTTCTTGCCGGCGTCGCGGCGGATCAGGTTCAGCGCCTCGAGCTTGTCGAGCCAGTAGCCCACCGTCCCGATGGAGCTGACGCCGATGGCCGCGCGGATCTCGCGCACCGTCGGGACCAGCCCCGTGGCCGCGTGCGACTCCCGGATGAAGTCGTAGATCTTCTGGCCGGTCGCGCCCAGCTCGCCGTTCGTCACCAGACCACCCATCCACCCACCCACTCGCCACGCGTCGGCTTCGGTCGGGATGCCCGTTGCGTCCCTTCATGCTGCACGCCCGAAGGGTGCGAGACAAGGGTATGCCGTCACCCCGACGAACCGGTGAAGCTTTCCACAGCCGGGAGCACGAACCGCATCGTCGTCCCCTGCCCAGGGGCGCTCGCGGCGGTGATCCGGCCGCCGTGCGCCTCGACCAGGCTCCTGGCGATGGCCAGACCGAGCCCGGCCCCGCCCGAGTCGGCCGACTTCACGAACCGGTCGAACACGTGCGGCAGGTCGCGGGCGTCGATCCCGGGCCCGGTGTCGGCGACGGTGAAGGCGACGCCACCCGGGGCGGGCTCGACCACGACCCGCACCGCCCCGCCCGACGGCGTGTGGCGGATGGCGTTGGTGAGGAGGTTGGCCAGGACCTCGCCGATCCGTACCGGGTCGACATCCACCTCGGGGACGGGGCCGGCGGCGCGACAGTCGAGCCCGACGCCGGCCCGGTCCGCCCTCGACCGGAACGCGGCCGCCGCGTCCTGGGCCAGGGCGGCCGGGTCGATCCGCTCCCGGTGGAGCCGCAGGACGCCGGCCTCGGCCGTCGACAGGGTCTGGAGGTCGTCGAGCAGCCGAGCCATCACCGCCGTCTCCTCGAGGACCGGGCCCAGGTGGGCCTCGTCGGGCGGGTAGACGCCGTCCAGCATCCCCTCGACGTTGCCCCGGATCACCGACAGCGGCGTCCGGAGCTCGTGGGCGACGTCGGCCAGCAGGGCGCGGCGCTGGGTCTCGTTGGCCTGGAGCCGCTCCGTCATCTGGTTGAACGAGCTGGCCAGACGGCCCACCTCTCCGGGTCCCCGCACCTGGACCCGGGTCGAGTAGTCCCCTCCCGCGACCCGGTCGGCGGCCTCCATCACGTCCCCGATCGGTGCCGCCATCCGCCGCACGGCCCGCCCGGCCAGGAACGCCACCCCCAGCAGCCCCAGGATGATCAGCGGGAACGGCGTCCCCGACCAGCCCCTGCCCCCGCCCCCCGGCCCGAACCCCCCGCCCCCGCCGGACCACCGCCACGCGAACCCGCCGGCCACGAAGAAGAACCCGAGGACCAGCGCCACCACCAGCCCCACCCGCCGCGGGAACCGCCGCGGCCCACTCCCCCAGGCAGGCGGGAACGGCTCCCCCTCCGGCCACCACGGCGGCCGCCGCCCAGGCCGGTACCCCCCCGGCGGGTGGCGGCGGTGGCGCCTCCCGGCCGGGCCCCTGTCAGGCATCGGCGAACCGGTAGCCGACGCCGTGGACGGTGAGGAGGTAGCGGGGGTGGCCAGGGGTTGGCTCGATCTTCTTGCGGAGGTTCTTGACGTGGGCGTCGACCGCCCGCTCGTAGGACTCGAAGGCGACGCCGTGGACCGCGTCCAGGAGCTGGCCGCGGGTGAACACCCGGCCCGGCTCGCGGACCATCGCGGCCAGGAGCTGGAACTCGGTCGGGGTGAGCTCGACCGGCCGGCCGCCGACCGCGACCCGCATGCGGGGCAGGTCGACCTCGACGTCGGCGACCCGCAGGACCTCGGCGCGACCGGACCCGGCCGCCTCGGTCCGCCGCAGGACCGCCCTGACCCTGGCCACGAGCTCCTTGGGGCTGAACGGCTTGACCACGTAGTCGTCGGCGCCCAGCTCCAGGCCGACGATCCGGTCGGTCTCGTCGCCCCGGGCGGTCAGCATCACGATCGGGACGTTGGAGACACGGCGCAGGCCCCGGGCCACGTCCAGCCCATCACGCCCGGGCAGCCCCAGGTCGAGGACGACCAGGTCGGGCCGGGACCGCCGGGCCTCGGCCAGCGCCACGTCCCCGTCCCCGGCGACCGCCACCTCGAACCCGGCGTGCTCGAGGTAGTCCCGCACCAGCCGGGCGATCTTGCTCTCGTCCTCGACGACCAGGATCCTCTTCACGGTTGGCCTCCCAGCTCGCCCGAAGCCTGACGAGGCGGCGGGGCGGAGGCAACCCTCCGCCCCGCCCGGCGCCTGGTCGGGCGCCGGTCCAGCTCGTCCCGGCTAGACGGTCCCGGGGTCGGTCGGGGTCTCCCGGGTGGCGCTCCCGCTGGGAGTGTCATCCGGACCGGCCGGCGTCCCGGGCTGCTCGTGCAGGCGCCGGTGGTACTCGTCGAACGCCGCCGGGCCGCCGCCCCACGGGCCGGGATGGCCGTACCCGGCCGGGCCTCCGGGACCGCCCGGGCCCCAGCCACCAGGCCCCCACCAGCGGGGACCGCCCCAGCGGCCGCGGAAGAACGCTCCACGCACCAGCAGCACGATCCCGATGATGAACAGTGGGAACAGGATCAGCCCGAACGGGAACCCGAACCCGCGGCCGTAGCCGTACCCGTAGCCGTGCCCGACGACCCTGACCACCTGGGCGCCGTTCTCGCTCTGGGCCAGGTCCCGCGAGATCCCCTCGTCGACCCCGGCGTTGAAGGCCGCGAACCCGATCCCGACCATGGCCACGATGGCGAGGATCACCGCCCCGACCACCATCGTCCGTCGCATCACATTCCTCCTCGTCTGACGGCGTTGCTTCGGTCGTTCCCGATACTGCCGTCGCGCCGTGAAGGAGTTGTGAACGCCCGGCGGAGGCCTCGCGGAGCCCGGTCCCGCAGGGATCAGCCGCCGGCTGTCTCCGCCTGGGCTCGGGCGATGATGGACTCGACCACCTCGGTCTTGGCGTCGGCGTACTGCTGGACATAGGTCCAGTCGCGCTCGCTCAGCTCACGCTTGACCCGCTGGTAGAGCGCCCGCTCGTCCGGGCGGCCGCGCAGCCGGTCGCGGAAGACGAGGTACCGCTCGATCTCCGGGCAGCCGGGTGAGTAGACATGGAGGTTGATGTTGGTGTCCGGCCCTTTGAAGCAGCGGTGCTGGTACCACTCAGGTTCCCGGATGACCAGCACGTAGCCGGCCGCCTCCAGGTCCGGGACATACGACGGCTCGTCCGAGGAGTCGGGCACGACCAGCAGGATGTCGATGATCGGCTTGGCGGCCAGCCCCGGCACCGAGGTCGACCCGATGTGCTCGAGCCGCACCACCCGCTGTCCCAGCACCTCGATGATCCGCTGCGCCTCGCGCTGGAACAGGCGGGGCCACTCGGGGTCGTAGTCGACCACCTGGATCTTCCCCGTCAGCCTGGGCGGCTCCACCACCCAGGCCGTCCGCAGGTCCTGTTCGGTCATCGGCTCTCGACGTGGTCCGGCACGGTCGGACATCGGGTTGCTCCTCGGCGGTTGCAGGTGCGCCGCCTCCAGCATGTCGGATCGGCGGGACCGATGAGCCCGGACGGGCGTCGGCGTTACATCTGGCGAGAGGCCACAGGCGATCGACGATCGGGAGGTCGGGATGCTGCTCGAGAAGAGGAACGCGATCATCTACGGGGCCGGCGGCGGGATCGGCGGTGGGGTCGCCCGGACCTTCGCCCGCGAGGGCGCCAGAGTGTTCCTGGCCGGCCGCACGGCCGAGCCCATGGAGGCGGTCGCCGCCGACATCCGGTCCGCCGGCGGGTCGGCCGAGCTGGCCGTCCTCGACGCCACCGACGAGCGGGCGGTGGACGCCCACGTCGAGGCCGTCGCCGCCCAGGCCGGCAGCATCGACGTGTCCTTCAACCTGATCTCGCGTGGGGACGTGCAGCGGACGCCCCTTGTCGACATGAGCACCGACGACCTGCTCCGGGCCGTGGTCACCGGGCTGCGGTCGAACTTCATCACCGCCAGGGCGGCGGCGCGCCGGATGCTCGAGCAGGGATCCGGCGTCATCCTCCACCTGAACAGCGCCTCGGGGGCGGCGGCGATGCCCGGGATGGGCAGCACCGGACCGGCCGACGCGGCCACCGAGTCCTTCATGCGCTACCTGGCCGCCGAGCTCGGCCCCCAGGGCGTCCGGGTGCTCGGCATCCACACCGCCGGGGTGGCCGAGACCCTGACCCAGGCGGGCCTGGACGAGGTCGGCGGTGAGGGCATGCCCGACCCGGAGACGGTCGAGCAGATGATCGCCGGAGCGGCCATCCTGCGCCGCGCTCCCCGCCTGGCCCAGGTCGCCGACGTGGCGGCGTTCCTCGCCTCCGACCGGGCCAGCGGCATGACCGCCACCATGGCCAACGTGACCTGCGGCCTGGTCGCCGACTAGGTCCGAACCAGTGACCCGCGGGTCCGCCGCCGCCGCGCCCCGCGGACTACTGTGGCCGCGGACCCGCCCCCAACCGGAGCGACCCTCATGTCCCGACCCAGCGCCACCAGCACCACCGCCGGCGACGAGGCGGCCTTCGGTGAGCTGGTGCAGCGCCACCGGCGCGAGCTGCACCTGCACTGCTACCGGATGACGGGCTCCTTCGACGAGGCCGAGGACCTGGTCCAGGAGACCTTCCTGCGCGCCTGGCGCAAGCGGGACAGCTTCGAGGGAGGCCCCGGGTTCCGGGCCTGGCTCTACCGGATCGCGACCAACGCCTGCCTGGACGCGCTCCGGAGCAGCCGGCGGCGGCCCAGCACGGTGCAGTCGTTCGCCGAGGTCCCGTGGCTCCAGCCCTACCCCGACCGGCTGCTGGACGAGCTGGCGCCGAGCGACACCCAGCCCGACGCCGTGGTCGTGGCCCGCGAGACCATCGAGCTGACCTACCTGGCGGTGATCCAGCTCCTGCCGCCCCGGCAGCGGGCGGTCCTGATCCTGCGCGACGTGCTCGACTGGTCGGCCGCCGAGGCCGCGGCCATGCTCGAGATGAGCGTGGCCGCGGCCAACAGCGCCCTCCAGCGGGCCCGGGCCACCCTCCGGCGGCGGCTGCCGGGGCGTCCGTCGGAGTGGTCGGGCTCGGAGCCGAGCCAGGAGGAGCGCCTCCTCCTGGAGGCGTTCATCGACGCCCACGAGCGTGCCGACGCCGCCGCCGCGGCCGCCCTGGCGCGGGACGACATCCGGGTCACCATGCCACCGCACCCCTGGTGCTTCGAGGGGCTGGAGGCGATCCGGCCGATGCTGGAGGAGGGGCTCACCGGCCCCGGCGAGTGGCGCCTTGTGCCCACCTGGGCCAACCGCCAGCCGACGGCCGCCAGCTACCTGAAGGCGGCCGGCGACAGCGAGTTCCGGGCCTTCAAGCTCGACGTCCTGCGCGTCGAGGGCGGGCGCATCGCCGAGATCACCACCTTTGGCGCCACCCTGTTCCCGGCGTTCGGCCTCCCGGCGACCCTCTGACCGGCGGCTCAGCCCGGGCGGTCCGCCTGGCCATGTGGTAGCGCCGCCACGGCGTGTAGCCGACGCGGGTGTAGAACCGCTCCCGCCGGGTCCAGCCGATGTGGCAGGCGTGGGTCCCCGCGTCCCGTAGCAGCTCCGACGCCCTTGCCACCATGGCGCTCCCGACCCCGGCTCCGCGGGCCTCGGCGGCCAC
>Ga0207706_10006799_pt1 | contig 10574 bp, 8 predicted proteins | sample KBSC53metaG_FD_184318 | JGI IMG/M metagenome (GOLD analysis project Ga0207706, IMG submission 184318) | Corn rhizosphere microbial communities from Kellogg Biological Station, Michigan, USA - KBS C5-3 metaG (SPAdes) (version 2) | ecosystem: Host-associated > Plants > Roots > Rhizosphere > Soil ... | reverse complement strand
TCCCGTAGCGCAACGGCGCGCCGTCCGGGCCGTCGACGACCCCGCCGGCCGCCAGCAGCACGGCCTGCCCCGCTGCGGTGTCCCACTCGCTTGTCGGCGATGCTCGGGGATAGATGTCCGCCCGCCCTTCGGCAACGATGCAGAATTTGAGCGACGACCCGATCGCCACGTAGTCGCACGTCCCGACCGCTTCGTTGAGATAATCGATGGTCGCCTGGTTCAAATGGGACTTGGACGCGACCGCGGTGAGCTGCTCTCCGCGCGCTCGGGTCCGGATCTCCGCCCGCCCCTTGCCCTCGTCGACCCAGGCGCCCGCTTCGACGCAGCCGCCGTGCAGGCGCCCCGTCGCCGGCGCGTACACGACGCCGAGCCTCGGCATTCCACGCTCGATCAGCCCGATATTGACGGTGTAGTCGTCGCCGCCCCGGACGAACTCCTTGGTCCCGTCGAGCGGGTCGACCAGGAAGTAGATGTCGTCGTGCGCTGGAATTCGGCCCGCGGCGACTTCCTCTTCGGCGATGACGGGAACTCCGGGGGCGGCGCGGGCCAAAGCGGCCAGGATGATCAGCTCGGCGGCTCGATCGGCCTCGGTCACCGGCGAGGAATCGCCTTTGGTTTCGACGTCGAACCCCCGACGGACGATCTCGAGGATCGCCTCGCCGGCTTCGCGCGCCGCCTCTGCAATGTCGTCGACCAGCCGGCCGCAGTCGATCATCAGCGCGGCGCCATCCGGATCCCGCCGTCCAGACGTACCGAGGCCGCGTTCATGTAGACGTTCTCGATCAGGAAGCAGGCGAGCCGCGCATATTCCTCGGGTTGTCCGAGCCGCTTAGGGAATGGCACCTGCGCGCCCAGCGCATCCTGCACGTTGGGCGGCATCATCGCCACCATCGGCGTCTTGAACACGCCGGGCAGGATCGTGTTGACCCGAACCCCTTCGCCCATCAGGTCGCGCGCGATCGGCAGCGTCATCGCGAGCACGCCGCCCTTCGACGCCGAATAGGCCGCCTGGCCTATCTGCCCGTCTTCCGCCGCGACCGACGCGGTGTTGATGATCACCCCTTTTTCGCCATCAGCCAAAGGGTCGAGGTCGACCATGCCGAGCGCGGCGTTGGCAATGCAGCGGAAGCTGCCGATCAGGTTGATCTGGATCGCAAGCTCGAACTGCTGGAGCGGATAGAGCCGCGCAGCCTTGGTCTCCTTGTCGCGCGAGACGGTCTTCGCGGCATTTGCGACGCCCGCGCAATTGACCAGGATGCGCTCCTGCCCATGCGCCGCGCGCGCCTTCTCGAAGGCCGCTTTGACCTTCTCGTCGGATGTCACGTCGACCTCGCAGAAGATTCCGCCGATCTCGCCGGCGACCTGCTCGCCGCGCTGGCCGTCGCGGTCGAGCACCGCGACCTTGGCCCCGCGCCGGGCAAGCTCCCGCGCGGTCGCTTCGCCCAATCCCGACGCCGCGCCGGTCACCACCGCGGCCACTCCGTTGATGTCCATTCCCGTTCCTCTGGTCGCCTTTCATGCGCCTTCGCGCCCTTTGCCTCTTTAGACAAGACGGACGGCGTTCAGCCGCGGGAACGGAGATGCGGTGCCGAACGCTGAGACCCCGTCCGCTTCAGGAGGATTTGTGATGGAATATAAGAAACTTGGGCTGGGTCTCGGAATCTTCAGCATCGGCCTTGGCCTGCTCGAAATTGCGGCTCCGGGACGCCTCGCGCGCTGGCTGGGCGTCGACAACAAGACTGCGAAGAAAGTGGTAGCGCTGTTCGGAGCCCGCGAGATTCTGGCTGGCGCCATGTTGCTGCGCGGCCCTGGCGTTTCGACCAACATGTGGAACCGGGTCATCGGCGACGGCGTGGATTTGGCGGCGCTGGGTCTCGCCTTCACGCGCAGCAACCGCAAGGCCGCGGTCGCCGGCGCGCTGGGCTTCGTCGCGGGCGCGGCGGCGCTCGATGCATGGACGGCTCGCCGACTTGATGCGGAAACCGGCCGAACCTTCCCTGCCGACGCGCTTGCTGCATGAGCCCGATTTTTCGACCGGCAAGCCCGTCCATCGGTCGCCGTTCAGCGCAAATGCAGGTTAAATCGTAAGTATTTACGCTTATTGTTCTGGTCGGTGGCGTTGCGTAGAAGGGCTTTACGGTGCGAAGAACGATCTTGAAGCTGGCGCTATTCGGGACCGCTTCGCTGCTCGCGGGCGCGCCGGTTGCCGCACAGGTCAACGACGCGCCGGCCCCCATGCCGATCCTCGCTCCGCAGCTTCCGGCGGCTCCCGACGTCTCCGCGGCTTACGAGACCTACCGTATCCAGCCGATCTGGTTCCGCGCCGGCGCCGACAGCGCGATCGTGTCGCAACTCGTGGCGATCCTGCAACGCGCGCCGTTCGACGGGCTGGACACCGGCCCGCAGCTCGCGGCCGGCGTCCTTGCGGCCCAGGCCCAGGCGAGGTCGGGAAACGCAGCCGACGTCCTCGCAGCGGATAAAGCTGTTTCCGCGGCGTGGGTTCAATATGTCAAGGCCGTCAAACGCCCGACGCGTGGGATGATCTACGCGTGGCCGGCGCTGAAACCGCGCGGCGTGCGCATTGAAGAGGTTTTGCTGACGGCTTCTGCGGCTCCGTCGCTGGAGCGCTATGTCGCCAACATTGCCAATGTGAACCCGATCTACGCGCAATTGCGTGACGCGGCGTGGACCGCGGCGCAGGCGAGCGGCAATCTCACGCCTGATTCCCGGCTCCTTGCGAACCTCGATCGGGTGCGTTCGCTCCCCGCCTCAGGCCGGTTCCTCTTGGTCGATTCCGGCACGTCGATGCTGACGCTTTACGACAATGGCCAGGTGCTGGACTCGATGAAGGTCATCACCGGCACGCACGAGCTGCCAACGCCGCTCATTGCGAGCATGATGTACTACATCACTTACAATCCATACTGGCATGCGCCCGATCATCTGGTGCGCAAGACGATCGCTCCGACCGTGCTCCGGCAGGGAATGAACTATCTGAAAACGCGCGGCTATCACGTCATCGACGAGTGGAGCGGGACGGCCAACGATATCGACCCCACGACGATCGACTGGAAAGCGGCTGCGGCGGGATCGCTGCATTTGCGCATCCGGCAGGACCCGGGTCCGCTCAACTCGATGGGCCGGCTGAAATTCCCGTTTCCGAACCCTGAGGGCATTTATCTTCACGACACGCCGAGCAGGGACCTGTTTGGGAAGGCCCAGCGCAACTTGAGCAATGGCTGCGTGCGGGTGGAGGACGCGCAGCGGCTCGGACGATGGCTGCTGGGATCCGATCCGGTTTCCCCGGGTGGCGAGGCGGAAACGCAAGTGCAGCTGCCGAGCGGGACGCCAATCTATCTGACGTACATCACCGCACAGGTTCGCGACGGGCAGATGAGCTATCTGCCCGACATCTACGGCTGGGACAGCGCTCCGCCGCAATTCGCCTCTGCGAGCAACTAAGATCAACTGACGAACGGGGATCGACGCATGCGCTAAGCGCAGCCGTCTCCACCACTAAAGACAAAAGAAAACCGGCCCGGGCGGTAAGCCCGGACCGGTAATTCTTGCCGTATTGGCCGCTTCTTAGAAGCCGCGCTCTGGCGCCGGAGGCGGCGGAGGCGGCGGAGGCGGCGGCGCCGGGCAGGTGTCCGTAGCCGGGATCACCGATCCGTCCGGGCACGTCTGCGTCGCCGGAGGCGGCGGAGGCGGCGGCGGAGGCGGCGGCGGAGGCGGCGGAGCCCAGAAGTTGTAGAGGACGCTCAGCAGAAGGCTGTGCGACCGCCAACGGGTCCGGACGTCCTGGCCGGTAAGCGTGCCGAAGCCGTCGCCGCCAAACCGCAACCTGGACACGTCGAAGAAGCGATACTTCAGGCCGACGTCGATGTTGTTGCTGACCGGGACGCGCACGCCGGCGATGATCTGCCATGCGAACTTCGTCGACGAGTCCGAGAAATCGACCGCATTGAAGTTGAAGTCGGGAATAGCCGCTGAATCGAGCGACATCTTCACGTCGGCGATGCCGACGCCGCCGCCGATGAAGCCGGTGATGGCATTTTCATCACCGAAATCGACCAGCGCATTGCCCATCAGGGACAGGACATTGCTGTGACCGGTCGCATCGAAAATCGTCGAAGGCGTGCGGACGTGGTTCACGGACGAATGCTTGTAGCCGAGCTCTGCTTCGGTGCGGACTGGACCCCAGTCGTAACCGGCAACCACGTCGACGTCGTAGCCCATCCGATGGTGATCAACGCTCAGGACGTTTTCCGTCGTGGACGTGGCAGTGCTGATCCGCAGGTCCGGATCCTCAACCCACAACGCGCCCCCTTCGAGACCCACATAGGTCGAATGATCGCGCGCCACGGCGGGTGTCGCGAGCGCAGTCGATGCGAGCGCCACCGTAATGGCCAGCTTGCGCATAATTATCCCCTTTCACATGTGTTCAACGTTTGAACCGCTCAAGCACATTATGAGAGCGCCGGTTGCCGCGCAAGGTTGTCATAACCTCAGTCTGTTGCCGAAAAGCCTCAGTCCAAGCCTCCCGGCTGAAAAAGAGTCGTTTCGGTGACGCTCATGTCTCGATCAGGCCGTGCTGGCGTAGCGCGCCGAGCGCCGCGGCGATTGCGGCACGCGCTTCACTGTCGATTGTCGTTCCGCCGGCCGGCGACGCGATCGCCGCAACCCTCGCGCCCACGACTTGCTGGCCGCCGATCAGGATCGAGGAGCCGCGAAGGACTCCGAATTCCCACGCGCCCGAACGATAAATCGCGTGCTCATCAATGCCTTTCACATAGGCGCAAATACCATCGAAGGGCGCGACGAACCTCCAGCCGCCGCTTGTATAGGCTGCCAGATAATGTGGCTTTCCGGCCCACAAGCCGGTCGGATCCTCACCAACGATATAACAGTCGCCGGCCGACGGCGATGAAGGCGGGTCATCGCGCGGCCCTTCCTCCACGGCCGCGGCGACAAGGATGTCGAGCACCTGCAGCGCTTCGTTGTGGAAAAACTCCTTCTGCGCCTGGCCGGGGCTGAGGAATGGCAATGTCAGACGCGGGGTTGCACTCATCGCGATGCTCCTAGGACAGGACGAAATTGATTTGTGCCGGACGCGATGCGGCGAGATCGCCGACCTGTCGTACTTCGGCTTTGGCCGAGCCGGCGCCAAGCGATACGACCACGTCCCCGGGGATGATCAGGCTCGGTCCGCGCGCGGACAATTCAACCGAGCCGATCATGCCGATGACAGTCACACGATACTGCTCGATCGCCTCGCCGAGCGGCGCGTCGATTTCGTCCACCCACGCGAAACCCTGCCGGCTTCGCCGCGTCCAGTTCAACAGCAGGTCGCCATTGGGCTGGCGCTCGGCCCCAAGCCTGACAGGCGCTGGCGGCCGCACGCCCTCGCCGCGAAATTCGGGAACAGTCGTCAAAGCGCCCGCCGAAGTACCGCTCACGGTCGCGCCCATGGCCCAGGCCGGAAGAACGATCGGTTGCAGCGCGCCGGACTCGATCAGGCAGAACGGCTCGTCACTGCGATGGTCGGCGCAGGCCCATTCCGTGCCGCCGCGACCCCGCAAGAGCCGGCTTAGCCGGAAACGGCCGCCGCCGAGCGCGAGGACTTGACCGAACTGAATGAGCTCGTTGCCAAGGACGGCGAAATTCTCGCCGGCTGCCAGGGCCTCGTCGTCGCAACTGGTTAGCCATTGATCGACGTCGATCAAATCGACGTCGACGCTGTTCCGGGTGTCGATCAGATCGATTGCGCCATCCGCCAGAACTGTTCTGGCGCGGCCGAGAAGGCTCTTCGTGCGCGCGACCTGCGCGGACAGCGTTTGACCGCCATAGGCGATCTCGACTGGGCTGCGTTTCCATCCGGTCGTCGACGTCGTGGCCGCGAGGACCAAGGCGGGACTGTTTGCGGAGACCGCGAGGACGTTTGGAATATCGAAGAGCGCGAGGGTAAGCGGCCCGGCCGCAACATCCGGGTTCGGAACGATGCGCCCACCGTCCGCTGGAACCGCGATGCTTGCACCGAAGGACGGCCGCAGCTGGGCAACGACGACAAAGCCTTCCACGACCGTTTTCTGAACCGTCCACACAGTTGGGCTGAGTGGCAGGCCGACTCTCGTGCCTGGCTGCAGTGAGAGCCTGCTCGGCGGCAGCCTGACCGACAGCCTGTCCCGACCGGACCAGGAGCGGGCAATCATTTCCTGAGCGAGCGACTTGGCGTCGCTGGCATTCAGAACGGCCGGTAGTTCCTGACGGCTTTCGACCCCGTCGCCCTCCCCCGCCGACGCGCGCGCTTCGCCGCTCTGGTAGTCGCGCGCCGGATCATAATAAGTCAGCCGGACCGACGACGGCAGCGTGACGGCGGCGATCTGCTCACGTTCAAAGCGCGGCACTGCGTTCGTGTCAGCGCTGTTTCCGAGCTCGCTGGCGGAAATCGGCGTTGGAGCGTCGTTGCTCGGGGACCGAAGTTCGCACCCATCGTCAAACAATTCGACGTCGAAGCAGTCGATCAGCGGCTCGATGGCGCTCCTGATGGTTGCGCCATAGGCCGCGTATCCGGTCACGGATTGCGCAGAGTCGCTCGACACTGCACCGCGCGATGCGTCCGACAGTACGGAACCGAGCAACGGCGACTCATCGTCCGCGAAAACTTCAAACGTGAGGAATGGAATCCGGTTGCCGAAATCGGCCAGCTGGAGATTCTCGAACACGGCGAGCGCCATCCCGCGATAGGCCGGTGTGTTCGCGATGCCCTCGATTGAGGCGATCAAAGGATCGATCGCCTGATCCTCGCCGCCATCAAGAAATCGAAGCTCGCCCCCAACTTTCAAATCGCCGGCCGCGCCGCGGAGCAGCTTCCCGTCGGCCCAGACCCGGCCGATCCGCCTTGCTTGGCGCGACGACAGCGCCACCGCCATCGAAACGGAATAACTGAAGGTGACGTCCGGTCCGCCTTTGACGCCGCCGGTCTGCGTCGTTTCGATCAGATCTGTCGACCAGATGACGCTCCCCGCCACGCGCATTGCGCCGTAGATCCGTGGGATCTGCGTTCCATAGCTCGATGTCTGGACGTTGAGGTCGCCGACGCGCGGCCCGCGCCGCGTCGGGGCAAGCAACTCCTGATCGATCGACTGCCCGATCAATGCCCCAATGGCACTGCCGACCGGTCCGCCGAACACGGTTCCGACGGTGCTTAGGACCAGCGTCGCCACGGTCAGCCGCCCTTGCGCTTGCGATACGCGCCGAGCAGCGGCCAGTTGGGGACACCCGGCGTCTCGACAACACGGCGAATGCCCGAGTGCGCGTGGACGAAGCCATTCTCCGTTCGCACCGCCAGATGCGGCTGATCTTCGCCCGCGAGGAGCAGCATCACGTCGCCGGGCCGAATCTGGCTTCTCGCGACGCGCCGGAAATGCGCGTTGAGCTGCGAACGAAGCTCGCGCAAATGATCTCCGCGAAGCCGATAGTCGGCCCGCGTCGCATCGCTCGGAATGTCGAAGGTCGCAAGAACGACGCCGATGCAATCGAGTCCGCCTTCGCCGCGGCCCTGGGCGCGAAAGCGCGTACCGACGAGTGCTTGCGCACGCGCTGCATAATCAATCGTCACTATTTTAGGCTCCCGGGTAGCGGGTCAGCAGGTCGTTGCCGGGCAGATGGGGCTCGCCGCGAAAATTGGCGGCGTTGTCGAACCTTGAGACACAGGTCTCGAAGCGCTTGTCGCATCCTTCGCGCAACTCGACCCTGCAACCGCTCTCCACCGGCGCCCGCGGAATGTCTCGGACCCGGACGACGCTGTCGCTCACCGACAGGACGACGCTGGTCAGTCCGCAGTTCGCGCCGCTCATGTATCGCAGCCGGCCGAGCACGAACTGATCGTCCAGGCTGCGGTCGAGCATCAGCTCCGCCCCGTTGCTTGAAACGACGATCGCCACGCTCGTCCGGCCCGCGAGGTTCACGCGGCATTGCCTGTCGCCGAAATGGGCGCGGCATTCGGCAGACGTCGCCGGGCATACCGGCTGCTCGAGCCGTGTCGCGGCCCCGCGAAGGTCCGCACAGAAGCTGTCGCCGTCGATGCTGACCGTTCCGATCTCACCGCCCAGGAGCACGATCGGCTCGGCTGCCGGGTCCGTCCAGTCGACCGCGCTCAGCTGCATCGCGGCGCCGTCCCAGCGCCCGAGGCTAAGGTCCCCTTCCGCCAGCGCGTCCGAGCTCAGCGCGCCCGCCACCTCGCCCGAGTCCGGCTCGAGACCGAGGCTGCGCGTGATCGACGCCGGCATCATTCCTGGCGTGGGCTGAAAGACGGTCCCGTCCCGCTTAAATGGCGCATCGTGGCTCGTCAGCCCGATCCCGGCCCCGTCGGTCCGTTCGAGCCGCCAGCACAGCGCCATCGCCGTGACTTCGCCGTCCGCGATGCTCATGGCGCCTCGTCCTCCCGGACTTCGACCAGCGGAACCGTCGGCGCCTCACCCGCGAGGAAGGTCGTGCGGTTCACTTCGATACGGTCCTCGGCGAAGCGCACCGGGACGTCGAACAGGAAGCCCGCCGTAATCGCCGCGCCCGCGGTCGGCGGGCTCGCGAATTGCACGACGCCCTTCGCGCCCAGCGTCCAGCCGGTCGTCATCTCCACTCCGCCGACCGCGACGCGGACGCTCCCCGGGACCGGGCGGGTGATCCGCCGCTCCTCTCCGGAACCATAAAGCTTGGCCAGCGCGAAACGGTCGGCGGCGCCATCGCCCGTCCCGATCGACTGATCCCCGGCAGTCGGTGCATCGGTCATCGCGTTCGAGCTGTTGTCGTACGGGTCGCGAAAGCGGAATCCGATCGCCGGCCCGCGCCGCGCGCGAAAGAACGCCAGCAACGTCTCCAACTCGCCCTCCCCGCGCACGCCAGGGCCGGCGTCGAATCGAAGCCGCGCCTGCGACCAGTTGGCGTTGCGCGATTCATGCCCGCTCGCGCTGGTCACGATGTTGGTCGAGAATGTCGGCGCGATGCTTGCGTCCTGCCCGATCTCGATCGGGAACGGCACGTCCTCGAATGGCGTCACCGCCTCCTCCTCTCCGAACAGGGTAAGACCGTCGCGCAGGACCTGCGGCAGCGCCCACAGGAAGACCTCGCCGCTGCCGCGCTTCACTCCATCGAGCGCGGCATCGAGAATCGACCGCCATTGCGGCCGGTCGGCTTCATCGGCGACGAAGCCCGAGAAATAATGCTGCTCTGACTTGGGATACCCCAGCCGCTCGTCGATCGCGGAATAAGCCGCCTCGCGCAGGCCCGTCCGGCCGCTCGTCACCCACTCATAATCTTCGAGCTGCAGCACATCGAACGCCGGCCGCGCCCAGCCGAGCGGCAGATTTGCGCGACGAACTTCCGGCGCCGCCGGATCCAGGATCGTCGGCAGATAGGCCAGCAAGAGCGTCGTCGCATTTGCATCGGCCGCTTTCACTGCGCCGACAATCGCGGCGGTCGACGACGCGAGCGCTTCCCCCGCAAGGTCGAGCAGATCCACCTGCTCCGCGCTCAATCCGCCGCGCACATTTACAATCTCGACCGGGTCCCCGCCGAACGCCGCCTTGCCCGCCTCGTCATACAGGCAGATCGCGCCGTTCGGTGTCACCCACCACCACGGCTCGCCGATCTGCACCTGCGGTTGCAGCCCGGCCTCTTGCGAGATCGCGACGAGCTCGCTTGCGATCGTCTTCAGAAAATCAATCGCGGCGCCGTTTGCCGGCGATACCAGGGCTGACGGCGGCTCCCAGGCCGTCAGCGCCGGCGTCCCGTCAAAAGCGCGCTGCTTCCACGCCGCGGGACAGAACATGTCGAGGATCTCGTAGGACAGCGACCAGATCAGCTTATATCCGCGCGCTTTCGCGGCTCGCGCAAAATCGCGATGCCAGGCGAGCGCGGCATTGTTGAACGTCCGCGCCTGGTCGAGCTCTCCCGCGCCGGTCAGCGCGAAATAATGGCTCATCCCGATGTAGTGGCTGATGACCCCGCGGTAGCCGAGCCGCTCCACCGCCTGCACCACCCGCTCGGGCGGCAGGTTGTAGAGATCGTCATAAGCGGTCGCGATCCGCAGCTGATGTTCGGGCACGACCGCGTCGTTGATCGCGAGCACGCTTCCCGATCCGTCGCACTCGATGCCGCTGATCGACACCTGCCCCTGCACGGGCGCCGCGAAGTTCTCCTCCGACCCTGCCTCATAACCGGGAGCGACCAAGCTGATGAACATCCGGTCGATGCGCCCGGGATCGACCCGGTCCGCGTCCGCCGGCAAGGCGAAGCCGCCGTCGAGCGCGTCGAAATCCAGGCTGACGTCGGCGCTGGCCGGCGTCCCGCTCGCATAATTCCACAAGCGCACGAACCAGGACCGCGGATTGCCCTCCGCATCCTGCCCTTCAATCGTCAGCGTAGGCCCGTTGACCGCATCGAGCGCGATCACGCCGCTCGATTCCCAGTGGAAGCTCAATCGGCACCGCGAATAGTCGCACCGCGTTTCTCGGGCATGCGCGGGATGCGCGTGCCTGTCCTCGCTTTCCCAGATCAACCCGACCAGGTCGCCC
>Ga0207706_10006797_pt1 | contig 10577 bp, 12 predicted proteins | sample KBSC53metaG_FD_184318 | JGI IMG/M metagenome (GOLD analysis project Ga0207706, IMG submission 184318) | Corn rhizosphere microbial communities from Kellogg Biological Station, Michigan, USA - KBS C5-3 metaG (SPAdes) (version 2) | ecosystem: Host-associated > Plants > Roots > Rhizosphere > Soil ... | reverse complement strand
AGAATAGTAAATGCCGAAACAGTAGCTGCGTTTTTGAGAAAGGTCCTTCTTTGCATGTCTGAGATTTTATGAAATGAAATTTGTATCTGTGAGGGAAGATACAAAATCAAAGATTCCCGTCCCTAATTGGCGACCCTAACCGTGTAAAGCGAAACTTTATCTTTTTTTCCTTTTAGGAAGATTTCTCCCAAAGCCATTTGCTGATATTCGGCATTTAGTTGGATCCGCTCAACCAGGTCGGATGACAAAAGTAAGTTTACATTATTATTATTACACTCAGCCTGTATTCGTGAAGTGGTATTCAATACGTCTCCCGAATAAACGATATCTTTTTTTACAACGCCTATCTCACCTACAGTCGCCTCGCCGATATGCAGCCCGGCTTTAAATGAAGGAAGCAGGTCATACACACGCCTGTAATGTTCTTTCCTTTGTTCCAATGCCTGCTGAACGCGGAAGAAACACTGAATGCAATTATTTTCTGCAAGACCTTTTTCAGCGGGCCACGTCACCACCACTTCATCTCCTACATATTGGTATATCTCTCCCTGGCTGTTTAAAATGGATTCAGTAATATCATCAAAAATCTCTTTCATCAACCCAAAGAATTTTTTACTGTTCATTTTTTCAGCAATGGTTGTCGAAGACCTGAGATCGAGAAACATAAATATCCTTTCTTCCTGCCGCGGATGATAGTATTTGCCGGTAATAAATTTCCATAATATGCCGGGGCCAAACTTATCATTGACCTGGAGCATAAACTGGGTAACTGAAGCTAACGATCCAAATAGAAAAACATTAATAAAGAAAGAAGGAGAAAAGATATTGAACAGCACATTATGTACCGACTCTGATAACGCAAAAGAAAAACTTCCATTGAAAGAAAAATAAACAAAATCGATAAGAAACACCCCAACCATTGCCAGGCTCAAATAGGTAATGATAAAGAGAAGGCCTGCGTTGATGATCCCGAATGCAAACGACCTTCTGCGATAACGGGAGCCCAATTTAAAAACCAGCAGCCATCCACCAGCAAAACCGCCAAATATTCCAACCACAAGGGTTCCTGCAAATTCATTCCAAAATGGAATTGACCCTGAGAGTTTTTTCAGTGCAATGAAGTCATAAATAAAAAAATATTGACTGATGAAGGAAATGCAAGCGAACAGCGTCCAGCATAAAGTAATGATCATCACTGTCCGCATCTTTTTCCGGAACCCGGTTTTCTTTGTCATTAGTAAAACCCCAGGTTTCAGGATATGAAACCGGCGGGTGTATACAATTTAAATTATATAGTTGAATATATTTTTCCCGTTCTGCCGTTTTTTGCAGTCGTCTATAAGTCAAAAGATCTTCGATGCGTGAAGACACGCATCGCGGCAATTGGAGAATTATTGCCGGGCAGGTCCGAAGGACCCGCAGAAGGAGTCATTGACCTTTGGAGCGACCAAAGCAACATCGGACAGAAAAATATTTCTGTCATCATAAAAAATCTTACCTTAATGATACTTTAGAAATTAGAGCCACATTTAAGCTATCTCAGTAGCATTTCGACTCTTCTTCTTTATTGGTTTTACACACCTGTATTTATTAAATTTTCTAACGCCCACTATGGAACAGACTAAATCTACGCCATTGGCTGACCAACTAATTAATGAGATATTTTCGTTGACGGAAAGGTACAATGACAATATAAAAAACGGCGGCAAATTTTCAGATGCAAAAGAAATTCGCAGGAACATAAAAAGACTGACAGAAAAACTCAGGAAGATATTAGCGCAGAGTGAAGATTGAGAACCCGTCCAGGCCGGAGATCGTTCTCCGGCTTTTCATTTATTATAAATACCACTTCCGAATAAAATTCATTAACGTTCAGGATCTCCACGCACCGGAAATGAATATAAAACGGGAAGTGATGCGTGAAGACACGCATCACAAAGATCCGGTCATTTAAAAACTAATTGGCTTTTCCTGTAACCGGTGAAACATCAGATAAGGACCGCGCCCCAGACGATCAGTGAAATGATTGCCCCGATCCACGCCCACCTTATTCTTGATTTATTATCCTTCCCGATCAGGTACGCAATTAAAACGCCTATTAAAGACAGGAATAAACCCAACAACAGTCCCCCGAGACTGAAAACACCTCCCCCTCCTACAGGCGGCTTTGTGAGATATTTTTCAATGCTTTTCCTGCTGAAAGTTCCGTCCTCATTTATACTTTTTTTCAACTGGCGCTGACTTAGCTTGAACTGCACCTTTTCGGAAAATTTCATTTTTTCTCCACTCAGCGTTTCAAAATCCTTCACACTGATACGGGAAAGATCCATCAATGAGATCAAGTGGCCAGTTTTTCCAACAGGCAGATAAACCTCATCGGCTTTTAGTGGAGGCTTGGCCGCTGATGAAGGAATTGAATTCGTTGTGGAGTTGATTGAAGAAAAACTGGCAATAAATGCAAAAAGAATAATGACCTTTTTCATAATGCTAAAATTTTGGTTTACACTAAAAACAATTTATCAAACTACCCATACGCGTAATAATCGGGTATGCTCCGCAACAGCGGCGCAGCGAACCCATTTTCTAGAATGCAGTAAACTTAAATTTCTGGCCGCCTACAGAAGCTTCATACATCAATCCGCCTTTCTGCTGCGTGTATATCATGACTCCATCCCTGTATTGCGCGTTTGCAGAAGCACCCGCTTTTGCAGCAACTGCTGATGCCTGGGCGGAAAATTCGAATTTATTTTTTTTAAACCGATCCAGTGACTCCTGGTTTTCAAAGAATATCAATTCCCTGTAGGCCTGGCCTCCCAGTTGCAAGCCTACGGTTACCTGCGACATCTTTGCCTTGCCTATCATTTTTCCTTTTTCATAAACAATACCATTCCCGGATGCGCCACCTACCCCCACCGCGCCTTTGCCGACATTGGGAAACATAACGTAGCCGGCAGCACCGTCAAATAATTTGCTCAATAATTCATCAGTTTTAATGAATTCTGCCTTCGCCGTATTACAGTCTTCGATTAAATCTTTTTCCTTATCGGATTGGGCACCGGCGGAATTTGTAAAAAATAGTACTGATGAAAGTAACACTGATTGCATGATCAGCGTGATGTTATACTTTTTCATTGTTGCGAGATTTAAATTTCAGAATATAAATTTTATATTTTTTCAGAACTACATCGATGATAAGATATCAGGACCACTTTTCTTTTTTTCCACTTCATTTACAGGGGTATTCACCTCCTGCTTCGGTAAAGAATTTTGTTCACCTTCTTTCTTAAGAGCTTCATCTATGGCCTCAATTGCATCACTTTTTATTTGGGTCCAGGTTTTAAAATCTTCGATCCAGAATAAGATCCTGATATCGATTGAACTGCTGTTGAAATCCTTTATTAATACTACCGGTGGTGGGTAACCGATGATCCTTTTATCCGCGGCTAAAATATCCAGTACCAATTTTTTGGTTTTTTCCAGGTTGGTACCGTGAGCTAGTTTGGTCTCTATTTCCACGCGACGATTGCTGTTTCCTCTTGTCCAGTTTATCACGTTCTCGCTCAGGAAACTCCCATTAGGGATAATGACATCGGCTCCATCCCAGGTTGTGATTATACTGCTTCGGAAGCCCATTGACTTCATAGTCCCTGATTGTCCTCCGAACTCAACCACATCCCCCACCCTGATGGGCTTTTCAAAAGCGAGGATCAATCCGCTCACCAGGTTATTGATCAGAGATTGCAAACCAAAACCGATACCCACACTTAATGCTCCTAAAATGACTGTTAGCCTGTCCATGGGAATGCCGGCGGCAGCAAATGCCACCAACACACCGATAGTTATTATTGAAATTCGTATCAGCAGAAGCCAGCTACCAACGCCTTTCTTTTTCTCACGACTGCCCGCAACACCCTGGTCACTTGAAGCAAAGAATGTAACAATGCTGGAAATTATACCTGACAAGAAAAGGATCAGGAAAAACTGAAGAATATTTTGGATATTAAAAGTGGTTTCGCCAATTGTTCTCTCTTTCAAAAGGTAATCGGTGAACTGCCAGCCAAGCTTCCTGAAGAAATAGAAGCTGCGTCCAAATAAGATAAACCAACCGATCACGAGGAGATAATAAAATGCTGATGGCACTTTTTTGACTACTCTTTCAAAATCAACATACAAGGTTTTTCTATCCGGTGTTTGATATGTCGTGGCAGCGATGGTCAGCATTTCATTAGTGAGCCTTATCGCCCAGAAAAAAAGTATCCCATTGACCAGGCCGAAATTGCCACTGGTTAAAAGAGATTTCGAAATATTGTACCTCCCGTAAAGGTTGGCTACGGTGGACAGAAGTTCCATCAAAATGAAGAAACCGATGAAAATCCGGATCCCTCTTTCTCTTAGTTCCCTCCGGCGGCGGCTTATTAAAAAAACAACACCAAAGATCACTCCCATTGATGACAGCAAAAGCATTCCCCATCTCTCAATGCGGGAAGCCTGTAGTGTTAAGTTGTCAATAGCTGCCAGGACGAACATCAACACCGTTATGATCCACGCAGACCTCCAGTATTGTGTAATGAAATTCCGGAAAATGAATGTGAGCGACGCAACTGAAATGATCCATAACATTATACTGAACCCAAATGGCGGAGCTGGGAATATGAATTGGAAAACACATAACACGATCAGTATCGATGACAAAAGGGGATAACGCAAAACAAGGTATTCCTGTTGATCGGCAGACGACGATTGAGTTGCACTTAATTTTTTCTTCAAATTTCTTAGAAACAGCGTTAAGCCTGCAATCAACAACAACACGAACGCAATCCGGCCTGAATTCTCTCTTGAATAAAAAGAAAAAACCAACGTCGCTTTTTCTTTTGACATGTGATAAATTTCAGCAAGAGGCCTTCTGAAGGCTACCGGCTGCCAGAGATTGACCGTTTCCCGGTCTGACAAAGAAGAGGAAAGATCATCCCTGTAAGTTTGAATCTGCTCAATACCATCTTCCAGCTTAATGGTAACAAAATTTACCCTGGTTTGTAATAGCTGGACCTTTTGAATCGCCTTTTTTAGCAGGCTATCAGCGGGTCTCATTTCATTTGTCACCCGTGTTATTTTGCTGATCAAATGAATGAGGCTGACAGAATCTGACGGTAATTCAACAAGAACGCTGTCGCTGGCCAGTGAGTCAATTTGGTTCCGGAAACTCACCATGCTTTTAAGATAGGAATCCAGTGACTGTTTCGCAATTTCTGTTCTGTTAAGCAACTTTCTCAAAAGAGTAAATGAAGTAGCAAGGTTTCTGTCTGTTTGTGTGGACCCTTTATTTGTGAAAATACCATCGCCGGCCACATCATACAGGCGAAGCAGGTAATCCAGTTCTGATGCTATCCCTGCGGTATCAATTCCCTTTTCTAAATAATCATTTGCTTTTTGGGAGACCTTCATGATATTATCAAGGATCTCATTTTGTCTCGCAGTGATCTTATCGGCATTGAACTGCTTAAGGTTATTTTTGATCTCATCTGCTACCCGCTGTCTCAACGGGATCAAAACCTCCCTGGTTACTGTATCTGTTATGATCGTATCATGGGCAGGGGCTTCCTGCTGGGCCGATCCAATAATGCAAAATGAAGACGCAAGGATAAACAGGTAGATGTGCGGTAACTTTCTTGCCATTAAAACCTTTTAGTTCATGATTGAAAAGGTTACAAAAAGCAGCAGACAAAGGAATTTACGAAGAAATTGTTTATCCCCTTGCTGTCAGCAGTGATCTTTCTTTCGGTAAAAGATAGCAAGTTTCAGGTTTCATTACAATAAAAAACTGCCGGGATTTATAGTATTGAGCAAGTAAATGTGAATTCGGTTTGTTTAAATCTTCTGCAATTCTATTTGATACGGATGAATGTGAGCAAGGGTGGTCAATATCAACCAGGTTTGAGCACACAAACTGCCTCCTAAGGTCAACCCGATCAACCGGAACAACATGTTAAAACGATTCTAACCGATGTATCTCGTGGTTGCAAGCGCATGAGATACCCAACTGTTATTTCTTAAAGAAGTAGGAGTACTTATTTCGCCGTCTCTGCCGAAATAAAAACTTTCATTATTGCAATACCAGTTTTCCGCCAAATGTTTCATTGCCTGCAGATCTTGTGATCTTATAAAAATATAGGATGCACAAGCCCCTGGCAATGGTTAGATCCAGCTTCGTACCGACGACGGCAAAGGTGTTTATGGATGTTTCGATACCAGTATTACGAATCCTGCTATCAGGAATACAGAGAGAATAACAAGCGTACTCTGTACATTTTCGTTGGCTAACAATGAGTGGATTTTTTTCATAACAAGGTTTTTCAGTTAAAAAATAGGATTTGGATTCTCCGAGTTGCTCGGACAAAAAATTCAGTTTTGTGAAAACTGTTAGGGTAGGATTAATGTAAACCTAAAAAATTAAAGTGACCGGGTCAAGTATAGGTAATGAGTTTTTTATTGTGTAATCCAGGAGAAATATTTTTTTATGGGCCGTGCGAGTGCCGGTCCTTCTCGGCTTTTTATTCTAACTTTCAAAACAGGCAACGCCAGCTAAATCTTATTTTATTATCCTTCAATAAAACCAACACATAATGAATACGAATAAGTTCAAACTGCTTCTCCTTTGCATAGCGATAGTAAATACGGTAAGCGCCCAGGATATGTGGACATCTTTTTCTCCTGATGATTTTGCCAGGCGAAGAGCCAAACTAATGGAGCAGATCGGCGACGGTGTTGCTATCATGCAAGGTGCTGAGCTACCCGAAGCCTTTGTAAAATTCAGGCAGGATAATAATTTCTATTACCTCACAGGAGTTGAGATGCCCGGGGCTGTTTTAATCATAGACGGCAAAGCCAAAACATCTTTGTTGTTCGTGCCGGATAAAATACCCGGTGATATAAAAGAGGAGGCCCGCATTGTTCCCGCTGCAGCATCAGCTTCATTATATAAAATGGATGCAGTAAGATCTCTTACTGCTTTTACCGGCACATTGAATCATTATGCCTTGCTTGGGCAGCCTTTCTATCTTATTTCTTCACCGGAAGAAACAACCGAAATGACAAGGGACCGGGGTGATGCATTGCGGGTAAGCCGTATGAATGATCCCTGGGATGAACGTCTACCCAAGGAAGTAAATTTTATACATAAAATAAAGGAGCGATACCCATTAGTGGCTGTCAAAGATCTTACCCCTGTTCTGGATATGATGCGTTGGGTGAAAGATGAAAAAGAAATTAAAGTGATCCGTGAGTGTGGTCGCATTGGCGCCCTTGGTTTTGATGAAGCCATGCGGGTGACGCGCCCGGGAATTTATGAATACCAGGTAGTGGCAGCCTGCGATTTTGTTTACCAGAATGAAGGCACACAGGGTCCGGCTTATTTTGCCATTGCCGCATCAGGTGAGAGGGGATTGAGCTGGCATTACAATGCCAACAATCATCTGCTGAAAGAAGGGGATGTGATCCTGCTTGACTACGCACCCGATCATCATTACTATACTACCGATATCACACGTACATGGCCCGTAGCCGATAAATTTTCAGATGTGCAACTAAAATATTACAACTGCATCAGGGAAGCAGAAGAAAAAGTAATTGCAGCAATGAAGCCGGGTGTTACGGTGAACGATCTGAAGAAAATAGCCAAAGACGTTTATATAAAGCACGGCTATGAAAAATTATGGCTTGATTATATCGGGCATTTTGTTGGCATGGCTGTTCACGACGTGGGTCCCTATGATAAGCCCTTTGTAGCCGGTGTGGTGTTTAATGTAGAGCCCATTATTGAAGACAAAGATCTTAAAATTCACCTGCGCCTTGAAGATACGATCGTGACCACGGCCACCGGATCAGAAAACCTGACCGCAGGCACAACGGTAATACCCGAACAAATTTATAAACTGATGAAAGAAAAAGGTGTGGGAGAAAAAACCGCCTTTTGATGCCATTACCACTTTGATTCGTTTCCGCAAATAAGAACCACGTCTAACAATGAATAAATTGTTGGTGGAACGCCAATGACTGCTTCCTGTCTGTCCCTATCGATCATTTCAATCGTGATTCATTTCTTCATGTTGTTCGTTTACCATAACCCGTTGTTGATTGACAATCGCATTTAGCACATTCATTCATGAAGTATTCTTGCTAACGGATCTGCAATAGATCTTCAAAAATATAAATGTCAAATAAAAAAACACTATTATGAAATTGCTCATTTTTTCGATCACCATTGTTCTTACTACGATGCTTTTCTGTGGGTGTTAGCTGCGGAAGAAACAGAATAAGCGCAGAGTAAAAAGAGTAACTGCTCCCGGGTGAATACGGGGATGTTTCAGCATCCCCGTTATTACCTTTCGGTAACAAAAAATGCTCAGTGTAATTTCTTGTGGTAAAAAAATAACAAATGAATAAGATCATACAATTCGGAGAAAATATAGAGGGATCCGATATCGCGGTTTTAAATGAAAGAGAAATAAGGGCCGCAGCAGGCATACTATTCTTAGCCACTTTCATCTCCGCAATGTTTGTCTCGTTTAAAAATAATTTTTTGCCGATCAAGTATGTTTTAACGGTATTCCTTTCTGATTTCATCATCCGTGTTTTTATTAATCCTAAATTTTCACCTACACTGATAATCGGACGTTTGATCGTAAGTAACCAAACACCCGAATATGTCGGAGCACAACAAAAAAAGTTCGCATGGGTAATTGGCGTGATCCTGTCAGCCACCATGTTCATTTTAATCGTCGTCGCCAATTCCTATAGTATTATTACAGGAGTGATCTGCCTTGTCTGCCTGGCATTCCTGTTCTTTGAATCTGCATTTGGTATTTGCCTCGGGTGCAAATTTTATCCGCTATTATTTAAAGAAAAAGCCCGGCGTTGCCCGGGTGAAGTCTGTGATAAAAGAGCAAAACAAGATATTCAAAAAGTATCTGGGGTCCAGTTTATTATTGTAGTTGCATTTGCGACACTTATCATTATTGCCGCCTGGTTCTTTAACGATCAGTTTCATAAACAACCATCTGACCTATTTGGAATTTTTGCCCGCTCTCCGGGTGTTCAATAGAAAAGAAAAACCAGGTTTGCTTGTCCTGGTTGCACATGATGTGGTCACTCCCCATGTTGTGGTGAGCCATTATGAAAGTGAAGAACTCCACTCTAACTTATAAACACTGCTCCTACTTTTAATACATGTAAAAACAAAACAAGTAATGAAACGCGTACTGATCTGTGCATCTGGGTTATTTATCACCACATTACCACTTACATGAGTTTCGACAGAAGAAGTTTCAAGCGCTATACGGTTAGCCGGTATATTTTGTATGCCGTATCCCGGATCATGATGACGGTAAGCTAATTGTTCGATCTTGTCCTCAAGAAGCCCAGGCTGATCAATTATGGCGATAATTTGTAGTGAATTTTTCATAATCGTGATTTATATGAATTGTGATCATCGTTCTCCGGCAACTGCCGGCATCACTGATGCCCGCTACTGTTTGCCGCTTTATCATATCGCTTTTGTGATCAAAATGGTTAATAAAGAAAATGTGAAAAATTATTTAAATCGGCGGCAAGGTTAATTCAATCGGAAATATTTTTCAGCCGCCATTTACCCATCGGCGTTGTTTTCCATACTGAAGAGCGTTTACAGCACATCACCAGTGCTCCAATCCAAAAAAATCAAAAAATTAGAATTTATGATTAGTCTCCTGGCAACTCCACGCCCGGATCGCGAAGAGCTGTGACTACCTCTTTTTTTATTGACTTTTGAACTAAAACAACAGGATGAGCCTGCCAATAAAATTCGTTGCTATAACAGGCACAAAGATTGAGGCAAGGTTTTAGATAGTGGTTGGAAATTTTTAACCCCAAAAAAATCATGGATAAAGGTCTTGTTGTTAAAAAATCCATTTTCGTCAATGCAGATGCGGCGAATGTATGGGATGCGCTGGTGAATCCTGAAAAAATAAAACAATACCTGTTCGGCACGGACACTGTTTCCGATTGGAAAGTAGGCAGCAGGATAACTTACAAAGGAGTTTGGCAAGGCAAGGAATATGAAGACGGTGGTACTATTTTGCAATTGGTACCAGGAAAAATCTTTCAATCCACTTACTGGAGTTCGATGGCAGGCACTGAAAATAAACCGGAAAATTATGCGACAGTCACCTATGAGTTAGCGAAAAAAGACGGCGGTACTTTAGTCTCGCTTACCCAGGATAATTGTAAAACTGAAGAACAGAAAAAACACCTGGAAGAAAATTGGAGCATGGTACTGGAAGGGCTGAAAAAAGTTGCAGAAGAAAAATAAAAAGGAAAATATCCCAAGGCATACCTGGGCTAATTGAAGGTTCATTTTTTTACAGTTCAAGTGGGTTCTTATTTTAAGCTTACTCTGGGTATCTCTGTTCTCTCTTTGTGCACCGTGGTTTATTTTTTTTTGACCACGGAAACACGGAGTATGACCCAGAGGAGCACAGAGATGCATCCTGTTGTTCCCAATAATGATAAGCTTTGAACGTTGGGCCTCAAATCAAATTCACAGC
>Ga0207706_10006793_pt1 | contig 10578 bp, 6 predicted proteins | sample KBSC53metaG_FD_184318 | JGI IMG/M metagenome (GOLD analysis project Ga0207706, IMG submission 184318) | Corn rhizosphere microbial communities from Kellogg Biological Station, Michigan, USA - KBS C5-3 metaG (SPAdes) (version 2) | ecosystem: Host-associated > Plants > Roots > Rhizosphere > Soil ... | reverse complement strand
GCAGTCAGCGCCGCGGCCGACAGCGTCGACGAACGAGGTGAATTGAGCTCGGCGCATGCAGCGATGCCGAGGAGTGGCGTGACAAAAGCGGCGCGGCGGTACCACGCGCGGATGTTGCTGCGCCTCATTGCTTTGCTCCGGGTATCGGGCCTGCGGGTCCCGCGAGCTGTTCGCAGGGGGGCGCAGGCGTTGGAAGCGATTGACGCAACAGGAACACGCGAACCTGCGCGTACCCCTATGCGCGGGGCGATCCCGGCGATGTGCTGGTTTGCACCGCGCGACCAGCCAGGTGCGCTTCGCTACCCCGTCCCGAGTCGTTAGGTGCGTTGAGCCGGCTCGTCGCGCCGCGCGAGGCGCTGCTCGATCCGAACCGCGATCTCGCGAAACGATCGGGTGATCGTCCCGGCCGAATCGCTCGCGCTTTGCGGTCCCGCGGCGTGGTCGTCCACCGTGCGATTGGCAATCCTTTCCGAGGCCAATGTGCGCAGCTCGTCCCGTACGCGCGCGAGGTCGCTGTGCATGAACGGCAGCGCTTCGCGGTGTTCGATGTCGTCGACGATGCGTACGGCGAGCGCATAGAGCCGAGCGGCACGGACCAGCGCCTCGGGGTCCTGTGTCTCCTCGCCAATTCGCTCGAGCTCTGCGGCGCGCATGGCGATCGACGACACGTGCGCGGGCGTGAATGGTAGATCTGCTGACATCGCGTACTTCCTCAATGCAACTGCCGTTGCTTGGCGTTTTTGTCGGTCGTCCGCCCTGCTCGGCAAGATCAGAACCTCGCGCGCAACCCACCGGCGATCGTCCGGCCCGGAAGGACTGTGACGTTGTCGGGTTCGCCGAACTGGTGATCCAAAAGATTGTCGGCTGTGGCCACTAGTGACAACGCGCGCCGCAGCTCGTAGGAAAGGTTTGCGCGCAGGCGGTTCACACCCGGATACAGGCGCCAGAAGTTTCGCAGCTGGGCGCCGATGAGGTCTCGTGGGGGTCGATCGCCGCTTTCCACGGCATCGGCGAGCGCCAGCCGGTCGTAATTCACCCAGTCGAAGGCGCGAGAGCCAGTCACCGACGCCGACCACGGTCCTCGCGCGTAGGTGGCCGTCGCACTCAACGTGCGCTCCGGCACTTCGAGCATGCGATCCCCCGGCCGGAGGTCTCCGGTATAACGATCCGCAAGACGACGAACGCGACTGTCGACGATTGCATATGCCGTGGAAACGGACAAGCCGTGCGCCCCAACGGAGCCGGAGATCTCCCAGCCGCGATTCGTGATCTCGCCGACGTTCTGCAGCTCGTAGGCGATGCGGCCGCCATCGTTAGGCCCCCCGCCGCCGCCACCTGGGCCGCTGCCGCCACTCCCGCCACCGCCGCCGGGCCCCGCCCCGGAGCTGCTCACCGCGACCGGCTGGATGAGTCCCGACGCAAGCTGATCGAACCTCGTGAGGTGGAAGCCGAGCGTCCGGCCGACCAGGAGATCCACCCCGGCCTCGACACCCGACTGCTCCTCGGGCGAGAGGCTCGATGCCGCCTCGGATCCACGCATTCCCATCCACGACGTCGTGCGGATGGTTGTCTCGGCTGGGCGAATCCCTTTCCCGTACGCGACGCGGAGCTTCAACGCGGCGCGGCCGAGGTCCTGCACGAACGCGGCGCCGAACATCGGTAGCGTCGAGTTGCGGTCGACATCGGCCGTGCCGGCGCTGTGTTCGAACCTAACGCCGCCGCTCAGGAACACGATGTCCCGGAACGACCCGTTCAGCTGGCCAATGAGGCCTGTATTGCTTCGCGAGCGTTCGGTGCGCTCCGTTACCCCATACTCGCCAGGCGGCGATTCCGGCCCGAACGTCGTGGGTAGGCGATTGGCCTCGCGAACCGCGGAATGCTCGAGCGCGAGCGTGACCGCCCCGGCGAGACGATTCCACGTCCGCAGCTGCGCCACAGTGCTGAGACGAGCGGTTCCGCGCACGGCGCTCCCGCGTGCCGCGCGAAGGGCGGAATCCGCGGCGGAGGTGAACGGCGTTCCGAATGCCGATGCGTCGTTGAGACTGTACCCGTCGACGCCGATCACTGCCGTGTGCGTCCATCGGTCGCTCTGGCGCACCGTAGCTGTGCCGCCTAACGTGTACTGGCGCACAGACTGGTGGACCGCGGAGTCGCCCGCGGGCGGTGTGGCGAGTGAGTCGTCGCCCGCGACGGTCGCCAGCAGAGGACTTGGAGGCGATGCGGCATCCTCGGCCAGGAATCGCACGATGCCGGATATGATGGTGGAGCGGGCCACGCGTCTGCCCGTCCCGTTGATCGTGAACCGGTGGTCGAACGCATCGGGAATGAAATCGCCCAGCGTGGATGCCGAGAGCCCGAGCGAAGCAGACCCCACACCGGAGCCGGTCCTCAGCATCATTGAATGACGCTGGGTGAGCACCCCGCTCGGTGCGTAAATGCTGCCGGCCATACCGGCGCCGGTCTGCAACTCGGCGTGTGGCGCGCCACCATCGACCCCGTCGTGACGCGTCACGATGTTGACCACGCCGCTGATCGCGTCGGCGCCGTACAATGCTGCGCCCTGTGGTCCTCGGATGACCTCCACGTGGTCTACCGACTCGACATCGAGCGCCGTGATGAGAAGTGAGTTCGCGACCTCGATGCCGTCGATATAGACCTTTGGATAGCTCAAGCCGAACGAGCTGGCGCCGCGGATGCTTGCGTAGCTCGCGAGCAGGCTGGTCGGTGACTGCTCCCAGACCCAGACTCCGGGGACGGCGCCGTTGAGGACGTTGGACAGTGAGCGCGCGTCGCGTCGCTGCAGCTCCCGGCCGTCAATGACGTCGAGTGCAACGGGAACCGCGCGCTGCGCCGAGCCGTTGACCGTGCCGGTGACGACGACGCGCTCGAGAACGTCGGTTCGTCGCGTCAGTGTAGGGCCGGGAGCCGCGGCCGCCTGCAGCGTGGACGCGGGGGCCAGTACCACGCGGTCGCTGTCCGCAACGACGGGTTCGACTGCCACACCTTCCAGAAGCTCCGTCAGTGCCGTGCCGACGGCGACGGACCGGTAAACCGCGCACACCCGGCGGTCGAGCGGCAGAAGATCCGCCGAGTAGGCGAGCCGTACGCGTGCAGCTGCCGCGAGACGGTCGAGCGCATCACGGAGCGACACCTCGCGCTCGTGCAGCGTGACGAGCCGGTCGAGCGGTGCGGGCCACTGGCGAGCGGTAGTCGTCACCGCACCACTCGCCGCGCCTGGGCAGCTCGTTTGAGCACGGGCCAGTGACGGCAACGCGGCGCAGGCAAGCGGCAGGAGCAGCAATGCGAGGCGGATGGAACGAGTCATCCCCTGGGGGTCAGCGACGAGAGGTCCTGGACACACGGGCATCACGGCCACGGCCCATGATGAACAACACCGCACCCCGACGGTACCCCTACGACTCGGGGGGACACAACCGCCAGGGGCATTTACCCCACTGTGATGCCCGAGTTCCACGCCGGCACCTAACGAGTGTCTCGTGAGGGTATCGCGAGTCTCGCGTGTTGTAGGAAATGACAGTCGTGCAGTCGTTCACGGCACGAGCAACACCGAGAAACACCGAGAAAGTGTAGAGCCTGATGTTCTCGCGAATCGCGGCCACTGGCCGCAGAACCATAGTGTGCACGCTGATCCTGACCGTCGCAGTCGCGTGCACCGACACGACAGCCCCATCCACCACAGCCACGGCAACAGACGTCGCCAACGCCGATTGTTCGACTGCCGTGACATCGCTTTCCCCCGGCCAGGTCCTCACGGGGCTTGGTGCCACATCGCTTTGTGTCGCCGGGGGAACCAGCGGCGGCGAGTTCGCGCTCGTTCCATTCAACACGGCGTTGGACGGATCCGCCGGCACATCCTTCACGGTGCAGGCGAGCGGCGTGACCGCGACGGCCGTCGCGAGCCGGCTGCCGACCGAAGGGACATTCAACGTGCTTGCCGGGGCGTCGCGCACGTCCGCGACGTTGTCGTCGCTCGCGCTCACCCGGGCCCTCGACACGAAGCTGCGTGCGAGTGAGGCACGCGACCTCACAGCGCGTATCGCCGGGGCGCGTGCGTGGATGCGGTCGCGCCAGCGGACGACGTCGGGTTCAGTGCCCGGCCTCTCACTGAGCGTCGTCCCGTCCACGGCGCAGGTCGGCCAATTCGTCACGCTCAACGCGAATACAGAATCGGCATGCTCGTCGCCGGATCTGCGCACCGGTCGCGTCGCCGCGGTGAGCAAAAAGGCCATCATCGTCGCGGACACGAGCAACCCCGCGTCCGGCTACACCGACGCCGACTACGCGTCGATGGCGTCCACGTTCGATAACCTCGTCGACCCCACGGACACGAAGGCCTTCGGGTCACCGACGGATATCGATGGCAATGGCCACGTCGTGCTGTTCTTCACGCGCGCCGTGAACGAGCTCACGCCGGCCAAAAGCACGTCGTACGTCGCGGGCTTCTTCTACGCCCGCGATCTGTTCCCCTCGACACCGAGCCCGGACTTCGACGCGTGCGCGGGGAGCAACGGCGGCGAGATGTTCTACCTCCTCGTCCCCGACCCGAACGGCGTCGTGAACGGCAACAAGTTCACGAAGGACAACGTCACACGTGTCGTGATCGCGACGCTGGGTCACGAGTACCAGCATCTCATCAACGCGTCGCGACGCATGTACGTGAACACGGACGCGACCGACTTCGAGGTGACGTGGCTCGATGAAGGGCTCTCGCACGTCGCCGAGGAGCTGCTGTTCTACGCCGAGACCGGCCTCGCGCCACGCGCGAACATCGACGCTACGACGCTGCGGTCGTCGAGCGCGTATGTGGACGCGTTCAACGAAGACGCCATCTCGAACTTCAGCCGCCTCGAAAGCTATCTGGGCGCGCCATCGTCGAACTCACCCTTCGCCGACAACGATGATCTCGCGACCCGCGGCGCCACGTGGTCGTTCCTCCGCTACGCCGCGGACCACACCGGGAGCGACGACGGGACGACGTGGTACCAACTCGTGAACTCGACGACGACCGGAGTCGCAAACCTCCAGCGGGTGTTCGGCACCGATCTGACGGCGCTCGCGCGTGATTGGGCGACGTCGGTGTTCGCCGACGACGTCGCGTCCACCGACGCGCGCTATCAGCAACCGAGCTGGAACCTGCGATCGATCTTCGCCGCGCTGGAGAGCACCGGCGCCTATCCGCTCTCGACCGTCGCGCTCGGCGCGTCACCGATGACGATGAGCGTGGACGGCGGAAGCGCGGCGTATCTCCGCTTTGCCGTTTCGGCCGGTCAGACCGCGACCGTCCAGTTCAGCACTCTGCCGTCGAACGTACAGCTCACTCTCGTCCGCACGCGGTAGTCGCCGCAAGCGGCCAGTCCTCTTTGCCATGCGCACCTTTTCACGATCTCCCTCGTCGCGCAACGCCCTCGTTGGCGATGCCGTTCGGATTCTTCTCATTCTCGCGGCCATCGCGGTCGCGCTCACCGCGTGTACTTCACGAGCTGGCGCCCAGTACTTCGGACGCAACAAGGTGCAGTACGAGCACTTCAAGTTCGAGATCCTGCACACGCCGCATTTCGACGTCCACTACTACGCCGCTGAGAAGCCGGCGGCGGAGGACGCAGCGCGGATGCTGGAGCGCTGGAACGCCAGGTACTCCGATCTCTTCAACCATCCGCTCTCCGCACGCAAGCCGATCATCCTCTACGCGGATCAGCCGGACTTCCAGCAGACCAACGTCGTCTCCGAGCAGCTCGACGAAGGCACGGGCGGCGTCACCGAGTCCATGCTCGACCGCATGGTACTGCCCTTGGCGGGTTCCTACGCCGAGAGCGACCACGTGCTCGGGCACGAGATGGTTCACGTGTTCCAGTACGACATCGCTCAGAGCAAAGCGTCGGTCGGTGCGTCGCTGGATCGGCTCCCGCAGTGGCTCGTCGAAGGCATGGCCGAGTATCTGTCGTTAGGCGGCGAGGACTCGCATACTGCGATGTGGCTGCGCGACGCCGTGCTGCGCAACGACCTCCCGACCATCAAGCAGCTCACCGACGGCGGGAAGTACTTCCCGTACCGGTACGGCGAGGCGTTGTGGGCATACATCGGTGGAACGTGGGGCGACGAGACCGTTCCTCGACTGTTCCGCGCTGCGCTCTCGTCAGGTTTCGACAACGCCATCCGAAGCACGCTCGGCATGTCGGCGGATTCGCTCTCGGATCGATGGCGCGCGGCGATCCGCAGGCAATATGCGCCGCTCGTGCAGGGGCGGTCGCGTCCCGCGGAGACGGGCGATCAGATCATCCCGGGTTCCGGCCAGTACGGCGACTACAATATCGCCCCGGCAATCAGTCCCGATGGACGGCTGGTCGCATTCTTCTCGTCTCGCGATCTGACGGGGATCAGCTTGTATGTCGCCGATGCCGTGACGGGCAAGGTGAAGTCGAAGATCGCGTCGCCCGGCGTCCTCTCCAAGTTCGACGCGCTGAGCTTCCTCTACTCTGCCGGCACGTGGTCACCTGACGCGAAACAGCTCGCGTTCGTGACGTACGCCAACGGCAACAATGCGATCGACGTGATCGATGTCCGATCGCACAACATCAGGAGACAGTTCAAGCCGAAGAATATTGGCGCCGTGTCGACGCTCGCCTGGTCTCCCGACGGCCGGCAGATCGTGTTCTCCGGGCAGAACGGAGGCCTGAGCGATCTGTATCTGTGGGATCTGTCTAGTGGTTCGTTGCGTCAGTTGACGAACGATCGGTTCGCCGATCTCCAGCCGGCGTGGTCGCCGGACGGCCGCTCGATAGCGTTCGCGACGGATCGCGCTGCGGGACCCGACTCGGCCGGGTATGGCTCCGACTTTCAGCGTCTCAGTTACTCGCAGTTGCGCGTCGCGATCCTCGACGTCGCGAGCGGGCGGATCCATGTCCTTGCCGGCGAGCCTAACGCCAAGCACATCGACCCGCAGTATTCGGCGGATGGCAAGTCGCTCTACTACGTGTCCGATCGCGGCGGTTTCACGGACATCTATCGCGTGGTCATCGAGACTGGCGAGACATTCCGCGTGACGCGCGCCGCGACGGGCGTGAGCGGCGTGACGGCATCATCGCCGGCGATCTCCGTCGCCCGTGGCAACGGCAGGCTCGTGTTCTCCGTGTTCGACAAGGCGGGCTTCCGCATCGCCGCGCTGCCGGCGGAACGGGCACAGGGCGAGCCCGTCTCGGTGGACGACGCTCGCCGCGTTGTCGAGGGATCGGACGGGAGTGCGCCCGACACTACCCCAGCTCGGAGCACACGGGACACTACTTCGGCGCCGCGGACGACGAAGTCGGCCGCCATGCTGCCGTCGGATGGCCAGGGTCGGAAGAGCGCGGTGATTGCGTACCTCCACAACGCCGATGACGGGCTTCCGTCTGACTCGGTGATCACCGAGCGGCCGTACCGCACGGCATTCCGTCTCGCCGCGCTGGGACAACCGTCAGTGGGCATTGGAACAAGCAGTGTGTTCGGCACTCAGTTCTCGGGCGGCATGTCCGCTCTCTTCAGCGACATGCTTGGTGACCAGAACGTCGGGGTGGGGATCCAGGCGAACGGTCAGCTGCGGGACATCGGCGGACAACTGCTGTACCTCAACACCGGCAGCCACTGGAACTGGGGCGTGAACGTATCACGCACGCCCTACGTGTACGCCTATGGCGCATACACCAATACGGGCGTGCAGTACGTGTACGAGCATCTCGCGATCAACAACGTGTCGGCGATCCTGCAGTACCCGTTCTCGCAGACGCGTCGTCTCGAGCTCTCGGCAGGCTACACGCATTACGGGTACAGTGTGCAATCGGCGACACAGAGCTACTTCGGCGCCACCAGCGGACTCACCGATCTCGCCGCGCCACAGCCGTTAGGCCTCACGTCGGCCACGGTCGCGCTCGTTGGTGACGCGTCGTCGATGGGTTTCACGTCGCCGATCTCCGGTTCGCGTTTTCGCTTCGAGGTGACGCCGACGCTCGGCACCCTGGATTACAACACGGTGCTGCTCGACTACCGGAAATACTTCTTCATGAAGCCGTTCACGCTCGCGATGCGCGGTATGCACTATGGGCTGTACGGCAGGGATTCCGAGAGCAATCAGGTGGGGGCGCTCTTTCTCGGCGACGGCTCGCTCGTGCGCGGCTACTCGTACAATTCGTTCACGAACAACGACTGCGTGACAGCCGGGAGCGGCTCGCTGGCCACCAGCTCGTGCCCCCAGTTCGATCGTCTGGTTGGCAGCAGGCTCGCCGTCGCGAACATGGAGCTCCGCATTCCGCTGTTCGGCACGAGCGGCTTTGGGTTGATTCCGAGTCCGCTGCCGCCGATCGAGATCGCGCCGTTCGTCGATGCGGGCGCTGCGTGGACGAAGGAGAGCGCGCCGGTGTTGAACTTCTCGTCCACGTCGGGCGATCGCACGCCGGTAGTGAGCACGGGGATCGCGTCGCGGATCAACCTGTTCGGGTTCGCCGTGTTCCAGGTGTACTACGCGCATCCGTTCGAGCGGGCCGGGCGCGGCGGCGTGTGGGGCTTCCTGCTGCAGCCGGGGTGGTGACTCCGTCTGGCTTCGGGGACGGGACGGCTGAAGCAGTACTGAGTTGGCAGTCGCGAGTCGTACGTAGTGAGTCCGAACGGTCGACATCTCTGCAACTGAAACACTGATGAAACTCACGACTGTCAACTCTGAACTCTTTCAGGCCGAGCAACGAACACCAGATCGATTGGAGCCTAACGTCTATGATCACCAGGAAAATCGCCCGCAGCGCGGCGCTCGTAGTAGCGACGCAGGCCGGGCTTGCGTGCTCCCGCTTCGTTTTTCACGAGGAGCCGTTCACCCCTGATCCAGCCCCGGCGACCGAGACGATCGTCACGGGAGGCGATACCACCTACGTGCTAACGGCGCCGTCGTACTACCTGCTCTCGGGCCAGCGCGACGCGTTGTGGAATCGCGAGGTTCTCGATGATGTCGCGTGGCGGTATCACGAGCTCTTCGGCGACGCGCCATCGCGCATCGCGATACGACTGGACTCCGCGGCCGTGGCCGACTCGAGCACCACGTGGCGCGGTGTCCCGTTCGCCCGGGTTGCGCCCAGGCGGCATACGGAACCCGCGCCGGGAGCACCGGGCCCGAGCCGTGGCCGAGGTGGCGAGAGACGTCCCGAAGTCGATGACTCGGTGCGCGCGCGAATGTTCGCCGGCCCGATGCTCGCGGCGACGGCGGCGGAAACGTGGCTGCGCGGGCGGACCCTCGACGCGACACATCTGTTCGACAGCCAGCCGGGCGGGCCTGTCAAGACATCGGAGGCCCCGGCGACTCTGCCGACGTGGATGGAGACGGGGGCGCTGGCGATCCTCGGAGGCGGAGGCGCCGAGGAACGCGCGAACGATGAGCTCCGCGCCGATCCGAAGCACATCGTGCCGCTCGCCTCGCTCTTCGCGACGACGGCGGCGCGGCCTAACGCGATGGAGATCGTGCGTGCTGGAGCGAGCCGGTTCGGCATCGGCCAACCAGGTCGTCAACACGACGCGGCGGCGCGTACACCAGAACGGCGCGACGCCGCGCCAGGCGCGTCGCCGCTGTTCATATCCCAGTCAGTTTCGGTGTTGACCTTTCTCCATGACCGCGATCCAGGGCTCGTGCCCAAGCTCGCGGACGAGCTTGCACGCGGCGGCTCGATTCCCGACGTCCTCGCGTCCAGCACGACCCTCCCTCACGACGTCGCGGCGCTCGACGCGGCGTGGCGTGACTGGGTGAAACAGAGTCAGCGAAGCCACCGCTGAGTCGCATCGGCCGTCCGGCCGACCAAGGCCTTTGCAGTGAGGAACGATCGATGATGTTGCAACAACTGGTCGCGGCGGTCGAGCCGTGGAAGTCGGCCTACAGCAATTCGAAGATCATCCCGGTCGCCGTGACGAGCGTGCATCTCGTCGCATTGCTGTTCGGGGGTGGCCTCGCCGTGGCCGCCGATCGGGCGACGTTGCGCGTTGGGCGACGCGGTGCCGCCGATCAGGCAACGCAGCTCGATGAGCTACGTGCCGTGCACAAACCGGTGCTCGTCGCCCTCGTGGCCCTGTTCGCGAGCGGCGTGTTGCTCGCCGCGGCAGGCCTCGAGACCTTCGCGACATCGCCGGTCTTCTGGGTGAAGCTCGGCCTGGTCGTGCTGCTCCTGGTCAACGGACTCGTGCTGGAACGCACGGAGTCACGACTGCGCGGCCTGTCGGCGCGAGAGATCGTACCCACGGGACGCGTCCAGAGCCTGTGGCGCCGACTGCGCAAGAGCGCCGTGTTGAGCCTCGTGCTGTGGACCGCGACGCTCGTGGCCGGCACGCTGCTAGTGAACATTTCCTGACGACGAGTACAGAGGACGCGAACGATGACCGACTTCGTACATGATCCGGCGCGCGCAGCCGACGCGAGCCACGACGGCGACTGTCCCGATTGTCCGATGGCGCCTAACGCGTTAGTCTCCGTGCAGGGCGGGCCCGGCGCGCTCGCCCGTCGCACGTTCCTGACACGCACCATGCTGGGCGCGGCAGCGCTCGCGCTGGCGGCGT
>Ga0207706_10006792_pt1 | contig 10580 bp, 11 predicted proteins | sample KBSC53metaG_FD_184318 | JGI IMG/M metagenome (GOLD analysis project Ga0207706, IMG submission 184318) | Corn rhizosphere microbial communities from Kellogg Biological Station, Michigan, USA - KBS C5-3 metaG (SPAdes) (version 2) | ecosystem: Host-associated > Plants > Roots > Rhizosphere > Soil ... | reverse complement strand
AAAGCGCCGCAAGCACCCAGAAGCGGCGGCCGAAATTCGTCGTGGCGGAAGGTTGGCGTGACATGAAGGCTGCAACCGGACGCAAAGGCGGAGTTGCCTTGCGAGTCTAGGGCGCACATGCGGCAGGACGATTTCATCGACGGCCGCTGTTGTTTCGTTTGTTTCGCTGTCGCGCGTGATAGCGGAAGTCGAAGTGCTTTCGCGCACAGAGGATATCGGGCGCTTCCAAACCGCAAAAGCGGCAGATGTGCGTGCCGTTGTTCGGCCTCGCGGAAACTGCCGGTCAGTTTGCCATCGCCATTGCCGCCGAGGGATTCGGTTTTGCGGCGCGCGCTGGCATCACGGAACAACCCTCGTCAAAACGCACTCCGACTTAGCGCACGCCGGCTTTAGCAGCCCTTGATCTCGATCGTAGCTCGGGACTGGTTCTGTGCCTTTAGCCCTGAACGCATGTGCATCTCGATTTAGGCTCCGTTGCCGCCCTCCTTAAGGTGGTTCAGGCCCATCCGGGGCGTTCAGCGTTTCGTCGCCTGCGACATCACCATCGGCCATTGCTTGACACGCTCGTTGACGGTCGGCGGTCCGGGACGAGTTAGCCCTCCTCCGTACGCGCTCCGAAGTTCGCTGGACTCCCGTTCCGCGCCGCAATCGCGGCGATACAAACGAAACAGACTGGTTCCGAATCGACATTCATCGATTACTTTGGCCAGCCACACTGCGCCCCGTGTAACCGGCATCCGATCGCGACCCCGCGGACCGGAACCCTGATTCGAGCGCAACGCAATAACGGACCCGCCCATGTCGATCGCGATCGAACGCCTGAGCGAAAGTGCGCGCCCGATTCTCGCCTTGCACTTCCTGGCGCTGTCAGCGGTGGACCGGTATTTGCGATTCGCCGCTGCCGTGAGGCCACAGATCATCGCCCGCTACGTTGACGGTATCGATTTCAACCGAGACGCAGTGTTCGCCGTTCACCCTGCGGCAATCGGCGATGAATGCAGAGAAGCGCTGGCGGGAGTCGTGCACGCGGCCTTCCCGGACGACGTTGCCGAACTCGGTATCTCGGTCCTTCCCGCGTATCGAAACCAGGGACTGGCAAGCGCCCTCGCGGAGTGGGCGATCGCGTATGCACGCAGTCGCGGCATGCGGTGGCTCTCGATGCAGGTTCTCCGCGAGAACGCACCGATGCTCCGAATCGCGCGCAAGCTCGGCATGACGATCGTAGACGGAGGTGCGGACCTTTTCGCACGGCTCGAATTGATCGGCCGTCTCAACGATGTTGCTCTCCGCGACAAATGCAGGACGGTAGCGCTCCGGTCGCGTTCCCACGCCGCGCGCTGAGCGTGCAAGTGAACGAGCCATTTACGCCCGGCACCCATGTGGTCACTGCGCGGGCTCTCTACGCGCATCACGGCATCTACGTGGGAAACGGACGAGTAGTGCATTACGCCGGTCTCGGCAAAGGATGGCAAAGCGGCCCCGTTGAGGAAGTGTCGCTGGGACAATTCGCCAATGGGGAACGCGTCTTGTCATTTGCGCATTCCTCGCAGTCTTTTTCCAATGCAGAAATCGTAGCGCGAGCACGTTCTCGACTTGGCGAAAACATGTATGACGTCCTCCGAAATAACTGTGAACACTTTTGCGAATGGTGCGTCACTGGACGCAAGCGCAGCCAGCAAGTGCGCAAATGGATGTCATTACCGAGCAGGCTGCTGCGTATGGTGCTTCGATGGGGGATCGATGCACTGGAGGTAGCGGCCCTAGCAGCTAGTCTTTGTTTCTACCGATCTACCCTTTGGGACTTTGCACGTTTGACTGGCGCTGCACCGGTAGGTACGCGCTGGTGGGCTGATGACATCCAAGCGAGGATCTACCGCCGCGCTTTCGTGCAACGGCACGACATTGAAGTCCAGGTGAGGTTCGCGCCGGCGCCCACCCATATCTCGAACCCGCGCGATCGACTGTACCGCCGACGCGGAGCGGGTCGTAGGTCTGCTATCGGCGACAACGGATGACGACTGCTCTTGGCCGGACTCGGTCCGTCGATTAAACGACCATCGACGTAATGTCAGCTCAAATCGCGGTTACAACAAAATCAGTCAATGGCGAACGATTGCAGCAGCTTCGCCAGCGCGCGGAGGCCTTGTCGCTCCCCACCCCCTGTAGCCATTGCGTGCGGACGTAGCATTACCCTCGGTGCTTCGTGGTCCCGATGATTGCTCCCACGGTTTCCAACGTTGGATCAACTCGCCTCGCAGGCGTCGATGCTCTGCTGTCCGGTAGTAGCTCATGCCTCGCGCTGTGGCGGCCAATGTCCATCGCCACCAGGGCGGCGGATTCAGCACCACGCTTGCAGCATTCGGCTTGTTCCGAGACAGGTCAGTTGCTGTCCTCGCAGCGATGTCCGCGGACCTTCGAATCCAAGCCGCCACCTGACCGGCCGAGTACTTCGGCCAGCGTTGCGCACCTCGCCCCGTCGCTAGCGGAGAACGGTGCCCGCTTCGAGCGCAGCATCGAGCGCCGTGTATGCGGCCGCAACATCGTTCGCGTCGAGCGGATCGCCATCCGCGACAAAGACGATCATCCGCGGCGCGGGACCGCCGCCGCCGAGGCGCTTCCACCCTTGCATCGCGCGCAGCGCCAGGCGCGAGTCGGTCACGTAATCTCCGATAGCATAGGCGGCGTAGACTTGGCGCGACCGTTGCTGCTTCTCAGGCCGCCAAGTCGAATGGAGGAATGCGAAACACGCATCGCCGATGCAGCCGCGCTCGTGCTCCGTGCGGTGCTCGCGCCATGGGCCGTCCTCGGCGGGAACGAGCAGCGACTCCGGCAACTTCGCCTGCGGCACGAGAGTCTCGGCTATCAGCACCTCCACGTCGCGCCCATCGTGCTCGTACATTATGCGGATGGACTGCGATCGACCGTCCGGTGCGACTGACCAGGCGGACGCCGCTCCCGCATGCCGCCAACCGGGAATCGGAGGTAGCGACACGGTCGCGCGCTGCGCGAACGGCGCAGCGTCCGCTTGCAGCGCTGCGGCGCCGGCCGTAACGACGATTGCGGCCAAGCCGGCGACCATGGGCGCGAGTGCCCGAGCCGGCGTCGCGCGTCCGCCCGACATGGCTACCGCAGCGTGCGGCGCGGGGTCCGCGACTAAACGAACGAGCAAGTAGAACAGCATGCCGAGGCCTCCGAGCAGGCCGAGCCACTGCCACGTGCCGTGTGCAGCCAGGTCCATCTGGGACCCACGGCTCCAGTCGATGAGCACGATCGCGCACACGCGAAGCACGTTGGAGGCGATGCCGAGCGCAGCGCCTACGAGCGCCAACGCTAAGACTTTCGCGAACGTGCGGTAAAGCAGCAGGCCGAACGAATAACCGAGGAACGTCGCGAGGGTCACATAGGCGAGGCCTGCGCATTCGTCGATGACGATGTAACGGTGCGCGCCGACGAAGAACGCGAATCCGTCAATGCGGTGCGGCAGACCGGCGAGCGTCGCGATCATCGCCAGCGCTTTAACAGTCAGCGTACGCAGCGCGGACACAAGCACGTCCCCGGCCGGGATCAGCAGGAACATGAGCGCGAGCGCGGGGAAGAGTCGCCAATACGAACGCCATCCGAGCGTCGACATCGCAACGCCTTGGAGTGCCAGGACCAGCGCGAACTGGCGCCCGACGTCGACGTTCATTAGCATGGAGGCAACCCACAGTGTTGCCGCCACGGCGACGACGGCGACGCCGATGAAGTCGGGGCGGACGTCTACGGGTTGCGACACCAGATCCCAGTGCCAGCCGAGAACGTAGACAAGCATCGGCAGCACGAGCCACGCGTACTGGTACGCCTCATTGCCGTGCCAAATCGCCACCATGTCGACCGCCGCTGAGCCCATCGTCAGCGCCACTAGCGCGACGCCGATGGCACCGGCGAGAAGCGCCGCACGTGCGCCCGGCGTGGCGGTGAATCCCGCGAACGGTCGGGTACGCGGCGCGGTCGTTGCCTCGGCGGATTCGGGTTCGCGCGGGGGGTAGGCGAGGCCACGACGGAAGAGGAACGGCTGCTGCAGCACGCGCACGAGCCGTGTGTCGTCCTTGCGGTGGAAGTAGTCAAGGCCGAAATGCGGAATCCGCGCACTCTCCGGATCGACGTAGGTGCGGAACAACCGGTCCCAGACCGTCAGCACGACGCCGAAGTTGCTGTCTGTTTCCGAGCGCAGATCGGAGTGATGGGTCGCGTGCACCGATGGCGTCACGAGTACCGCGCGCAGGACACGGTCGAGCGGCGTAAAGAGTCGAAGATTGGCGTGCGACCACAGCGCCACGACGGTGGCGGTCGTCAGGTAGATCGCAAGTGCTCCCGCCGGCAGTCCGAACGCAGCCACGATCGCCGTGAGCAGCAGCACGCTCGCAATGATTTCAAACGGGTGATGACGCTCGGTCGTGGTGACGTCGACCGCGGTGTCGCTGTGATGGACGAGATGCAGACGCCACAGGAGTCCAAATTTGTGGAACGCGCGATGTTCCCAGTATTTCCACAGGTCGAGCAGCACGAACGCGAGCGCGGCCTGTGCGACGAACGGCCATTCGAGGCCCGATACGAGGCCAAGCGGTCGGTCGCGCGCGAAGGCATAGATTCCGATCGGCAACGCCGCCGACGCGACGAGGCCGCCAATGAGATACAAGCTGATGTTGCTGGTCCAGCGCCTCGCAATTGACACGGGTCCGCGGCGCAGGGGGCCGACCCGCTCGAGCGCAAGCAGCGTTAGCGCCGTCGAGAGGAAGATCAGCGGAAACAGGCGTTCGAAATCAGCGGACATCGGGCGACCGTTGGAGGCTCGTCAGACGCAACCGCGCGCCACGGTCAGGTCGCGCGGAGTCGCGGGTCGGCGAGGCTGGCGGGCTATGGGGCTGCCAACGCGCCGCTGGCGATGGGCCGCTGTGGCGGAGGACTTTTAACGCGTCCGCTTGCGCCGCGCAATCCAGATGCCGAGCGCAAGGCTTCCCGCGCCCACCAACAGCAATCCCCCGCCCATCGGCAGCACGCCGCCAACGTTAATGCCCAGCGGACCGCCCACCACAAAGCCGACCACTTGGCCAAGCGTCGCGCCGACCGCTAGGCCGACCGGCGTGCCCAGCGGCACCCCCGGACCCGCCCACGCAACGCCTGCAGCGCCCAAGGCGGCGGTTCCGCAAATCCATCGACCGATGATCATGAGGGCCTCACGAATAAAGTGAAACTATGCAATCACACTTTATGCCAGCTCTAAGTATCGCTTTCGAATCAATCGCATCCTGTCAGCAACGACGCGCGTCTACTCGCTTCGCGTAAGAATTTTCGACAGTCGCGATTGAACTTTGACCCACGTCACCGCCTCACCCCAAGAAAGCAGCCAACGCTCGCGATGGGTATTCCGCAGCCTCTGCTGCTCGGCACCAATGAGGTGATCGGTTACCCGTGCACGGTGTTCAAGCGTTCGTGGTTGCATATCATGGTGATCGCGGTTGACCGTCCGCTTCTGAAAAGTCCACGGCGCTGCTGAGGGTCGACAAGCGCCCCTCGGCCATGATCACCATGGGACTCCTTTCCCTCAACAAAGGAGCCGTTTATGGATACCGCTACGACGAAAGCAGTGCGCGCTGCACCGTGGAACAAAGGCAAGCTGGTCGGTCAGAAGCCACCGCTGAAGCTGAAGGGAACTGGCGCTGTTCAAACTCGCCATCGACAACAAGTTGCGCGGTTGCGATTTGATAGGGCTGCACGTCCACGATGTAGTCCAGGGCAGTCATGTCGCGGCACGGGCGATCGTCATGCAGAAAAAGACCGATGCGCTTCTTCGCACGCCGGACTGGCGGCTTCCTCGCCGCCATCCGCTTCGCCCGACACATTGTGAGGGCTACGCGAAGCTTCGGCGCGAGGCGCGCCGCATGGATGCGGGCCACATCGCCGCGATCACGTCCCACCACAGCGGCCGGAAGTACAGCGTTGCCTTGCCGCATGCGATGCGCGCCGGTCGGGGACCGACCCGCGGTGCGAGCAATGTCACACGCACTTCGTTTTGTGCCGCGACGAGCGCCACGCCGGGGCGATCGAACGTGTACCGCTGACCCGCTTCCAGAACGTGGTCGACCACGCTTCCTTCCTCGGTGATCCACACGCAGCCACGATCGATGCGAATGGTCGTGGCCTCGCCGTCCGTTACGCTGAGCCTGTCGCCTCTAGCCATGACCGCCGTTGTCACGGCACCCGACCCTCTGGTCCTAGTCGTTCTTGCCGATTCGTGTCTCATGATGCCCACCTTGTAGCATCGACCAAAGGCGCGAGTGCTACGCCGACACGTTGCATCTGTGCCGACGTCACGCGGTCGCGAATGACATCGCGATCGATGTCCCAGCGAATGCGCTGCGATTCCTTGATGCGTTGGGCGTAGCGCTTGTCGGCGCTCGCGCGATCGATGACTTCCATGGCGTCTCCTCGGTGAACGCGGTCAGTTCCGCGATGAGACGCATTGTCGTGACGCGCAGCCGTCGCCGCATGAGTCGTACGTCCCGGTGCGCGCCATGGGGCCGCACAAACGCATGGGACTCCCGTCCCGAGTCTGTCAGGATCGCCCGAACCCCGCGTTTCGTGCCAGCACGATTGCCTGCGCGCGATTCTCCACCTCTAGCTTGGCGAAAATGTGCGTGATGTGGTTGCGCACGGTCTTCTCGCTGAGCGCCAGCTTGGCCGCGATCTGGGCGTTGTCGCGGCCTTGCGCGATCAACTCGACCAGGTCTCGCTCGCGCGGCGTCAGCTCGGCAAAGGCTGTTCCTCCGCTCGTTGCGCCCGGCAGGAACGTTTCGAGTTCCTCCGTGAAGCGGCGCCACGCTGGCTCCGATTCGAGCAGCAGGTGATTGCCGCTCTCGAGCGGCACGAAGCGCGCGCCGGGAATGCGACTGGCCATGAGACGTCCTTCTTCGAACGCCACCGCCGCGTCATGCGTTGGATGCAGGATCAGGGTCGGGCACTCCACCCTGGGTAGCAGTGCCTCGACGTCGATTTCGGTCAGCACCTTCATGAAGCGCACGGCGTTCGCCGGCGAGGTCGAGATGCGTTGCAGCTCGTTGAACCAGCGCTGCTGCTCGAGGGAAGCATCGGGAATGAAATGCGACGTGAAGAACTGGCGGAACGCCGGGTTTTCTCCACCCCAGCCCATTTCCATGACCTTCAGCATCAGCTCCGCACTTTCGCGCTGCCCCTCGCTCGCCGAGCGCAGGGCGCGGCCGCGCGCATAACCACCATGCAAGACGAGATGGGACACGCGTTCCGGGTACTTGACCGCATAGGCTATCGCGATCGACGCGCCTTGCGAGATGCCGAGAAGCGGAAACCGCTCGAGGCCCGTCGCGTCAACGACGAGCTCGAGATCGCGCAGCCACGCCTCGAAGCTCAGGTCCGCGACGTTCCAGTCCGAAAGGCCGCATCCACGCTCGTCATAGCGGACGAGGCGATGCGTGCGCGACAATTCGACCAGCCAATGCCGCCACACGGGGCTGTCCCAGTCGAACTCGAGATGGCTTAGCCAATTCGCAGCCTTGATGAGCGGCGGCCCAGCGCCCGATTCCGCGAACGCGATGCGCGTGCCGTCATTGCTCGTGCAGAAGCGAATGGATTGTCTGGGAGAACGCATGGTCGTCGGTTCCTGCCAAACGGACAGTCATTCGCAGAGCCGGGGAAGGCGAAAGGCGTGAGCCTAGCAGGACAGCCCGCCTGCTGCATGGCAACCGCCGCGTCCAACGCGTGCCAAGGCGTAGTGAACGCAGGCCCGCCGTCTGAACACATGGCCGCCGTGCGTCTCGATGCCCTGACGCGGGATGACATCGTGTCGTCCGAGCGCGATCTGCATCGCGTCGGCAGCGACCTACCACATCCAAGTGCTGCATTCGATGTCCTCAACGGGAACATCAACGTGCGGTCGGTAACGACGGCGTGGAAGCGTCAGCGCGAGTGATGGATGGCATCGGGTGGTGCGCGACTCGGCGCGGCGCGATGCGCCAGAGAGCAGCGGCTCGCGCGTTTCATCCCCCCTTTACTATGACGTAGCCGCGTGTTTGTTTGGAATCAGGGTCCATTTGTATTCATGGCGTCCCAGAGTGGCAACACGGTCGCCGGGGGAGAATCCAACACTGCCACCGGGAGTCATAGCTTCGCCGCGGGATTCAGGGCCCTTGCCAGCGGCAACGGCTCGTTCGCGATTGCCGCTGAAGCCTCTAATGGGGTCACGACGCTACCGTGGGCGGTTTTAGTCGACAACTCATTGGCGGTGCGGCACCTCGGTCCGATGTCGCAGGACTTCTACGAAGCGTTCGGACTCGGGCAGGATGACAAGATGATCTCGATGCTCGACGCGCAGGGTGTGTCGCTCGCGGCGATTCAAGGTTTGGACCAGATCGTGCAGGAAAAAGATAAACGCATAGACGCGCTCGAGAAAGCCGTCGCAGACCTCGGACGGAAGCTGCAACTGATCTCGGCGCGGATCGGTATAGAGTAGCCACGACGAATGCGGGCGACGTCGTTTGAAACATTTTTCTCAATGGAACGACTATGCGCGAGCAACGTGCGATTGATTCCGTTGGCGGTGGTCACGGTACATCCGTAACACGTGATTCCAGGTCGGTCGACCGCTGAGGCTCGCTTCGAGGTCCGCAAGCTCCCGAGGCGTTGCCGGCCACTTCATTCGATGCTCCGGCACGCGACATACGGGAGCCAACAGCGCAGCCAGCGTAATGTCTGTGCGATCCGGTGCGGCACCACCCAAGTACGGCTGCTTCGCAAGCACCGCATCAACTTCGTCGAACGTCGTCACGAAGCGTTGTTTGGCCTTGGCCACGCCTTCTACGTCGGTGGTCTTGTACATACGCTTTACCGCTGACGCGATTGCCGGAAAGGCGACGGCATAGAATCCGCGTGCCCAGAACGGACCGCCGAACGACCACAGATCGATCACTGTCCGCCGCTCCTTCAAGAATGCCGAGTAAAAAACTTGTTGCACACCACGGCCGAACGCCTGGTCGAGTGCATTCTCCAGTGTTAGCGCGTTGGCCCGTTCTATCGGATCGATCGCAGTTAGCTTTGTGCCGCCGAGGCGATCAGCAATGTAGTCAATGATCGCGCTCGACCCCTGCACGTATTGGCCATCGTGTTCAAGCACCGGCACATGGGTGCGCGGCGCGATACGGCGCGTCACCAGCTGATGTGGACCCGGCAGCAATATCCTTTCCACGTAGGAGATGCCCTCGAAGTCAAGCGCCCAGCGAGCTTTTTCGGAGAAGTGCGAAAGGTTGAACGTGTAGAGCTTGAGCATGATTGCTCACGAGTTCCAAGCACCGAGCGCTTACCAAATCAGGTTTATCACGGGTCGCCGCGAGCGGGCTGCCGAGGGACAGGGTGGTTCGCGGCCGATGAGCGATCGCTTTCTGGAGTCTGATCGTACAGCCGCTAATGGCCGATCTGAGACTGATGCGTTTGCGGACAGCAGACGTTGCGGCGAACGTCTGCATTCAGGACGAATGATGGACCGTAGTCGACCCTGAGCGTTCTTTCGTCTTTCTCGAAAGCGGACCTCGATCGAGGTCGCGGGGAAAGCACTCGGTACAACTCCGGACCCAAATGCCCTTGGTCGCTGAGTACCGGGCCCGATCGCCGGCTTAGCGAAACCGCGTTCGGGCTGGCGGCCGAGTTCGACCCAAAGCCGGAGTGCGCGCAAGCGTAAAGCTGACGTCCGGAGTTCACCGAAGCGGTCAGTCAACCCTTCGGTTCAGCGGCCCATGCGCTCTCAGCCGCCGCAGGAGACTGGTTAAGTCCAGCCTCCGTGCGCACACTCGTCGCCTCGACCCTTCCCTTGTGCCTAGCTGAGCAGCGTTCGGCGACGAGCACTGCCCAAAGACCTTGTCGTGCTGGATGGATGCAAACGCGTGCCTAGACAGTATTCGAAGGCAGCTTCGTTCCTATCTGCGAAGGGTCTTCTGGGGCGCAAACGGTTCCTCTGCCCAAAAGACCCATTCCGCACCGTCTGCGTGTTTCTCTCGCGGCGGCAACGCGTCGCGTTGTTCGAGCAGCGTACGCGCACGGCGCTGCACCGTTGCAAAGAGATAGTGCGCGACGTCGTGGTACGTCCACCCTTCTTCGGGGAGTGTCGTTTGTCCGATGGCGACTTCCAGTTCTGATCGTCGTGCCTGAAAGAGTTCGGCTAGGCCGGTCGCGAGTTCGTCGCAGATCGCATCGAAAGTTTCGTCACCGACATTCACGCCCGCGACCACCGCATCAAGGCCAAGATCGGCGTGAGCAAGGACGGCACCATCACGGCCTTCGAGATCGACGATCTGACCGGAATTGGCCCCTACTCCGTCTACCCTCGCACCAGCGGCATCGAGGCCAACCAGGTCGTCAACCTCACCGGTGGTCCTTACAAGTGCCCGAACTATCGCGCGCAGGCGCGTGTCGTTTTCCAGAACAAGAACGTCATGTGCCAGTACCGCGCCGTCGGTCATCCGATCGCCGTTGCGGTCACCGAAGGTCTTGTCGAGCTTGCCGCCGCAAAGATCGGC
>Ga0207706_10006786_pt1 | contig 10589 bp, 5 predicted proteins | sample KBSC53metaG_FD_184318 | JGI IMG/M metagenome (GOLD analysis project Ga0207706, IMG submission 184318) | Corn rhizosphere microbial communities from Kellogg Biological Station, Michigan, USA - KBS C5-3 metaG (SPAdes) (version 2) | ecosystem: Host-associated > Plants > Roots > Rhizosphere > Soil ... | reverse complement strand
TGCGAACCTCAACGTGAGCAGCATCAGCAGACCACGATAGAACTTGTTCCTCAAACAAAAGTTGAGCTCCGGCGCCTGCAGCGAGTTTGAGGTGGGCACGGATGCATTCCTCAGGCAATAGATATCCCGCGTTCTTCTCGTGGACGGCAACGTCGCCGGGTTGAGGAACGACTACAGGGACCCGCTTGCCGATCTCGCGCTCGTCCAATACATCGAAGGGAATCGAGTGCCGCCTGGCTGCTGCAATCGTGCGAGTCACAAGCTCGCCGTCTCTCGAACCAATATTCATTCCGCCGGTAATGTGCAGGAGTTGGGTGTCGGTGTCCCGCTCGAGCTTTTGCCAAAGCTCATAAGCTCGCAGCACGAGTGGGATGTAATCAGGGCTCTCGAAATAGGCCTGGCGAATCATGCGCGATCCGCCGTGCGAAGAACCCTTATCGTGCGGCGAAGTGAACTGCTCGATCCCCAACACCCTAATGCCGCGCCTGGCAAGATGGTACGCAGCAGCGCTCCCCATCGCACCCAGTCCCAGGATGATGACGTCAAAAGACATTCAGGCCGTCCAGGCGGACCCATCCGAGTTCATTGATTCACGTTAACGATCAATGCGAAAGAGAAGCCAGAATCCTACGCCGTGGCGCGTTGCTGCTCGTGCCCGCCCAGACGCACGCTGACGACCTTCGATACTCCCGGCTCCTGCATCGTTACGCCATAAATGATGTCGGCGGCATGCATCATGCGTTTCGAGTGCGTCACCAGCAGGAACTGCGTCTCTTTGCTCAACGAGTGCAGCAGGTCAGCGAGGCGTCCTACGTTGGTTTCGTCCAGCGCTGCATCCACTTCGTCAAGAACGCAGAAGGGGCTTGGTTGGAACTGGAAGATGCCCACTAGAAGCGCGAGAGCGGTGAGTGCCTTCTCGCCGCCCGAAAGCAGCAGTACATTCTGCAGCTTCTTTCCCGGGGGCGACGCCACGATTTCAAGACCGCTTTCTGCCTGGTTCTCTGCGTCTGTAAGGCGAAGGAAGGCTTGTCCTCCATGAAACAGCCGCGTGAAGACTTGCGCAAAGTTTTCGTTGATTCGAGCGAATGCTTCATCGAACTTCGTTCGCGAAATCTGGTCGATTTCCTTGATCGTTTCCTGCGTGTTATCGATCGACTCCATCAGATCTTTGCGTTGGGTTTCGAGGAATCCGTGACGATCAGCCGTTTCCTTGTATTCTTCGAGGGCCATCATATTCACCGGACCCATCTGCTCGATTCTCTGTCGCAGGGTCCGGCAGGTCTCTTCTTCGACGCCCAGCTCTTCTCCGGCAATCCGCGCAATATCCGCATCGGCCCGCAGAGTTGCAGCCTCGACATTTACCTCAGTCAGGCAACTTGCCTCGAGGTGCTCCAGGTCTGAAGTCAGCTTCGCTGCCTCACTGGCGCGCTTGCCGCGATCCTCTCGTAACTGGTCGATCGCGATCCGTCCCGCCTTCAACTGTGTTTCCATCGATGCCAGTTGCTGGCGGAGAGCAAGCGCCTGGCTTGCGACTGCCTCAGCCTGCGCGAGAGCTTCCGCGCGCAAGGCGGTCAATTCCAGCTCTCGCTGGGCAAGGTCTGCGCTCTCGCGAATGCGCTGCTCGCGCTCTGCTTCTGCTGCTGCGCGTTGTTGCTGAATGGCAAGCACGCGACGCTCCAGATCTGCGTGGAGGCGATCGATGCGTTGGAAGGCAGCCTCTGCACCGCGGCGGCGCTCTTCGAGCCCAGCCAATTCGGCGGTCAGTTGTGCCGCCTCGACTTGCAGAGCCTCACGTTGCTGCCGCAAAGCAGCAAGCTGCGTCTGCAACTGATCCAGGGTTGCCTCAGCGGTGGCGCGCTCAGCCTCGAGGCGTACAGCCTCCTCACGCTTCTGCTCAATTACGGCGTGCTTGGCCTCGCGGGCTTCCTTGTTGCGCGCAGCTTGCAAAGTCCATTCCTGGAGGCGTCGTTCGATGCGTTGAGCCTCAGCTTCCATCTGCTTCAGTGCGGCACCCTGATCTGCGGCATCGCGCTCAGCAGTTCGGCGCTCCTCGCTCCTGGCTTCCAATTGGGCGGTCAGATCTTCGATGGTTCGATTGAGAGCAGCGGCTTCCATCTCGGTCTGCGCGAGATCGTTTTCCAGCAGTCCCATGCGGCCTTCGGTCTCGCGCAATTCCCGCTTTAGAGCCAAGGGGCCCGCGCTCGCCGGCTTTCCTCCCGTGACGGTCGCGCTGTGAAAGCACTCGCCCTCTGGCGTGAGGAAGTAGGCATGTGCGTGCTCACTCGCCAGACTCTGAGCCAGCGCGGCCGTCTCCACCAGGTAGCCGTCCCTGAGCTTCGGCAGAATCACTTCCAGCGAGCGCCCAAATCCATTCAGGACACGAATTGCATCCTTCAGCGGCGTTACACCTACCCCTGCGATGGCGTAATCGGTCTCTTTGAACAAACTTTCCTGCGCGGAGTCGTGAATCAGGAACGTTGCCCTGCCGTCTACGCCCGACTTCAGAACGCGAACACCCTCTTCGGCCGCACCCCAACTCTTAACGACAACGTAATTCAGTTCGTCGCGCAGAAATTCATCGACAACGCCCTCATGGGCGCCGCTCACTTCAATGAAATCGGCCAGCGTGCCCACAGGCGCCATCCCGTTGGCAAGAGCGCCGGGTTTCAACAGCCGGCGTACAGTCTCGGTGGAGTAGCTGTGATCGCGAATAAGAGATTCCAACGAATCCCGGCGTCCCATCAACGTGGCATGTTCGCTTCGCAGTTGGTTGCCGCGGGTACGCAATGCGTTCTCTTCATTCCGCCTCGCCTGTAGTGATTCGCGTAATTCCGCAATTTCACCTTCCAAACGCCTCAACGTCTCGCCAGCCGACTCAAACCGGAGCCGCGCCTGTCCACTCTGCACTCCGAGGCTCTCTTGTTCGTTGCCTGCCTGGCGAATTTCAGCTTCGAGGCGCTCAGCTTCCCGTTCCAAAGCTGCGAGACTCTCCTCGGCTTGTGCGGTGCTGTTGCGGGCATTTCCAGCCAGGCTCAGCAGGTGCATCGCATGACGTCGGTTCACCTCGAGGTGACGCTCTGCGCTGAAAACTTCCTCAGCCGCCGTGCGTGCTTCGTGCTGCCGCGCCTCCACCTTCTGATGAAACGCTCGTGCTTCGCTTGCCGCAGTCTCAAGAAATTTGTGTTGCTGCGCCCGTTCTTCGGCAATGCCTCCAAGCTGGGTTTGTGTCTGCTCAAGCTCGGCGCCCGCGGCAGCCAGCCGTGCTTCGAGTTCGTTCACGCGCTCTGCGTTGCTGCGCTCCCGTGCGGCTGCTCGCTCCAGCTCAACCGCTGCGATGTTTGCCCGGTTCTGAGCGTCCTGGCCTTCGTGGTCCAGTTCGTAACCGCGTTCGGTCAGCGTGTGCTGACTCGTCTCCATGGTTTCGATTCCTGCGGCGCTGCCGGCAATCCGTTCCGTCAGTCCGGAGATCTCCTGTTGCAGACGCGCCTGTTCGCTATCCATATGCGCCATGCGGCTCGCCAGTACAACGCGCAAACGGCTGCGTAATTCATCTCGAACGGCAACGAATCGTTCTGCCTTCGAAGCCTGGCGCTTCAGGCTGTTCATCTGCCGCGTAACTTCTTCAAAGATGTCATCGACCCGAGCCAGATTCTGTTTTGCACTCTCGAGCCGCAATTCGGCCAGGCGCTTCTTGTTCTTGAACCGTGTGATCCCGGCAGCTTCTTCGATAATGGCGCGCCGATCGTGCGGCTTTGAGCTGAGCAACTGCCCAATGCGCTCCTGCCCGATAATGGCGTAGCTCTCCGGCCCAAGGCCTGTGCCCATGAAGATGTCCTGGATATCGCGCAGCCGGCATAGCTTGCCGTTCAGCAAGTATTCGCTCTCGCCAGTACGGAATAGCCGCCGCGTGATCACAATTTCACCCCGCTGCGGAGTGCGATTGAACTTGCGTCGGCGAATCTTGAGAACGACGGCTTGGGGGCCTTCGGCAGACTCGGTACCTTCCAACTTTGCCGCAACCTGCGCCTGCTCCGGGCCGTCGTCCTCGAGTACCTGGCCCGGCTGTTCGGCGGAGATGATCTCTTCCGCTTCGACAGCATTCTGGCGTCGCAACTCGTTTTCATCCCAGTCGGCCGGGCCGTCGTGATCGACGACCACATCAGGCTCCACGGGAATTGGTCCCTCATATGCTTCCGGATCGACCATTGTGAGCGTGACTTCTGCCATGCCGAGGGGCTTGCGCTCGCGCGTTCCCGCAAAAATCACATCCTGCATGTGGGTGCCGCGGAGCGTCTTTGCGCTCTGCTCGCCCAAGACCCAGCTCACGCCGTCAAGGATGTTCGACTTGCCGCAACCATTGGGCCCCACAACCACAGCGATGCCTGTTCCCGGCACGGTCAGTTCCGTGCGGTCGCAGAAGCTTTTAAAGCCGAGGATGTGGATTTTCTTCAGTTTCAGCATGCTCACTCCGGGTCGATGGGGCTAAATTGGTTGATTTTTCCGGCGGCGTAGTCGTGCCTATCCTTTACGCGGCCCGGGGAAGATTACTTCCCTTCGATTACAGACTCTAAGGAGCCAAAAAGTCAGGGTCAATCGTGCAGGGGGGTGTTTTTGTGGATAAGGGGGTCCACAATTCACTTCTTCGGTAATTTTAGGCAAATTGCGGTAGTTTTCCTATTTTTATCGAGATTCAGCCGAGTTTTCCACAATCTCAAAGGCTGGGAAAATCAGTTTGGGGATCTTGAGAAACTCACTGCTTTGCGGATAACTTTCTCGATTGCCCTGAGCGCCTGCGGCCTCGGGAATCCGGGTCGGCTGGCTAGTCTGATTGTCCTCGACGTTGCGTGGGTTAGAGGCAGCAGGGCGATTCCGCGGTGGGAAAGCGACTCTGCTGCAAGGGCCGGAATCAACGTCGCCCCGTAACCTGCAGCAACCAGGTTCACGAGCGTCTCCAGAGTCGCGGCTTGCATTGATCCTTGTAGTGCAGTGCGTGGATGGCTGTGACCTCCGTGCCCCAGCCCTTGTTTTGCTCCGCCGCATGCAGCAAGGGCCTGATTTGCCAGGCAGTGTCCGTCAGACAGAACCAGCAGTTCCTCATTCAGAGCCTCGGGGTCAGCAGTTTTTGCTTCGGCGAGCCGATGGTTGGGCGGAAGGGCAGCCAGAAGCGGCTCTTCGAAGAGGACGATCTCCGTGATCTCGGGTGCGTCTGTTTCGGTAGCAAGTAAGGCGGCGTCAAGGCGATGATTCCGAAGTCCCTCAATAAGAAACCTCGTCTGATCTTCCCAAAGCTCGATCGTCATCCCGGGATAACCCTGTTTCAGCGGTTTCAAAATTAGAGGCATCAGGTAAGGCGCCAAGGTTGGAATGACGCCTAATCTGAGCGGTCCTATCAGCGGATCACGGGATGCCCGGGCGACGGCTTCCATTTGCCCGGCATGCGATAAAGCCTGTTTCGCGTGTGCCAGAATCTGTCTGCCGACCGGCGTCATGTCCACGCGCTTGTTTGTGCGTTCCAGCAGAGTCACCCCGAGTTCATCCTCAAGCTTGCGGATTTGGCTACTCAAGGTGGGTTGGCTCACGTTGCATGCTTCCGCTGCGCGGCCAAAGTGCCGATGCTCTGCGATTGCGACGAGGTAGCGGAGTTCTTGCAGATTCATAAACAGACAAAGTAAGACGCTCTTCAATCATAGAGGAGGGCAATCGTCATCGTAGAAACAATCGATTTGCCATATCGACCCCCGGGCTTTACCTTTGTTTTGACCGCAACGTTTATTCTTCCGGGATTCACTCGGAAACCTCCTACTCAACCAGCAATTTTTTTTGCACACGATTACAGGAGACATCATGTCCAGCGAAGCGAAATGCCCGTTCTCGGGCGGCACATTGAAACACACATCGGCAGGGGCAAAGGGGAACAGGGACTGGTGGCCAAACCAATTGAATCTGGGCATTCTGCATCAGAACTCCTCGCTGTCCAATCCGATGGAGAAAGAGTTCGATTACGCCCAGGAGTTCAAAAGTCTTGACCTGGATGCCGTAATGAAGGATCTCCGCACACTCATGACGGATTCTCAGGATTGGTGGCCAGCCGATTTCGGCCACTACGGGCCGCTCTTTATCTGCATGGTTTGGCATTCCGCTGGTACGTATCGAATCCACGATGGACGTGGGGGTGCGAGCCGGGGTTCGCAACGATTCGCGCCACTGAACAGTTGGCCTGACAACGTCAATCTGGACAAGGCGCGCCGGCTGCTTTGGCCGATCAAGCAGAAGTACGGCCGCAAGATTTCCTGGGCAGATCTGATGATCCTCACCGGCAACGTGGCACTGGAATCGATGGGCTTGAAGACTTTCGGGTTCGGGGGTGGTCGCGCCGATATCTGGGAGCCGGAGACCGAGATCGATTGGGGTCCGGAAACCACCTGGCTCGGTGATGAACGCTACAGTGGCGATCGCGAACTGGCGAACCCGCTCGGCGCTGTTCAGATGGGCCTGATCTATGTGAACCCTGAAGGTCCGAATGGCAACCCTGATCCAGCCGGCTCGGCACGAGATATCCGCGAGACTTTTGCGCGTATGGCCATGAACGACGAAGAGACGGTGGCGCTCATCGCTGGGGGACACACCTTTGGCAAGACTCATGGTGCCGCCCCTGCCAGCCATGTTGGTGCTGAGCCTGAAGGCACGAGCTTTGAGGAGATGGGACTCGGTTGGAAGAACAGCTTCGGTACCGGCATCGGTTCCGACACCATCACCAGCGGCCTCGAAGTCACATGGACACCCACTCCGACCAAGTGGGACAATAGCTATTTTGAAACCCTGTTCGGATATGAGTGGGAGCTGACCAAGAGTCCGGCTGGCGCCCATCAGTGGAAACCAAAAGGCGATGCAGGCGCGGACACGGTTCCCGACGCGCACGATCCCAAAAAGCGTCACCAGCCCATGATGCTGACCTCGGATATCGCTCTGCGCGTAGATCCGGTGTACGAAAGAATCTCGCGTGATTTCCTCAAGAACCCTGACAAACTCGCCGATGCGTTCTCCCGAGCCTGGTTCAAACTGACGCATCGCGACATGGGTCCGATTAGCCGCTACCTTGGTCCATTGGTGCCAAAGGAAGAGTTGATCTGGCAAGATCCAGTTCCCGCCGTTGACCATGAACTGATCAATGACAAAGACGTCGAAGCGCTGAAGGGCAAAGTTCTGGCTTCGGGCTTGTCGATTTCCCAACTCGTCACCACCGCCTGGGCTTCCGCGGCGACCTTCCGCGGCAGTGACAAGCGGGGCGGCGCGAATGGCGCTCGCATTCGGCTGGCTCCGCAGAAAGACTGGGACGTGAATCAGCCGGCAGAACTTGCCAAAGTGCTGTCCAAACTGGAAGCCATTCAGAAGGAATTCAACTCCTCGCAGAAGGGCGGCAAGAGAGTCTCGCTTGCTGACCTGATCGTTCTAGGGGGCTGTGCGGCCGTAGAGTCTGCTGCGAAGAAGGCCGGTCACGCCGTCACGGTTCCATTCGAGCCGGGTCGGACGGACGCTTCTCAGGAACAGACCGATGTGGCTTCCTTCGCGGTGCTGGAGCCAATTGCTGACGGCTTCCGCAATTATGCCCGCAAGGGACTTGAGGAACATGCCGCTGCCTTGTTGCTTGACAAAGCGCAACTGCTAAACCTCACCGGTCCGGAGATGACGGTTCTGATTGGCGGCATGCGCGCCCTGGGTGCAAATGTCGCGCACTCGAAACATGGCGTCTTCACCAAGCGGCCTGAGATTCTTACCAATGATTTCTTTGTGAACCTGCTGGATATGGGAACGAAGTGGCAGAAGACAGAGAAGTCCCCGGACGCGTTGGAGGGACGTGATCGGCGGACAGGCGATCTCAAGTGGACAGCCACGGTGGTTGACCTGGTCTTTGGATCGAACGCTCAACTCCGCGCCATTGCGGAGGTGTACGCCAGCAGCGACGCGCAGAAAGCTTTCGTGCATGACTTCGTTGCTGTATGGAATAAGGTGATGAACCTGGATCGCTTCGATCTTTTGAGAGAAGGAAAAATCGAAGCCGTTCCTCCTTCGACACATCCAATCGCCGAAACTGTCGCCGGCGACTAACCACGAACCCATCCGGGCTTCCCCGCCAATGCATTTGGGCCGAATCGCGAAAGCGCTTCGGCCCGGATGTTGTCGCTTTCGAATACAGGATTGGGCGTGCGGTTGCAAAGAGCCTTGCGGCTATTTCATTGTGGTTTGCATTTGGGAATGCAGGAAAGAATGTTCATGCGGCGGAGCTTTTTGGAACGCACGTGCGAAAACTTCTTTCCTATTTGCCTCGAAGGTCCTCTACTTATTTGGCCGCAGTTGTTTTGCCGTTGGCCTCTAAGGCATAAAATCGCTCCGGGCTTTGATGTCCGTTACACCGTGCAAAAAGTTGTAAGCCGAGACTGGTGGGAGTGACATAGGTTTCGTCGCTCGGCAACAAGGTTAAAGAATTATCATTTCTTTTCTCAATCAGCCCGAGTTCCGAGAGACGGTCGAAGTCGCGTTCGGTCTGAGTCCCTCGAGATCCAGTAGTTATCATCATCTCTTCGATTTTGCAGGCGAGTGGCTTTGCAGATATAGATCCTGACTCCGACAGCACTTTAGTTGCTCTCGTGCAAATAACGGTCAAGATGCGGATCGGAAAAGTTGTCAGTTGGGCGAAGAGTTCAATGAAGGCGAGATTCGACTGATCGTTCTTATTGACCGTGCAGGACGTAGCCAGCAGGCCTCCCCAAAAATGATGCAGCCAGTCTTCGTCGGTGCATGATCCGTCTTCAAGGATTCGCACGAGGAGTTTTGAGTTAATGCGTCTCGGACCATTGGAGGGAACGGACTCAAACAGCTTTTTGGCCTTGACCGCAATTCCAGAGGCGTTTGCGACTTTATGGTTGCTCAGCCTTCCTCGAATGAGGTCGGCCACCTCGTCAGCCCCCCCGGGACAAACTCGGCTCAGGAACCCAAGCCCTTCGGCCATGCGAACCATCGTCGTCATGTCGGGTTTGGTCTGCTCAATCAAACTCTCCAGCAATGTCTCCCATTTCTGTTGCTCGGGTCCAGTCGGCGAGATAAACGTCAGGCCCATGCCGTCTTTGCCGCTTCTTACGACTTTTGCCTGTGTCGTGATTCGACGGTCTGGACTCAACTCCAGCGGCCCTTCCCGTTGCAACGTCAAGGAGACGATGGTGCCGGGTTGCCACCGTTCTTCCGTGACAATGTAAACTCCGGTCGGACTAATATTTCTGACAGTGTTCTGTTGCAAGGCCGAACCATTCCAACGGTAAGCTGCGAATTGCTTCACAGATCGGCGATCGGACCTTGGGGAACCGAACTTCAAGAGCTTCTCGAACCAGGATTTCTGCTCCGACATCCCGCCTCCGCTGAACTTCGATCTCTAACATGAATTCTATTGACCGCGCGGCTAACTCGAAAGACTTTGACTGACTCTGGATGCAAAAGAGTAATAGCTTGAGAATTTGATGGTTGGAATGGATAGGACCCGAGCTATCGCTGGTGTTAGGGACTTGTTATGCCACCCTTATGAATCCGATTGCATGTTATTTATCTTCACGCGAAAAATGCCTAAAGGTGCAGATTGGAGGCACAGATTTATCCCTAAAGCTCGCAGATGCAATCGATTATGATCAGTCGACCTTCTTGAAATCGAGCGTCGCGAGATTCATCTGGCCTTCCGCAACTATATGGATGGTGAGCACGTTTTTCCCTCTGGCCAGGTGAAGTCGAACGAGATCCTGCGCCTCATTCCAGTGATGCCACTGACGCCAGGCCACTGGGTCGGCCGCATCGAAGGTCGAAACAATCGTCAACGGACCGACAGCCGGTTCGCCATTCACGTCCAGTGAAATGGTGCCACCGCGGTTGGAGGTATACAGCAGGTCGGCAGAGTATTCGCCCGCCTCTGCCACTTTTACCGTGATGTTGAACCACTCTCCAGGTTCGGTCCAACCAACATAAAGCAGGTCGGAGGGGGGCAGGGCTTTGTCGTACCTGGTGTCATCGACTTGCGGGTCGCGCTTGAATTTGGTGTATGACGTGTCGACCCCTTCGTGCATTCGGAATTCATGCAGATAGGTTCCGTCGGCAGGATTTAGAGCGCCACTGCCGTTGTTCTTGACGTCGGAATCGTGATAGGCCACGCCCTCTCCGCCCAGGTCGTAGTAGGCGCACATCACCTTGCCGGGAATCGGTTGTGCGCCGCGATTGTGATGGCCGTCGTTGAACGGGGTTCCTTTGTATTTGGAAAGAAACGTCTCTTCGGGAGAACCGAGAGTACTGACTAAAAAGATCAAGGCTAGCGGCAACGCAAGATGTACAGAAAAGCTTTTCAAGGTGAGCTTTCTCCAAAAGTGAGGTATTGACTGGATCCTACGCTGAGAGACTTCGATCGAGCGACCGATTATTCTGGCCCACCTACGTGGCCAAGCATTTCTCTGTGATGCGTGAGACGCGTGCGGCGGAAAGGGTTGCGTGATCGTAGACGCGCGTACTTGTGGAGAGAGTTATGGAGGGTTCGTTCCGATAGAGTTAAAGAAGGAGTT